>Ga0073928_10001969_pt1 | contig 37465 bp, 38 predicted proteins | sample PaiPotPPA55metaG_FD_76969 | JGI IMG/M metagenome (GOLD analysis project Ga0073928, IMG submission 76969) | Iron sulfur acid spring bacterial and archeal communities from Banff, Canada, to study Microbial Dark Matter (Phase II) - Paint Pots PPA... ... | reverse complement strand
GAGCCAGTCGTAGGTGTCTTGTCGCCTGATCGCGGTCCAAACGGGCAAAACTTTAAGAAAATACTTTTTTGCAGCGCGGCCTTGACAAGTTCGGCTTCATAGAAACCCCAGGCTCAGTCCTTTCGCCTCTTCGGGGCGATGGCCGCTAACTCACATGATCAGGAATTTGGCGACCGCTCCTTTTTCCCTTAGTTCAGTTTCTGGATCTCCAAGAGGATTTTCCCGCCTCGCAGCACATGGGCGACCGCCTCACGGATCCGGGAGAGCGGGTAAATCGCGGCCACGGGCACGTGCAGCGCACCCGACGCCACTAAAGGAGCTGCCTCCCGCATCGCCGGTAACACCTTCTTCTCGTGATCAAAAAAACCGAGGAAGAAACCTTCTACTCGGAGTTGTTTGAAGATCAGTTGCAGCGCGTTAACCGACATCGGTTCGCCACTCGCGGCTGTGTAAGAGACGAGCACGCCTCCGGAGGAAAGTACCTGCACCAGTGTAGCGGTGGCCGCGCCGCCGATCGCATCAAGGCCGAGGCGCACGGAACTATCTCCCACCAGCCGGAGCGCCTCTTCAGCTGCGCCGGGCTCGTCAACAAGCACGATGTCGCCTCCGGCGGCTTTGAGTTCTTTCAACAATTCCTGCCGGCGCACAAAGTTGATCGTTCGTAGACCGCGCGCTTTAGCGATCGCAATCAAGGAACGGCCGACCCCGGAGTTGGCACTGTTCTGAACCACCCAATCGCCCGGTTTGAGCTGGGTATACTCAGATAAGATGAGAGCCGCTGTCGGCGGATTACTGCTGAGCATGGAGAGTTGGTAAGGATCGCCATCGGGCAGCGGAAACAAGCTGGAGGCGGGTACTATCATTTTCTCACGCCAGGTTTGGGAAAGCGGTGGTGCCAGCACGCGATCGCCAACCTTGACATTCTCGGCGCCGTCACCGACGGCCAGGACACGCCCGAACCCTTCGGTGCCCACGATGGTCGGAAGAGCCGGACCGCCGCCCAAAGCCTTGCTAACGGATAGGAGGTCGTACTTGGTGAGCGCGGCGAGCTCAATGCCGATGAGTGCCTCGTTGACGCCGGGCGCCTTCGGTTCCGGAACATCTACCACTTCGAGAACTTCGAGCGGATCGCCATAGGATTTGATTTGGACTGCTTTCATAACGGACTTCTTTTTCACGGACTTCTTTTTCAGTGCAACATCAGGAAACTAACCGGTAGGGACCAGCTCCTGCTCGTCCGGGCCATCCTCACCGGTTCACTTCTTCTTTATCGCAACCCCGGACGAGCCTACCGAAAAACCCCCTCTCGCCAACCGATCATATCCGCCGCGGCGGAGACGGGCTTCTGGATGGCACATTCCAGGCCTGGCTACCATCATCTGGTCCCTCCGGGACAAACACACCAATCACCTTTCACTAATCACCTTTCACCTTCTTATCTTTGCGACTTTGCATGAGATTTTCGGTCGGCCTCGCCAGCGAGGCAGCGCTCCATAGGGATCACTAATCACCTCTCACTTCTCACCATCTTCTCCCCTTCATCGCCCGGGAAACGTGCCTCCAAACATCGGGTTTCCACTTTTCGACTGTTCCTCCGTAGCCTCATCCTGAATCACATCCCAGTGCTCAACCAGGATTCCGTCTTGCATGCGGACAATATCTGCCACGATCCAGTTCACCGGCAGCCCGATGCCCGAGTACCGGCCATGGACAATCACCAATTCTCCCTCCGCAACGATTACACCTGGCTCATACCTGAGCGTAGGCGGCGTGCTCTTGACCAAGTTGAACAGGCCGTCACGGCCCGGCTCAATGTGCGCACTGTGCTGAATGTAGTTGGGCGACCAGAAACGCTCGGCTGCCGAATAATCTCTCTTATTGAATAAAGTGTCGAAAGCCTCGAGTACAATCGCCTTATTATTTTCTGCTGTTGAATCGTCCATTTTGATCTTTCTATCTTCGATGTATTTAGGTTGCGGTTGCTCCAGGCTATTGGCTATTGGCTATTGGCTATTGGCGAAGCGCCGGCTATCCGCGAAGCGCTGGATAATCGGTGTACCCTTTCGGTCCGGATGCATAAACTGTCGGCCAACTAACTTCGTTCAGTTCAGCGCCGGTCAGAAAACGCACCGGTAAATCGGGATTAGCGATGTAAGGGCGACCAAAGGCAATAGAGTCAGCCAATCCTGCCTTATCAAGCGGTTTCCCCGCTCTTGAGTCATCTCGACATTGGCAATGAGATGTCCTTGATAGAGCGCCCGAAAATGTTGGAACATGCCGTCGCCCGCCAGCTCTTCCAATGGACCTCCCCTGAAGTCGGTCGTAGCTCCCATTAGTAAGAGGTGAGCGAGATCATAATCGTTTAGCCTTTTTATCACGTAGTCCATGTCGGGAAGAGTGTCAGCATTGGCGGCGAAGGGTCCCGATATCTTCACCGAACCGACCTCGGTTCCGCCGCGTGGCCTATAACCTGGCGTTATGCTCGGTATGCTCATCGGTCCAATCTTTACACCAACTCGTCCTGGCTCCACGCGTTCGAGGATGGTCTCAGTGATTTCGAACAGGAAACGAGCTCGATTAACGGTAGAGCCACCGTATTCATCTCGGCGGAGGTTCGTGGCGCTATTCACGAATTGAGCGATCAGATAGAGGTAGTTGGCCTGGATCTGCACACCATCAAATCCCGCTTCCATGGCATTCTTTGCCGCGACTCCAAAATCAGCCACGGTTTGGCGGATTTCATTCTTGCTCATCGGGCGAGGAGCTACGGTGGGCTTCTTGCCCAAGGGAGTAACGCTCTCTTGCTCCGGATTCACATCGGAGGCTGACATCGGTAAAGCTCCTTCGAAGAAGTCCGGGTGCGACATGGCGCCAGTGTGCCAGAGCTGTGCGTACATCAACCCGCCCTTCTGGTGGACCGCCTCCGTTACGGCTCGCCATCCCCGAACTTGCTCGGCGCTCCAGAGCCCAGGGGTGTCCGCCCAACCGTAACCATCCGGGCTGATCTCGGTGCATTCGCCGATGATAAGACCGGCAGAGGCGCGTTGGGCGTAGTACTCGACGTGGAGTTCGCTGGGTACATGCCCGGGGTTGGCAGCCCGCATGCGGGTAAGCGGCGCCATAACGATCCGGTTGCGCAACTCTAGTTTGCCCATCTGCACCGGGGTGAAGAGTGGCTGCGGTCGGGCTGAGGAAATCTCGGTTAACATGGGATCAGATTTGCGCTCTGCCGCCATCAACAAATAGTTCGATGCCCGTGACGAAACTCGAGTCATCCGAGGCCAGAAATAGCGCCGCCTTGGCGACTTCATCCGGTTCTCCCATACGCCCCATCGGGATGGTGGACACAATCCGAGCGATAACGTCCTCTGGTTGCCGGGTCACCTGCACCGTATCGATCGGACCTGGGCTAAGCACGTTTGAGCGAATACGGCGGTCCTTCAGCTCCACGGTCCATGCTCGTACGAAATTGCGGATGGCAGCCTTAGTCGCTCCGTAAACACCGAAGGCGGGAGTGCCTTTGACACCTGCCACCGAGCCCGTGAGGATGATAGAAGCGCCATCATTTAGGAGCGGCAAGGCTTTTTGCACCGTAAATAATGCTCCTTTTACATTCAGGTTAAATAGTTTGTCGAAATGCTCCTCCGTGATCTTCTCCAGGGCAGAAAATTCAGCGAGACCAGCGTTAGCCAGGACAATATCGATTCGTCCTTTCGCTTTGATGATCTCGTAAAGACGATCAAGGTCGGCCAGCTTGGCAACATCTCCTTGAACGCCCGTAACATTGCTGCCGATAGCCTTCACGGCTTCATCGAGTTCTTTCTGACGCCGGCCCGTGATGAAGACGTAAGCACCTTCTCTAACGAAGAGCTTGGCTGCGGCTAACCCTATCCCGGCCGTGCCGCCGGTGATGACGGCCACTTTTCCCTGCAATTTACCCAATGCTCGCGGAAGTTCGTTCAAGGTAGTCATAAAAAAAGGACCTACGCAGGTTCCTGCGCCATCAAGTCATTGAACTCCGTCACAAACGCGCCTTCGTTTGGTCCGGGATTGTTACGGAGCGGCTTGGCGCGTTCCACCAGTACCTCGTGCGCGTCGGTGCCTAGCACCCTGATCGTTTCTTCTATGAACTCTGCAAGAGGCATCGCCCGCGGTTCGTTGTTACTCCCGAGCAGATCCGTTTGCACCCACGGTGGCGCGATCTCCACCACGCTCACAGACGTGTCTTTGAGCTTATACCGCTGCGAGAGCGCAAATGAGTGCAGAGCTGCTTTCGTTGCCGAGTACACCGCCGCGATCGCGAGAGGAACGTATGCCAAAACCGAGGTGTTGTAGATGATGACCGCCGATTCCTGCTCCTTCAAATGGTCGAGCAGTGCGGCAGTCAATCGGATCGGGCCTAGCAGGTTGGTCGTAACGGTTGAGACTAGTAGACCATCATCGATTCCACCCGCGGCATCGTCGATCTGCATTATTCCGGCGTTGTTGATCAGCACATTCAGGCTCGGAAATTGGGCAATCAGCTGTTTCCTGACAGCCGCGATGCTGTCCGGCTCTTCTATATCTAGCTGCAGAGAGGCCATCCCGGGGTTTGCCCGGGTGGTCGCGTCAAGCTGGCTCTGGCGCCGCCCGGAGATGATGACCTGATTGCCTAGCTTGTGCAAAGCTTCTGCTAGGCCGCGGCCAATTCCAGAAGCACCGCCGGTGATGAATATGGTATTCCCAGTTAGTTTCATTTCTGTTCTTGATGACTACTAGTTCTTGTTAAGTTCGTCTGAGGACGGCCCGTGATGCCTCTGCGGCCGGAAGTTCGTTTAACGCAGACATAAACAACCGATCGGTTCTTTACGAATCCACGACGCCTGGGGCCGCGTCAAGAAAGATTTTGTACCAATCGGTTCTTTAAGTAATATTGGCGTCCATGGGACGACCAAAAACTTTTAACCGGGAAGGTGTCTTAGAGAAGGCGCTGCCGGTTTTTTGGAAACACGGGTTTGCCGATGCCAGTCTTCATGATTTGGAACGGGCCACCGGAGTGAACAAGTCCGGCCTCTACTCCGAGTTCGAAGATAAAGAGGATCTGTTTGTGCAGAGTCTTCGCTACTACCTGGAAAGTCTTGAGAAAAAGGACCTGCTGACCGCCGAGCCGTTGGGCTGGGGTAACATCGAGCGATTTCTCAAGCTGGGACCATGCTGTCTCGAGGGACAAAAGGGATGTTTTGCGGTCAACTCCATGCGTGAGTTTGCGATATTGCCGCCGGAAGCGGTTAGCCTCATCGCTAAAAGTAGGAGCAGACTTAAGCGGCTGATCGCCAAGAATATCGAAATCGAGCACCCGAAGATGAAGGCAGACTCTATTGCGGAAGTGATCCTGACCTTTTTTACCGGACTCAGTATGGAGCAAAATCTGAGTTCGAGTCGTGCCGCCATCGACCGCAAAGTCGACGACCTGATGAGCATCGCCCGGAAACTGTGACTACCGGATTTCGGTCGGCTGCGCTTCGCGAATAGCAGATAGCAAAGGCGGATCGCCGTCGAGCGCTGCCTTGCTTGCGCCGCCAATCACCAATCACCAATCACCAATCACCAATCACCTTTCACCTTTCACCTCTCACCTCTCACCCTCTTCCCGTTGCGTCCTTTGCGTCCTTTACGTCCTTTGCGCGAGGTCTCCGCCCGACCGATTGTGATTGCACATTTACTAGGCTTGCCCTTGGATTTCTCCATGCCAACCGATCTAGCCGAACGGATTAAAAAATGGATGCTCTCCGAATGCCGCCTGGCTTTCGGAAAAGATCTATCGAAGGATTCGTTGGTGATACGCCGAATTACCGATACTGCGCAGCGAGCCAGCCTGATCCTTTCCCCGACTCAAGATTACGAAATCGATTTGCCGTTCATTACCGCTGACTCCCAAGGACCGAAACATTTCCGGCGCAAGCTGAGCTATAGTCTGCTCCAACCGGAATAAACCTCGCGCAAAGGACGCAACGGACGCAAAGGGAAGAGGGTGAAAGGTGCTTAGTGATTGGTGATTGGTGATTGGTCGAAGGCGCCAGCCGTGGAGCGCTGCCTCGCTTGCGAGGCCGACCGAAGCATCGAGCGCGTCGAACGGGTGATTGGTGAAGAGCAGCGTCGACCTTGAACTCCTTGAACTCCTCGAACTCCTCAAACCCCAATCCATGCCCACCGGATATTCCGGTTATCGAAACCGAGCGACTCAAGTTGCGGGGTCATACCCTCGAGGATGTCTCAAATGTAACCGGGTTATGGAGCAATGCTGAAGTGACACGATACATCGGAAGACCACTGACGGCTGAAGAATGCTGGGCCCGTTTGCTTCGATATGTGGGTCACTGGTCGCTGCTCGGATTCGGATACTGGGTAGTGGAAGAAAGAGCCACCAGCGAGTTTGTTGGGGAAGTTGGATTCTCAGATTCCAAGCGAGAACTAGAGCCTCCCCTTGGAGCCATAGAAATCGGCTGGGTACTCAAACCAGCGAAACACGGGTTGGGTTATGCGACCGAGGCGGTGCAAGCAGCGTTGCATTGGGGACGTGAGCACTTTGGATCGTCGCCGGTCGCCTGTATTATTCATCCAGAGCATCAGGCCTCTATTCGGGTTGCCCAGAAATGCGGATTCACCAGACGACAACTCGGGACCTACAAAGGCGATCCAGTCCTGATCTTCGATCGGATCCTGTAGCGCTTCGCGAAGCGCAGATCCCCGTGGAGCGCTGCCTCGCTTGCGAGGCCGAGGCGCGAAGCGCTGGCAAGATTAAAGCCTAGGGTGAGTCCGCGAGCCCTAGGTTCGTGGTAAAAGAAGGCGTTTAGCGCTGAAAGCGCGGAAGACAAGCAACGCCGCCGGATACATATCGGAGAACAGACGCTGGCGTGCTCGGCAACCGTTCATAGCGCCGAGATGCATTCCGCAATCGCAATTCTGCCGCGCTTTCAGCGCTAAACGCTTTCTTTTTCGACCTACCTAGGGCTCGCGGACTCACCCGGCAGCCGCCGGACTTCAATCTGGTCAGCGCTTCGCGCCTATGTCGACCACTGAAGATCCAAAGAGCAGCCTTCCTATAACGGCCTGATATCAACAACGGACACAGTGTTGGCGCTAGATGAACTCATGTACAAAAACTTCCCGTTAGGCGCAATAGCCATGTTGCGATATCCGCCGACGTTAGAAAGAATCGGACCTCCGTACTCCATGTCAACTTTGGCGGTATCAAACATCTCGACTTCCGGCGTACTCGGCCCCTCTGTGGCGATGACGTCCACAACAGCGTATAGATATTTGCTGTTGGGAATGACAACTAGTTGACGGAAAGCCGGATTAGCAGGTATCAGGCCAGTAGGAATTTTTAACTTATAGTTGGCCGTGCTGACACCCAACAAAAGGTAACCATATCCGTATGCATCCGCACCAATCGCCAGAAAAAACTTCTGGCCATTCGGGCTAACAGCGAAAGAAGCCGTACCCGAATAGATACCGTAACCATCATCGCCGATCGTTTGTTTGATAATCTTCCGCGACGAAGTCTGGATTAGAGACACATCGGCGTGGCCATCGGGCCCGGGAGTCTGGCCGGCATAAAAATCCTTACCATTCGGCGAAAAGGCTCCCAAATACAGTTTTCCGCCGGGAACAATCACGCCGGGCAGCACGGCCTGAGTCGCAGTGTCGATGATAGAAATGCTGCCGTCTCCGTAGTTGAGAACCCAAATCTCCTTTCCGTTGGGGCTAATGACAATCCCATCCGGGTCCGACCCGACATTGAACGTCTTCACGGCACTGCCGTCCGAGGTCTTGATCTCCGAGACGATCTTCGTTCCTGATCCGGAAGTCACGCCGTTGCCGTAGGGATTTGTTGTGCTCGCCACGTAGAGCTCTTTTCCATCCGCTGAGACGACCAGAGGTCCTGCGTTGGGCACGGAATAGGTTGCGACGACAGTATTACTAGTGGTGCTAATCACGGAGATAGTATTAGCGCCCGAATTTGAAACGTAGACGAAGTCGCTCTTTCGACTGACGGCAATACCAAACGGTTGAGAACCTACGGGGATTGTCGCAACGACAGCGTTTCGTGGCGGGTTGGTATCAATCGCCGACGGCTCATTTTGAACCTGACCATTAGCCGATATCACCGGAAAAGCGGCGCTGAGGATAGCAAATGTCGTGGACAATATTCGACGACCGAACGCCGAGTTCTTGTTATTCTGATTCATAGCCTGCTTGATGATGAGTAGTCTCTTATGACTTTCTCTCCGAGAGTGCACCCGACCTAAGTCCTTAGAAATTTCCTCGAGCGCCTCTCCTGAACAGCGGGCTCTCTGCCTAAATCAGCCTGCATGGCTTCCTTTGACCCCCTCCTCCTCTCAGCAATATGCTGCCGGACCAGGGTGTGGTGAATGCAGAGTCAAAGACTATCATTTAATCGTGCGACGAGCAATTAGCATTCTTGCTTGGTAGGACGTAGTCAGTAGGGCCACGTCCTAACGGGCTGTCGCCCAAATCGGACATGACACAGCAACGCCACAAAGACGGACTTTTTGAACAGAAGTTAGCAAAGGTAGCAAAGTGGGGGTGTCAGCACCAAAGGCGCGAAGCGCTAGGCTCCTTGGAGCGCTGCCTCGCTTGCGAGGCCGATGGTAACCAAAGCCAATCGTTCGTCGGGCCTCAAGTCTGTCGGCTCTCTTTAGTGTGAGATGGATCAATCCGGTCGCGCCACGGAGTGAACCCTGGAACCAGGTCACGACATAGAGCGCAGATACAGCGTGGGTTTGCCTCACCTTGCCGCCTTGCTCACCATCGGCCTCGCAAGCGAGGCAGCGCTCCATGGGATCTGCCCGTGCTCCTTGAACTCCTCGAACTCCTTGAACTCCTGAACTCCTTATCTGCTATCTACCATTTGCTATTCGCGAAGCGCTTGCCACAGTCAGCCGATGGCGGATCCAATCTCAGTGGTAAGCGCAAAACGGCTGATGGTACGGTATGGACCGCAAACCGTGCTGGACGACGCTAGCCTCAATATCGATGAAGGCGAACGCATCGGTCTGGTCGGACCGAACGGATCGGGTAAATCGACTTTTCTAAAAATCCTTGCCGGTGATCAGCTGCCGGACGCTGGCGACGTCGCGCGTAGACGCGAGCTCGTGGTTGGATATATGCCGCAGCAATTTGCGCTTGAAGAAGATGGCACCGTCCACGCCAATATCATGGCCGGAGCGCAAGCCACGCTCGATTTGCTTAAGCAATATGAGCACGCCCCGGCTGTTTCGGATGAGAGCGCACACCTGCTGGGGAGAATTGAGCATCTCGGCGGTTGGACCCTGGAACACCGGATCAAATCGCTAGTCGAACATCTCCATGCTCCGGCGCTCGACCGAGCGGTACGCGATTTGTCCGGCGGCGAAAAACGCCGGGTTGCTCTCTGTCGTGCCCTGGTCTCGCAGCCTGACCTGTTGCTGCTCGATGAACCCACCAACCATCTCGATACTGGCGCTATCGAATGGTTAGAAGATTTTCTCGCTCATTATCAGGGCACCTGTCTTTTCGTCACGCACGACCGTTATTTTCTCGACAAAATTGCTACCGGGATCGTCGAGTTAGATCGCGGACAATTTCTGCGGTACCCCGGCAATTACACAGATTTCTTGCTGGCTCGCGCTGCCCGACAAGCAGCCTTGGAACAACAAGAACATAAACGCCAAAAGTTTCTGAAACGGGAACTGGAATGGATTCGTCGTAGCCCCAGTGCGCGCCGGACCAAGTCGATTGATCGGGTAGAAAGATATTTCGAAATGGCCGGACAAGAGGAGCCGGCTCCAGAGTCAGAAGCGGAATTGATCATTCCCCCACCCCCGAAACTGGGCGAACGCGTCATCGAATTGAAAGAGATCACGTTAGAAATCGCCGGACGAAAATTGATCGATAATCTCAACCTGGATCTTAGACCCGGCGAAAAGCTTGGAGTGATCGGCGCTAACGGGCTAGGCAAGTCCAGTCTGCTTAAGGTGATTCTTGGTCAGTTACAACCGACCAAGGGCGAGGTCGTGCTCGGCGCCCGGGTACAAATTAACTATATCGACCAAAACCGGGTGCTGCTGGATGATCAGAAAACGGTTTGGCAAGAGATCGGCGGAGGCGCTGAGTCTATCCGGCTGGGCGACGAGACACTTTCGCTGCGCTCGTATCTTCGGCGATTCCATTTCACTGAAGATCGTATTAACACCAAGATAGAACTCCTGAGCGGCGGAGAACGCAATCGCGTGGTCTTGGCGAAAACGCTGAAGCAGGGCGGCAACGTGCTGATTCTCGATGAACCGACTAACGACCTCGATCTGGCTACCCTGCGTTTACTAGAAGAAGCGCTCATCGATTTTCCCGGGACGATCATTGTAGTCAGTCACGACCGCTATTTTCTGAACCGGATAGCGACCGCGATTCTGGCGTTTGAAGGCGAAGCAGTAGTTCGATACGCGGTCGGTAACTACGATTATTACCTGGAAAAACGCGCCGAAGAACAGGCCGTAATCCCGCCGGCCGGATCAACGGCTAGGGTTAAACCAGCCGCTCCGGTAACCAACCGGTCACGGAAACTGAAATGGAAAGAAGAACGCGAGCTGCAAACAATCGAAGACGTCATCCTAGAGGCCGAGGACAAAGTAGCCAACCTGGAAAAAACGTTTGCGGATCCGGAGTTTTATCAAAAACACGGCAAAAACTATGCGGCGCTGGAAGCAGACCTAAAGACTGCACGGGACCGAGTAGTAGAGTTGTATCGTCGCTGGGAAGAGCTGGAACAAATTAAGCAGGAAATCGCCAGCGCTTCGCGAATAGCAGATGGCAAATGAAGGAGTTCAAGGAGTTCAAGGAGTTGCAGGAGTTCAGGAGTGCGGGCAGATCCCCGTGGAGCGCTGCCTCGCTAGCGAGGCCGAGAAGTTCAGGGAGTGGTGAAGTGGCGCCGGGTTTCGGGCGTCGGACACCGGAGGCGCGAAGCGCTGAAAATAATTTAGCCTAGGGTGAGTCCGCGAGCCCTAGGTAGGTGGCAACAAAACGGTCAGCGCTGAAGGCGCGTAAGAATGGTTGATCGTTTTGCTCGATTGTCCCCGAGATCTCCGGCAACACCCGTCTGCCGCCCCTTCAGCACCCCAAACCCGCTACGCGGGTCCAATTCAGACTTGGCGCAGTACTCCAACACTCCCGCACTCCGCGCGGCCCGATTCGAGGACGAGGACGACGACGAGGACGAGAACGAAGCGCCTTGTGAGGGCGGGGGGCTCTTAGGGTTGGTAACCTGGGGTTAAAACCCCAGGCTGAGTCCTTGAGTCCCTTCGGGACAAAATCAGGCACGCCCCGCCCCGCCCCGCGCTCCCCGCACTCCTTGAACTCCTTGAACTCCTCGAACTCCTCGAACTCCTCCCTTTCCCGTTTGCTATTCGCGTAGCGCCGCCGATTTGTATCACCATGAAAAAGGCCTTGGTAGCCGGAGCCCTCGGTGTCACCGGCCGGACGCTGGTCAACCATCTGGTTTCGCTTGGTGATTGGGAAGTGATCGGGCTATCCCGGCGAACCCCGGAATTTGCCACCTCCGCTAAATATATCGCGGTCGACCTATTAAACCGGTCTGAGGTCGAGTCGCTGCTTAGCGGGATCGGTGATGTTACCCATATTTTCTACGCTGCACTTTATTGGGGAATCAATGTGTTTGATGAAGTGGCCCCTAACTTGGCGATGCTCACTAACACGGTGGAAACCGTGGAACGTTACTCGAAAGCGTTGAGAAAAGTCGTCTTACTTGAAGGCGCGAAGTTCTACGGCGCACACCTCGGGCCATATAAGACTCCGGCGAAGGAAACGGATCCGCGTCATATGCCCCCGGATTTCTATTATGATCAACAAGATTATCTGGTTGAACGATCGGCTGGAAAATCCTGGTCCTGGTCAGCGTTGAGACCATCCTCGATCTGTGGGTTTGCCGTCGGGAACCCGATGAACATGGCGACCGTTATCGCGGTTTACGCGGTTCTCTGCAAAGAAATGGGGTTGCCGTTACGATTCCCAGGTTCAACCAAGGCGTATAACGCGCTCATGGAAATGACCGATGCTGAACTGCTAGCCAAAGCGGTCGTCTGGGCCGGTGAAACGGATCGGTGTGACGGCCAAGCGTTTAATATTACCAATGGCGATTTCAATCGTTGGACAAATCTCTGGCCGCGTTTAGCTGAATTTTTCCAAATGGAGTACGCGCCTCCCCAGCGTCTCCCGTTAGCCCAATTCATGTCAGACAAAGAACCCGTCTGGAACCGGTTACTGAAAAAGTATGACCTACTCGATTATCGATTTAAGGATGCGGCCTCCTGGCCCTTTGGCGAAGCCATCTTTAATATAGAGTACGACATCATGTCGGATACGACCAAATCACGGAAGTACGGGTTCCTCGAATGGGTGGATACCGAAGAAATGTTGTTCCGCCTATTTACCGGGTTCCAGAAGATGCGGTTTATCCCGTGAGAGATGAACGTGAACGGTGACAGGTGAAAGTGAAAGGCCTGCCTTGAGCAAGCGTCGAGCGTGTCGAATGGGTGATTGGTGATCCCCCTGGAGCGCTGCCTCGCTTGCGAGGCCGGCTTTGAGCGCGTGGCAGCACAAAACCTGGGGCTACGTCGGGCAGGCTGTGCTTGTCTACCAGCGCTTCGCGCCTCGGCCTCGCGACTTGTCCTTCATAGTCCCGCAGGCGCGGGACGACGGAGGAAGCGAGGCAACGCTCCACGGGCATCTGCCCGCACTCCTGAACTCCTTATCTGCTATCTGCTATCTGCTATCTGCTATCTGCTATTCGCGAGCGCTGAGCCCCTCCTATTCGTGTCAATTCGCGGTTCCCATTCGCGTGCATTCGCGGTCGCCATTCGCGTCCGGTTCTTGACAAGCTGTCCATACTGTGATTTTTATCGTAACAGTATGGCCGTTAATACCCAATTCTCTATTGCGACGCATATCATGGCCAGCTTGGGATATGCTTCGGGTGAAGAGGTAAACTCCGGCCTTATCGCGGGAAGTGTGAACACCAGTTCAAGCTTCGTCCGCCGCGTTTTAGCCAAACTGTCGAAGGCGGGCCTGGTTAAGACCGCCATGGGCAAAGGTGGCGCTTGCTGGCTGGCGCGGCCGGCGCGTCAGATCTCGCTGCTTGAGATCTACCACGCCGTCGGTGCGCCTAAGGCATTCGCTATCCACCGGTACCCAGTCGAAAAAGGCTGTCCGGTGAGCTGTAACATCAAATCGGTTCTCGGCCGGGTACTTGATGAATCCCAACAAGCCCTGGAGCAACGACTGAGGCGGATAAACCTGGCGCAGTTGATTGCGGAGCTGCGCGAGAGCTAACTAAAACCGTCCAGAGGGACAGCGAGGCTAACGTTATACTGTTACTTACATAGACACAATATAACGAATTTAGATCAACAAAAACAAAGGAACACATCATGAGTAAACTAAACGGAAAAATCGCTCTGATCACGGGCGGAACCACTGGTCTCGGCTTTGCCACCGCCAAACGCTTTCTTAGCGAAGGTGCCGAAGTCATCATTACTGGGCGGCGACAAGCCGAACTCGATTCCGCCGTCAAACGGCTGGGAGGAAACGTCCTCGGAGTACAAGGCGATGTTGCCAACCTGGCCGACCTAGATCGCCTCTATGCCACTATCCAGAAACAGAAAGGCCATCTTGATATTGTCTTTGCCAATGCCGGCGGCGGAAGTTTTGCCCCGCTGGGCGCTATCACCGAGGAACATTTCGATCAGATCTTTAACATCAACGTTAAAGGTTTGCTCTTCACGGTGCAGAAAGCGTTGCCGCTGCTGAGGGATGGAGGAAGCATTATCCTGAATGCCTCGATCGTAGCGTCCATCGGGATGGAAGCCTTCAGCGTATACAGCGCAACGAAAGCAGCGGTCCGTTCGTTCGCTAGGACCTGGACCACCGATTTGAAAGCGCGCAAGATCCGCGTGAATGCGATTAGCCCGGGAGTGGTGCCAACCGAGGGATACCGAACATTGGGTAATGACGAGGAACTGAAACAGTTCGTGGCACAACAGGCCACTCAGATCCCACTGGGACGCGTCGGTGAACCCGACGAAATTGCGAACGCTGTCCTTTTCCTCGCCTCTGACGAGAGTAGCTTTGTCACCGGGATCGACCTGGTGGTCGATGGCGGCATGATCTCGGTGTAATAACGGTAGGGTACACAAGAGAATCTTTCTCACAGAAGGTCACTAAGATCGCAAAGGGGGAGTGAGACGTGATTGGTGATTGTAAGGCGCCAGCCGTGGAGCGCTGGGAAGATTATAGTCCGGCGGCTGGGATGAGTCTGCGAGCCCTGGGATTGATGATTAGTTAGACGATCATAGGCGCGAAGCGCTGGCAGATTATAGCCTAGGGTGAGTCTGCGAGCCCTAGGTACGTCGTAAAAAGAGGCGTTTAGCGCTGAAAGCGCGGCAGAATCGGTATTGGGGTGTAATCGGTTAAATCTCACCACGCGTGGCATTCCGAGTTCGCGTCCGATTCTAACGCGCCTACAGCGCTAATGCTTTTTATTCGCGTATACCTAGGGCTCGCGGACTCACCCTAGGCTTCAATCTGGCCAGCGCTTCGCGCCTCGGGCTCGTCCCGGTCCGCGGGAAAGCAAGCAGCGCTCCACGGTCGTCGACCACGCTCCTTGAACTCCTGCAACTCCTTGAACTCCTCGAACTCCTCTTATTTTAAAGCGCATAGTCTCCCCAATACCGGTCAATCCGTAACCCCCGGATCACGCGTGCGCACTCTTCCAGGTGATCTGCGGTCAGATGATAGCGGCCCACCAGATCGAACATTCTCAATGGCTCGGTCACCTTGTGCACGTTTAATATGCCACTCTGCCGGATCTGCTGAACCGTCTCATCCATGTCATTCAAAGCTCCCTGCAGGGTGGGATAATCACGCCGGCAATCGCCTTTACGAAACGCCTCCGCAAAAGCGTTCAACATCTGATGAAACTCGTTCTCTAACCTCTCGAGTTCAGGTCGTAGCCGCGGTTCAGCAGCTGGTGGCAGGTTCTTTCGATAAGCAACCAGATGTCCGACCTGAGGCACCAAGGCCTGGAGCTCACGAAGCAAAGCGCGGAGACCGGTCATCTCCTGTTTAGAATACCCGTGCATCCGAATCCGGTGAATGACGAGCAGAGCTTCCACCGATTGGATGACTAAGCGGGCTTTTACCTTTTCCGGATACGGATCTTCACGCAGCAATGCTTGGATACCCCCGAGGAGATCGAGCAGATTATTTTTCAACAGCCTCTGCGGTAAAATCGGCCAGATCAATCTCCCCACCAAGGCGCCGACAAACATCCCAACCATCAGTCCGATAAACCCATCGATGATGTCCTGTGAAGCGACTGGCTGTTGCGGGTTGAGCCCGACGAAGACGCTCATCCCTATATAGACCAGCAGAATCCAGAAGTTAACTCCCGGGGTGCGGGCGGTGAGAAATCCAAGGCTGAAGAGAATTACAAACAGCGTCAGATTCATCACCAGGTAATTCGCTAGCAACGGCGAGATGAGCAGCAGCAAGATGATACAACCGAGAAGAACCAGAGAACCGAAAAATGCATTTTGAAAAATTCTCTGGTCGCCGGTGCCACCTGCCCGGACAAATGGTCTCGTCAGCACGGTCTGGATCCAAGCCATGAGCGGAAGTGCGCCCGGGCCGGGAGGATGTACCCATTTCAGCAACGTGATCGCAATTACGCCGACTAACCCGGCTTTAATGCCAACCCTTACCCAAAACCAGTCTATATGCGGCAACAAATCCCAATGCGGTTTCGCCTCAGGCAACGGTTGATTATGACGCGGTAACCCGTCTGCCAGGTCCCGGATGTTGACTAGTTCGTCCTGTAAAGAACGAAGCGCGGCAAAATGAGTGCCAAAAACGATAACGGCCTGCAACCCCTGGGTGCGAAAAAAGCCCTGGTCTCGGAGTGCCTCAACCTTTTGTATCAGAACGGAGAAGGCCTCTGGCAAACGACTGGGAACCAATCTTACGCCGGGACGACGCGGCGCCGATAAAATACTAACTTCATTAGAAATAGCGGTGCTGACTAACTCCAGTTCGGTCCGCAGCTGTTCAACAATCGCTGCATCCACCCGGCGCCACTGACTAAGTAAAAGGGAGCCTTGAAACAGGCTGATCATCGAAACCAGGAAGCCGTTGTAATTCGAGAGCCGGGCAGAGAAAAGCGTGCTCTCCATGGACCCCGCTTGCAGCAGATTCCGCAGAACCGATAATTGCCCTAAAAAGGCCAGCCGGATTTCTTCCACTTTGGCGGGCGATTCCGCACCTCGGGCATAAGCATCAGTTTGAATTGACACCAGTTCGCCAATCATCTTGAGGCTCTTGCCGCTGACGGCTACGAATTCTTCTCGGGCGGAGCGCGGCCACAATAGCGTTGATACCAGGAGCGCGACCGTCGCCCCGACCAGAATTTCTTCGGCCCGATCGATCCCGACTTGCCAGGCCTGATCGGGAGTACTGATCCCGTTCGTGACGACGCTGAGCGTGGTCAGACCCAGTAGATAATAAGCATAGGGAAATTGGCGTACACCGAACTGGCCGTATTTGTAGCTGGTGATCGCCAGCACCAGAAAAAACAGCGGCAGAAAGATCATTGGTGTGGAGGTATAATCGCCGACCAACCAAACCCCGATGATGGCTCCGCCGATGGTTCCGACCACCCGCAAGATCGCTTTCACGGCGATCGAACCAACATACTGACCGCTCATCATGACCAGCACCGTCAAGATGGCCCAATTATCATGGGGCAACCGTAGAACCTGGGTGAGATACAGAGCGAGGATACCGGCTAGCCCCATCTTGATCCCGTATCTGACTCGCAGATCGCGAAATAATTCCACCAGTGGCCAATGCCACTTTCGACTAAACGGAATCGCACTGGTTTTGACAGCCGTACTCATCGCTTCGCGAATAGCAAATAACAGGAGTTCGAGGAGTTCAAGGAGTTGCAGGAGCACGGCGCCTGGGCTATTCTCTCGGACCATCCCATCGTCTATCTGCTATCTGCTATTTGCTATTCGCGAAGCGCGCTATTCACCCGAGAAACAGGTCGGTCAACAATTCCTGTTGTGGATCAACGGCATAACCGCTGAAATCGGTCACACCTGTTTCTCGCAAAACATCTTCATCGATACAGAACTGTCCGGTAAAGCTTCTCGCCTCGCGGGTTAGAATCACATGCGCGGCATCAGCCACAATTTCCGGTGTCCGGCAACGCTTTTCGTCGACCCCTGGAAGTTGATTAAGCGCTGCGGTCCGAATCACAGTCTTCGGCCAAAGACAATTGAACGCGACACCCGCATCCTTCCATTCAGCAGCCAGACCGAAGCTGAGCATGCCCATCGCAAACTTGGAAAGCGTGTAAGCGGTATGCTGCGCAAACCACCGGGGATCCAACGAGATCGGTGGCGCTAACGTCAAAACATGCGGATTTTCCCGGCCGATTAAATGCGGGAGACAAAGCTTCGAACAAAGGAATGTCCCCCGGGCATTAATCTGCAGCATGAGATCGAACCGCTTAAGATCCGTTACATCCGCCCGCGTCAATTGAATCGCGCTAGCGTTATTGACTAGAATATCGATCCCACCAAAGGTTCGGACACATTCCTCGACCGCATGAGCAACCTGTTCATCCGATCGAATATCCACAGCTATCGGCAACGCCTTCCCGCCGGCCTGTTCTATCTGTTCCGCAGTAGTATAAATTGTACCGGCCAACCGCGGATGCGGCGCCGCGGTCTTAGCAACAACCGCAACATTAGCCCCGTCTCTCGCCGCTCGCAGCGCAATCGCGAGCCCGATCCCCCGACTGGCCCCGGTTATAAACAGAGTGCGGCTCTTCAGGCTACGCTCTTTCACAGGCAGACATTAAATATCTCACACCAAGACGCAAAGCCAGTGCTTCGCGAATAGCAAATAGCAAATTCCTGGAGCGCTGCCTTCCCGCGGCCGCGGGACGAGGCCGAGGCGCGAAGCGCTGCCTTTCACCTTTCACCTTTCACTTTTCACCTGTCACCTCTCACCCTCTTCCCTTTGTGCCTTCGTGTCCTTGGCCGACGTAGCTAAAGGGAAGATGGGGCGACCCGTCCGCCATAGTGTGGGCGTACGAGACGGAGGAGGAAGTCTGCTTTGCGGCTTTGCGTGAGTTTTTTGTTTAGAAGCGCGGATGTCTTGAACAGCTTTTCTCGCTCATTGAGGAACTACGAACCGCGATGAAGATAACGCTGGGGTCGGACGGACGGCCAGGAAGCCAAGCCTGCCATCGACCCCTAACGCCGGCAAATATATACGAAGGCCGGCGGAAAATTAAACCACACAACCCGACTGCGACTGACGCTGCGAAACTCTTTCCGCAATCGTGCACGGAGGGCCCGTGCTCCCGGAAGGACCAGGCCTTGGAGATACGCAAATGTGCAAAACACGGAATGATCGTGCATTAGTTCGGCCATCGCCTTAAAGCTTTTGTCCTGAACGCGTAGCGGTAGCGACGCCCACGGCAGGCCACATACGATGGCGTCGATCGATCCTAAGTTGAGTTCGGAGCCTATCGCCTGCAGATTCTCAACGGAATCGTTCACGAAAGCTAAAGTCGGGAATTTTTGCCTGAGAAGCAGAGTGAAGTTCGTGTTTAGTTCGATTCCAATGTAGCGCTGGTCGGGCCGTAACTGCTGGCAAACATATTTCGTGAAGGCGCCTGTTCCTGGGCCGAATTCGACGATAGTATGGCGGTTTTTAAGGTCTGCTGCCGCCAAAATTGTCCGCGCAAGAAAACGAGAACTCGGCGCTACTGCGCCTACAGAGAACGGGTGCTTCAGAAATTCTGCGAAGAAAGCTAACATAACAGATGGTAGTGTTGCGGCGTTGGAATGCAGTTGGGTGCGACAACTGAAATGAATCAGACTTCATCCCAAACATACCAGCCAATAAAACGCTGGAGCAAGATCGACCTTCGTCGGTGCACTTCCGCACGACTATCAAATTGCGCCGAGAGCAACCTTTCTAGCACGGGTTCGATCTCTCTAAAATGAAAAGACTTTACAAACTAGTCTCAGGAATTTAGGGCATGGCAGACCCTTCTCCATCTCCAACGATACCGGCGTCCATTGAGCGCATAGTTACTGAACTGGATCCGTTGATGATTTCTATCGGGCTCGCCATAGCGGCCTCTGCCCCCAGTCTGGCCGGCGAGGCTGGTGCAGTGGCAGCTATTTCCTACGACGTAGCGCGTAAGAAGTGGCTTTGGGCAGCGCTCAGCGCCATATCCATGCTCCCCGCAATTGGTTACCTCCCGGCATTCCTGAAGGTCGGATTGCTCGTGTTCATTCTAAACCGCCGCCTAAGGAGCCTGGTGGCCCTAGCGCCCGACATTCACGGCTCGCCCGAAGCTCTACGATTTGTGAGGTCGACGTTAGAGAAATACTATCATAAGTTGCCGAATGTTCGCTTAGTTCGGCCCATCCGAAAACAATTGCAAATAATTATGGATCTCGATGATTTCGGTCAAGTGCGCGCTGAACCGTCACCAGGTAGTTGATCGACAGAAACGTCAATCTCCACGCAAATGCCGAAGTGATCAGAAACAGTCACAGCCTTTTTCCCTGGGATACGAACAACCGGTTCCTTTAGGCAGATCGTGCTCGAGACAGCCCTGATTCGGTTCTCACCAAGTTCGGTACTCTTGACGAAGAAGTGATCTATTCTTTGCGGCGGACAGATTTTATGCGGGCCATGCGAATTCAAAGGATTGTTCGGATCCCAGGTAGCTTCTGACGTTTGACCGTGTATCAAATCATGGATGCTCAGAAAGCCGGCCGCCATCATCTGCTCGAAATTTCTCTCTGAAACGCTGGGCCCGGCATTCAGGTCGCCTGCAACGACGAGTGGCGAGCTAAGGCTGAGAGCGCGATTCAACAGTTGCTTTATCTGCTGAGCCCGGATCTGATCAATCGCACGATGTTCTGGAAGCCGAAACATGCCGCCCGCTGTCGTGTGTAGGTTTACTATATTGAGCGTGATATCCTTCGCTATCCGATGACTGCTAACCAAGAAGCCCTTGCTATCGAATAGCGTCTCGTCCAACGATGCGTCTGCGAAAAGTTCGAGATCGCCTGAAGCCGGATAACCGGACAACGTCATCAATCCATTTTCTAAGCCGAGGTTGCGCTTTCTCCGAGGATAGATCGCAAACGGGTAAATATCTTTCAGCGACTCGGCTAACCATCGACGCGTCGAATTGGCGTACACTTCCTGAAGCAACACGATATCGCACTCTGTTTTCCGTAGGCCGGCCGGCAGCGCAGCCGAACGTTCGCGAACAAACGGGACCGGCACCGAACGGCCGAACAATTTGAGCAGCCCCGCATTCAGCGAGAGAATCCGCAGCCTCACCCAGACAATCTGGCCATGAGTTTGACTACGCGCAAGAGCACGGTCGACACGCACTTCGATGGAGACCGGCAACGTGCGCCTTCTAGTAATGCTGCCATGAACTCCCTCCCAAAGATTTCGTACCAAACCTGATCTGCAAGGCAATTAAATATCAGCTGCTCAAATGCCCAACTCATAAAATAGGACAGCCGAACATCGGGCGCACGGTCGGTGGCCACTTCCGCGTAGATTTCCGGCTTCTCCAGCACTTGCAAAAGATATTCATCGACTTGCTGCCGATACAGCACGCGCATGTTCGTCAGGCTTTGAAGGACAATACCCCTGGCCTTTTCGATATCATCCCGCGAAAATCGGAGTTCGGAGGTTGGCTCGTCCAACGCACGTACATCTTTAAGGATTTCCGTAAAGACGGAGAAGAGATACTTGGGTTCGGCCAGCACTCCTAGTTGACCCAACTCTTTGCAGAGAAACAAGTAGAACTCCGCGTTGTCCGATTTCTTTGCCTCCTCAAGAGCGTTTACCGCATACTGCATCGGTGATTGAGCCGGACTCTCCATTGCTTCGGTGTTGAATCCATTTCTCCTCAGCGAACGGCCATACGTCCCAACGATGCAAAAGCTATGTTTCTTTCCGGAGATGGTGAAGCGGCCTTGATGTTCTTTCAGGATGGAATGCGCCATTCGATCCATCAGCCGCATGGACTCGAGGCTGGCGTGCGATCCGAAAAAGTTGATGTGATAGAGGGCGAGCGAAGAACAATACTTGGAAAGCTCGGAACTCGGCTCTTCATAGAAAAAATCCCGCGCCAGCGCAACGATCTCAGCCCTCGCCTCGGGAAAGGCGGCGCGCTCGTATCCTGTGGAAATGACATAAGTCAGCATCTGAGCTACAAAACCATTGTCGGTTTTTGACAGTCGCTTCAGCGTCTGAAGAGTCAGCTTGGAATTGCCAGCCGGATCCAGCAGCTCGAAGACCTCCTCAAACGCCCTCAACTCCGGCTCACGATTCTTGTAAAACTGCTTGAGCGTCGCAAGTTGTACCGCGTTCGGCAGCGCGTCGAGCATACTCAAAAAATTTTTGAGCAGAACCGAATTGAGCAAAAAGCTGCTGATTCCCTCCAGCTTTTTGAGATTCAACTTGCGCACGATTCCTTGCGCTATCGCGAGCCAATCCCTGTATCGTTCTCTTGGGGCCTGCGAGACGACCAGGATCAGCAAGGTGACCAGACTTCGGAAAGCCGCACAGTCGGCCGCAGAAAGCACCATTTGCGACAGCGGCTTGACTTCGTTGGCAAGCCGGTTCGTGATATTCGACGCGTCTGCGCGGCCATAGCGGGAAGAGCAGTTCCAAAGAAAAAAAACATACTGAACCGCTGCATCTGATATTCGGACATCGTCGGCTTGAAATCCGCTCACGAAATGATCGTACAGGACATTGAGGTGTGCCTCTCGGACCGCATCTCCTTGTTCTTCGAGCCAAAGGCGGTAGTCTTCGTCAATCAGAACGTGATAGACTGCCTCGACCACTGGGAAATGCCTGCCGGCGCTAGAGCGTAACACTCCGAGTTTCCTCAGGACGCGCTTCGGGAGGCGATACGCCCAATCGGCTACCGGAAAATTACGCCTCGCCATCGAATGTCCGTTACTGAGTTCGTTCAGGCTCCTCTCAACCAGCTCAATGCCGCCGGTGTTTGCTCTGGCAGTCCGGGTCAGCGCTGAGACGACAAGCCACTGGCAGCGGGGGTCGATTTCCGAAATCGCTTTGAGCACCGCGACGTATTTGGAGGACCTGATTGGATCATTCATAAGCGATGGTTCCTCGAAGATTTGCTCGCGTAGAAGAGAAAGCGTTACCTGCAATCCCTCATGCACGACAGGGTCACGCTGCGCACCTGGAAGATTTACCTGGAAAATAGATTTCGCTGCCTGCGGCAGGGGCGCCCCAGCCTTTGCTCGTTCCTGAATAAGCAACAATAGTTGCTTCGCCAACAGATATTCGGCAAACCGGTCGTAGGTAAACCGTATCCGCGTTTCGGACCGGCCCTGATAGTTTCGCATCTGCCACTCCCGAATGATATTTTTCTCTCGAAGCTCAAATCCGAAAGAGCCTCGGTTCGAGAAATCAAGGTCGTTGAACGGAGTTGGTCTACGCTTTTTCAGCTCGATATCGTGTAGGAAAGAGGTGCGATGGATCGCGCCCGCATCAGTATCTCCAACAAATAATTCCTCCACCAGCTCACCGATCAATGGCTGCAGATCCCTCTCTAACGGACCCACCTTCTTTAAGGTCTGGTAATACCTTTCGAACAGTTCGCTCGTTTCCAATTCCGGGGGAATTTCGCGGTTTTTGTAAGCGACACCTGCAAGCTGCAGCAAGAAGGGATCGCGAAGATAGAACGCTGCCAAAGGCGATAGTTGCTTAACCCCGGTCTTTATTTGATTGGCCGTTCGGTAGTTCTCGTACGCTCCTTCGAACTCTCCGGGAGAAAATTTTGAAAGCATCCACACGCAATCCCTTACCTGTGGATCCATCGACTGTGGGGTGAAGTAAGTTCTTTCGTCTTGAAAACACCGTGGGGCAAACCGGAGTGCCGCCCGCCACGTCTCCGGCCGGCAAGTGACCACAAACTTCACCCGGTTGAACTTGGTGTTGAGGGTGGAAATCATTTGGTCGAGTTCCCTCATCAGGCCAACCGGACCCGCTTCGACGCTCCCCTCGGGGTTATATTCGTTGATTGCGTCGATCAGAACGAGCAGGTGCTTCCCAAGTCTTTCGCCTTCTGCATCGATCGTAGACCAAAACAATTGTACGGAAAACTTCTGGTCTGACCATCCGGTGGCAGGTGAAGCGCCAAAGAGGCATTCTGGCCATCCTGTGAGATTTTTAAATCCTAACCCGTCCACCAATTGGTGTTCAAGCGCTTGGCCTGGAATGAATTCCCCACCGCTGAACATCCTGTACAGATGCTTCTCATTCGAGCACGCAGACGCCAGGTGAACCAGGAGCGTTGTCTTCCCCATACCCGATTCGCCGACTATGATCATGCCCCGTTCCGAACGATTCTGTAAAAACTCAGCGAAAGTCTCTTCGATCGCGCGCTTCTGGTAATAGCGACCCTCTGCGTATCCGGAGACTTGTGCCGTTGCGGCTTTTTTCGCGTTGCATGCCGCCTCCAACTCATCCCAACAAACGCTTTGCCACAACCCCGCAACGTTGAGACGCTCGATGTATTCTTCAATGGTGTCATCGTCAGGGGCGGGGTGGTAGAGGTGGCTTCCTTCCTCCAATTGACTACGGTAGGCGAGCTGGAGTTTGCGGCGTTCGGCCTGATAGCCGGCAGCATCGGGGTGCGCCGGATCGCGCGGAAGGTCCAGTTTGTCTAGCGGATTATCGCGGGTACAGCCGTCCCCCGCGAAAAGTAGCCAAGTCCTTTTCTTCTTCTTCCAGGCGTAGCGAAACTCGAACTGTGTGTAGGAGATTCGGCCAAATTCTGGGTCCTCAGTAGGGGGCTCCGCCCCGTAGGCATGGCCAATGATCTGGATCAATCCCTTGCAGGCATCGATCTTGTCGCGGAGCATTTGTCGAAGATCTCCGGCCTCGGTGCCAAAAATATCCTGATACACGGGCGTGAAGCCCTTGTTTTCCAGGATCTTGGATACGCGCTCGCGTATCTTGCGGAACTCACGCGAGACACTGGAAACGAAGACTAGTGGTTTTGGATGTTCCATGGGCTCTAAACCCAGGTATTCCCGTCGTAAAAGCTTACCGCGTAATGTTATACGCTAAAGAGCCATCTTACGCTACCTCGGGCGTAAACACGTGGCCCAGCCCATGCGAACGCATCGCGTGTCGCGACAGCACCGGAATTCATAGTACTTGACTCGTGCCGCGTGAGATAGGCAGATTCTACCTCATTCTCTTGTCGCTGGTCGATCCGGAAAAGGTCAAGCTCTTGAGGCGTGAACGTCTAACTACGTTAGCGCCACTTCTGATGGTTTTCTTTGCGGTACAATTCAACCGACTAGCGTTGGCATCAAACGACACTACTCAACTCGACGCATGGCAAGCGGATTTCCGTGAGGTTTGGTCCAGCGATCCATGCAACGTGCAGAGGCAATCGTGGGACGACTACTGGGGCTGGGTCCAAAAGTTTTACTTTGGCACCGGACCCTGGAAAGGTTGGGTTGCGTACAGTGCTGATATTGTCTCGAACGTCAAGAGCGCGGCGACAAAGACCACTCTAAGCAAGGAACTCACCACCCTCGGACGGCGGGTCGCAGGCGAGTGGGCGAAGGACAATTACTGCCGAAAAATTCGAACGACCACGGGCATTGTAAACTTCAACGAGGCCGGTAAGCCCGCCATAGAAGGTTGGGCAGACGCGCTAAAGAAGGCCACGTCCCTAGACTCGGGCGACGGAAACTCGATTCAACAAACTCTCGACCAAATCCAGAGTCAGGTCGATCAGGTTCTTGGGTCGCCTCGATGAGCGGCGCTGAACCAGCCAAATCGCCTTTCACCCGTTCGGCGCGCTCAACGCTTGCTCAGGGCAGGCCTTTCACCTATCACTTTTCACCTTCTTAACTTTGCGCCCTTGCGTGAGATTTCGGTCGGCCTTGCGACTTGTCCTTTCATAGTCTCGCGGGCGCGGGACGACGGAGGAAGCGAGGCAGCGCTCCACGGTCTCGACCCGCGCTCCTGAACTCCTGCAACTACTTGAACTACTTAGACTTAATCAGTTCCACCAGGTCTGAGCCCATAACCGTTGCGATCGCCTCATCAAAAGTAGCCAATTTCGCTCGGTGCAATGACGCGAGGTGCGCCAGATAAAAATCCGTGATCTGTTTGTGCCCCGCGATTTTCCGAAATTGATCTCGCTTCAGGCGCGGAAGCTCATTCCAGTACTCGTGCCGTTCGAGTGAAACCAGCTGTTCCAGGAGCGTCGCAGCCTCGTATGGCGTGACTGCAGCCGATGTGAACGCTGGATTGGACGATATCCGGATGAACCCCATCTCGGTGATGGCGCAGGTCGCCCAAATTTTTCGTGAGGTCCTCCACCACTTGTGAGCGGCTTGATGAAACTCGTGATTCGGCCACGTCAGCGCCAGTAAAACGTTAACATCGAGCAGGTACTTCACTGTTCCGTTTCAAGAAGTTCTGCTGCTCTATTGCTGGGGATTGGCTCATCTGAAGCACTTACCCGAAACACCGGGATACCATTCTCGATATTGAACGACGGTTCCGATACCAAGCCTTTCCGTACGAGTTGGGAGACGACTTCACCCAAGCTGCGTCCAGAACTCTCGGCGATTCTCTTAGCCGCGACATAAACATCGTCGCTAAGCATCAATGTCGTCCTCATGATGCGATCATGACACATTTGATGCGCATTGTCCAATTTGATGCGGAATGCCTTCGCTGTCGCTGCAATTAATGTAATTTAAATTCGCGTCAATTGGCGGTTGTTTCGTCGTTTTTGGTTGCGGCTGGGCACGCGCTGTGGCCTTCGACCAATCACCAATCACCAATCACCAATCACCTTTCACCTTTCACCTTTCACCTTTCACCTTTCACGTGTCACCCTCTGCTATCTGCTATTCGCGAAGCGCCGCAGCCATCATTCGGTAACCCGGCGAAAAACGGCCGTCTGGTCGTTCATGAACGCTTGTAGCCGCACCTGAGCCGTCTTGCCGTCGGACGTCGGGGTAAGCGACCAGGTTGCAAAGTTAGCGCTTTCCTCGAGCGTGCCGCCGACGCGTACCGTGTTATAGGGGCCGTACTCGTTTGCACCCTGTCGCAATAGCATCGTTGTTTCCGTTGCATCGACAACTATCTCGGTTGCCACGTTACCCCACGGGACTTCCGGCATCGTGCCGACCCAAGTGCCGGCGAAGAGGTTTTGCTTCGTTGCCGGTTGCTTGACGGAAGCCGTGGCCGACGCGCTCGCAGTCGGTTTGGGCTTTGGCCTGTACGATGGCTTTGGTCTAGGCTTGGCTGATTGCTGCGGCGTGGGCGTTGGACTTTCGATCTCCGAAATCGGTGCCGGAAGACGCTGCGCTGTAGCCAAGAGCAACGCCGCGACGAGCATACAGCCAAATGTTCGGCTCAAGGTCGGCATCTTAACGGCATGGTCATGAAAGCAGGGTCAGTTATAGACCCTCAACTTGGCTTGAGACAATGCAATACCGTTCGAGGGATGGAGGTCACGAGCACTCACGCATTAATAGGAGTTCGAGGAGAGGCGCCAGAAGCCAGAAGCCAGAATCCCGGAGCGAACAGGTCCGGGCAATGCCAAGCGCAGTCGGCAATGAAGCTACCAGGAGAAAGGGGGTCATGTCTAAAGGGACGGTTACCCAATTAATAACTATTATAGTATTGCTTTGATGGTTACAGATTGATCGCGTATGGTTCCCATGTCTAATCGCTGCGAGGAGCAAGTTGGTGGTTCGCCGGTTGGTCAGCAGGACTGCGCCCAGCACGTTCGTTCTGCAAAAATAAGAGACGTCAGACCCTATTGATTTACTGGCTTTTTTGGTACAACCCAAACCACGAGCGCTTCAAGCCGCCGACTTTGTCCACGCGTTCCGCTGAACCCTCCGTTACGGGTAGCGGGTTGGTCTCCCAGGTCTTGTAGATGACACGCATAATAAACGTCGTAATCCGCCGCACGAGGCCCCGTAAGGCGAATCGCAAGCCCTTCCAGACGTCTGCTCTGGTTCCTTGTTCCACAGAAGGACCCTCCTGGCACCCAGGGCTGATCACCCACATCTTGGAGATGGCACATGTATTCCAACCCAAGCCCTTCTACAGCTGGTGAAAAATGCATTTCAAATCCTTCCAAGCGCAGGCTCTGTCCTTTCGTTCCGGCCCACGTTGAGTCTGCCAGCTGCAGATCCCCACGGTTTTGCACGTGAACTATCCCTCGAATACTTAACGACTGTGCCTTTAAGGTGATAGCTCCGACGCCCGCTGGTCTGACAGAACCCGTGGCCGTCGCGGTCGCGGTCGACTTGGGCTTTGGCCTGAACGATGGCTTTGGTCCAGGCTTGGCTGATTGCTGCGGCGTGGGCGTTGGACTTTCGATCTCCGAAATCGGTGCCGGAAGACGCTGTGCCGTAGCCAAGAGCAATGCTGCGACGAGCATACAGCCAAATGTTCGGCTCAATGTCGGCATATTATGGCGTAAGTAACTCGGCTTCATAGAGATGCCCTTCGCTGTTGCACTCGTACGACGCGCTTTTTCCGCCCTCGGCGAAGTGTAGTCTGAAAGATTCCGGCTTCCAGTGAATGTTCGCCGGCTTGGCTATGACCTCATTGGTTACAGCACTGAGTACGTCGCCGTCCCAGCTGCCATTGAATCGCACGACCGTGTCTCCCGACTTGCTGCTCTCGGTCATAGTGCCGGACTTGCTATCAGCTGCGAAACTGATTGCTAGCGGTGTCCCGGAGCCGGTTTCGCCCCGCTTGCGAATTGTGCCCTTATAGATGAAAGCAATTTGTATCGGTGGGTCGGATTGGCGTGACAAATCGGCAACGTAGGTTTTTCCGTCAACGATACATTCGTAAGTAGCGCTTTTGCCGTCCTCGGCAAAATGAAGCGTAAAGGATTCTGGCTCCAATTGTATTCCCTGCGGATGGGAAACGACCTCATCAGTTACAGCATGCAACGTAACGGTGTCCCACACCCCGGTAAAATTAACAACAAGGTCGCCATGGCGGCCGCTTTGCGTCATCGTGCCAGTCTTGAGATCGGATCCGATCCTGATGATGAGCCGCACGTTAGTGGCACTATCGTTCTTGACGTGAATGATGCCTTCATAGACAGCATTTGCGGTTACCTTGGGCCCGATCGGCGCCCTGGGCGCTTCTGTGATGCTCATAGCAGGGGATGGAGTGGGTGTGGCCGGAGTTACTGGCGGCTGGGCAACAGTAACCGCGTTCGGTGTGGGTGATGCTAGGGGAGTGCTCGGGGTGGGCGCTGCTAGGGACGCGGTCGGGGTGGGCGCTGCTGGGGAAGTGCTCGGCGTAACCGCTGCCAACGAAGGAGTACCACCCGCTAACTGGTTTGAGGAAGTGGCCAACCGGATCGCGATAAGAATCGCCACACCAAGGACCAAGACAACAGTCACGATCGCACCCGTTACCAGGACTGGACCACGTTTCCGGGTTGGTGTGGGAGGCGGCGGAAGCGGTAGAGCTGGTAGTACCGGAGCAGCGGACCGCCTACCGACCCCCAGGCTCTCCTTCAATGCTCCCCAGAATTCAACACAGGTCTTGTACGCTGCCGGTCCCCCGGTTAGACCGCATGCCCGGCGAAGCGTCTCGTTCCCCGCTTGATCGAGTTCCGGCAACGGCGTGTACTGCTGGGGATCGGCTGCCCACCTCGGCCTATGGCCGCTCAAAAGTTCGTACACCAGTCGACCGTAAAGCCGGACCGCTTTACTTCCTTTGATTCCCGCTTGAGCCTGGGTCATCGACAACACCCGGCTCGCCGGCACAATGGTCTGCCGATCCCAGCCGTTTCGGCTTCGGAACAGCAGCGGCGAGAGGCTTAGAGGATTGAGAAGCAACCGGCAACGGCTCCATTCCCGGGCGTCGCCGCGGGCAAGCTCGGAGAACTTATCAGGACCGATCTCCAAAGGACATGCCACCAGGATCTTTCGGACGCTCACATCGACCAAGCCCAGCCCCTGACTTGAAACGAAATCGAGCGTGGCTCCCAAAGGTTCTAGCAGAGCCAGCAAATCAACGGCGGGCAAAGATTGGCGCCACCGGAGCAGGTCGTACAGCAGAAATCCATGAACCCATTCCCGCACTAACCATGGCCCGGGAACCTCTCGCTCCAAGCGCAAATAGGATACCAAATGTGGATGGGTGGCTTGGCGAATGACGCCGATCTCGTTCTCTAGAAGATCAATTAGTGCCGGATTAGTAGCGATCCCGGGGTGCAGCAGCTTGAGGCCAACGTCGTTTGGCTGACCCTCTACGGCTTTCTCGTCCTTGGCGTGGAAGAACCTCCCGCCGCTCCCTTCCCGTTCTTCCGAGACCAACCGGTAACGCTTGGCCGCCAGCGCACCTATTTCAACCGAGAGATAGCTGTCAAACGACGCCGAGACCGGTGTTGTCAGAACGACGGGGTCAAGTTCCACCGCCGGTGCGACTTCGTCGCCCAATGGAGTTGTGGCGATGTCTGACGCCAGTCGTTCAGGCACTGCACCGAACTCTGATGCCAGGTTGGCGGCAGCCGCCTCTACCGCTGTTTGCAACTCCTCCGGAGTCTGAAACCGCTCGTCTGGACTTTTCGCTAGCATTCGCCGGAGCAGCGCGAGAACCGGCTCCGGCACATGCGCGAGTTGATCAAACGGGGGCGGTTTCACTACCTGTGCGATGAGAACCTGCCCGACGGTTCCGGAGAACGGGCGCTTACCGGAAAGCAAATACCAGAGGGTCACCCCAAGGGAATAGATGTCGGACCTGGTATCGAGTTTCCCCATCTCACACTGCTCGGGACTGGCAAACGCTGGACTACCGACAAAATCCTCGCTTCTTGTGATCCGCGCCGCGTCAAGAACCTCTGTACCAGTTCCTTTAGCTAGACCGAAATCGATCAACTTCACATCTAAGTTGCCAGCCCGGTTAGCCACGACCATCACGTTCCCCGGCTTGATATCGCGATGGATTAACCGATGCGCATGAGCTGCTTCCAAAGCCTGGGCAACTTGTAGGACTACCCGCAGCGCGGTTGCTGACGGAAGCGGACCGTGCTTCGCCACGTATCGCTCGAGATCTTCCCCATCAACAAATTCCATTGCGTAAAAGTAGCTGTCCCCTTCGCCACCAAAATGGAAGATGGTGGCTACGTGCGGATGATGGATCAGTGCGGCTGCCTGGGCTTCCCGTAAAAAACGTTGCTTGGAAGCCGAACTCCGCAGCAGTTCCGCGGCGATGACTTTCAGTGCAACCGGGCGATTTAACACCGTGTCGATCGCTCTGTAGGTCACACCCATCCCTCCTTTACCAAGCCGGAAGAGCGATCCATCCGGACGCCGAAGAAGACGGAAATGTGCAAAAGTTTCAGAAGCATCGGGATCAGAGTCCACCTCCGTGCCTGAGTCCGGCTCCTCGTCCTGGAGCAGCGCCCGAATATGTTGGATCAGTGCTGAGAAATGCCCGGAGGGAGTTAACGGCCGGAACCCGTCAACCCAGTGGTCTGCTCCGAGGAAGTAGGCTAGATCATCACCAGGGGTAATCGGCTCAATCCGGAACGTTAAAAGTTGGTTCTGGCAATGGGCTGCGCGTTCGACCTCGCTTAGGACCTGCTTGGACCGGTTGGACGCGTGGCTTAGGACCAGAAGCAGTATCCGAGCTTCCCGGATTGCTTGAGTGATCTGCCCTGTATAAGGTCCTGCGCCTTGGACATCACGTGGCGCCATCCAGCAGCGGATAGCCTCGTCCTCCAAAGCCGAGCAGATTGAAGCGGCAACTCCTTCATCATCGCTCGAGTAGGAGACAAAAACCGCGTGGTGCAGCTTTGGCGCCTGCGCTTGTCTTACGCGCGGGGTCTCTGCCTCGTTCATCGGCTTTTTGCTGTATCGGAGTTGGTTAGTTGATAGACGATCGAAAGAAGCGCAGTTGCGTCGCCAGATTGCAGCTCTGAATCGAAAAATCGGTTTCGAGGTTAGCAAGCCGCCGCAGGTCTTTCAAGATGTTGCGGAGTTGGCTGCAGAAGAGGAAATAGGAGTTCATGGAGCGCTGCCAAGCTTCCTCCGTCGTCCCGCGCCTGCGGGACTATGAAGGACAAGTCGCGAGGCCGAGGCGCGAAGCGCTGCATTTCACCTTTCACCAATCACATTTCACCCCCTTCCCTTGCATTTTCTCTTCTTGCGTTGCGTTTGAGCATCTTATAGGACATCCGCAATGTGGATGGTCCGCAGGAACGTTCGGTGTACTCGTCGCGGCGCCGTCCAGTACTTCTTTTTGTGGTTAGTGCTCGAAACGGTTCTTCCATTCTCCAGCGCGTCAGCAGGTGACTGGCCGCTTGGATATGTCCTTGATCAAGATTCGCGATCGCCAGACGGCCACTACGGGATCACCATTCCACGGCACGACCCACAATATGATGACCAAACTTATATCGCGTTGCCCGACGACATCCAGATCGCGAATTACTTGGATGACCTAAAAGCAAATCGGCATCTCGGGAAGATTCAATCAGATTACATTGAACGAGAACCCCATCGCCACTTGAACGTTTTTTGGACGCCTGACTCCAAGTGGTGCGTTGTCGACTGCGAAGATCGTTACGGTTTTGCTTCGATTTCCATCCTGATCCCGAAAGGCTCGCATTACACCGAAACCGACGTGGGCAAGCACATTCAAAAGGCTCTCGAAAGCGTCATCGCAGACCAACCTGACATCGTGCCTTATTTCCGGCTCAGCACCGACCGCAAGCTTCTCGTTCGCGCCGTGACCTGGACGAGAACCGAGGCCCCTTATCATGGTTTCTTCGAAGGCGCGTACGATTTAAATTCGGATAAATGGACTGCTATCACTACGCGCAAGATTAGCAGCGAGAGAGAGGACGAGATTCTAGAGGCATACCGGGACTACTCGCCCGAAGAGTTAACCGAGTTCTCGTCCGACGATAAAACTGCCTACATCGAACAGAGATTGAACCAAGTCTATCAAGGAGTCCGCTTTGTTCTCGCACCGGCTCGTTTTGCCGAAGTGAAACGGAAACAAATAGCTTGGCTGAGAGCTCGAGATGCGCTCGGCTCAGCCGACGAAAAGTCCGCCTTCACTCAAGCGCGAATCAAAGAGCTGCAGGATCTGCTTTGGTAGCAGCAGCGCTTCGCGAATAGCCAATAGCCAATAGCCAATAGCCAATAGCCAATAGCCGATAGGAAATTAGCGGAGCTCAAGGCGTTCAGGAGCGCGGGTCGGCTCTGCTATCGGCTATCTGCTATTTGCTATTTGCTATTTGCTATTCGCGAAGCGCCGCCGCGGCCGGCAGCGGGCCGTTTTCAGCGGGCAGAGTGACCCGAGCGATGCCAAAGGCAATCAAGGCGGAGATCGCGATCCCGATCATCATGGGTTTCGGCGCGCCGTTAGCGAAGATGCCGGACACAGCCATCACGGCGGCGCCAACCACGAACTGCAAGGCTCCCATTAGTGCTGAAGCCGTGCCGGCGATGGCGCCATGATTTTCAAGGGATAAAACCGCGCTCGTCGGCAATACGAGGCCCAGGAATCCGTATCCGATGAACAGGAAAATCATCATGAGCGCCAGACTGTCGACCCCCCCCAGGAACAGCACCGCTACAATGGTCATGGCAATCGCGAATCCAGAGACGGACACGCGAATGACGCGCGTCAGACCGTATTTAGCCGTCAGGCGCGCCGTCAACTGGCTGAAGCCGAAAAAGGAAGCTGCGTTGAGAGCAAAGCAGAGGCTGAACATCATGGGCGTCAACCCATAATGGTTGACGATCACGAATGATGCGCTCGCTAAGTAGATAAAAAAGGAGGAAACCCCGAACGCGCCGACAAAGGTTAATCCTAGAAATTCCGGGTCAGTAAGCAGCTTGCGATAGCCTGCGAACGCACTTGCCCATGAACTATCGGCGCGATCATGGATTTCCCGGGTTTCGCGCAACTGAGTCGCAGCCAGCAGGAAAGCGATCGCGCCGGCGATCGTCAATGCTAAGAAGACGCCTCTCCAACCGAACCCGGCAATGATAAAGCTCCCCGTGAGAGGCGCCAGGATCGGCGAAATGCTTACGACGAGCATCAGAAGCGACATGAGCCGAGTGGCGTCATGCCCGGTGTAAAGATCGCGTACGACCGCACGGGGTACCACCATGCCGGCACACGCACCTAAAGACTGCAGCACGCGGAAGCCGATCAGCACGTTGATATTCGGGGCGAAGGCGCATCCTACGCTGCCGATGGTGAAGATCGCGAGACCGACATAAATCGGCGGCTTACGGCCGAACATGTCTGAGAGCGGCCCGTAAACAAGTTGACAAACGCCGAGCATGATGAAAAACACCATGAGACTCATCTGCACCGCGGCCGGAGTAGCCTGCAGTGCACCCCCGATCGAGGGCAACGCCGGCAGATACATGTCGATCGCAAACGGACCAACCGCGGTGATGAGGCCAAGTACGATAGCAAGTTGAAGAAAACGTCCTGTTTTCAAAATACTGAGTTAGGCAATATAATACCGGCTCATCACCGAGACCACCCTCTTTCCGCCCCGGCTGCCGTTAATGCTGTCTGAATAGCAAATAGGAGTTCGAGGAGTTCAAGGAGTTGCAGGAGTTCGAGGCGACGCACGAACCAAGAAAAAGAGCTGCCGCCATGATTGCCGGTAGCCGGGGCGAAAGATGCTTCATGATATGATTTGGATTCTCGGACCGTGGAGCGCTGCCTCGCTGGCGAGGCCGATGGTGAGCAAGGCAGCAAGGTGAAGCAAACCCAGGCTGTATCTGCGCTCTATATCGCGACCTGGTTCGAGGGTCCACTCCGTGGCGCGACCGGATTGATCCCATTTCACACTAAAGAGCGCCGACAGACTTGAGGCCCGACGAACGATTGCCTTTGCTTACCATCGGCCTCGCCAGCGAGGCAGCGCTCCACGGCGATCTGCTATGCTATCTGCTATTTGCTATTCGCGAAGCGCGCCTTAAGCGATGTACTTGTTCTTAATGCGAATGTCTCTCCCAGCAAACGGGCCAGTCTCGTATTCGTATAAGAAAACCTCAACCTGGCTACTATCGAACATTTTCGATACCTCGCGAAAATCTTGATTTACCCGGATCAATCCGCTGAAAATCATGCCGTGCAGTTTGTCAATTTCTAGCCGGACACCGCCGCCGCGTTTTTTTGACCACTCCAAATGCACCTGGAACTTGTTCCTGAGATGTTCATCTTCGATCGCTTTCAATTGGAAAGAATGAATCTGCCCGGCAAGCGTTGGATCCTCGTTAATAATGCGTTCCAGATCCGCTGGATAGATTTTTGCGCCATAGAAGGGGACGGTGGCATCGTTGCGCCCATAGACAAACAACACAGGTAGGAAACTATGCCTCGCAGCCAGCGTTGAGAGCGGAATGTCATGCTTTTTCAACACGCGAGACAGAGAACCCAAGGAAAAGACACCGCCAGAATCGCGCAGGTTATAACGGATCTTGGGCGCAGCCCCCGATTGCCTGCCGATCGTGAATAATAGTTCGTTGTCGCGGTTTGTCTCAATGGTGTAATCCAGAGGATTATATTGAAAAATCATGGGCGGCGTCTCGCGCCCGAAGAGCTCTCTTGAAAGCGACTCGTTCTTCAAGCACAACCGCCGCAGCGCGATGGTTAGCTCGGTTTCGACCGCGATATTTATTTCTAGATCCGATGCTCCATAGGACGAAATCACACTGCGCGCAGATTTCCGAAGTTGCGATCGCAACCCTTCCGAGAGCCCCTCACCTCCTACGATCAGATCGATTTGATACTTCGAAAGATCGAGCCGAGTCTCGTCAACAAATGCTCGAATAAACGGCGGATAACCGAAGATCAGATAATGATAGGTAGGACCGAAAAGTTCTAAGGTATTTTCTAACTTCTTTTGGTCGGGACCGATCGATTTCAATATGCCCATCTCCACCAGAGACATAGAAATATTCATCCCGGTGGCCCAGGGGCCCAAGGCGAAACAATTTAAGAGAATACAGCCGCTGTCGCGATAGATTAGCTGGTAGTTCAACTGCAGGATCCGTTTCACATCGGCGCGTTCTGCCGCACTGCGCACCCAGTTATTAGGCATACCAGTCGAGCCGGATGACTCATCGATGACCACGCCTGCCTTGGGGATAGCACCTCCGTAACAGCGTTGTTCGATGCTATATTTTCTCACATAATTTTCCTTGGTCATTTCCGGCAACGCCTCGAGCCGCCAACGGCCGTTCGTTTTATGACCCATTTTATCGAGAAAATCCTGATAAGCAGGACAACTCTGGACGGCTTTTAGATAAGCGGCATGCGCACCCATCCGTCCCACTCGAGCCAGGAACCATTGCACCTGGCTCAGATGCATCACCGCATAAGTCCTCCCATCAATACTAAAGACCCGGCGCAATAACCAAAGAACCCAAAGAACGCTGCGTAAAACGAAACTAGTGTCCGGTCCCATAAATAACATGGCTTTCGTCCGGCAGCTGCCGGATCAGTTGGCTGTTTTTCAAGGCGGTGCGAGCCGCACTGGCACTAGCGACGAGCATATCTGAATCGATACGTGAGGAGTGAGCAACGCGGAAAAAAACAGCCAACTGGCCACGGCCCGGAGGGTTGCGATGAAAATGGGCCGGCGGTTGCGTTGCTCGTCGGTTAGGTATCGATCCAGATATGCGCCCTGCATACCGCCAGTCCGGCTCGGACCGCCTTGCCGGCGGCCCGTTTTGATCGCAACGAAAGCCATGCTATTTATGGGATAGGACACTGAAGACCGGGGCCCATAGGTGCGGTTAACTAACCAGCACCTCCGCTAGCGAACGCCGATAACTCTTTGGCGGCACCTCAGAATAACCGATTTTGAAAACGAGCCAGATATCTTTGATGTTCGTAGTCTCAGCCATCCATTTCGCTGCCGCCGGGTTTGTCACCAGATTACCGTAGGGATGGATGAACAACCCGAGTTTCGCGGTTTCCAGCCAAAACCTGATGAGAAACCGTCCAGTCTCAAATGCGCTGGCAGCCCGGAAGAACTCGCCTGCCAGGATTCCAATCGTCGGTACCAAGCCCAGCTGCCGCCGATACTGGCGCCTTAGCAAAGATCTGGTAACCGGAAACAGCATTAGCCTGGGGATTCTAGCGGCCAGCCAGAAAGCCGTCCTTGACGTATTCATGCAACGCCAGTCCAATCCGTCACGATGCCGTTTGGCGGCTCGATCGGTAAACCGAAACCAGGAAACAATCTCGTCATGGTAAGCCAGCGTATTCAAATCCTGGAAGAGCGCGTCTATGTTATGCGCCAAGATATTTTCAATTTCTTCCGGATCGACGATCTGTTTGTACTGCTGTCCCCAGCGAGTTGCTAACTCTGCCAAAGTCGTGCTGGCGGTCTCTCCGATCGGCGTCGGCAAGAAATTGATCCGCGAAGTGCGCCGCTTGATGAAGAGCGATTCGGGATACGGGTTCTCCCGGGGTGAACCCGAAGACAGCTGCAAACGGGCAAACGGTAAAAGGTCGGTTCTGATATCGTGAAGGATAGTCTCGGCATACCACTGGGGCGGATGGCTCAATTCATATTCAAGCTTAAATCCTCGGGGAGCCGCCAATAAGGCGATTGCTTCGATAAACATTCCCATTGCCGAAAGGATGAAACTACCAGTGACGTCTTCTTTCGGGAGGGTTCTATTCCCATCGATATAGAGCTCTGCTTCTCGCTCCGATACCAACCGAATCCGCCAAGGCTGCACATTGTGCGGTGAAGGCGTTTGCATCGCCGTTTCTAAAAGAGTCAACCAAAGGCTAAATCGCTCCATTGACGCCGCCACGAGCGGGGTCTCCTTCAATCGATTCTCGTGAGATGCGCGTATCAAAAAGCCGGCCCTTCTAGAGAGGCTGATCGCAATCTCACACCACTTTTGGATCTACCTAATCATTAATTTTGCATCGAATATCGATCGCTTCCCTGGAGCGCTGCCTCGCTTGCGAGGCCGACCGAAATCTCACGCAAAGCAGATTTCGCCCCATCTCCCCCTTTAGCTACGTCAGCCGAGGCCGCAAAAGGGGAATGAGACGTGATTAGTGATTGGTCGAAGGCGCCAACCGTTTCGGCTTGCAATCCGGCGTGCCGCTCCACGCTGAACTCCTTGAACTCCTTGAACTCCTTGAACTCCTTGAACTCCTTGAACTCCTTGAACTCCTTGAACTCCTTGAACTCCTTGAACTCCTTGAACTCCTTGAACTCCTTGAACTCCTT
>Ga0073928_10001967_pt1 | contig 37495 bp, 34 predicted proteins | sample PaiPotPPA55metaG_FD_76969 | JGI IMG/M metagenome (GOLD analysis project Ga0073928, IMG submission 76969) | Iron sulfur acid spring bacterial and archeal communities from Banff, Canada, to study Microbial Dark Matter (Phase II) - Paint Pots PPA... ... | reverse complement strand
GGATTGATCAATCCCGTGACCGCGTAACCGAACAACATGTCTTCATTGCGGATCGAGTGTCCGCCAATCACGCTGCAACGCGCCTCGTTCATTTTTGCCAGACCGCCGCGGATGATCTGCTCGAGAATTGCGGGATCGCCCTTTTCCGGAAAGCCTACGATGGAGAGCGATGAGATTGGCCGCCCGCCCATCGCATAGACGTCGCTGAGCGCATTGGCGGCGGCGATCTGACCGAAGAGAAATGGATCATCCACGATCGGCGTGAAAAAATCGACGGTCTGCACGAGGGCCACGTCTTCGGAAATTCTGTAAATTCCCGCGTCGTCGTTAGTGTCAAAGCCAACCAGGACGTTCGGATCCGTTTGCCGCGGCAACTTGCGCAACACTGCTTCAAGCGTGGCGGGATTCAGCTTTGCGGCACAGCCCGCCGCCTTGGCCATGGAGGTTAGTTTCACTTGCGTCGCCAACAGAACACCTCTCGAATCAATCGTCGCACACTACTAAGGATGCCACTACTCTCCCGCGCGTGACATAGGAGCGGGTGTTGGCGGCGCAGGTGTTGCGCGTTTGCGCCCAAACGTGCTTTCATCCCGCATGCCTTGGGACATTCTGCTGATCTTCTTCGTGTTGGGCGTCATCGTACCGTGGCGCGGTCGCAAGAGATTGCAGGAGCTCTTGGCCAAACCGCGCGTCGAATCGCGTGAGCGTCTTTCGCTCTACTTTTCCACGATCGCATTTCAGTGGATTGCCGCAACCGTCGCTGCATGGCGCGCTTGGGCGCATGGATACACAGCGACGCAGCTTGGTTTGGCGATGCCGGGGCGCTTCAGACTTTTGGCTATCACCGTGTTCGGCGCCGTATTAATCGTGACACTGCAGTGGCTGAACCTGCGCCGCATGGGCCGTTCGGCAAGCCCTCTGCGAGGGCCAATTCAGGCATTGGCGGAACGCATTCTTCCGCAAAGCACGAAGGAACTGATTCCCTTCTTGGCGTTAGCCCTTACTGCCGGACTATGCGAGGAGCTTTTGTATCGGGGCTTCGCCATGGCTGTGATTGGTCGAATAGGTTTGCCTAGCGGTGTGGTGATATTGTTGTCGTCTATCCTTTTTGGACTGGCGCACCTGTATCAAGGCCGCGCTGGTTTCGTGAGCACCATGGTGCTGGGAATTCTCTTTGGCATTTCGCGGGCTGCGCTCGGCAGCTTGCTCCCGGTCATTGTGTGGCATGTCGGTGTAGACGTGGTTGCCGGGACGGCTGGGCCCAAGTATCTAGTTAACAGGAAAGACGTTACATCGCGAGAAAACGGATTATCGATGTTATGTTAACTAAGAATACGGCTCCCCTGTCCGCGGACGCTATAGCAAAAGCGCTTCACGAATTCCAATTAGAGGCAACGGCGGCGCAAATTACCGCCATTCAGCGGTACATGGCCATGCTGCTGGTTTGGAATGAAAAGATAAATCTCACTGCCATTCGGGATCCGCTGGAAGTGCTGTACCGGCATTTTTGCGAAAGCATATTTGCGGCAGTGACGGTGCCACTGCAAGCGGGTAGAGTTGCCGACGTGGGTTCCGGTGGAGGCTTTCCGGGTTTGGCGCTTAAAATTGCGCGCCCAGAGCTCCAGGTCATTCTAATCGAGTCAAATGTCAAAAAGGCTACCTTTCTAGCCGAGGTCGTACGCGAACTAGGCTTTTCCGACGCGCGAGTTTTAGTGAGTCGCTATGAAGATCTGGGGGAAGAGATCGCGCCACTCAATTTTGTGTGCTCGCGAGCTTTAGGGGAATTTGACAAATTCTTGAGTTGGGCGCGTTCCGAACGAGTCGCCGCAGAGCAAGCGGTTCTTTGGATCGGCGGACGCGACATTGAAGAGGTGAAACGAATAGGCGGATGGAGTTGGAAAGAACCAATTGCAATTCCTCACTCGCTGCAGCGCTTCTTACTAATTGGAGTTCGAGAATTCACACCGGAGCCCTAGCTTTACCGCTGATGTTCCTTGTGGGACTGACCTGGATTGTTCCACGTGGAACAGATCACTTCTGCCTCGACTATTTGCACACCGCCGTGCCCGCCAAGTGTTCCACGTGGAACATACCCTCCGATGTCTCTCGATGTCGTTCCACGCCGAGCATCTCGGCTGAATCTCTCATCGCAGTGTTCCACGTGGAACACTTTCGCAATTCGGGGATCCAAGTCTCTCCATGTTCCACGTGGAGCAGTCTGTGCATTAAGGCGGTACAACGATTTCCCAGAAACCGCTAGTGTTCCACGTGAAACATCTTGCATCTACTTTCCAGCTTTGCTAAGTTTTCGCCCACGGGGGTTCGGTGGCGCGGATCATCGCTGTAGCCAATCAAAAGGGCGGGGTCGGCAAGACCACGACCGCTGTTAACCTAGCCGCCTGCCTTGCAGCGGCCGACCAGCCCACTCTCCTCGTCGATTGCGACTCGCAGGCCAATGCTACGGCGGCGATCGGCTTTCAGAAAGATCCTGCCCGGCGTACTCTGTACAACCTGCTAATCCTGAACGAGCCGTTTGAGCGAATTGCCCAGAAGTCTCAAGTGGATGGCCTGGACGTGGTGCCGGCGGATAAAAATCTCGCCGGTGCGGCAGTTGAGCTAGTTTCCGCTGAGGGCCGTGAGTACAAATTGCAGGCTCTCTTGAATACCCTTCGCGAGAAATACCGCTTTATCGTCTTGGATTGCCCTCCCGCGCTGGATTTGCTGACCTTGAACGCTCTAGTCGCCGCAGACGCGGTGTTGGTGCCAATCCAGTGCGAGTATTTAGCCCTTGAAGGGGTCTCGGAACTCCTCGACACACTTATGCGAATTCGCAGAACCTTGAATCCGAGCCTCGAAATTGAGGGCATTTTGCTCACGATGTATGATGAACGGACCACTCTCTCGCGCCAAGTTGCCACCGATTTGCGCAGTTTTTTTGGCTCTCAGATTTTTCAGAGCATTATTCCGCGTAACGTCCGGCTCGCGGAAGCACCAAGTTTTGGTAAGCCAATTATTTTCTATGACCTACACAGCAAAGGGGCCGAGGGCTACACACAACTCGCTCAGGAGGTAATCGCCAATGACGAGAAACGCGCTGGGACGGGGGCTCGGAGCGCTCATTCGGGAGCCTGAACCGCAGGTTGCACCGCCGCCTGCACCGGCCGCGGTAGGCACAGCGGTAGCGCCGAGCCGGGAAACGATGTCGGCGGGCCCACAACAGATCGATATTGAACTGATCGAGCCGAGTCCGTACCAACCGCGCACGCGATTCCGGGAAGAGGCGCTCGAGGAACTCGCACGCTCAATTAAGGCCAGCGGCATCATTCAGCCACTCGTTGTCCGGCCAATCGCCGGGCGTTTTCAGCTTATTGCCGGCGAGAGGCGCTGGCGTGCCGCCCAGCGCGCCGGCCTGACCAAAGTCTCGGCGATTGTCCGCCACGTTTCCGACGAATTGGCGTTGGAAATGACCTTGGTCGAAAACATCCAGCGCGAAGACCTGAACGCCATCGAGACGGCTCGCGCGTTCGACCGACTGATGGAAGAATTTCACCTTACGCAGGAAGCTGTGGCGGAACGCACGGGCAAGGACCGGACCACGGTGGCGAATGCCGTTCGTCTTCTGAAGCTGGAGCCAAATATTCAAGAGTGGATTGAGGAAGGTAAACTGAGCGCCGGCCACGGTCGCGCCCTGTTGGCGGTCGTCGACGCAAAACTCCGCATGCGGTATGCGCACCGCGCTTCGCGGGGTGGATTAACCGTCCGCCAGATCGAGCGATTGGCCGCGCGCCGTGCCCGCACTGGCGGCCCCGTTCTTAGCACGCCGCAGGATGCAAACATTCGCTCGGCACTGGAAGAGCTACAGCGCCACCTGGGCACCAAAGTCCTGCTGAGAGAAAAAACCAAGGCCCGACCCGGACAACTCGTGCTGGAATACTACGAAGATGGTCAGTTGATGGGCTTATACGATCGCTTGATGAAATAGCCTGCTGCCCGCACGTTGTTTGTATCAACCAAGGCTCAACTGTCATCTGATTCGACAACTCCATCGCAACGTCGCGTTGACTTGTCCGTGAACGCCGCTAAAGTGGAATAAGTCTCTCCTGGGGGTCGTCATGGCGTGGAAGTGGCCCGGCGCGACAAAAGGCGCAAGCAACGAAGAGTGGACAGGTTTCATTGACCAAGGTGTGACTCTCGACGGAACGCTGACGGTCAGCGGCACGTTCCGTATTGACGGCAACGTGAAGGGCAATATTATTTCCGAGCAGACCGTGATCCTCGGTGAAGGCGCCAAGGTCGAGGGGCAGATCGAAGGCAATAGGGTTGTGATCTCCGGGCGTTTCGATGGTGTAATTTTCGCTAAGGGCCGGGTTGAGATCGAAGCCAAGGGAGTAGTGACGGGGGAAGTTCACTCGCCGTGCATGGTGATCGATCCAGGCGGCATTTTCGATGGCCGTTGCCACATGCTCGCGTCTTCGGACGCGGTTTCGAGTGTAACGATTCCGATTCGTGCCGCAAGCACGGCGTAAGCGCAATACTAACCTCAATTAAGGAATAAATAGGTTATTTCTATATTCAGCCCGGTGCCGACCTTTTCGCTTTAGAACAACAGCTTGGCGGCGCGATTTAGGCGTTTACGGCTGGCACCTCGGTCGCAATTAGTGCCTTTTGTGCTTCCAGAATTCCGCCGTGAATATTCGTTTCCCAATCGAGGTGTGGAACGGGCGAAGCTGCCGCAGCCTGGAAGAAGCGTAGGGCTTCTGCTGGCCGTTTCAATTTGTTCAGGGAGAGCCTTCCCGCAGCCATTAATGCCAGCAAGGATTGCCGTTCAGTCGGGTAAGTGCGCGCCAATTTGTCGTATTCCTCTACAGCGCGCTCGAAATTCTGCTGACCCTCTGCCGAGCGGCAAAGTTCCAGCCAGGTGGAGGCGGGCATGCGCTCGCCGCCAGAATTTAGATATTCGCCGAAGTCCTGCCACGCGGCATCAACCTCTTGCGCCTTCAAGTGCATCTGGCAGAGCTTGATGATTGTTTCGTGATACTTGGGAATGTCGTTCTTGCGCCAATGAAGCTGCGACAGGAGCGTACAAGCATCAATCGATGTCGGGCTACTCGCCACGTATGTTTGCAGAATCGCGATAGCTTCGTCCAAATTCCCCTGATCCATTTTTTCAGTGGCCTGCACGATGGCAGGTTCAGCAGTCCAAGTGACTTTCGCTTCGATCGCTTGATTCGCGACGTGCTCGAGGCCGGAATAGCTGAGCCCGACCGCTGCTACCGCGCCGAAGACGAAGCCGCCGACGTGCGCCCAGTGCGCAACTCCTCCCGACGAACCGCCAAAAATCGCGCCCGAAAATAATTCCATGAACAACCACAGGGGCAGAAGCCAGTAAGCTCGCGCCTGAAAGCGATACGAGCGGAAGCCAAAACCGAAAAGCCAAATCATTTCGATTTTTGTTTTGGGAAAGCGAACCAGAAACGCTCCCATCAAAGCAGCGACGGCACCGGATGCGCCAAGCGTAGCGATAAGGCTGCCGTGATTGGCCCAAGCGTGAAACATGAGCGCCATGGCTCCAGAAAGGAAATAGAAAATAGGATAGATAATTCGTCCCCACGTATCTTCCAAAATGGCGCCAGCAAGCCACAAAAACCACATATTGCCGATGATGTGCATCCAGCCGCCGTGCAGGAAATTCGCGGTGACGTAGGAAATGGGCTGCGGATGCGCGGGAATAAAGGCGTAATGCGCCAAAATAGAGTTGTGCTCGACTTCGCCGTATTGTTGCTCGAGCGTATCCATCTCCCGCTGCAGTTCCGCGCCGTCTTCGATCATGCGCATTTTTACTTCCCAAGCATCCTCGGGCCTGCGCGTCTGCGATGCGGCTGTTTTCCAGAGTGAGGGATTCTTTTCGCGGAAGTTGGTGACGAATTCCTGCGCTTCTGCGTTCATGCTCAGTTCTGGGTGCATCGCGGCAAGAAGAAGGATGTGCACGCGCAGTTCGGCTTGCTTTGGGCTTTGCGCTTCAATCTGCCAATGCGTTGCAAAAAATGCGAGAAAATTGATGACGATCAGAGCGATCGAAATGACCGGCCAGCGGCGGCCCTCCATATTTTCATGGCGCAAAGGAATCAGCATGGCTCGCCCCTCCTGGACCGAACCCGGGGGAAAACGTATTTGTCTTCAGTTTAGGAGCAGGCTTGTCCGCCAGAAGTGTTTATTCCCGTGCTGTACCCGCAATAAGTAACGGTTAGCGATACGAAACACTGGCGTTTGAGTGCGGTGACTTGGGTCAGGTTGACACCAAACGGGAGTAGCCCTATCGTTCGGAAGGAATCTGGCAAAGAGGCAAATAAATGAAGATTTTGATCATCGGCGGAGGAGGGCGCGAGCACGCACTCGTTTGGAAGCTAAAGCAGAGTCCGCGAGTCGAGAAGATCTGGTGTGCGCCCGGGAACGGGGGGATCGAAGCGGAAGCGGAATGCCTGCCCGCAGATCCTGCTGATGTGCCGGCACTTGTTGCCCTCGGGGAGCGCTTACGCCCTGACCTCACCATTGTCGGACCAGAACTGCCATTGGTGAACGGCGTTGGCGATGCGTTTCGGAGTCGCGGCTGGGCTATTGTTGCACCTTCGCAGCAGGCGGCGCAGTTAGAGGGCAGCAAGGTGTTCGCGAAGGAGTTTCTGCGACGCCAGGGTATTCCGACCGCGCGAATATATGGCGTCTTTGATACATCGAGGGACGCTTTGGCGGCGCTCTCCGGATTAAATTGGCCAGTGGTCATAAAGGCCGATGGTTTGTGTGCAGGCAAGGGCGTCTTCGTCGCCCAAGACGCGGCATCAGCGAAGGATTTTATCCGTCGTGCGATGGACACGAATGAGCTCGGGTCGGGGGGCAAGCGGCTGCTCCTGGAAGAGGCACTCGAGGGAGAAGAGCTGTCTTTTATTGTGGTTACGGACGGCCAGCGCTATGCCCCACTCGTGCCGACGCGCGACCACAAACGGGTTTTCGACGGTAACCGCGGCCCGAACACGGGCGGGATGGGTGCGTACTCCAGAGACGAGCTCCTTCCGACAAAGCTGTGTCAAGATGTCCTGGAATCTATCGTTGAGCCCACGATGCGTGGACTGGCCAGCGAAGGAATCCTTTACCAAGGCTTTCTCTATTTTGGCTTGATGCTGACGGCCTCCGGACCCAAAGTCCTCGAATTCAATTGCCGGCTGGGAGATCCGGAAACGCAAGCGATCGTCATGCGGATGGATTTCGATCTGGCCCAGGTGCTCGCCGAACTAGCCGCCGGCATCTTGGAGCCGGCTCGACTGAAGTGGAAACCGGGCGCAAGCGTGTGCGTGGTTCTTGCTTCAGCGGGCTATCCTGGCAAATTCGCCTCCGAAAAGAAGATTGAAGGACTAGCCGATGCCGAGCGTGTTAATGGTGTGAAGGTATTTCATGCCGGCACGATGCGTCAAGGAGGTTCGATCGTGACGAATGGCGGTCGAGTCCTCGGTGTCACCGCTGCCGGGGGTTCCATCGAACGAGCGTTGGCAACCGTGTATGAAGCTGCCGCAAAGATTCACTTTGAAGGAGCGCATTACCGCAAGGATATCGCGGCCAGCGCTGGCCGGGTCCACGCGGTGGGAGACTGAACGATGGCCAACGTGCAGCATTTGTTCCGCGCAAACAAACGGCGCCTGCCGATGGAAGAGATTGCGGAGATTCGCGCGCTAGAGAATACGGGCCTCGAGGGCTGCGCGCATGCGAGGACCGGCAGTCCGCGCCAAGTGCTGCTCATGGATAGTGAGACACTGGAGCTGATGGAACTGCAGCCGGGAATCATTCGCGAGAACATCACCACGCGGGGAATCAATGTCAACGGCCTGAGCGTCGGCCAACGCCTACGTGTGGGAGATGCGCAACTGGAAGTCAGCCTGCCGTGCACACCGTGCGACTTACTCGAAAAAATTAGGCCTGGACTGCGTCGCGAACTGCGTGGCAGACGCGGAATGTTGTGCCGGGTGATCGCCGGCGGGACGATCCGGCAAGGCGACAGCATCGAAAGGCTTTCTTAGCGAGATTTCTCAGCGATTAGGAGGAGTGGGTTTCCGGCGCAAGCTCGGCGCTTCCGGTGGCCGGTTCTTGTCTTCCTCGCCCTTTTTAGCGCGCTCAACGGGCTCGTCTGGCGGCACAATCCAATCGAATCCGTGCTGCTCTTCCATTTTGGCGAGAATGAATGGCTGCTTGTCCGCGATTAGCGGCAACACCGCGCGCAGAAAATCGGCGGCATCGGCGGGAACCGCTTTTTGCGCTTGGCCCTTGTCTACCGCTTCAATCACCTTGGCAAAGCGCGCGTCCGATCCGCGAAGCTGCGCAATTGTTGGATCGTTGCCCTGAATCAGCGCCATCAACGTGGGCGCTTTCAGGTCCGCCGGATAACGGGCTTCCACGATCATACGCGGCGCGTGCTTTTCCGGCGGATACAGTTGCGTGAACCGCGGGCGCAAAATGCGCGTCTGCCAATACTCGCCTCGCGTGGATACCTGCTCCTGCTGGACACGGTATTCGACGGTCCAAACCTCGGGGCCGTAGTTGTTCGGCGCATAACCGATTAGCACCATCTCCAGCAGCGGCTCATCAGCCGGCAGGTCGATTTTGTGGTGAAGCTGCGACGTGAGGGGGCGCAATTTCTCCAGTATAGCGACGCCGATCGTTTCCAGGTCCGGCTCGGCTTCATCCGCATTGTATTGATACTTTGGGTCACGTCCGCGGACGCGCTCGAAATTGCGGTCCAGCCGCACGGGCTTGGGATCGGCCGGAAGCCGCCACTCCGAAGCACCCAACAGCACGGCAACGTGCGTCGAGTCGACTTCCAACACGCGGGGAGGGACACCGCCGGCCTCCACGGGCTGGTTGATCGCGGCGAAAACAATGTTGCCGTCGCGCGCGACGTGAACGATTACACGGCCGCCCGCGAGGTTGGCCACAATTTCGTCTTCCGGCGCTTGTATTTGTGCAGCAGCTTTCGGATACACGCACACAAAGGCCAGAACGACTGCAATGCCAACGACCAGGAAAAACGAGCGCGGCGAATAGTGGCTGCGATTCATTACATCTATATCGTAAGGCCGAACGCCGTAGCGTCAAAACCAAGAATCAGCCAGTCGGCACGGCAGACGGTCACTCAACGACACAGGCGCGGCATCCAGCTTTCCGGTTGCCTGCGGCTTCAGTAGAATAGACGCCGCCAACAGAGGAGATGGTGCAACGACATGGGATTGCGGAAGACGAAAAGCATTCGGCACAACGGCAAGACCGTGGCCGAGATACTCGAGGCGCATGCGCTGTTTTTCCAGGGCAAAGACGGCGGCGCGAGGGCGGACCTTACCGGCGCGGATGTGTCGCGTGCTGACTTGAGCGGCGCAAACCTGAGCGGCGCTATCCTGCGCAACGCCAATCTCGAAGCGACGGATTTGCGCCGCGCGAAACTGCCGGGCGCCGACCTTTCCGGCGCGAATCTACGCAAAGCTGACCTGCGCAACGCGGACCTGACCGAAGCAATCCTTCCGGGTGCGGACCTGACGGAAGCGCAAGCGAGCGGCATCGAATTTTTCCGTTGTGATCTTTCGAATGCAAATTTCCAGCGCGCGCAACTGCGCAACGTCAACCTTCGCTTAGCCAATGTAAACGGCGCCAAATTCACAGGCGCGGATTTAGGCGTAGCCATCCTGCGCGAAACCGATCTTAGCGGCGCTGATCTTTCCGGCGTGGACCTCTCCACCACACTGATGCCCAAAGGCTGGGTTCCGCAAACCAAGCAGAAGACCGCGTAGACCGTCGCGCTGGGTGGTAGCTGTTGACTGCTTACATCTGTTGTTAATGGCAATCAACGCCGCTGCGTGGTAGCCTGCGCGAGAAGTCGCAAGCATGGCGGAATGTTGGCAACGACCACTGCACAACTCGATCGCTCGGCGACGCGAGAGCGCGTGCTTGAGATCGTTCGCGGATTGCTGCAGGAGCTGGGCAGCTTCGGCGCGCTGCCGATTCTGAATGCCGGCTCGCACCTCGATCGCGAACTAGGACTTGGCAGCCTGGAACGGGTCGAGCTGTTGGGGCGCTTGGAGACTGAATTCGGCGTGCGTCTCCCAGACCGCGCAGCCTCCGAGGCCAATACGCCGGAAGACCTGACGCGCGTGATTTTAGAAGCTCCGCAGGCGGACTCCACCGACGAGAAAACTTTTTCGGCGCTTCGCACGTCCGCGGCGACCCAGCGAATTCACAACGAAGCGGCGCAAGGCAGCCCTTTTGCTGCGCAAACGCTAATCGACGTTCTGCGCTTCCGTGCCGCGCACGACGCCGAGCGCGCGCACTTGCTCATAACGGAGGACGGCGAAGGCGCAGTTCGCGAGCGCACACTGACATTTGGCGAACTCTACACAGCCGCGCAGCGAGTCGCCGTCGAACTGGCGCGCCGCGGCGTGCCAGCAGGCGGTCGCGTGGCGATGATGCTGCCCACGTCGCGCGCATTCTTTGTCTCGTACGCCGGCATTCTCCTCGCAGGCGCGATTCCGGTTCCAATCTATCCTCCCTTCCGCGCGGACCGTATTGAGGAATATGCCGCGCGTCAGGCCGCCATCCTCAACAATGCGGAAGTGTGCATGTTGCTGACGTTCCGTCGCGCGGAAGCCGTTGCGCATCTGCTGAAGCCGCGCGTGCGCTCGCTCGCGTCGGTGGTCGACGCGGACAAACTGATTGATGCCGCGGATAAGGCGCCTCCTCCCGCGCCCGGCGCGCTACCCGCGCACTTGAGCGGCAGCCGCGTGCGCAAGTCAGTGGACATCGCGTTGCTGCAGTACACCTCCGGATCGACCGGCGACCCCAAAGGCGTGGTGCTCACGCATGCCAATCTGCTCGCGAACATGCGCGCGATTGGCGAAGCGGTGCAGATGGGTCCGGGCGATGTGGGCGTGAGCTGGCTTCCGCTGTACCACGACATGGGACTGATCGGCGCGTGGTTCACGCTGCTGCTCTTTGGCGTGCCGCTGGCGGTGATGTCGCCGCTAACATTTCTCACGCGGCCCGAGCGTTGGCTTTGGGCATTTCACAAGCACCACGGAACGATTTCCGCGGCGCCGAATTTCGCGTACGAGCTGTGCGTGCGCAAAGTAGCTGATAAAGATATCCAAGGGCTGGACCTGAGTTCTTGGCGCGCGGCGCTAAATGGCGCTGAGCCGGTCAATCCAGAAACGTTGGAACGTTTTGCCGCGCGTTTTTCGCAATATGGTTTCCGGCGCGAAGCGCAGCTTCCGGTCTACGGCCTGGCGGAATCAGCGCTAGCGGTGACACTTCCGCCGCTCAATCGCGGCCCTTTGGTTGACCGCGTGGAGCGCGAAGCGTTTACGACGCACGGCACCGCTGTACCTGCGCAAACGACATCCTCCTCGGTTATTTCCTTTGTCTCTTCTGGGTGCGCTCTTCCGGAACACGAAATTCGCATCGTCGACGAAAAAGGAAACGAGGTCCCCGATCGCACCGAAGGCTTCCTTTTGTTCCGCGGGCCGTCAGCGACCTCAGGCTATTATAAAAATCCGATCGCAACGGAAAGTCTGTTTCCTGCGGGTCGCGCGACAAGCGAGAACGAATTCGCATGGGTGAATTCCGGCGATCGCGCGTATCGCGCAGACGGAGAGATTTACGTTACCGGCCGCGTAAAGGACATCATCATCAAGAGCGGCAGAAATCTTTATCCGCACGAAGTGGAGGAGTTGGCAGCCCGGGTGGATGGCCTGCGCAAAGGCTGCATCGTCGCATTTGGGCTCAAGGACGAAGTTTCGGGGACGGAAAAGCTGGTAGTTGTTGCGGAGGTAAAGGAGCGGGATTCGCGGCGGCACCCGGCTATCGTCGCTGCCGTAACCGACCAAGTCTCGCAAGGACTGGGCTTGCCGCCTGATCGCATTGAGTTGCTTCCGCTGGGAAGCATTCCGAAAACGTCGAGCGGAAAATTGCGTCGCGAAGAGACCAAGCAGCTCTTCCTAAGCGGCGAGCTTCGCGCCGCGAAACTGCCAGCCTGGATACAGTTCATTCGGCTTGGCGCGCGCAGCGCGATGCGAGGAATTGGCGGCACTGTGGCTGGCGGTTTTGGCCGAGCCTTGGAAATTCTCTACGGTGTTTACTTCGGGATCGTGTTCTTAGTGTGGATCGTTCCGACGTGGGCGGTCGTGAGTGTTATGACCGATTCACGCGCGGCCGGTCGCTTTACGTGCTCCGCCCTGAAAATGTTGTTTGCGGTGATTGGCTGCCCCGTGCGGGTTATTGGCAAAGAGCACATGGACACACCTGGTGCCAAGATTTTTGCATCGAATCACACCAGCTATTTCGATGTGCTACCGCTGATGCTCGGCCTAGGCGTCAGCTATCGCTTCGTTGCCAAGATGGAAGTGCTGGGAATGCCGTTCATCGGCACATTTCTCCGACAGATGGATCATCTCTCCTTCAATCGCACGGATGCGAATTCTCGCCTGCGGCAAGCGGACGAGATAGAGGAAATTCTCCGGCGTGGCGAATCCGTTTTTGTTTTCCCGGAGGGCACGTTTACGCCCGACGAAGGAATTCGCCCGTTTCAGCTCGGCGCATTCAAAGCAGCCGTGACCACAGGCGCGCCGATTATTCCGGTGTCATTGGCGGGCACGCGCAAGTTCCTCCGCGACGGCACCCACTTGCCGCGGCCAACCAGCGTGACGATAACGTTGTCACCGCCCATCTATCCGCACCAGGAACGCACGGCGACAGACGGCGGCGAATCGTCGAACTGGCACGAACTCATCCACTTGCGCGATCAGACACGCACGGCGATCGCTCGCCACGTCCCAGAGCCGCTTCTTTAGTCGCAGCGCCAGCAGCCTTACAGAACAAGCTCTACATAATCTCAGGTAACTTTCACCGCCCGCTCCGCATCTTTACGTACAAGAAAAAACGATGAGCAAATGCGGATAGCTGCCTCCCTGCCTGAGGCACGCCGCGAAATGCGCGGGCGCGCTCGAATTCTGCCGGCCTGCGCCGAAAACTAAATCTAATGGAGGCTTTATGAAGTTGAGGGTCGTGGTGTCTTTACTTGGTTTTGCGTCACTTTTTGCAGTCGCCGCGCAGGCACAGGAGGAGCGTAAGACCATCGATGTTTTCGCAGGATATTCGTATGTTCGCGATAACCCCGCAACTCCCCGTGCCAACAGTTTCAGCTTGAACGGCGGCAGCGCGTCTGTCGCATACAACTTCAACAATTGGCTAAGTGGCGTCGCCGATTTCGGCGGCTATCACAACACTGACATTCTGGGCAGCGGCGGCTCCGGCACGCTCTCCACATATCTGTTCGGTCCGCGCGTTTCTTATCATCATTTCGGACGCATAACGCCGTTCGGCCAGGTGCTCTTTGGCGTGGCTCATACCGGCCGCGCGCTGCTAAACACAACCAACAGCCAGAACGCATTCGCCATGACCGTTGGCGGAGGAGTTGACTATCGCTTGAACTCGCGTTTCTCGATTCGTCCGGCACAGGTCGAGTATTTGCTGACGCGTTTTAACGAGTTCACCGACCCTCGCGCGCAAAGCCAAAACAATCTCCGGGTGTCCACCGGAATCGTGTTCCGCTTCTAACGAATCGCACAAAGGGCGATCAATGTCGGTTGTATGGTGCAGGCAGAAGGGCCGCGCAGCAGTACGGGCAGACCGCGGCCCTTCGCACCAGTTTCTTCACTTTGCATTACTTCTTGATGTTCCCTCTTCAGCGCCCGATGTTGTAAATCACGCTGATGAAGGTGTCGATCTCCACGGGCTCGCCGTTGAGCACTGTCGGCCTGTAGCGCCACTCTCGCACCGCATCCATTGCTGATTGATAGAAAAACGGATCGCCGCTGACAACTCGCAGCGATTGAATGGTGCCGTCTGTCGCGATCACCGCTCGCAGTTCAACGCGCCCGCTTCGACCGAGTTGTTTCGGTAATGTTGGGTACACCGGTTCCACTCGGTGGATGAGCATCGCGGCACTGATCTGCGTGTGAACCACTCGCGGCCTTTCTCGTCGAGCTTCATTCGGCGCCGGAGGCCGCGGGCCCTCGGTTCGGATGTCGATGCATCCCGAACCAGCGCACGGAACTACTGGAAAGCCGTCCCCTGAGGAATTATCAAGCGGATCGGCGGGTTGGCTTGACTCTGGCCTTGTATTGGCCGTCAGAGTAGCGGGCCGCAAATTGGGACAGACAACGCATAACCGCTTGATTCCAGGTTGTGGTCGTTGCGTGTTTTCCGCCCGTGCAGCCACGTGCCGATATGGCGGGATCGGCGTCACTATCGGCCTCTCCAGGTGTGCGGGCTTGGCAAATAAAGGCACCAGTATCAGCGCAGCGAGAAAGCTGGCCTGCAGGAGGACCGACGAAATCAATGCCTTGCGGCGCACTCGGCGTTCCCGCGCACGCTGCTCAGGATCGCCTTCCACCAAACAACTTTGCAGTGAACCCAGACTTTGACGAGGGACGGATTCAGGATCGAGCGACATCACACACCTCCAGAAAAAGTAGTTCGAGCGAAGATCAAGAATTTTGCGGCGCGCAGGGATGTGAGTAGCGCGCGTCCTCCCAACGTTGGACACCGCCATACCAAACAAGTTCCCGCTTATGGCGCATGGAAAAGGCGAACGAAGAGTGCTACGGAAGAAGAACTTTGCCGTCAGTGGAGGGAAAGGAAAGGCCGACTGCGTGCGCGAGTGTCGGCGCGATGTCGCGCATGTCGATGATGTTCAGCGAATGTCCTGCAGGAACGCCTGGGCCCACAACGAAAAACGCAGCGCGCAGGTCCGGCAGATCGGGTAGTTCCCCATGTGTACCACCGGGCTTGGTCTTCGACAAAACGAGCCCATCCAATGCGCTGCTCATCTTCCACCCGGGCTTGGGGCTCACGAAAAACGACGCAGTAGGAAAGCCGCCGCGCTTGTGCAGTTCGTCTGCATCCAGGATGCGATCGATACCGTTCGCCGGATCGGCGGCGAGCTTCGTGAGCAACTCTCGCACCTCCGTCAGTGTCACGGTGTCCGTAGGATCTTTCAGCATTATCGCCGTTGCGGCACTCTGTATCCACGGCATGGCACGCCAGTCCGTGATCTTCCCTTTCTCGTCCGTGGTGAACAACTTCGCTTAGCGAAACAGGGAGAGCAAATTAAGTTGCGTGTCGGTCTTCGCGAAACCGTGGTCGGAAACGACGGCAATGTGAGTGCGACCGGGTGCCATCCGCTCGGCAGTGTCGCGGACATTTCCGATAACCGCATCGATGCGCTCCAGAATTGCCATGTCTTCCGGACTAAACACCCCGGTTTCATGTTCGATGTGATCCAGGGCAATCAGATGAAGCGTCAGCAGCGCCGGCCGCTTCTTTTCCAAAATCCATTGCGCATATTTCCCGCGCAGTTCGTCTGTTTCAACAGACGCATTGATTCCCGCTGGATAAGCACCAACTTCTTTTTCCAAGTCCGCGAGTAGTCCCGCGGTTGAAACAGCGCGGAGCAGTTTCGCGTCGTCATCCGTGTTCGCGCGCCAGAATTCAGGAATGTTCCAGGTGATGTGAGCGCCCACCGTCACCGGCCACTGTATACTCGCCGTCGTGCGCCCGGCTTGCTCGGCCAAATCCCACAAAGTCGGCACACGAATGTCTTGCGTGTACCAATACCAACCTTGGTAGTTTTTCTGCAAAGGATCAAACGTTGTGTTTCCGAGAATCCCGTGTTTCGCGGGCCAGACGCCCGTGACCAAAGTCGTGTGGCTCGGATACGTCACCGTTGGCACGACGCCCACCACGCCCACCGCATAGCTGCCTTCTTTCATGAAACGTCGGAGCCGCGGTATTTTCGCACCGTGTGCATCAGCGGCCGTCACATAGTCGGGCCGCATGCCGTCAACGGAAATCATCACCAGCAGGGGAGCCTGTCGCTGCTCCTGGGCGATTGTCGGCCACGCTACGAACAATACCGCCGCGAAGAGAAGCGGCAAGTAGCGCGCAAGCAGCGCGTGAATTCGTTGTGATTTCATATGGCGAAAAAGAATACTCTAAGGCGAGTGTTTTTGCGTTACGGCGGGTTAACACAATGGTGGTGCAGATGAATCACTGCAGCGGCCGGCTATTAGATTTTTTAAACGGTATTTCGCCTCGCACCCGGAATGATGTACAGTCTACTGCCAATAGGCAGCGTGCTGGTGGGCCGCTGCATCTTAAAGACTTACCAGCCGTGCCGATGTCCCGCGTAGTTGCGCGTCCATGAGGCAGGAGAAAATTTGAGTACCTATCAGGCGGCCAAGAATGCGCCCCCGCATCACACCAACTCGGTACACTGCTCCATCGCGGCAACGGCCACGGCACTACCTCCACACACAATTACCCGCGACGATGTGAAGTACTACATGGGGCGCGTCTTCGATATCCCCGAGCGCCGCTTGGAAGCCATGATGAGCATCGTCGACAATGCTCAAGTACATAAACGTCACTCCATTTTCCCCATCGAGTACACCGTCGAGCCGCGCGCCCTCTATCAGACAAATCAGGAATACATCGAGCACGCTGTCAAGCTCGGACAGGAAGCTGCGGAAAAGTGTTTGCAGCGCGCCAACCTCCGCCCGGACGAAGTGGACCTGATCATCACCGTTTCCTGCACCGGTTTCATGATTCCGTCGCTCGATGCGCACCTCATCAATCTGATGGGCTTTCGCTCGAACGTCCGGCGCATGCCGTTTACCGAATTGGGCTGCGCGGCCGGAGCTATGGCCCTGGGCCGGGCGGCGGACTTCCTCAAGGCCCACCCCGGCGGCAACGTTTTAATCATCGCCGTCGAACTCCCATCCTTAACCTTTCAACGAAAAGACATTTCTCAGGCAAACTTGATTTCGTCCATCCTGTTCGGCGATGGCGCTGCCGCGGTGCTGGTCACCGGCAGGGAAGTTCGCGGTCCAAAGATCATGGCCTCGGAGACGTACACTTTTCCCGATTCCCTTGGCGCCATGGGTTTCGATCTTCGCGATTCCGGCTTTCACATCTTGCTCGCCAAAGACGTCCCGGAAATGATCGGCGAAAAAATCCGCGAGCTGGTCGACGGATTTCTCGAACGCCACGGCAAGAAATTCCAAGATATCAAAGGTTGGATTCTCCACCCTGGCGGAGCGCGCCTCCTCGGAAATGTCGAGATCGCTCTCGGCCTTACCAAATGTCAGACGCAGCCGTCCTGGGATATCCTCAGCAATGTAGGCAACCTGTCGAGCGCTACGATCCTCTTTATTCTTCAGGAATGGCTGGAAAAGCGGCCATTGAAAGTGGGCGACTACGCGCTCGCCGCCGCTTTCGGGCCCGGATTCAGCGCGGAGTTTTTGCTGCTGCAATGGACATAAGCGTCATCGCCTTCCTCGCTTTGTTGCTCGCCGTTGGAATTCTGCGCATATTCGAGTTGGGCGTTTCCCGCCGGCATCAGCACCAAATGGCGGCGGATGGCGCAACGAAAGTCAAAGAGCCAAGGTTCCGTTGGATGGTATTTGTTCACACCGCGGTCCTTATCGGAGCCGCCCTGGAAGTTGTTCTTCTGCGCCGGCCGTTCATTCCCATTCTCGCTGCTGTCATGTTGTTGCTGTTCCTCGCGGCGAATGCGGTCCGTCTGTGGGTTGTGCGAACGATGGGCAAGCATTGGAACGTCCAGATAATGAATTCCATGAATTTGGGTGTGGTTACGGATGGACCATTTCGCTTTGTCCGCCATCCGAACTACGCCGCGGTTTTTGTGGAGATGGTTTCGCTCCCGCTGATTCACACTGCATGGATCACGGCGGTACTAGCGTGTGTCGGCTGCGCCGCGACTATTTCCCAGCGAATTTCCCTGGAAGAAAGCGTGCTCTTCGCTAATCCTGCGTATCGAACGGCGATGGCCGGCAAACCTAGATTTCTGCCCGGCCTGTTCTGATTGGAAATAAGAAATGCGCTACAGCGCCTGTGCACTAATTTTCGTTCTATCCCTCACATCAGCTATAAGCGTGGCGCAAGAACCCACTGCTATGACTGCTGCGGCCGCTGCTCCCGCGCCTTCTGCGACGCCCGCGTTTTATCCGGTGCCTGAACTCATGTCCGGATTCCATCAGCTGTACGAACAAAAATTCGACCAAGCTCGCGTAACCTTTAGCGATTGGCATTCGAGTCATCCAGAAGAGCCTTTCGGTGAAGTTGCCGTCGCCGCCTCCTTTCTGTTCGAAGAGCTCTATCGCCAAGGCGTGCTGACCAGCGATTTTTTCCTGAACGAAAGGAAATTTCTGCACGGCATCGATGGAAAACCTGACCCCGTTCGCATGAACAATTTCCGCGACGCTCTTTCTCGCGCGCGCATTTTGGCAAAGCAGCGCCTGAAAACAAATCCGAAGGATGCCGAAGGTTTGTTCGCGCTCACACTGGCCGCTGGAATGGAGTCGGATGCCGACGCGATCCTCGAAAAAAGGCAGCTCGATGGTCTCAAGCGCATGAAGGAGGCCAATGAGTACGCGAAGCAGTTGATCGCGGTGCATCCCGATGCCGCGGACGCTTACGTCGCGCCGGGAATCGCCAACTACATTATCGGATCGTTGAACCCGGGTTACCGTCTCGCGCTGTGGTTCGGCGGCATTCATGGCGACAAGAAGCTCGGCATGGAGCAAGTTGGCAAAACGGTCGAAGATGGCCGCTATCTTCGTCCCTTTGCCAAAATCATGCTGGCCTTGGCGGCTCGCCGCGAAAAACAGAACGCCCTCGCCCAAAAGTTGTTGCACGAGCTGACCCAGGAATTTCCTTCGAACGACACTTTTGCCGCAGAGTACGCCAAGGCCATGGGCTTGCCCGTCCCCGCAACCGTCACGCGCTGACTCCTTACCATAGTGATTGGCGTCGAAATCCCCAGCTTCTCGTGCCTGAATGCACTAGAATCCCGTTGCCGCAAAGTCTCAGAACTGCGGCAATCCTAACTTCGGGCGGTGATCGTGTTTCAGCAAGACATGTTGAAGGATCGCGCGATTTTTCTCACCGGCGGAGGTACCGGTCTGGGTCGTTCGATGGCCCTGCATTTCGCGATGCTGGGCGCGCGCATGTTTCTGGTTGGGCGTCGCGAACAGCCCCTAAAAGATGTCTGCGATGAAATTCGCCGCGGCGGAGGTGTCGCGGCGTTTGCCACCTGCGACGTTCGCGACTACGGCGCCGTCGAAACCGCGGCGAATCTCGCGTACGAGCAGTTCGGCCGCATCGATTCGCTCATCAACAACGCCGCGGGAAATTTCATGGCCCGAACGGAAAAGCTCACGCCCAATGCCTTTAACGCCGTCGTCGGCATCGTCCTCAATGGCTCGTTCAACTGCACGCAGATATTCGGCAAGAAATGGATCGCGGAGAAGCTCGGCGGCAACGTCTTGAACATCGTCACTAGCTACGCTGCCGCGAATTGCGGCTCCGCCTTTGTAGTGCCATCAGCTTGCGCAAAAGCCGGCGTGCTCGCCATGACCACTTCGCTCGCCGTGGAATGGGCGAAGCACCACATTCGCCTTAACGCGATCGCCCCCGGTCCGTTCCCCACCGAAGGCGCGTGGTCGCGGCTCATGCCTTCGAAACAATTCGAGGAGCACGCCAAGGAATCGCACCCCATGAAGCGATTCGGCCGCCACGAAGAACTTACCAGTCTCGCGGCATTTCTATTGAGCGACATGGCCGAGTACATCAACGGCGAATGCGTGGTTATCGATGGAGGCGATTGGCTCCGCGGCGCCGGTGAATTCAACGATCTGCTGCTGCTGCCAGACGCGGCGTGGGAAAGCATGGAAGCCGCACGAAGCAAGAAGTGAGCGGCGCAGCCACCTCCGTCCCGTGACGCGGGTTGTGCGCGATGAATTCTGACTGTGCGGCCGCTGCGGATCAGATCAGAAAGAAAATCGCACCGGAACTACTGCGGCAAAGCACTGGAACGCAGAAAGACGCGCAGCTCGGCCTGCCCAATTGACTTGTCCCCTGCCGTTCCGCTCACAACAATGGGATCCGGCTGCCGGCCCTTCAACTCGTTGTCGGCGATTTGCGGTGCCTGCAACTCGACGCGCAAATAGTTCATCTCCACGTCGGGCAAAAGGAACTTTCCCTCGCCACTGAGGACTTTCCATCCGCTAGGCGCGGTAACCTTAACCGTAATCTCGCGTGCCGCACCAGGCTTACGAGTGATTACTAAAGGAATTCCCACGATGCTCCCGTCCTTTATTGCGATTTCCGGAATGGGTGCGACGGGCAGGTTTGTCAATTTGTGCGCATGCCGAAATGCGCCATAAAAATGCCAAGGATCGCCCAATTCCAAAATTACAGGCTGCGTCGAATCGGAAACAACTCCCGAACCACCGCCAGCTGTAACTGACCCGGATGGTCCTTTGCGCTGCTCCACGTCCGGAAAGATCGGATCGGTAGGCTGTGTCGGAACCGTGGCCTTGCCAAAGATGAGCGTCATCGGTTCCGACCACCATGAGTGGTCCGGATCGCTCATCAGTTTTTCCAACTGTTCTTCGTTAAGATCAGAAAGCCTGTGTATCTCGCCGGGAAATTGCGTCAGGTGCGGCTTCGCAGCCTCCAGAGCCAGCCGCCAATAAGGCTTCTTCTGCGACGGCGAAATTTCCTTGACGGAATACGCGGGTCCCTTGCCCGCGAATTGCTTCTCGTCGCTCGCATCGCTGAAGAAATAGATTTTCTTCGGCTGCCAAGGAGTCAAATTTTCCAGATAAGGCTCCAATCGCTTGGACGCGCCCGCCACCTGCGCCGGAAACGCCACTGGATCGCCCGCAGAATCGAATGCTTCCGTGGCCAGCACGCCCGAAGCCTGATGATCGCCGTGGTTTTCGCCGATGAAAATGCTGGGCAGCCAGCTTAGGATTACCTCCGGCCGGGTGAGTCTCACGATTCGCACCAGCGCCTCCAGATTTGCGCCGTGTCCCCAGTTCGCCAGCGAATTCAAGACGTTCTGCGATGCCGTGTCCTTACCATCCAGAAACCATACGTTTGTGATACCCATCGTTGCACATGCCCGGCGCCCTTCCTGCTCCCGAATGTCCGCCAGCGCCGGACCGTGCTCGCGCGAATAATCATTTCCGCCGCTCCCGCCGCGCGTGGTGAAAACCACCGCCACTCGCTTGTGCTCGTCATAAATAGCCCGCGCCAGGTATGGTGTAGCCGCGCCCTCATCATCCGGATGCGCCACCACCAACAGAATGTCCGCCTTATACCGTTCATCCGGCGCGGGCAGCGGCTTGGCGTCCTGGGCAGCAGTGCAGATAGGAAGAAACAAGTAGAACAAGAAGTACGTTGCGAACCGTCGCATGAATCTCCTAGGCGAATTTCGCCCCGGAAGAGTTTACCTTGTACCAGAAATGGCGCGAAGCATCGTTGCGTGTTCGACGCTCGCCTTGACCAGGCTGAGATGCGCCGATAAGCTTAGTGTTTCTCCTACCAGGTGAAGAGCGCATGGAGCCGATTCACATCACATTGCCGGACGGCAAAGTCCAGGAAGTGCCCAAGGGCACCACACCTGCCGACATCGCCAGAGGAATTTCGCCTCGGCTCGCCGACGCCGCGCTCGTCGCCCGTGTCGCCGCCCCCAATGACGGCACCGGCGAGCTAATCGACCTGCGCCGTCCGCTTGATCAAGACGTAAAGCTGCAAATCCTCACCGAAAAAGATCCCGATGCGCTCTTCGTCTTCCGCCACTCCGCCGCGCACCTGCTCGCGGCCGCGGTCATGGAGCTGTACCCCAACGTGAAGCTTGGCATCGGCCCCCCAATCGACACAGGCTTCTTCTACGAATTTCTGCGCGAAGAGCCTTTTACTCCCGAAGATCTGGCCAAGATCGAAGCGAAAATGCACGAGCTCGCCGCCCAGGATCTTCCCAACGAGCGCAAGCTCATTCCCAAGCCGGAAGCGCTCGAGCTCTACAGAAAATCCAATCAAATCTTCAAATGCGAACTCGTCGAAGAAAAAGCCGTAGAGCCCATCGTCTCCTTCTACACCACCGGCAAGTTCATCGACTTTTGCCGCGGTCCGCACATTCCTTCCACCAAGCGCATCCAGGCGTTCAAGCTGATGAGTGTCGCCGGCGCTTACTGGAAGGGCCAGGAAGGCAATCCTCAGCTTCAGCGCATTTACGCCGCGTGCTTTTTCACGCAGAAGGAACTCGACGCATATCTACACCGCATCGAAGAAGCCAAGCGCCGCGATCATCGCAAACTGGGCACGGAGCTCGACCTCTTCAGCATTCAAGACGAAGCCGGTCCGGGCTTAATCTTTTGGCATCCCAAGGGCGGCCTGATCCGCAAAATTATCGAAGATTGGCTGCGCAATGAGCTCCTCGCACGCGGCTACGACCTGGTCTACACCCCGCACATCATGCGTCTCGACCTCTGGAAAACCAGCGGCCACACCAATTTCTATAAAGACAGTATGTTCGGGCCGGTCGAAGTCGAGAAGGCCGACTACCAGCTCAAACCCATGAACTGTCCCGGCCACATTTTGATTTACAAATCGAAGCTCCACAGCTATCGCGATCTTCCCGTCCGCTTGGCCGAGCTCGGCACCGTCTATCGTTACGAGCGCAGCGGCGTTCTCCACGGCCTCCTGCGCGTTCGCGGCTTCACTCAAGACGATGCACATATTTTCTGCATGCCGTCGCAAATCGAAAAAGAAGTGGAAGCCTGCGTCGATTTCGCTTTTGCGGTCATGAAAAATTTCGGCTTCGACAAATTTGAAGTCGAGCTCTCCGATTGGGACGCTACGCATCCGGAAAATTACGAAGGCAAGGCCGAAGATTGGCAGCGCGCCTCCGCCGGCCTGGCCACCACCTTGCAGCGACTCAATATCCCTTACAAAACGATTCAAGGCGAAGGCGCCTTTTACGGTCCCAAGATCGATATCAAATTAATCGACGCCATCGGCCGCCCCTGGCAGCTCACCACTGTCCAGTTCGATTTCAATCTCCCCGCGCGCTTCGGTCTCGAATACGTCGGCGAAGACGGCGCCCGCCACCAGCCCCTGATGGTCCATCGCGCCCTGCTCGGCTCCGTCGAACGCTTCTTCGGCATTCTCGTCGAGCATTACGCCGGAGCTTTCCCGCTCTGGCTAGCCCCTGTACAAGTCGAAATTTGCCCTGTCAGCGAGAAAGTAGCGGACTACGCCAAGCACGTCGCCGAAACCCTCAAGAACCACAACATCCGCGTCCATCTCGACGACCGCAACGAAAAACTCCCCGCCAAGATCCGCGACGCCCAAATGCAAAAAGTCCCGTACATGCTCGTCGTCGGCGCAAAAGAAGCAGAAGCCGGCACTGTCTCCGTCCGCCACCGCAGCAAAGGTGACCTCGGCCCCAAGCCCCTCGCCGACGTCGTATCAGCGCTACAGCAAGAAACGGAATCTCGCGCCACAAGCTAACCGAATGGCAACGCTGAGACGCCGATCTTTTATCGCAGTAGCGGCTGGAGCAGCTTTCGCTCCGCCGCTAACATGGGCCGCCACTGAGGTTCCTACGCTGCTCGATCATGTCCTGCTCGGCTGTAACGATCTCGATCGCGGTATAGACTTCGTTCAGCAACATACCGGCGTCCGTGCCGCATTTGGCGGTGTTCATCCGGGCCGCGGGACGCACAACGCTCTGCTCTCTCTGGGTCAGCGACGCTACCTCGAAGTCATTGCGCCTGACCCGCAGCAAGAGCATGTCGAGCCGTTCGCGCAGCTGCAAGTCGACGGGCTCAAAGAATTGACCTCGCCCAGGCTGATCGGCTGGGCCGCGCATCCCGGCGACCTCGAAAAGTTCGCGATACGCCTGCGGGAAGCAAGCATCCCGTTCGTTGGACCGCGCCCCGGCTCGCGCCAACGTCCTGACGGCAAGCTTCTGCAGTGGAAAACCCTAAATCTCGAACACGAGAAAACTGGCTTGCTCCCCTTCTTTATCGAGTGGAGCGCAAACTCTCTTCACCCTTCCGCCGACGCGCCTAAAGGTTGCAAGATCACGCATTTCGGAGCGGTCACTCCAAACACCGATGAACTCATGAAAATCGTCAACATGCTGGAACTCGACCTCCCAGTCTCGTTCGGTGACAAGCCCGCACTCCAAGCGGTTATTACCGGCCCGAAAGGCGAGGTAACGATTTAGCTCAGGAAATTTTTCTCTGCTACTTCCGCCCGGCCGCTCTCATCAAACCCCTTGTCCAAGGAACGTAGGCACGTGCTATACTTTGTAACCCGTCCCTGAGTGGTTGCGCACTGTGGGCCGGTGTCGTTGATTCGGGCCCAGGCCCGGCGAGGCGGGCAGCTCGGCGCCTTACGTTAGTTAGGGGGAATTATCGCAGAACGTAGCTTTCGGCAGAGCGACCGCACCCGCGTGAACGAGCGGATTCGGGCGCGCGAAGTCCGAGTGATTGATGAGCAAGGTGCCCAGCTTGGAGTGATGCAACCGTACGAAGCAGTTCGTATGGCGCGCGAACGGGGACTCGACTTGGTGGAAATTTCGCCCACGGCAGATCCTCCGGTTTGCAAAATCACCGACTACGGCAAATTTCTTTACCAGCAAAATAAGCAAGCGCATCAGCAGCGCAAGAGCAGCCGCGGCTCGCAGCTTAAAGAAGTAAAGTTTCGGCCGGCCACCGCGGAGCACGACTACCAGGTTCGCAAGAACCAGATCATCCGCTTCCTTGGGGAAGGTCACAAAGTGCGCGCCATGATTTTCCATCGCGGACGCGAAATGGCTCACCAGGAAGTGGGCCGCGCCAAGATGACGCGCCTGCTGGGTGAAATCGGCGAGCACGGCCAAATTGAAACGATGCCGCGCATGGAAGGCAACGTTCTCGTCGCGCTACTTGCGCCCAAAAAAGGCGTTCCAGTAGCCAAACCAAGTCCGCAGCAAGCCGCGCAGCCGGCCTGAACGTTCGGCTTCGCACAAACAAATTTTTTGGAGAGAATCCAGCAATGCCGAGAAATTCGACTAAGCCAAAGAAGAAACTGAAAACGCATCGCGGCGCCGCCAAGCGCTTCAAGATCACTGCGACTGGCAAGATCGTTCGCATGCACTCCGGCAAGCGCCACTTCACCGGAACGAAGAAGCAAGGCCGTATGCGTAAGCTCAAGAAGCTGACGCTCGTGAGCCCGGCCGACGTCCGCTCAATTAAGCAGATGCTGCCCTACGGGCTTTAGATCTTTGCGCTGAATTTTAGCGTAATCCTCACTCGCTTTTCCAAGTCGAGGCGCAACACGCGGGGCGCAAGCCCTGCAAATCGTGCCAGGCAGCGCTTCACGGGTGCCTGCCGGCCGATGTAGTGGCGATCTTTGGATCGCCGCATAATCCGAGACAAACCCGCTGCGTCGGCCCGTTTTTCTCCGGCCGATCGCATCTAGTTTGTCTCGCCAAAAAAAGGAGAAACCCATGGCACGCGTAAAACGCGGCACAAAGCGCCGCGCTCGTCGTAAGAAGTATCTCAAGCGCACAAAAGGCTTTTTTCTCACAAAAAGCAAGCTCTACCAGTCAGCGCAAGAAGCAGCCAATCGCGCCGACCGCTATGCCTTCCGCGATCGCCGCGTAAAAAAGCGCGAGTATCGCAAGCTTTGGATTCAGCGCATCGGCGCCGCCGCTCGCCAGAATGGCCTGACGTACGGCCAGTTAATTCACGGACTAAAAGCGGCCGGAGTCACGCTGGATCGCAAGGTCCTGGCCGATCTCGCCGTGCTCGACGCCGCAGCTTTTTCTCAGTTAGCCGAAAAAGCCAAAGCCGCCGCGCCGCCGCCGGCTAAGAAGAAGGCAGCCTAATCCATTCTAAGTCGTGAGCAAGGACCTGTAGCGCAGGGCGGAGTCCGCGGAGCCCTGCGGGCTTTTTCCCTGAATTCGCGCAGGCTCGTCGGCGCACGAGAACAACATCTATCGCCCACGTCAACATGACCATGAGCACGCCTGAAAACAAAACGGGTCTGCCTCTCGTCCACCTAGGCATCACTCGTCCAGAGGAGCTTGCGCTTCTCTTCGCCGATCTGCGGGTGCGCTTCGACGAGGAATGCGCGTGCGCCTGCGACGAATCTTCCTGGAAGCAATTTCGCGACGCGTGGCTCGGCCGCAAATCCGGCGTGCTAACGCAAATCACAGATAACTGGCTCAAGCCTGCCACTCAGGAACTCAAGCGTGTCGTCGGCCAGGAGCTCAATCAGCTTCGCGCCCACATCGAATCCAAAATCGAAGAGCGGCGCAAATCCATCGAAGCCGGCGCCGACGAAGTCGCCAGCACCCGCGAGCGCGTCGACCTCTCCCTCCCCGGCGTAATCCGCCCGATCGGCTCGCACCATCTCATTCGCCAAGTCCTCCAGCAAATCGAAGACATTTTCTTCTCCATCGGCTTCTCCGTAGTCGAAGGTCCGGAAATTGAAACGCCCTACTACAATTTCGAAGCCCTCAACATTCCCGAATTCCATCCCGTCCGCGACGACATGGACACCTTCTACCTCGATCTTCCCAAGGGCGCTCCTCAGCCTCTGCTCCTGCGCACGCACACCTCGCCCATGCAGATTCGCACCATGGAAAAGCGCCAGCCCCCCGTGCGCGTCATCGTTCCCGGCAAAGTCTATCGCCGCGACAATCCAGACGCCACGCACTCCTTCATCTTCCATCAAGTCGAAGGTCTCGCGGTCGACAACGACATCACGTTCTGCGATTTCACGGGTACCATCGAATATTTCGTAAAACAATTCTTCGGCCCCGGCGTCAAAACGCGTTTCCGCCCCAGCTATTTTCCGTTCACCGAACCGAGCGTCGAATTCGATGTCTCCTGCATTTTCTGCGGTGGCAGTGGCACCGCGGCCAGCGGCGGTACCTGTTCCAAATGCAAAGGCTCCGGCTGGATCGAACTTTTCGGCGCGGGCATGGTCGATCCCGCGGTCTATGGCTTCGTGAAGTACGACCCCAAAAAAATCAGCGGCTTCGCCTTTGGCATGGGCATCGATCGCCTAGCTATGCTCAAATACGGCATCGACGATATTCAAATCTTCTTCCAAAACGACGCCCGCTTCCTCCGCCAATTCCCATGACCTTCGCCGACGCCAAACAGCGCTTCTCCAGTCGTGTCGCAGACTACGTCCGCTACCGCCCAAGCTATCCGTCCGCGCTGCTCGCCCTCCTGCGCACTGAATGCGCTCTTCGCCCGGGCCACGTCATCGCCGACATCGGTTCCGGCACAGGCTTCTTGAGCGAACTTTTCCTGAAAAATGGCAATCGCGTCTACGGCGTCGAGCCAAACAAGGAAATGCGGCAAGCCGGCGAAGAATATCTCGCCTCCTACGATGGCTTCTCCAGCATTGAAGGCTCCGCCGAAGCCACTACGCTCCACGACTCCAGCGTCGACTTCATCACCGCCGGTCAATCCTTCCACTGGTTTGAGCCAGACTCCGCTCGTCGCGAGTTCGTTCGCATCCTCAAGCCCAGTGGCTGGATGGTGATCGCTTGGAATGATCGGCGCATGGAGGAAGCGCCTTTCACGCGCGCCTACGAAAATATTCTGGAGCGCTTTGGCATCGACTACAAAAACGTGAAAGACTCCTATCCCGAAGCGGAGCGCATCCGCGGTTTTCTGAACACTTTTTCTCAGCGAGACCTGCCGAATGACCAGATACTCGACTGGGACTCTCTCTGTGGCCGCCTCCGCAGCAGCTCCTTCACTCCCACGGAAGGCCATCCGAGTTTTGCGCCCATGATGCAAGAGCTGCGCAAGCTCTTCGACGCATACCAACAAAACGGCAAAGTGCGTATGGACTACTTCACCCGCATCTATTACGGGCAGATGAAGGCCAGCGCATGAAAATCGTCTATAACTGGCTAAAAGATTTCGTCGATGTGAAGCCCACGCCGGACGAACTCGCCTCTCGCCTGGCACTGTCCGGGACGAACATCGGCGGCATCGAAAATGGCCCGCACGGCGCGGTAATCGACGCGGAAGTTTCCTCCAATCGTCCCGACTGCCTCGGCCACTACGGCATCGCCCGTGAAGTCAGCGCCATTTACAAACTCCCGCTGAAACCAGTCACGCCCAAGCCGAAAGAAAGCCCTGCCGCAAAAGCCGCCGATGCTGCAAGCGTCGAAATCCAATCTCCCGAACTCTGCGGCCGTTTCACCGCCCGCGTAATTCGCGGCGCAAAAATCCAGCCCTCGCCGCAATGGCTCAAAGATCGCCTCGAAGCCTCCGGCGTAGCCAGCATCAACAATGTCGTCGATGCCACCAATTACGTAATGCTCGAACTCGGCCACGCTCTCCACGCCTACGACTACGACAAGGTTCGCGACCATCGCATCGTCGTTCGCCGCGCGAAGCCTTCGGACTTGCCCGGTAAGGGCAATCCAGAGAAGATCCGCACCCTCGACGGCATCGAGCGCATCCTCGCCCCCGGCATCTGCGTAATCTCCGACGGTGATGGCTCCCGCGCCGTAGGCATCGGCGGCATGATGGGCGGCGCCGATACAGAAATCTCTTTCTCCACCAAAAATATTTTGCTCGAATGCGCCTGGTTCGAACCCGTCGCCATTCGCCGCGCCGCCCGCGCGCTCAAGCTTCACACCGAGGCCTCCACACGCTTCGGCCGTGGCGCCGATCCCGAAATGGCCGAGCTCGCCTCGCGCCGCTGCGCCGACCTAATCCTGCAGCTCGCCGGCGGCGAACTCCTCAACGGCGTCGTCGACATTTATCCAGGCAAGCGCACGCCCAAGAAAATTCTCCTCACCCGGGCGGAACTCCTTCGCGTCATGGGCGCCGACGTTCCTGACAAAGAAATCGAATCCAGCCTCAGCGCCCTCGGCTTTTCTCCCGTGCGCGTCGATCAAAACCGCGGCGCTGAAGGCTCTCTCCTAGCCGCCTGGGAATGCACGCAACCCTCCTGGCGCGCCGACGTCGAGCGCGAAATCGACATCATCGAAGAAGTAGCCCGCATTTACGGCCTCGATAAATTTCCGCCGCGCTTGCCCGCCGCTCGCCAAGGCGCCGTGCGTCTCCCGCACTACGAAGCCGAAGCCCGTCTCCGCGAGCGCCTCGTCGGTCTCGGCTATCAAGAGATTCTCACCATTCCTCACGTCGCTGAAGACCGCGATGCACTATTCCGCCCGCCGGATGTGCAGCCCGCGCGCCTCGCCAATCCGCTCTCCGAAGAAGCGAACGTTCTTAAGTCCACCGGAATCGCCACCATGACCACCGCCCTCGAATGGAACCTCAACCGCGGCCAGCGCAACGTGCGCCTGTTCGAGATTGGCCGCCACTATCACCTGCGCGGCAGCGAATCCGCCGAAACTCCCATCCTCACCATCGGCGCCACAGGCCAAGCCCGCGAAAAAGGCCTCTACAACACAGCGCGAGATTATTCTTTCGCAGATCTAAAAGGTGACATTGACGCACTCGGCGCGCTCGCCGGTGGTTCCACGTGGAACGAAGGCGGCTCCGCGTGGCTACATCCCGCCCGCCGCAGTCGCATTGCGCTGCACAACGAAGCAATCGGCGAAGCCGGCGAACTCACCCGCCGAGTAGCCGAGCAGCTAAAGCTGCGCCAGGAAATTTTTCTAGCTGAACTCCGCCTTGCGCCTCTCTACTCAGCTATCCGCGAGACACAAGAATCACGTAAGTACGTACCTATCCCGCGCCTACCTGCGGTCGAGCGCGATTTTTCTCTGCTCCTCGCCGACGGCACGCATTTCGCCGAGGTGGTCGCCACAATCCGTGCCCTGAATATCCACGAAATTGCCAACATCGAAGCCATCGATCTCTATCGCGGCAAAAATGTCCCCGCCGGCCAATACTCGCTTCTGGTACGTGTAACGTTCCAAAGCCGCGAAACCACGCTAACCGAGGCCCAACTGACCGACTTCTCCGCGCGCATCATCGCCACCCTGGAAAAGCAGTTAGGCGCCCACCTCCGCGCCAGCTAAAATCTCCCTTGGTTCCGCGCCGCAGCCAAATGTGCGTGCAACCGTAGCGGCCGCCGACCGTGGCGGGCGCATTTTGAACGTGCACCATTGCAAATGCCTCCACACAAACCAGATGTGATAATCTCCTCGCAATGAGCGGCGTAAAAGTCCAAATCTTCGGCCAGATCTACACCATCCGCGGCGAGCTCGACGAGCGCTACGTCCAAAAACTAGCCGCCTACGTCGACCAAAAAATGAGCGCCATCGCCGATGTCACCGCCACAATCGACACGCAAAAAGTCGCCGTCCTCGCCGCCCTAGCCATCGCCGACGAACTCCACACCATCCGCAAAGATCGCACCGAAGAAGAAGAACTCCTGCGCGAACAAGCAGAGCGCTGCCTAACCCTAGTCGAGCGCGCCCTAAAGCAAACCGCCTAGCTATTTAGAAATTTTTACTGCGACCACTTCGTCGGCGTCCGGTCCCAGCGATGCTTCCGCAGCTCCGCATGCAATGGAACCGGCAAGGGCCCGCGATCGCTAGCCCCAGTATTCGCCTCAACATTAGCAATCTTCCGCATCCCCGGAATAATCGTGCTCACATCCTTATTATTCAAAATAAATCGCAGCGCCATCTCCGCAAGGCTGATTCCGCCGCGCCGCATGGACTGCAGCTTCTCCACCCGTTCCACGGTGGCTTTCAGATTCTCCGCCACAAAATAAGTATTCCGCCAATCGCCCGCCGGCCACTTGCTATCCACCGTAAGCGAACCGGTTAACGAGCCTTCGTCAAACGGCACGCGCGCAATTACCGCAACGTCTTTTTCCCGGCACGCCGGAAACAATTCATCTTCCGGATTCTGGTCAAAAATGTTGTAGATCACCTGCACCGCATCCACCGCTCCGCTGCGCACCGCGCGCACTCCGTTCCACGGCTCCCACCGGTTCATGCTGATCCCAAACGCGCGCATCTTCCCGCTGCTCCGCAATTTCTCGATCACCGGGAGCAATCGCGTATCGTCCAGCCAGTGGTCTTCCCACGTATGAAGCTGAATCAAATCCAGCGTCTTCACGCCCATATTCGCCAGACTCTTGTCCACATACTCCTCGATGTACGCGGGTGGATAGCAATCGTCCAACGAATATTCCCGCCGCGCCGGCCATCGACGATTCTTAGGCGGCACCTTGGTAGCGGTGTAAAGCCGCTTGTCAGGATTTGCGCGCAGTACTTTGCCCAGCAGCTCTTCGCTGTGCCCATCGCCGTAAGCCCACGCCGTGTCAAAGAAATTGCAACCTAAATCGACCGCCCGTTGCAGAGAAGCCAGCGACTCGGCATCCTCCGACCCCGTCCAACCCGCCATGCCCCACATCCCATACCCAATCTCGCTTAGTTTCCATCCCGTGCGTCCAAACCGGCGATATTGCATTCGTCGCGACTCCTTTGCCCTCGCGTTACGCACCCTCATCGCAACAGATTGATGCGGCTAAACTTTCGCAATAAACTGTTTCTTAATGTTCTTAATCTGCGTCTCGTCCCGCTTGTAAAACGTCCATTGCTTGATGCGCTTCCCCCGGATCAGCCCTGCCTGCAGCAAAATCTTCAAATGCTCGCTGGCCGTAGGCTGCGTCACGCGCAGCTTGCGCGCGATCAGCAGTCCGCAAACGCCATCCTTGATCAAGTCTCCATCCACCTGCGGCGGAAAATGCCTGCGCGGACTGCGCAGCCAGTCCAAAATCCGCAGCCTGCGTTCATTGGAAAGCGCTCGCAGCGCCAGCTCAAGATTCATATAGACACTTAGCCAAATCCCTAACTATAATAACGCAGTCCGTTGGCAAGATGTAGCCTTAAAGGTATTGCCGCAACCAAAATGATAAATCGCCAGCAAATCGTCGAAGTCGAAACAATCATCAGGCCCCACGTCCGCCGCACGCCCATTCTCGAAGTCGCCGGCGCGGACTTCCGTCTGGATTCTATCAGCCTCATCTTTAAACTGGAATTTTTGCAGCACGCCGGCTCTTTCAAGACGCGCGGCGCCTTCACCAATCTGCTCACTCGCGAAGTTCCCAAAGCCGGTGTCGTCGCGGCCTCCGGTGGCAACCACGGAGTCGCCATTGCCTATGCCGCCGGCAAGCTGGGCATCCCTGCGAAGATCTTTGTCCCCACTGTCGCTTCCCCGGAAAAAATCGATTGCATCCGCCGCTGCGGCGCCGATCTTGTCATCATCGGCGAACGATACGCCGATGCGCTCGCCGCCAGCGAAGCCTGGTTGGCGCAGTCCGGCGCGATGCCCATCCACGCCTACGATCAACCCGAAACCCTCCTCGGTCAGGGAACCGTCGGCCTCGAATTAGAGCAGCAGGTTCCAAGGTTAGACACTCTACTCGTCGCCGTTGGTGGCGGCGGTCTCATCGGCGGCATCGCAGCGTGGTACGGCGCGAAAATTAAGCTAATCGGCGTCGAACCAGAAGCCGCGCCCACTCTCGCCAATGCGCTAAATGCTGGCCGCCCCGTGGACAGCCCAGCTGGCGGCATCGCAGCCGATTCCCTCGCACCCAAACGAGTCGGCGCACTCATGTTCCCCATCGCACAAAAATACGTCGAAAAAGTCATCCTCGTCCGCGATGAAGAAATAACGCAAGCCCAGGAAGCGCTTTGGACCGTGCTCCGTGCCGTAACCGAGCCTGGAGCCGCAGCCCCATTCGCCGCGCTCCTCGCCCGTCGCTACCAGCCCGCACCCGGCGAACGTGTAGGCGTTCTCCTCTGCGGAGCCAACACCACCGCCGTAAATTTCACCGCCGCAACGAAGTTTCCCGCAACCGTCGCCAATGCGTGACACGCATTTCCAAGCCGCCGTTTACCGGCTAAATTTCTGTGTAGGAGTGATCGAAATTTATCTCATAGCACGTTTTGTCATTCCGAGCGAAGCCAAAGAACCCGCTTTTTTGCTCCCCCACTTCGATCTCGCTTCCGAAGGAGCTATATGTCCATTTACAAAAAACTGAAGTCCCTCAACATCATGCTGCCAAAAATCGATCCCCCCGTCGCCGCCTTCGTTCCCTTCGTCCGCACCGGCAACCTCGTCTTCATCTCCGGCCACATCGCGAAAAAAGACGGCAAGCCCTGGACCGGCAAACTCGGCGCCGACCTAACCACAGCCGAAGGAAAGCAGGCAGCACACTCCATTGCCGTCGATCTACTGGCAACATTGCAAGCCGCCGTCAACGATCTGAACAACATCCAACGCATCGTAAAGCTGCTAGTTCTAGTGAACAGCGCCCCAACCTTCACCGAACAACATCTAGTAGCCAATGGAGCCTCTGAACTATTCATAGAACTCTTTGGCCGCGAATGCGGCGCACACGCCCGCAGCGCCTTCGGTGTAGCCCAAATCCCCCTCGGCTCCTGCGTAGAAATCGAACTAATCGCCGAACTAAAAGTGTAGAGGCCGGGCTTCAGCCCGGCCTCCTTATCTCTTCTCTGCGATATCTCAGCGAACTCAGCGTCTCTTTACCGTGAGCATCGAAGGGCGCGTTATCCTTATCCTCATCCTCCCAAATCCTCCCACAAACCTACACCGGCCGCCGTATCCCCAGCTTCCGCATGCGCGCCTGCAGCGTAGTCCGTTTCATTCCCAACACCGCCGCCGCCCCCTTCGGTCCCGCAATCCGCCACTCCGTCTGCCGCAGCGCCCGCAAAATGTGCTGCCGCTCCGCATCTTCCAACGTCGCGATAGAAGACGTCCCCGATCCAAACGTCGTGATCCCCGCGCTAGCCGCCGAATTATCCATATTCCCAGACGCCCGTAACTCCGAAATCGCCACCCGCAGCTCCTTTCCCGGCGAGAGCAGCACCGCGCGCTCAATAAAATTTTCCAGCTCGCGCACATTCCCGGGCCAGGCGTAATTCACCAGCGCATCCATCGCGTCCGCCGGCACATATTGCACAATCTTGTTCTGCCGCCGGCTAAATTTCTGCACGAAGTAGCGCACCAGCAGCGGAATGTCCTCGCGCCGCTCGCGCAGAGCCGGCACATGAATCGGAAACACATTCAGCCGGTAGTACAAATCGCTCCGAAAGGCCTTCTCCGCGACCAATTTCGAGAGATCGCCGTTTGTCGCAGCCACCACCCGCACGTCCACCCGCTGCGTGCGATTGCTTCCCAGCCGTTCGAACTCCTGCTCCTGCAAAACGCGCAGCAATTTCGGCTGCAGCTCCAGCGGAATATCTCCCACTTCATCCAAAAATAGCGTCCCGCGGTCCGCCAGCTCAAAGCGCCCGATTTTTTGATTCACCGCGCCGGTAAACGCACCCCGCTCATGCCCAAACAACTCGGACTCCAGCAACCCCGAAGGAATCGCCGCACAATTAATTTTCACGAAGGTTCGTTCCCGCCGCGGGCTCAAATTATGAATCGCGCGCGCAATCAACTCCTTACCCGTTCCCGTATCGCCCAGAATCAAAACCGTAGTCCCCGCCGGCGCCGCCAGCTCCACCTGCGCCAAAGTCTTTTTCAGTGGCGCACTCTCCCCGATAATCTCTTCAAAATTAAATTCCGTTCGAATCTCTTCCTCGAGATAAAGCTTCTCCACTGCCAGCTTGTCCTTAAGCACATCGATCTCTTTGAATGCCAGCGCGTTTTCCACTGCAATCGCAATCTGCGCCGCCACTTGCTGAACAAATTCAATATCCGCCGTGCTAAATCCATCCGTGCTACGGCTGGCCAGGTTCAGCGTGCCAAACGTTCGCGCCCGGTTTGTCAGCGGGATGCAGCAGATCGTCTGAATTCCGTCCGCGCGCAGTTGCCGCACGATTTCGCTTTGATATTCGTCCAGCTCCGCCCCACTCGCCACAAGTGTACGTCCTTGCGAAATAGCCCGGCCCGCTGGGGAAGAATCCCGGGGCACCACAGTCTCGGGCTTGAAAGCTCCCTGATGCCCTGGGTAGTCCAGTGCATAAATCTTCAGCAATCCCGTCATCGGATCCAGCAGCGCCAAGCTCGTATAATCATGACGAATCGCCCGCTGCAGTGTCGCAACGATTCCCCGAAAAAGCTCCGGCAACTCCCTGCTGGTCACCAGCACATTATTCAGGTCCAGCAGCACGCGCAGCCGGTCGCGCTCCTGCGCGAGTTGCCGCTGGTAAGCCTCCGACGACTCAACGTTGAGCGCATTGTCCACTGCCACTGCGACCTGGCTCGCCACGCGCTGCATGAATTGCAGCTCCGGTACCGCATCCGGCACCAAGCGCCCAAATCCCATCGCGCCCACTCGCCGCTGCGCCGTAGTCAGCGGCACCAGCGCAAACGCCCGCACGCCTTTTTCTCGCAGCACCGCCAGATATTCGGGAAATCGCGTTTCCTCGTGGGCGTCGCTCACCACAAAAGCCTCTTGCGTCTGCCACACCCATCCGGAGGGATGCCCATCCACCGAAAGCTCCTTCCCGATAGGCGCGTCAGTAGGGTGCTCCGTCTCCAAAATGTGCAAGCGCATCACATTTTTTATGGGATCGTGCAAAATCAAGGTGAGAAAATCGAACTCGATCACCGAATGCAGCCGCACCGCTAAATCGTGAAACAAGGCACGTAAATCCCGCTGCTGCGCAATCGCTTCGCTAACCTCTAGCAAGGCTTCCAATTGGCGGCGCGAGTGTTCCCCTGGCGTAGAGGGCGCCGTTTCCAGCGCCGAAATGACCGGGTCCGACATACTCAGCAGGATAGCATCCGCCTCCGCCAAGCCTCAACCGCGCCGCCCGCCAGCATGCCCTCCGCACCCCGCCCCGCTCGCCCAAGACACAAATTTCGGCTCCACCGTTCCTCCACAACGCAAAACGACCTGACATCCTTCCGCGTACCGTGTATTCTTTGGGGCTGTGCTTCTGTTGAGAGATCTGAATGCCTTTTGCGCCGCCTAGCGACCCATCTGCGATGAATTTCCCTTTACCCCAAAAGTTCAGCTTCAGACCATCGCCCACTCAATGGCCCATCGAATCGGAGGAAACGTAATGATTGTTGGTGTTCCCCGTGAGATTTTTCCGGGGGAGCGGCGCGTTGCCCTTGTGCCCGCCGTAATTCCCAATCTCGCCAAAGCTGGCCTGGAAGTTGCCGTCGAGACCAACGCCGGCCTCGAAGCTGGTTACCCGGACGCCGATTACGCTTCGAAAGGCGCAAAAATTCTGCCCGATCGCGCCGAGCTCTTTCGAACCGCCGATATCATCACCCAAGTTCTGTGCTACGGCTCCAACGATCGCACCGGCAAAGCCGACCTCCCGCTCTTCCACCGCGATCAAATCCTAGTCGGCTTTCTCCGCCCCCTAGGCTCCGTCGAAACCATCCAGGAAATCGCCGCCAAAGGCGTCATCTCTTTTTCCGTCGAGTTAATGCCCCGCACCACCCGCGCGCAAAGCATGGATGCCCTCTCCTCCATGGCCACCATCTGCGGATACAAAGCCGTCCTAATCGCCGCGGACACGCTGCCCAAAATTTTCCCCATGCTAACCACCGCTGCAGGAACCATCACGCCCGCACGCGTGCTGATCATCGGCGTTGGCGTCGCCGGACTCCAAGCCATCGCCACCGCGCGCCGCCTAGGTGCCGTAGTCTCCGCCTACGACGTGCGTCCCGCCGTAAAGGAACAAGTCCAAAGCCTCGGCGGCCGTTTCGTCGAGCTCCCCATCGAAGCCAAGGACGCCCAGGACGAACGCGGCTACGCCCGCGCGCAAGGCGAAGACTTTTACCGCCGCCAGCGCGAACTCCTCGGCAAGGTCGTAGCCGAAAGTGATGTCGTTATCACCACCGCGGTAATTCCCGGCAAAGTTACTCCCATTCTCGTCACCAAAGAAATGGTCGCAGGCATGGCTCCCGGCTCGGTAATCGTCGATCTCGCCGCTGAACGCGGCGGCAATTGCGAGCTAACCCAGGCCGGAGAAAAAATTGACGTAAACGGTGTGAGCATAATCGGCTGGCTCAATCTCGCCAGCTCGGTGCCCTATCACGCCAGCCAGATGTACGCGCGCAACCTCACCGCCTTCCTTCTCCACTTCGTAAAAGACGGCAAGCTCCAACTCAACACCGCCGACGAAATCATTCGCGACACGCTCCTCACCCAATCCGGCGAAGTCGTCAACGCCCGCCTCCGCGAATTTTTCCAACTCCCCGCGCTAGCGACCCAAGGAGGCGCCTAGATGAATTCGTGTGCTTGCAGTTGTAGCGCCTGCCTGCTGTTTACCCTGAGTTTCGAAGGGCGAGCTCCTTCTTTTTGTCTCTGTCGCAGGAGGAGCCAATAAATGAAGCTGGACCTGATAACCAGCCTCTACGTTTTCACGCTCGCAGCTTTCATCGGATTTGAAGTTATTCGCCGCGTCTCCCCGCTTCTCCACACCCCGCTGATGTCCCTCACCAACGCGCTCGACGCCATCGCGGTCGTCGGCGCCATCATTCTCGCCGGTGAACACAAATCCAATCTCGCCGCAATCCTCGGCACCATCGCCATCGTCGCCGCCACCAGCAACATCGTCGGCGGCTTCCTCATCACCGACCGCATGCTG
>Ga0073928_10001966_pt1 | contig 37495 bp, 18 predicted proteins | sample PaiPotPPA55metaG_FD_76969 | JGI IMG/M metagenome (GOLD analysis project Ga0073928, IMG submission 76969) | Iron sulfur acid spring bacterial and archeal communities from Banff, Canada, to study Microbial Dark Matter (Phase II) - Paint Pots PPA... ... | reverse complement strand
TGTTTTCGATGCTTAAAGGATCTGCAATATGACGCCAACCGCATTCGCAGCGCCGGAAACGGAAGCATTGATTAATCCGGCGAGCAACACGCCTTCAGGATTCGATCCTGCGCGCGATCTTCCTGCCGGGTTTATGGATTTTTTTCTGCCCCTGCACCGGAGGTTCACGCCTCAGCAGCAGGAACTGGCTTTGAAGCGAGTTCACGTACTGCAGAGATCGCTGGAGGGCGACAAGCCGAGGCATCGCTTTCCATCGGACACGGTGCGTAACGGCTGGCGAATCACGCTGCCCGACTGGTGCCGTGACCAGCGCAATCAGATGACCGGTCCGGCCGACGACGGTGAACTTTGCGTGAAGATGCTGAACTCGGGCGCGCCCGGTGTGATGCTCGATCTGGAAGATTCCTGCGTCAACGAGTGGGAGCATCATGAAAAGGGCGTGGCTAACATTCTGGCCTGTCTGCGCGGCGAACTCAGCTATTACGACAAGAAGCGCGATTGCACTGTGGGCATTCAGCAGAACGGCACCGTAATCTTCACACGGCCACGCGGATTGCACCTGAACCAGGCCGGCGTGATTCCGGGCGAATTGGTTTCGGCATCGCTGATCGATGTAGCCCGAATCTTTTATGGCTTAGAGCCCGCGGAATTGAAGCATCCGCTGTGTATATACATTCCGAAATCAGAATCGGCGGAAGAAGCGCTGTGGTGGCGCGATCTGTTCCAGGCTCTGGCCCAGTGGCGCCATCTGCCGAACGAGTACATCAAGTGCATGGCGCTGGTGGAGTCGCACCCGCTGGCGTTTCAGATGGAGGAGTTCGCGTACAACCTGCGCGACCACATTATCGGATTGAATCTTGGGCGCTGGGATTACATGGCGAGCCTGATTCATTTCAATCTTGACGATCCCGACTGGGTTCTGCCGGATCGCAACACGATCCCGCACAACGTACCATTTTTTCAGAATCTGCGGGAACTGATGCCGGAGATTTGCCACCATCGCGGCATTCTCGCCATTGGCGGCATGACTGCGCTGTATCCCAGCCGCGAAAATGCGGAGCTGAATGCACGCGCGCTGGGCGCTCTCGAAAAAGACAAGAAGAACGAAGCCGACTGCCTCATGGATGGCGCGTGGACGGGACATCCTGATCAGAATGCCATCGCGGTGGCGCAGTTCCCTTACCCCAACCAGTTGAATGCTCGGTCAAAGAATGCCAGCCGCTATCCGGATCTGCGGCCCCAACCGATGGGAGTGGGCACGCGCACGGTGAATGGGACTCGAGCCGCAGTCCGCACGGTAATTCGCTATCGGCACGGGGTGCTCAGCGCAAGAGGCGCCAGTCTTCTCGATGGCTACATGGAAGATCTGGCAACCGATCGCATCTATAGGCTGATGATTGCGCAGCGCGTGCTGCATCGCGACCTGGTTTCGGTGCAGGACGAGCAGGGGCGGGCGGTAAAGCATACGCCCGAGTTCATCACGCGGTTGTTCGACGAGGAACTGGAGCGGTTGCTGGCCGTACTTCCTTCGAATGCAGCTCCGCAGGAAGCGGAACGTTTCCGCCGTGCTCGTGAAATGAGTGAAGCCATGATCGTGCACGGAGAATTTAATCCGGTTTAAGCAGCCGGACGCAGGAGATCAGTTTTCAGGAGAATGCACATGCCCGCCAACGGAAACGGAAACAACACGCCACCCTCAACGTTCCAACACCGGATCGAGCAGCCATTGAGCGACCAGGAGCGGGTCGCGCACTATGCTCTTGCACAGGCGGCGATGAGCGAGGATTGGTCGTCCAATCCGCGATGGAAGGGTGTGGAGCGTCCCTATTCGCCGCAGGATGTGTTGCGTTTGCGCGGTTCGATCCACCTTGAGCACACGCTGGCGCGCATGGGCGCTGCGCGGCTGTGGGAACTACTGCAAACTGAGCCCTACATCAATGCGCTGGGTGCAATGACGGGCAATCAGGCGGTGCAGCAGGTGCAGGCAGGGCTGAAGGCGATCTATGTAAGCGGGTGGCAAGTTGCAGCCGATGCTAACAATGCGGGCACGATGTATCCCGATCAGAGCTTGTATCCGGCCGACAGCGTTCCGAATCTTTGCCGGCGCATCAACAACGCGTTGCAGCGGGCGGACCAGGTGCATCACGCGGAGGGCAAGGTGGCTCCGGGGCAGACGTGGTTTGCGCCGCTGGTTGCCGACGCCGAGGCGGGTTTCGGCGGCACGCTGAATGCTTTCGAACTGATGAAGTCGATGATCGAAGCGGGGGCGGCCTGCGTTCACTTCGAAGATCAGCTTTCTTCGGCGAAAAAATGCGGACACCTGGGCGGCAAGGTGTTGGTTTCGACAAGTGAGGCCATACAAAAACTAGTGGCGGCGCGGCTGGCGGCTGATGTGTTGGACGTGCCGACGCTCATCATGGCGCGCACCGACGCGGATAGCGCTCACTTGCTGACCAGCGACATTGATCCGCGCGATCGCGAGTTCTGCACCGGCGAGCGGACCGCGGAGGGCTTCTTTTGCATTCGCGGTGGCATTGAATCGGCCATTGCACGAGGCCTCGCTTACGCGCCCTTTGCTGACCTGATCTGGTGCGAAACTTCGCACCCGGATCTGGAAGAGGCCCGCCGCTTCGCCGAAGCGATTCATGCGAAGTATCCGGGCAAGATGCTGGCTTACAACTGCTCGCCGAGTTTCAACTGGCGCAAGAATCTGGATGAGGCGACGATCGCGTGTTTTCAACCGGAACTGGCGCGCATGGGATACAAGTTTCAGTTCGTGACGCTGGCGGGGTTCCACGCGCTGAACCTCGGTATGTTCGAGCTGGCGCGAGGATACAAGTCGGCGGGGATGACGGCGTACTCCCGTCTGCAGGAAAAAGAATTCAGGAGTGAAACCGAATACGGGTACGAGGCGGTGAAACATCAGCGCTTTGTGGGGACGGGATATTTTGATCAGGTGCAGCAGGTGATTAGCGGCGGATTGGCATCGACGACAGCGTTGGTGGGGTCAACCGAAGCAGAACAGTTTATAGAGAAATCTGTGAAGCATCCAGAACGCAGTACCCATGGATTTTTCGAGCCCGTTCTCGGGAAGGTTCCTCAAATGCCTATCAATATTGATCCGGGTCCGGAAGAGATGCTGTTGCCTTCGGGCGACTAAGCGAACTTATATCAAGTTGAGGAAAGCAGGGCCGGTCTGCGCGCGGATCGGCCCTGTCGCATTGCAGAACTGTTAGGCACGGCGGGCGGGGACGCCCACCGGACAGCCGCCGGGACGGCGGCGCTACTTTCGCAACAAATATGCGCGTCCCCCTAAAATATTTGCGTCGCTCATTCGTCTACAAGAAGTAGATGGAACAGGCGCTGAGAAAACCGGGGATGATGGCGAAGCAAGATCAGCGTATTGCCGAAGCGGTCGATCGCGATCAGGCCCGGCTTCGCAACTTTATCCGCCGACGAGTGGCTGACCGCGAGGACGCAGAAGACATTTTGCAGGATGTTTTCTACGAGCTTGTGGAGGCTTATCGCGTGCTGAACCCGGCGGAGCACATTACCGCCTGGTTATTCCGCGTGGCGCGCAATCGGATTACGGATCTATTTCGCCGGAAAGAGCGGGAAGCATCGAGAAACGAACCGCAAACAATCACCGAGGATGGAGAGACGCTGCGATTGGAGGAATTGCTTCCCTCACCCGACGCCGGGCCGGAGGCCGCTTACGCGCGGAGCGTGTTGCTGGAAGAGCTGGAGGCTGCTCTGGAAGAATTGCCCGACGACCAGCGCGAAGTATTCATTGCCCATGAGGTGATGGGACAAAGCTTCAAAGAGCTTGCGGCACAAACCGGCACGAGGGTAAACACGCTGCTTTCGCGCAAGCACTATGCAGTGCTTCACCTGCGGGAACGCCTGCAGGCCATTCACAATGAATTTACCGAACGAAAAGGACACGAGAGATGAAAAGGAAATGGATCCTCAGAGGATTGATGTTTGCACCGCTGGCTGTTTTATTTCTCGCGGTGTTTAGCTTTGCAGTCATGCGCCTATGGAATTGGCTGGTGCCCCCCGTCTTCGGATGGCACGTCATTAATTTCTGGCAGGCGGTGGGTCTACTGGTTCTGTGCAAGATTCTATTTGGCGGATTTCGCGGCGGGCCGCGACGGCGCATGTACTGGCGCCACCGCATGCGCGAGCGCTGGGAAAAGATGACCCCCGAGGAACGCGAGAAATTCCGCCAGGGTATGCGAGGCCGATGCGGTACATTCACAGAGCCGGCTGCGTCTCCAAAGGCCTGACGGAGGACCACCGTCAGCTTTCTGCCGGCAGCAAGATAAAGCTTTTGACCGCTGAGGACGCAGAGAACGGCCGCAGAGAGCGCAGAAAGAAGCTGTTCCGTAACCGGGCTTGCGATATATCCGATGCGGAAGTGATCGTCGTGCCGATCATGACCCATCAGGTCCATGCTCAACTCATATTCGCTCTTCTCTTCTTTGCGCCCTCTGCGGCTTTTCTTCGGGGTTATAACACCGGCAAGGTAGACCGAAGCATTCCTTCGCAACTGGAATTCCGAATTCAACATCGGAAACGGCTGGATTTCTTTACCAGACACGGCTTCTAGTACTAATCCGCTATTGACCCAGCGCGACGACTCTCCCAGAATGCGTCACTAATAATGTGCGAAGGGTTTCAGGAACAGCTGGAGAGTTCGCCCTGCAACCTCCCCGGAATTCGTGGAACTGTGTTCGGGCGCGCTTTTTAGAGATTAGAGAGACGAGTCTATGCAAAAACATTTTCTACTGCTAGTTCTGGGGAGCGCGCTGTCCGCCTTCGGCCAAAGCAACTATGCTGTGGTTACGGGGACGGTCACGGATCCAAATCATCTGCCGATTGTGGGGGCCACGATCCAGTTGACTGCCGCCAGCACAAGCGCAATCCGCCGTGTGCTGACGAATCAACAGGGCATGTTCGATGCCTCAGCGCTCTTGCCCGATGACTATGAACTAACCACCGAGGCGCCCGGTTTCGCTCCGGCCAGGCAATCGATTCGGCTTGAGGTTGGGCAGAAACTCGCGGTTGCAATCAGCCTAACCGTGGGCCCCATCAAGCAGGGAGTCGACGTCACGGCCGCGAGTGAAGTGCTGCATACCGCCGATGCCAGCGTTGGGGAGGTCATTGAGCCTCAGTCCATCCGTGACTTGCCGCTCAACGGACGCATGCTGATCGATCTGGTACTCACGGTGCCTGGGGCCCACGTAGGTTTTGGCGCACAAACTGGCGCGACGAATCCTCTTTACTGGCGGCCGGGCCAACGCTCCGCCGTCGTCATTGGAGGCAGCCGCCCGAACGCGAACTTCTTCCTGCTGGACGGCGCCACCAATACCGATCCGACCTTCAACACCCAGAACCTGAGCCCTGCGCCCGACGCAGTGAAGGAATTCCAGGTAGAAACCAGCAGCTACACGGCGGACATGGGGGGTGCGGGCGGCGGCCAGATCAACATTGTCACGCACTCCGGGTCGAACCAATACCATGGAACGGTCTACGAGTTTCTGCGCAATGGAGCGATGGATGCGAGCACTTTTGGCTCCATGGGAAACAATCATCTGGTACAGAACAACTTCGGAGCATCACTTGGCGGGCCCCTCCCCATTGTGAAAAGGACGTTCTTTTTTCTCAACTACGAAGGTTTCCGTCTGGCGCGAGCGGATGCGCAGATTCTGACCGTGCCCACGCAGGCTGAAATCCAAGGCGATTTCAGCATGAGCCCTAACAAAATCTACGACCCAACGACGGCTATCGCGAATCCTAGCTATAATCCAACCAAGCCGACCGGCCCGGCGAATTTCCCGTACACGCGCTCTCAGTTTCCCAACAATCAGATACCGTCGGGCAGAATCAATCCCCTTCTAACGGCCTTCCTCTTGAAATACGTGCCGATGCCGAACATGATGATGACGGCGGGGGCCGCAGATTCGAACAACTACCTCGATGTGCGCAATGAATCGCATGTGCAGGACCAAGGTACGGTTCGGGTGGATCACGACTTTTCGAACGGCGATACTCTTTTTGGAAGATACAGCATCGGAACGGAGAATGGATTCTCGCCGAGCAGCGGGGTCACTGCTACGACGGAAGACCTTCCTGGCTTCGGAGCAAACTTCGACAATCGTTCGCAGCAGGCTGTGATCTCGTGGAATCACATCTTCGCCCCCAACAAGGTCAATACCGGATCGTTTGCAGTTTCACGCCTGTCGATGGATCGCACATCGCAAAACGACGGAGTGAATGACATCGTCAGCGCGCTCGGCATCCAGGGCGTGGGGTACGGCGGCCCCGGCGCGTGGGGCGCTCCGTGGTTTGCCCCTCAGGGCTACACGGGGATCGGGGATACCTTTGCCGCCACGCCGATGCACGCCTGGGACACGATGTACGAATTCAGGGACGCTTACGCCTGGCAGCGCGGCCGCCACGGCATAAAATTCGGCGGCGACTTTCACTGGTATACCTGGCCGATGTGGGGATTCTTCCAGAACCGCGGCTACTACCAGTACACCACCGGGTATACGACCGAATTCGGATTCAATGACGCGAGCGGCTCCGGGTTTGCGAGCATGCTTCTTAGTTTGCCTGCGGTGAAGGAGCGCCAAGCGGGCATTCCACAAATGAATTTACGCAATTGGGGAAGCGATGTGTTTATCGAGGATAGCTGGCAGGTAGCCCCGACGACGACGCTAAACCTCGGCGTGCGCTATGAATATTCCAACCCGCTTTACGACAAGGACAACACCAACACCAACCTGGTTTTCCAGGGTGGGGTTCCCTCCGTTTTCGTCGGCGGCCGCCAGGGATACCCGCGGGGGTTGATGTATGCGAACCGGCACAACTTTGCGCCGCGCATTGGAATCGCTAAGAGCTTTCCGAACCGCGGGCTGGTGTTGCATGCGTCCTACGGCATCTTCTTCACACCTGTGGATCAAAACACGTGGTGCAACCAGCGCCACAATGTACCGTATGTGTTCCCGGAAACGCAGCAAGCCGACAACTTCACTCCTCCAGCCTCGCTGTTTGCCAGGGGGATGAATTTCGGCACACCAGTGTTAGGAACAGGAGCACTGCCGGCGACGACAGTCAGTTTCACCGCATTCGATCCGCACGCGCCGGCGCAGTACGTTCAGCAATGGAACGGTTCCGTGCAAAAGAGCTTGGGGAAGGATACGTCCCTGGAATTCGGCTATCTTGGGGCCCGCGGCTTTCACCTGCAACGAGCGCACTTGATCAACAACGCGCCTCCCGGACCCGGACCCATTGGACCAAGGCGTCCGTTCAAGACGCTGAGCTTCGTTCCCAATACCGTGCTGACGCCGAGCAGCGCGTCGAACGCGGTTATCCAGAGCATGACTTTCCCAGTCAGCACCATCAATCTGCTGGAAAACACCGCGCAGAGTTGGTACGACGCGGGCTACGTCAATGTGCGCCGCCGGTTTTCGAACGGATTAAGTTTCCTCGCGAACTACACCTATGCCAAAAACCTGACCAACGCGCCGGACTTTCGCTCGCCGATGGACGAAGCGGCCATCCCGCAAAACAACAATGACCTCAATGCGGAAAAAGGGCCCGGCTGCGACGTACGCCATCGCTTCGCGCTGAGCAGTGTTTATGACATTCCTGCGTTCCGTCGAACCCAATGGGCAGGGCTGGTCACGCAAAACTGGCATTTCTCCACCATCTATCAGGTTCAATCGGGAATGCCATTTACGATCTCCGTGTTTGGCGACACCGCGAATTCCGGGACCGTTCTGGGAGAAAACCCCATCCGGGCCAATGCTACTGGTCAGCCCATATTCGGCCCCGGTACGCACACCGCAGCGGAGTGGTTCAAACCCCTCGCGTTTGCCGCGCCCCCGGCCTTTGCGTTCGGAGACGTCGGTCGCAATTCCGTCTACGGTCCGCCGCTGCAGTCGCTGGACTTCGCTGTGGCGCGGTTTTTTAGCCTAACAGAAAGGGCTAAGCTCCAATTCCGCGCCGAAGCCTTCAATGCACTGAATAAGGCTAACCTGGGCACGCCGAACCGATTTGTGAACACTCCGCAGTTCGGGACGATCACGATGGCGATGACACCGGGACGCGAACTACAAGTCAGCGCAAGGCTTTCGTTTTAAAAGGCCCGAAGCGTATCGCATCGGTTCCCTGATTCTGTCCTGCGCAACACGCGACGGCGTTCCCCGGCTTTTTGCCTGGTCGTAGAATGCCAAGCGGTCATCCTGCGTGATAACATTGGGATTGGACCCTTGTCAGGCAGTTTTTTCGAGTGCGGAAGTGGTGGAACTAGCAGACACACTATCTGACCCGATCGCTCTGTATATTCTCTGCAAGCTCCTGATACTGAACCTTCTACCTTTCACCTCAATCAGTTCCAGTGAGCTCCCTCGCAACGACCAGTAAGCAACCGTAGGCGCCGGATGCAGGCAGTCGGTGCAAAATCCGGTGCAGGCGTTCGGGATCCCGGATCGGTCGGCGCTCGGTGCTGCGCGACGGGGATTCACGTGAGAGGGTCATATTTTCCGATTGGAGATCGAGCGCTCCCACCGGTAAAACCGTAAGCAACTGGATCATGTTTTAGGTCGTTGGCGAGGTACCACCGCCGATCTGTTGCATTCCGCGCCGGTCGTCAAAGACGCACGGTCGCACACGGTTTCCCTCCCAACCGATTGGCGCTTCTCGGGATTGTGCCGCTATTACCGGCAAATCTGGAAACCGTGAGACAGGCGATCTTTCTGTCGCACTGTCGCACAACTGAGGCTGGGAGAACTGGCGGGGACGACGGCACTCGAACCTGCGGCCTCTGCCGTGACAGCCTATGTTCCAGAGGTCATTACTTGAAAAATCATGGCGCGGATCGCCCGATTTAGTGCCAAAAGGAATCGTGGGGAAGCATTACTGGAACCATTTGCACCCAAATTCGAGAACCCGCTTGACTCTGAACATTCTGGTTGGCGCTAAAAGCGCCCCAAGCGTACGCGCACGACCTCGGGTTTGTCGTGAAAACAAAGTCCGCGATCGATTTCGTCGCCATTCCACAGCTTTTGAACCTTCCATTCACCGTTCTGATACGCACCTTGTTCAGCGGTGATGATTTCGCTGCGCATCCATGGTAACTTTCCGGGCAGATGGAAACTAATGCTGGCGTCCACTCCGGTAACCAGGAATTCGTCCGGGCCCAACTGAGCGATCAGCGCAGCCGCATGAGCGTCCTTGGTCCCTGGGGCCCGGCGGCCATCGGGCTGTGGAAATCCAAACGCGACCGTTGCCTGCCATTGACCGAAGTCCACCTCCTGCGCGGTTTGCCCGCGTTCTTCCACGGCGGTCTTGAGTTTGCCATCAAACTCCAGTTGAGCAATCTCGCGGCTCATGGGCGCGATTAGGGTAAAGTTGCGCGCGTGCGCATGCCAGGGCTCGTCGCCAAAGATGTTCCATCCTGATTGATCCACACCAAAGGGAGAAAACCCAATCGCACCATCGCCGAGAGCGTAGAACAAGAATTTGCCGAAACTGTCGCCACGGCCGGTTTCTGGAATCCACAGCGGATTATCTGGACGATGATACACACGCATCGTCTCACGATAGAACTGGGAGTCGTCGGCATAGATGTCCGGCCCAATCATGTCTATGGAAGTTGCTAACGCACGCCACAACCCAACCAGCTTTTGCACCGCGCCGCCGCTGGGATAACCTATGCCAGGCAGATCCAATCGGCGCTGGGGGAGTTCTGCAGCCGGATAGTCAAGCCATACGTTAATGTAGTAAGGAATTGGAAACTCGGCTTTGCCGGCCGCAGCGACCTCATTGATATATTTCGCCTGATGGTAGAACTGAAACATTTCGTCCGCATCGGCGGCGAAAACTTCGCTCCACGTTCCCGGTTGCTTGCGGGCGGCCGCAAGCAGATCGGAAGGAACTGTGCCTGCAAATTTGCGGTTGGCCTCTGCGGAATTGTCGCGGACGCTCCCGATGTTGCCAGATTCATTTTCGACTTGGATAAGCAGGACCGTGTGCTGTTCGCCGTCAATCTGTTTCAAATGGCGCATCAATGCGACGAAAGCCGTTTTGTCGGCCTCGAGAGTGTTGCGCGAAAGCGCTGACAGTACATCGATCGGCTCGCCATCGGGACGAATGACACGTGGAAAGCGTTTTATATCGGTCTTTACCCATGCGGGTGCGTAATGCATATTGCCATTCTTCCAGGTGCCAAACCACAGCAGCACGACCCGCAGATTGTGAGAGCGAGCCCCTTCCACAATTCGGTCGACATTGTCGAAGTCAAAGCGTCCCTCCTGAGGCTCCAACTGCTCCCAGTAAACTGGTGCCTCCACAGTATTAGCGTGCAGGGCGGTGATCGATTCCCATACTTGTGGCAGTTCAATAGGCCACGCACTGGAGTTATGAATTTGGCCGCCGAGAATCAAGTATGGGCGACCGTCAACCATCAGGGCGTAACGGCCGTCCTTCTGTACAAGTTTTGGAGCATCTGCGGCGATGGAATGCGAAAGAAGCGCAAGGGAGCCGCAAACGACGAGAAGAACAGGGCGGAGATACGTTTCGTATCTATGGGAAATCATCCACTTTGATAGCGTTTTGTTTATCAAGCTTCCCCCCTTTGTGAGACGAAGTTATGCATGATTGTGGTACCAGTTTCTGATTTTTCCATAATCATTCGATCTGCGACGAACTTGCAGCGAAGGCGCTCGGCCGAGGACTCGGGGTCCGGTCTCGCTGCGGAGTGGCGAGGATTTCATAGCCAACCATGAATTTGCGCACCCGTCGCACAGCGAAGCAGAGGCGGATAAAGATGACCGTGCATGTGCCACCTCTTGTGTGAGGCTCACTATCGGTGGGCCGTGTCTGAATAGCTCCGGGGAATCCAAACCCTTCTGCACGCCTGATCGGAATCGTGTAGATAGCGACATTGCGGCGAGCGCGAACACACCGCTACGCAGGAGCAATCAGATATGTCTCGTCGGCCCGAGTGTCAAAACTTACTATGTCACCCCTGACTCTCGCCTGCACTTCTCCATGATCGCTGCTCCGGATTATTCGCATCCCTTTACCTGCCCATGGCGAGGCTAATTTCGCAGTCCTTCCCTTTTCGCTGTTCAACGACAAATGGGTCACTTTATCGCCATCATAAGTGGCGCTTACGAGGAATGCGCCTACCGCACGAAGATTCTCAAAGCGCGCTGGACCCAGGCTATGAGTATTAGGAAAAATCCGGATGCAGCCTGTGTAGCTTTGCATCATGCACTCATTCAGCACGGCCGTTAACGAGAAGTTCTCACACCAAAATCCCATGCGCATCATATAGTCAAAATCAACTGACTGAGCATAGCGGCCTCCCGATTGACGAACGCGGTCATTTGCGACTCCGTTGGGTAGCCTGCAATACCGCACTTCCTGTTTGAACCATTCCAGGTCCAGCATTGCAAGGCGCGCACGGATCAACGGCTGGAGAACCAGATCATTTCCCCCTTCCAGGCTGATCGTGCGGGCAGTTCGTTTAGCAATGTCCCAATGCTGGGTGTTTAGTCCGATACCGACCTGCTCCCCAGGGAAAACGGGAGCCAGAGTTATAGGAATATTGTAGATATGACCAACCGGTGCGTTTACAACATCGATCCAAAGCTCGCCGTAAGGCCCGGTTGCGGTGGGGTAAGGCGCAAGGTTCTCGCAGATTTCTTTCCAACGAACACGCTCGCCTTCATCAACAGCGAGGATAACAGAAGCCTCTACGACGGAATTGAGAAGAAACTGCGTGAGGGCAAGGTCAAGAATCGAGTCCTGGTTGAGACGCTGGTCAACCGTAAATCCCCAGTTCTCTGACGAGACACTTGGACTGAAGTGGTATTTCTTGTCGTCATTCCTCTTTACGTAGGCGGCAACGAATCGGGCAGCCTCTCTCAGGAGTGGGTAAACACGGTGGAGAAAGTCTTTGTCCTGTGTGTAGAGATACTGCCACCACAAACTCTGCACCATCCACGGAGTCATTGCAAACTGATAGGCCCACGGCGGAACTGGATAAGCTACGATCTGGCTCGGCGCCGGATAAGAAGATACCGGAAACATAGCGCCTGGAAGTCCGAAATGTTCTTTCGCGAAGTTTGTCGCGATTGGAAGAAGGTTCTCACAGAGTTCTACGTAGGGTAAGTGCTGCTCCACGTGGTTGCTGGAAAAGACGCCCCAATAGACCTGCTGGCAGTTATAGTCAGCATGATAGTCGCCGTGCCACGAGGTTCCAATCTCACCCGCCGACCAGTTTGCGAACAACCCGGGCGCCACTTTATTCGGCCGCAAGCAACAGGCCAAGAAATATTGGTTCTCGTACCAAATGCGTTCTAATTCATGATCGCTGAACTCAACGGCGGAATGAGACCAGAATTCATTCCACTTCAGTTCGGAGTTGTGGTGGATGCTCAGCGGGTCCAAGGTCGCGAGTTCTGCGACCTGGAGACGTGCAAAAGTCTTTGTATCGAGGTCTTTCGCGGAATAAACATTGTTTTGCGGAATGGAGATCCAGTCTTGGCCGCCCCGAGTTGTCCTCTGTTGTTGAATCAAGCGCCTCAGCAGGACATCGCGAGGCGTAGCGACAAGAGCGTCAATGCGGAGAAGTTGCCGCGTTCCTGGCTTCAGTTGGACATCTGAACTCGCACCCGCCGGTTCGACCGACCAGCGGCCGGCGACGCAAGCGTATAACGAACAATTGCGGTCTTTGTCAGTAGGTGGAGGTGACGGGTGGTCGCTAGTTGGACCTAAAGCAGGAAAATGTTGAAACGAAGAGAACTCGGCGAAGTCAGGAAAAATGCCGGAAGAAGTTTCGGGGGCCGGCAGGAGTTCGAAAGCCTCCTTGCTCTTACCCGATTCGAAAGGTCCGATATGAGAGCCGTCAATCTCTGGCGAATACACAATGGATCGGACTGGCAAAGCTTGGTCAGTCGAGGCGGAAATGAGTCCAGTTTCCCAATCGACGAAGATAAACAGCTGAACTCTACTGTTCTCATTCTCAACATCGGTGCGCCCTAATGTCAGGGTGAATAAGCCATTAGCAAGGTCGAGAGTGTGTTGGCTCGGCTCGACCCATGTAGGATCCCAGTTGATCCAAATGGTGCCACACGGCCATGGGCGAGGCCACTTTTTCCCGTCGTAGGAGCTCCCGACCCTTTCAGAATACTCGCGGAAAAACGGGATCCCAGTCTCCAGATACAACATATCTGGTTTTCCCATTTTCTTGGCTTCTTCACTGGCGCGTTGCCAGAGTTGAAGTACCTCACGAAACGGGAGCACATGGTTTGTGATGTCCTCGCTTACCCGAATATCCCAGCAGTCGTTCTTGCCAATGTGAATGCCAACCGCGTCCGGTCGCACGACTACACATGCGCCAACATCGCCATTGCCGAGCAGCATCCCGTCGAAGAACGCGGGACTCGGGGTGTCACGCACGATCATGTGCCTTCGGGCAATCTCAAAAGCGTTGAGATGCGCACCCGTCGAGATCCCCGCGGTACGGCCGTCTGAAGCAACGCTCGTCGAATGTGCTGCGGCGAGGGATGCCAGAGCCGAGGTTTGTAGAAACTCTCTCCGGTTGGTTCTCATAGCGGGTGCTTTCTAAAAGGTGCCCACGACGGGCCCTCTAAAACTGTTCGAGAGGCGTGTACGTACACGTCCGCCAACTCTACTCAACCGAACTCTGGTTTGTCAACGATTCCTAGGAACAGATGTGATGAACCGTAGGTCAATGGATTGAAGCGGCGATGCGGTGTTCCTTTCAAATCCAAGCTGGTCATACGCGATGTTCCACTCAGTGTTGGTGTCCGTGAGGATCCGCCTGAGCCGGAACAAAACGCACGGCATATCCTCCGCCCGGAGCCAGCGGTGCTTGCAGGCGAGAACTGCGAGTCACCGGCTTGCGCTCGATGCGAACGTTCTTTGGATGCTGGACAGCATCGTCTGCATCCGAATAGATCTCTGCTGTGTAGTTGCCTGGCCCTAAGAAATCAAGGGGCAGATCAAGTTGTCGTGCATCCCAGTTGTTGAGACTTCCGAGGAACCATTCGTTCCCATGGCGGCGCGCAACCGTGATGTAGACGCCCGGCCTGCCATTCAGCACACGAGTTTCGTCCCATGTGGCCCACGCGTCCTTGATAAATTGAAAAGCCGGTTGATTGTCATATGCGTAGGGCACGTCTGAAACCATTTGGAACGCGCATTGAAATACGGCATACATGGCCAACTGATGGGCCCGCGTGCCCATCACCATGGGAGCTTCCATGCGCGGCATGAACTCTTCCCGCGTCCTGTTGTCGAATGCGCCAGGCGTTTGATCCATCGGACCAGCGAGCATGCGCGTAAACGGTATGGTGGTGTGATATTCAGGATTGTCCCGCGTCCCGACCTTCGAGTTCTCCATTCCTAATACCGCTTCATAACTGAGTATGTTGGGGTATGTGCGTTCGATGCCGCTGGGTTTAGTCGCCCCGTGGAAGTCGAGCATGAGATGGTGTTCGGCCGCCTTCTTCGCAGCGCGGTAGTAAAAGTTCATGCCGTGTTGGTCATCGCGCAGAATGAAATCAATTTTTAAACCGGCAACACCCCACTTCTCATATAACGGAAACGCCTCATCCATCTGCCGCTCCACCTGGTTCGCCAGAAGCCAAATCCAAACCTTTACGCCTTTCTCTTTGCCATAGCGGACTAGCTCCGGCACATCCACCGTACCATTCATCTTGGTGATGTCATTGTGGTCGGACCATCCTGCGTCCAACATCATGTATTCAAAGGCCGATTTCGCCGCGAAGTCCACGTAGTATTTCATCGTCTCTGTGGTGTAGGCCCGCTTTCCATCTGGCCCAAGGCTGCCGTTCCACCAATCCCAGGAGGCGCGGCCGGCGTGGATCCATGACGTATCTGCAATTTCGCTTTCCGGATTCAAACTAGTAATGACGTTGGATTCCACCAGCCTTCCGGGTTCATCGCCGACCAGCAGCACCCGCCATGCGGAAGAGTGAGGCAGCGTGCCTTTCACGATGACGTCGGGATCTTCAATGGAAGGCGCAAGCACCGATTCAAACCAATGTCCGGTCCAACTTCCGGAAGGATTTGTCAGGTACATCGAACTGTAATCGCGCAGGTTGGCCTCGGTGATTCCCATCCAGGCCACTCCCGGGATTTCCATAAGCAGCGGCAATCCGATCAGAACTTTGCTGGCTACGCCGCCTTGATTGGAAAATGCGCTGATCGGGAGTTTGATGTATTCACTCTCGTAGCCCGAGCGAAAATTAGGAAGAACCAACGCGTACGCGGTAGCGTCCTTAGCAATCCGGAATTCCGTTCCCTCTTTAATAAGGCGGAAATCACTCATGGCATTTTGTTCGGGGACAAAATAGCGAAAGGCAACTGCGTCGTCGTAGGCGCGCGCTTCGATGGTCAGCTTGCGGCCCATGCCACCGGGCTCTCGAAGGTCAACCCGAAGTGCGTTGTAGTGATCGCGCACTTGGCTCGCTTTGCCGGTCACGAGCTTGTAAGTATGGTCTTCGCTCGACGCGGTGGTATTGACCATCTGCACGTTGTTGCCAAGCGAAAGCTGGCCTTCCAAATCCAGCCGCAACCCTGATGGTTCGATCAGCGACTTTCCTTGGAATGACAACTGATAAACAAGGTGCGGTGACGGCGGATTGGTCCCTTCAGTAGTCGTCTCGATCGTAAGAATGAGCCGGCCGTCAGGTGAAGTCACTGTCGCTGCGTTTACTGACGATCCGAGGGCCAAGAAGAGGGAAATTGAGAATGCATATTTGCCAAACGATTTCCACTTCGACAATTCGCCATAGATCAGGTTCATCGTGTCCTCGATAAAAAAATATCTTGACAATGCGTGTACGTACACGGCAAGATTTGGGGGACGTGTACGTGCACGTTACTATTCTAGCCGACAAGTTTCTCTCTGTCTGCTGCGCCGTAACCGCTGGTTTGCTCTATTCAGAGGACGTGACCTATGAGACCGAAGTATCTTTCCTTTCTCACCGTAATTACAGTGGTTGTCGCTTTCTTGACCTGCGCGAGCGCACAGGTCAATAACGCCGGCCAGAAACCCTACCTCGGCTGGAGCAGCTTCAGCCAGCAAACCATCCAAGGCGACTTCCTGACGCAAGCAAATATGATCACGCAGTCCGACGCACTCAAAGCCTCGGGCTTGCAGGATCACGGCTTCGTCTATATCGACCTCGATTCCGGCTGGCAAGGTAGCTTCGACCAGAATGGGAGGCCCATTCCGAATAGCACGACGTTCCCTGACATTACTGCAATGGTGGACCACATTCACGCCAATGGGCAGAAGGCGGGTATCTACTGGATCCCCGGCATTGAGCAGCCAGCTGTCAACGGCAACTATCCCATCCTCGGCACACCGTACCACACGCAGGATATCGTCGTAATACCGCTCGCCAAAGGCAATGCCTTTGCCGCCAACCCGCCCAATCCCTATCACGATAAAATCGACTTCACCAAGCCAGGAGCGCAGGAGTACATTGACTCGATCGTTGCACTCTTCTCCTCCTGGGGTTTCGATTTCATCAAACTCGACGCGGTTACGCCGGGCTCTTACGTAGACGATCTCTCCATCGATAACCGGGCTGACGTTCAAGCCTGGTCGACCGCCATCGCCAAAACGGGACGCCCCATCTGGCTTACTCTCTCCTGGCAGCTCTCACAGGACTATGCCTCCGTGTGGCAACAGTGGTCAAACGCGCGCCGCATTGACGACGATGTGGAGTGCGAAGGCCGCTGCGCCACCCTGACCAACTGGCCGCGCATCGTACTACGCGAGTACGACGATGTGGGCTGGGAGCATGAAACCAGCACCACCCTCGGATGGAATGACATGGACACGCTCGACGTCGGCGATGGCGCGCTCGATGGCCTCTCGAACGTGGAAAAGCAGACCGCGATTACGATTTGGGCCATGGCAAACTCGCCCATGTATCTCGGTGGAGACCTCACCAAACTCGATAATTTCGCCACGTCGGCCTTCACGAACGACGAACTCCTCGCCGTCGATCAATCTGGCCTCCCCGCCGTGCAGGTGACCGGCGGCCCACAGTCCGTGTGGATGTCGAAGCAAGCGGACGGCAGTGTCTATGTTGCTGTCTACAACCTGAATGGTCTCTCCAGCAAAGTTACAGTTCCCTGGAGCGAGCTCGGCTTCCGCCACGCCTTGGCGGTGCGCGATGTGTGGACCCATACCAACCTTGGCCCGTCGTCGGCTGCGTTTACCACGACCCTCGCTGGCCACGGCTCACGTCTGTTGAAGGTCACTCCCTTGGGCTCGGTTACGGCGCCCGCCGGCCAGGTCTATGAAGCAGAGACCGCAGTGATCAGCGGAGGCTCGTTTGCTTCTCCTTGCTCCGCCTGTTCTGGCGGCGCAAAGGTGGTCTTTCTCGGAGGATCGAACTCCACCAATAACGTGACCTTCAATGTCTTCGTTGACAAGGCCGGAACCTACCACATGGAAGTTGACGCAATGACACAGGGGCCGCGGGCTTTCGTGTACGTCGTGAACGGAACTCACCCGGCAACGCTGAACATGGCGGGAGGCAGCTTTAACCTGCCACAAGCCACCACCGTGCCGGTCACCCTTCTCGCAGGCAATAACACGATTACCTTTGGCAATCCGGTAACCTACGCGCCGGATCTCGATCGGATCGTCATCTCCGGTGACGGAAGTGCGGTCGCTCCGGATTTCACCACGTACGAGGCAGAAGCGGCACAACTCAGCGGAACGGCCGGCGTCGGCGGCTGCGGTTTCTGCTCAGGCGGGGCCTACGTTGGAAACTACGGCGCCGGCAATCAGAACGCGGTTACCTTTCCCGCGGTCACGGTCGCAAAGGCAGGCACGTATCACCTCGAGATCGACTACACCACCAGCGGCGTGCGCACGTTCTATATTTACGTCAATAACGGCCCGCCTACCATCTTGAACGTAAACGGCAGCACCTTCGATTCACCGGTGCCTGTCGTGATTCCAGTGCAACTGAATGCCGGAGCAAACAAGATCGTGATCACTAATCCCAATCCCACGGGCTATGCGCCCGGGCTGGACAGCATCACCGTTGGACCATGAGTTGGTTCTTCCAACCGCTAATCCGGGCCCCGGAGGGCCGCCTTGTCGAGCGGTCCCTCCTGGGTTTGGTATTCCGGTGAAGGTAACCGCGCGATTCAAGAGGGAAGCCGAACGGTGTTCCGTCGGAGCGAAGCGATGCCGGTCAGGCTGATTGCTCGCCATCAGAGGTCAGAGAGCCACCTCGGATGCGCCCGCAGCTGCGGCGCAGACAAAAATTTGCGGCGATAGTCCTGTCAGTTTTTCGTACTCGCGACCTATGGTCGTCTGAAATTGCAAGGTCATTTTGCTTTCGACTAAATTGATCGTGCACCCTCCAAATCCTCCGCCCGTCATGCGAGCGCCGTAGACGCCTTCTAGACTCCGAGCGAGATCGACCATGATATTGAGTTCCCTACAGGTCACTTCGTAGTCGCGATCCAGGCTTTCATGGGAGCGATACATCAACTCCCCGAGTCGTATGAGATCGGCGCCCTGTAACGCAGACTGGGCATCTATCACTCGGGCATTCTCAGTGATTACGTGCCGACAACGGCGAAAATCGACATCGGAAATCTTGCCACTGTAGCGTTCGAGTTCTTCCAGTGTTAAATCTCGCAGCGCGCGGACGCTAGGAATAAATCTGCGGATAGTCTCGACCACTCTTTCGCACGATGCTCGCCGCTCGTTGTATTCCCCAGTGGCGAGTTCATGTCTCACCGTTGTGTTGCAGATAACCAGGCGAACATTGGGCGGCAATTGCAAGTACGTAGCTTCCAGCGACCTGCAATCAAGCATCAGTGCATGCTCCTGTTTGCCGAAGCATGAAACAAATTGATCCATGATGCCGCAACGCGCGCCCGTATAGGTGTTTTCCGCGCGCTGGCATAGGCGGGCCACCTCGAGCAATGGAATCGTCACTCCTCCTAGGGATGTCAACGCAAGAGCGGTCGTGACCTCGATCGCGGCCGACGAACTCAGGCCCGAACCAATTGGCACCTGTCCGTCGATGACAAGGTTCGCACCTTTTAAGGGATATCCCTCATCGCGCAATACTGCGGCGACTCCGCGGACATAGTCGCTCCAGTGTTTGCGAGGAGGGCCTGCCAGCTGATCTAAGCTGAACTCCACACTCCGATGGAACTGCTCAGAGTAGACGGAGAGTGAAGGGTCGGTTCTCTCCCCAATTGCCGCATAGGAATAGAAGTCAATGGCGGCGGGCATCACGAAACCGTCGTTGTAGTCGGTGTGCTCGCCAATGAGGTTCACGCGTCCTGGAGCACGGAAGATCCCGCGTGGATTTGTTCGATAAACTGCACGGAACCGTTCTGTTACTGCACGTGCCGTAGATAAAGGACCGGGATGGACCGTCGAGGTTGTCATTGACGCTCGTGTCTGTCTCCCAAACGTGTGTCGTGTCCTATGAGTTTTCAAAAAGCAATGGACGTAACGATGATTCTTAGTTCCACAAAACCTCGATTTGCTCGAGGGTCTTGCCTTTGGTTTCCGGCAAACGCGCTTTTATGAAGAAGAAACCTGCCGCGCAAATTGCGGCATAGATCCAGAACGTCTTTGCAGCGCCTAGAGAGTGGTTGAAGATCGGGAAGGTATAGGTAAGGATAAAACTCGCCACCCACAGCGCCGTGATCGCGATCGACATGGCAGCTCCGCGGATACGGTTCGGAAAAATCTCCGAGATGACAACCCAGATCACGGGAGCAAGGGACATCGCGTAACATCCGATGGCAGCCACCACGAGCACCAGCATGTGGACCCCTCGACTGTGCGTGTAATAGAGAGCTCCCAGGCAGGTATAGATGATAGCCAATCCCGCCGAGCCAATTAGCATCAATACCCGCCGTCCGTAGCGATCCACCAACCCAATGGCAACAAAAGTGAAGACGAGATTGACTGCTCCCGTAACCACAATGTTGAACAGAATGTCGGAAACGTTATATCCGGCAGCATAAAAAACCTCTTCTGCGTAATTAAAGATCACATTAATGCCACACCACTGTTGCAGCACGGCCAATACAACTCCAAGCGACAGCACTTTCAGCATCGGGCGATCGAACAGCGTGCGTAGTTCCGCTCGTTTTGCATTTGCATCTTCAAGCGTGGCCTCAATGTCTCGCAAAGCCTGCGCGCCATAGGATTCTCCGCCAATACGGGACAGCACCCGTTGGGCCCGCTCATGCGCGCCATTGTTTGCCAGCCATCGTGGGCTCTCGGGCAACAGGAACATCGAGACAAAAAAAAGTACTGAGGGGATGGCCGTCACCCCGAACATCCATCGCCAGCCGACTTGGCCATTCCATGACTGAAGGATCTCGAGCGCCGTAGCATCAGGAGGGACCGGCTTCGCGATCAGCCAGTTGACGATCTGCGCCAGCAGAATGCCGATCACGATTGTGAGTTGATTGAGGGAAACCAGTTTGCCTCGATGTTGCGCTGGCGCTACCTCCGCGATGTACATGGGGGAAAGACTCGATGCCATTCCAATGGCAAACCCGCCCAAAATGCGCCAGGGCACGAAGGCTCCAAACGAGGGTGCCAAACCGGTGCCAATCGAAGAGATTGTAAAAACCAGCCCGGCCGCGATCAGCAACGGCTTACGGCCGAGTCGATCACTCAGCGATCCGGAGATGAGTGCCCCGACCAGACAGCCAACCAGCGCGCAACTCATTGCCCAACCTTGCTGCGAAGGGTCAGTCAAATGAAAGAATTTTTCATAGAAAGGCTTGGCGCCTCCGATCACCACCCAGTCATATCCGAAGAGCAGGCCGCCGAGAGCCGCGACCGCAGAAATGGCGTAGATGTACGCAGTATCAAAATGTTCTGCGCGGGTTGTAACTGTCATCTTCTCTTTGGCAGAGTCGATCATAGAAACTTCCGTTTGTTTCGGACCCCTCATCTTACCGCCGTACGGTTGCCGTGGCAGGGATTCGCGTGAGCGGCTCTAACTCCTGCTGAGCGGCCATGTGGTTGCAATCGAGCGAAAGCACTTGGTTCAGGAGTTCCATAGCGCGTTCGTGATTTCGCAGGCCGAGTTCGTTCAGCGCAAGCAGAAAAAAGCAGTCCACCTGGTTCCGCTTCTGAAGGTCATCCTCGAACAGAAGCAACTTAGGAAGCGAGGTCGCGAAATAATCGACCTTCACTTCCGCTTCCATGTGTTTCTGAGCAAAATCGCGCATATGATTCAGAAGGCTTGCCGCTTCTTGTTTCCGGCCAAGGGCATCAAGACTGAGCGCGCGGTAATAGCTGAGCCAAGTAATCGGGCTATCATCAGCCGCTCTTGTCCAGCAGCGGCGCGCCTCGTCCTCACGTCCCATCTGGTAGAGGGCTAGTCCGGCAAAGTAATCCAGATGGGTCTCGCGAGTCAGCAAATGTTTCCCCTCCCCCAGGTTCCACGGGTACTCTCGGGCTGCAGAAAAATGCGGTAGAGCGTCTTGCGGATTGCCGCTCTCGAGCAGCGAACGGCCAAGCAGAATGTGGGCCCACACATACTGGCCCGAAACCAAACCCTCGCCGCCTTCCCAGGGATTGAAGCGGCGTGACAGCAGCATCTCCAAAGCCTTTTCTGGGCAGCCGGTCTGGTTCAGAAGAGTTATGAACTCCACTGTCAGATCATCTCGTTGCGAGACGAGATGCGCGTGCTTATCTAACCTTGCCAGCCGTTGAGACGCGGAGGTTCCTGTACGCTTGCGCAGTTGGTCCGCTTCATACAGCAGTCGTGCGTCTGCAGGATTCGCTTTGAAGGCATTCTCATATGCGACAAGCGCAGCATCCGCGTCTTTTTGAACATTGAAGTATGCAATGCCAAGATTTCGCCAGGGAATAGCAAAGGATGGATCGATCTGAACACTCGTTTCCCATTCCCCGATTGCCTCGTCGTAACGTTTCTTGTCGTAGAACAGATTGCCGAGATAATAGTGTGCGCGCGCATCAGAAGAATTCTTGGCCAACGCAGCCTGCAGCACGATCATTTCTTCGATCCGCGCTGGGAAGCAGTAATCCGATGAGGCGTTTGCCGCATCCGCCCAATTGGCGACGGCCACCGAGTGGTTGCCTAGCCGATCATCGCAATACGCCAACAAATACAGCCCAATCGGATGCACGCGTCCAGAAATGCTCACGTACGGTGATAACAAATCTCTCGCCTCACGCCAGAAACCTGCTGCCGCATAGTCAAAGGCAAGATCCAACTTAAGTTGTGTTTGAACTCTTTGCGCGACATCTGATTCTGGAACTTCGTTGCGCGTCGTAGGTTCAGCGCAAAAAGTCTCCAGTTCGTATCGGGACCAAACGTCGAGCGGATCGAGGAGTTGGGTTCCTCTAGCGCCATCGGCCGACGGCGCCGTCGCCCCGAGAGTCCGGAGAATGGTGGTGCGGAGGTTGCGGGCATTCAGGTGATCGGAATTCGTCTTTAGCGAGAGATCCAAAAGCTGAAGCGCGCGCTCGAACTCCAGACGCCGGCAGTCTATTTGAGCCAGGTGATAGTACGCAGCCGACTGCCACGCATAGTTCCAGGTTGCCTTATAGAATGCTGCAGATGCTTCTTCCGGGCGCTCTTGGTATTGCAGCGCAAGCCCGAGATAGTAATAGGCATCGCCGTCCGCCGGGTTCGGATTTCGCCTCGTGAGCCTCTCAATTGCGCGCCGGAAGTGCGCTTCGGCTGCAGAGAACTGCCCACGTTTGAGCTTCAACAACCCCAAGGCCGTATTACACCTGCTGTCCAGCGGATCGCGTTCCAGAGCTTCTTCCCAGTACGGCTCTGGATAACGCGTGGCATGTCTGTACTGCTCTAAATGCAGACCCGTGATGTACAGCTCATCGCTCGAAACAATCTCCTTGGGCGGTGGAGGCTCCGTAGCTGGTTCGGGAAGCGGAGATGTTGTGTCCCGGATTTTTGGAGGAGCGTACTGGATGATCTTTTGCCCGTCACTTGTAAGTAAGCGGACCGAACACTCGCTGCCGCTATTGACTTCACGAAGGTAAGGCTGGCCAGGCATCAAATCGCGAATCTCTTCGAGAACGGTTTTGCCGCCCGCCGTGACCAGCAACTTCGCTTTTTCGAAAGATTCAGTGACGCAAGCACCTATTCTTAGCTTTCCATCGATTGGTTCCACGTTGATCGCGGCGAACCGGTTGGCGTTCTTGGCGGGGCCGATCTGCTGAATCGGATACCAGAACTGGCTCCAGGTGCGGGTCTCATAGGGATGAAGCCACGAAAAGTCGGGCTGATTGTCCGTAAAAACGCCTGCCATCAGTTCGATGTAAGGCCCGTCGGCGTCGGTGAGGTTTCGGTCCCACGCATATCCGAACTCGGCATTGCCCCACGTCCAGAGTTTTTTTCCGGGAGCAATATGACGATTTGCGAAGTGAACTATGCCGGCATTTTTCTGGTGATCATAGCCGCCAAAAAAATCGTAGTTCGATTCCGTGACCATATAGGACGTGGGCACGGGAATGTTCTTGTACCAGGCGATGTCGACGCCTTTTCTGTAATCGACACCGTAGTAAAAATTGCGCGCAATCGGAAAAGATGAAATAGCTCGTTTGGCGTGGTCAGCAACGTACGTCACGTCTGGGGGGAAGAATGCCTGATAGTGCTCGTGCACCCGAATACCGACATTAGCCCACCACAAGAATGTCTGCACAAAAGGAGTCCGGTTGTACAGGCGGATCTTCGCTTCGATGTAGGACTTGCCAGGATGCAGGCAGATACCCACCATACCTTTCATGCGCTGCATGGGTTCGTGCTCACTCAGCCAGACAGTGATGCTCCCGTCATCGTTGTGCTCAATTGCGTGTTCGACGGGCATGTACGTAGATGGCCGGTGGTGTTGAGGCCAGTTGAATTCAACGCCCCCTGAAATCCACGGCCCGAGCAAGCCAACAAGCGCCGGCTTGATTACGTTTTGCCGGTAAAAGAAGTCGTAGCCATTTGTCCTGTCTCGGCCAACATGGATACGGCCACCAATTTCTGGGAGAACCATCAAGTGGATGTAGTCGTTTTCAAGAAATATCGCCTTGTAAGTTCTCTCGGATTTTTCGTTGGAAACTCGATCGGTGATCGGATTCGGATAGACCTTGCCGCTGCTGCCTTGGTAGACTCGCTTCTCAAAAAACATCGGATTCTTATCAGGCAGTTGCTCGGGATATGTAGGGATGGTTATTCCCTGTTCCCAAACTCTTACCCTGTTGCGATCCGATTTACTCACTCTGTGTCTCCTGACCTCTATTACGGCATCCAGACCGTTGTGATAGCCGAGAAACCCGTTGGGCGCACCACATCGAACTCAACGCGTGTTGCTCCTTCCCTTTCTTTGAACTGAAGCGGGATGGATATCGATTCGCCCGGCTTCAGCGGTGAAACTGAGGCTTCGCGACACTCAAGAGGTATGTTCGCGAACCCATATAGAATCCCGCGCAGCTTGTATCCGTTAACCGTGTACGCCGGGACAGAATTGCGCGTCCGCAGTGTTATGGTGAATAAGTTCGGGTCGCCGCTGCAGTCGAGCGATTCGACGGGGCTCGATTCTTCGCGAAGCGCCGAATAGGAGGGCTTTCGGCTCCCAAGCAGATCGACGACTCCGTGAATGCGCTGCTTCATCACTCCCGTGCCCTTATCGCCTATGTGAGTGCGGTAGTCGTTGTAACAAAAGAAAATCAAGCCGCCGACGAACTTTGTTTCGCGGCATACGCGAGTGTGATCACCAAGAACTCGAACCCGGCGGCTGTCGCCTTCAGGCCGGTCCGGCGTGCAGGCACACCAGCCGTACTCAGAAATCACAATCGGTTTGTCAGGAAACGCTCGATGAATTTCTTCCAGGTTGCGACGCAGGTCTTCAGGGGTGCCCGGATACCAACTCTCGTAGTACTCGTTCCACTCAATGAAGTCCATCAATTTGGCCACATCGTTGGCGGCATTTCGCTGTAGCGAATTCGAAGCGTAGGACCGCAAACGGCGGGGATCAAGACGTTTTGCTTCCTCACCCATGCGTTGCGCGAATTTGTAGGCTGGCGGATTTTGGCCGTTGATCTCATTGCACAATCCCCATGAAAAAATGCAGGGGTGATTACGGTCGCGAGCAATCATTTCCTGCAATTGCTCAAGTCCGTTCTGCATGATCTCAGGGTCGGGTTCGTCCTTCATGTCCTTGAAGGTATCGGGCCCCCAGGTTGGCACTTCGGTCTGAATGAAGATGCCGTGCCTGTCGCAGTAGTCCAGGACGCGCTTGTCCTGTGGCCAGTGGACGCGGGTAAAGACGCAGTTCAAGTTCTTCAGGTCGTCATGGTCGTGCTCGATCCATGAAGCCGGTTCAACCATACCGTAATTCGGATTGCTTCCGGCCATCCGCTCAACGCCCATGAGACCGATGCGTTCGCCATTGAGCCAGAACGAGCCATCCCTGACTTCAATGCGTCGTATGCCGAAGCTCGTGGTGTATTCGTGCCTGATCTCCGCACCGTTCAACGCAACTGAGAGGGAGTACAAGTTAGGTGCGTCAAAGTGCCAGAGTTTGGGTTTATCGATTTTGAAAGTTGGCAAACGGCGCGCGATGTTCGCGCCTGGCGCGATGTCAACCGGGTTTTCATCACTGCCCCCCAGAACGGCCAAACCGGTGTCTTCTTCAATGGCGTGGACCGACAGCGTACCCTTCCACTCCCTGTCCGAGCTGTTGCGGATCACCACCGAGATGTCGACGTTCGCGAACCCATTTAGCAGGTCAGGTACGGCATCCACATCGACGCGCTCAATGTAGATTCTCGGAGTGATTAATTGGGTAACGGCCCGGTAAATCCCGCCATCATGCGTCCAGTCGCTGGAATGACCACGCGGCAGCATTCGGGAGTCGAAATCGGAATTGACCATGACTACCAAAAGATTGTCGGCCCCGGGATGAAGAAGATGGGTTATGTCAAATTCAAAGGCCGTGTACCCTTTGCGCAGGTGCTTGCCAACTTCGCTGCCGTTTAGCCACACCGACGCCGAGTGGAACACTCCTTCGAACTCAATCCTGACGGTCTGATCCCTCCACTCCCTTGGAGCCTCAAGCAGCCGGCGGTACCAAGCGGTGCCAAAATATTCCGTTGAATCCTGTGCAATCTGCCAGGTATGCGGAACCGTCACGTTCTGCCAGCCTTCTGAAGTTTGGCTCGGCTTGAACCAACTGTTAGTCTCTCCGTCCGTTCCAGGGTCCAGACGGAACTGCCAAACGCCGTTCAGCGACTTACGCGTAGTCTGCAACACGTCAGCGTAAAAGGGAGGCTTGGCAGACGCGTGAACGCCTACTTCAGCCACAGTCGCGCCCAGAGCTAAAGCCGAAGCCGACTTCAGAAACCCGCGACGGGTATTCGCCATAAACCCTATTAATCGTGTACGTTAACGTAACACGAGAGAGATTAGCCCTGTTGCTGGCCCAGTGTCAACGAAAAATTGCAGCTGAGCCCAGTTTCTACTGGCGATGTGAGGCGGTTACTGCCTACGAGACGCGATCGTGCGCCTTGAACTGAGGAGCAGATATGCGATCGAGGAAAAGCTCCAGATTGGATCTCATTACAACGTGTGGGTTCAATTTGATTCGGGGCGGTGGACACTTGCCTTCCACGAGGAAATGGTAAAGCGCCTCAAAAGCCATGCGGCCCTGCGCCTCTGGACGTTGATAAACGGTCGCAAGCACCCTGCGCGATTTGAGAAATGGCACGAGCTTGGGGAAAAGATCGGTTGTCACGAGGGTGATGCGGTGTTCCGGATCAAGTTCCTCGAGAGCCTGAATGACAGTCATCGAGTTCGCAGTGCTCACGTATATCGCCCGCAATGAACGATCCTGAGATAGCAGCTTTCGAGCCTGGTTATAGGCGGTGGTTTCGTCATCATGCGTTTCCAATATGCCGGAGATTGCAAGGGAACCATTGAGAGAACCGATACCGTTCTGGAACCCCCGCACTTTTTCGGAGTGATCAATGGTCGAAAGGTCACCCGTGAAAACACCGACGGTACCTACCTCGCGGACGATTAGGTGCAGCAGTTCGGCTACTATCGCGCCGCTTACAAAAGGATCGGCCGACACTGCCGTCAGCCGCTCTGTCCCCGGCGCATCCGTCGATACGCAGACCACTGGAATCCGCCTCTGCGCCGCACGGCGAATCCACATTTTTAACTGCGAGGGGTGGCCCGGAGCAATGACGATTCCTTTGCTGCCATCGTCTAGCGCCACGCGAAACAGCTCCTCTTCGCCTTCGCCTAGCACAGGGTGGGTACGAAATTGTAGCTCGACACTCGCCCGGAAAGGGCTAGCCGCATCACGAATGCCAGCACGAACAGCATCAAAAAACGACCCAATCCGCGCGGGCAGATTAACAGCGATCCGAACCTGGCGAGGTGCCTTCAAGTAACGAGCAGCCAAATTCGGCCTGTAGCCGAGTGTCTGCGCCATCTTCAGCACCCGGTCTTTGGTGATTGGATTTATGCCACTACGAGAATGGATAGCGCGGTCAACTGTACCAATGGAAATTCCTAACGCTTTTGCGATGTCCTTAATGCCGACCGGCCTGCTTTCGCGGGGCTGGAGTTCGCCCCCGAGGGCTTCCGGAGCTGTGGGCGGACCTGGAACATCTTTTGGCCTTCTCGCCATAAATCTAGTTCAAAGCGTCTAACGGGTACGTTTACGAAACAAGTATAGTCGCGTTCAGTTCATCTCAAAACGCCTTCTATCACGAACGTGTATATGGACTTGGGATATAGAATCGGCTGGGTTATTGCCCGATCCCCATCCTTCTCCACCTTGAGCCTTTCAAGATGCTGCTTCCAGTCCGGGACGGCATCTCCGGGAGCCGTAGTTGTGGCGATCACTTCAATCGTGTTCCCGATCTCAGAAAAACCCGATAAACCGAGTTTGAGCGTCTCGGGAGCGTCGCTGGTGACCTTAACGATGACGAGCTTACGCGAACCATGATCGTAAGCCGCAATCGAGTGTGTCTCGTCAATGCCGATTAGCTGATATCCCGGCCGGAGATAACGCGTGAACTGCCCATAAACGTAAAACTTTCGATTGACCCGAACCAGTGGGGTCTCCTCTGTGCCCATTTGATCATGCGTATCGACGTAACTAGCATTGATCAATCCCCATCCGTATTCGGGCACGTCCGGTTCGACGGGCTGCCAATAGACCCAAGCGTTTGGTCGGAGTTCCTTCACATCGCGAATGATCGTTTGTGCCATTGTGTACCCCGACGCATCCCCATCGCCGTACTCCGATTGCCATAAACGCTTGTCTCCGACCGCGCGGCGCAGCTCAACCCGGTTCGGGCCGTGATATGGCTCGGCCCCGTTCGAGTAGCCATGCACATTAATGAGGCCGATCAGATTACGTTTTGCAGAATCGTAAGTTTTCCAGGTATTCACGCCCACATCCATATTGTTCTCGTCCGCGGCCGCAACCGCGACGTCGTCGAGATGTACTCGATCCAGAGCTTGGCGCAAACTTTGGATTACTTTCTGCTGTGTCGCGACGTCGAAATGGCACCCTTCCTGGCGATTTGGATACTTCCACCAATCGGCAGATGGTTCATTGAACGGCTCAACTGAATCGAATTTGGTCCCCCAATGGTCCGCTGAATAGCGCGCGACTGACGCAAGGTAAAACGTAAACCGATCGTAGTTCTCGGGCATGAGGCAGTCGCCCCCTGTGTTGCTTCCCGCAGTACTTCGATTTTTATTCATCCACCACATTGGTGAGTCAGAAAACATCTCGAACACATTTGCGCCACGCCGCCGCGCCGTCTGCATCATCGAACGCTGGTTCTCGTCCACCGACCATTTCCAAGTTATAGGGTCGCTGCTGTTCGGGTCAGCCCAATAGCCGTGAATATCCATCTGCCACTGCAGTTTCGGCCCTTTGTTTTCTTTTGGCTGCTCGATGCCGCCACCACCTACGTTGTAACGAACGATATTGAGTCCCAGACCTGGGTAACTGCCGGTGGTCTTCGTGGTGTAAATGAGGTCAGCATAGTAATCGGCATTCGCGGTGCCGCCGATAGCGCGCGCCCACCAAGCCAGAGAACTACCCCATCCCTCCCACGTGCCGAAGTTTTTTGTGGGATCGAGTTTGATTGTTTTGGCAGCCAGTGCACGTTGCTGCGCGTGGGCGCGAAGCAAAGGTCCCGAACCAGCCAACAGGACCACAAGCAGCACTGTCACGCGGAGACGAACCGAGTACTGGCTAAACATGTTTCTATTGCTGGTTTGCATCTGACTTCCGCATCGTGTACACGAATTGCTGAATCTGATTTTGCTCTTTATTGGTCGCATCAGACTCGCTCTTACGCAGACGCTCGAAAATCGCGAATTCTTGCTGCGCAAGGGCGCCGTTGCCTGCTCGTGCTAAAACTTGCCCCAATCGGTAATGGATACGTGCTGAGTTCGTGTTCGTTTTCAGAGCCCGCTGGTACTGTTCAATGGCCTCCTCATATTTGCGCTGTTCCGCATAGAGGTTCCCGAGTTGGAAATAAGCATCGGAATAGTTGGGATCTAGTGCCAAGGCGCGCTTCAAACGAGATTCAATTTCCTTGCTGAGATCCGGCTTCGACTCGACCTGATTTCCTTTCCACAAACACATTGCGAGGTAATAGTTGAGTTCAGCACTGCGGTCATCATGAGTGATGAAGTTCTGAAGACGAAAACGGACCTGGGGAGCTAGTTCAGCCGAGGCACCGTCACATGCTTTCCCGAGCAACTTAAGCGGCAATGGATCGGTAGGGCTTAAGTCGGACGCTCGCAAGAAGGCGCCAACCGCTTCGTCCATCTGTCCAGCGCCATAAAACGCGATACCTAGTCCATCGTGCAGCTGGGCAGATCGGGGGAAACGTTGCGTGCCAGCTTTGAACACCTCAATGGCCGGCGCGAATGTCTGATGGAGCAAGAGCTCCGCGCCCCAGTTGAGCATATTCTGTTCGTTGGGAATCATGCGCGCTGCCTGCTCGTATTGCGCTGCGGAAGAAACATAGTTCCGAGACTTTTCTTCGACGTCGCCGAGAAGGCTATGGAGTTCTGCGGAGTCCCGCAGAGTGATGAGTTGTTGGAGCTGTTGACGAGCTTCGTCAAATCGCTCGGTCTGCTCGAGGGCCAGGGCCAGGTCATACCCGTTGTTGTAAGCCAAGGAGTCGATTGCCTGGGCATGCTTCAGGAACGGAATAGCACTGCCAATTTTCCCGGTTTCAATGTAGAACTCGCCTAGATTGTGATTGGCATCGTAGCTTTGCGGTTCCATTCGGACGACTTTCTTGAACCGGAGTTCCGCCTCATCTACGCGATGTAGCGCAAGAAGGTTTGTTGCCAGGGCGGTTTGCGCTTCCGCGACACTTGGTTTCAGCTGAACGGCTTTCGCAAGGTAACGATTGGCTTCAGATTGATTTCCTTGAGCAACGTAAACCAGACCCAAAAGTTCGTTGCCTTCAAAACTGGTGGGAGCAGACTTCAGCAGCGGTTCGAGTTCATGCTGGGCCGCAGCGTATTGTTGCGCTTTATATGCGGCGAGCGCGGCAAGAAATCGGCGGTTGGTTGCATCCTCAATCTGCCGTCCTTGTGGATTCGTTGTCCTCTCTTGCGGAATCGCCGCGAAGCTCAGCGAGCGTGCCGCCAAAAGCACCATCAAGATGCGGATCACACGTGCCGATCGATTGGAAGCCCGAACTCCCGCGACTAGGTTGCTCATTTTCATATCCGCAGAGATCGTGGACTACCGCCAGTCACCTCGATCTCCATCCACCATCGCACCGTCTTGCCACTGGCAAGCACCACGCATTCATTTCGTCGAATCGCTTCCGCTAGAGAGTCGGGGCGGCCGCTGCATGGCTCAAGAGCAACCGTAAATTGTTTATCGGCTCGGCTCTCTGGCCAACCACCTTGGCAAAGCCAAATTCCCGCATAGGGCACCAGCACGGGATCGAAACGAAAAGTGATGCTTTCATTTTTGCTGGGCAGGAACATTCCGCAAAAGCCTTTGGAGAGACGGGTCGTGAATAACTTGTCCGCCGTACCTGCACTTGGGGGCGCGACTCTATTGAGTTCGACCGCGCGACCCGAGCGCTCCGTGGCTTTTGGCCAACCGCATCGGTCTGCTGCGTTGCCCAATCGCTCATCCTTAGACCACTCTACTTCAACCTCCTTCACCTCGGGCGGCAGAATGATTTCTGCTCCCGCCTCGACTGTAAGCAGTGGGTGCGCAGACCAAAGAAATGTCACGGTTGAGTGACTCAGGTTGGTCGCTTCGTAGTCTATTCTGACGGTGCTTTCCCGCAGGTGTATTTCTTTCGTAAAGCGCAGAGGCAAACTCTTGAGAGAAGTGGTTAACCTGATTTTCCCGCTGACTACTTCGATCGCCGATGGCAAGCACCAGGCATCTCCATGATCGGGCAGCTCGCTCGCCGGGAATGGTTCTTCGGGATACAAGCACGCAGCAACAGTAGGCAGACACTCGTCGAAGCCGCACGGCCCGTAGTCTTCAAACTTGTCGCCGAACGAGCGCGGCCGGTATGCCTGCTCTGGATCGGCTGGCTGTAACAGATACTCATGTCCACTCTCATTCCTGATCAACGAGGCAAGTTTGCCTCCAAGCTCGGGCACTACGGTCAGCCGCAGCGAGCTGTTCTCTAAGACAAAGGCGTCGACTGAACCAAGCCGAGTCTGACGAACCGAAGTTCTCATGGGACACGGTCGAACTTAATTGCTGCCGCGTCATAATCGCCTCGCAATCGAAGCTGGATTCCGTGATGCGTGAGGTAAGCGCCACTCAGTTTTTGTGTTGACTCTTGCAGCTTGTCATCCATCGTGGTCACGGAATAGATCGCATCCTCCGCCAGGCCTTCCAAATGCAGAAGCGGCATACTTCGGCCAAATTGCTGCGAATGCAAGAATGCGAAGACTACAGTTTGCTGGTTATCTTGCGAAATGTACTGCATGGCGCTGAAATCCGCTAACATTGGGGAACTAAGCCGATAAAGCTTTCCATCCTGCACGGTTGCCCGAATCTGCTTGTACAAGGAGATCATCTTGCTCGCAACCGCAACCTCATCATCTGTCCACTTATTCAAGTTACCGCCGATGCCGAGTGAGCCAGTCATCGCGACCAGAAACCGGAACGCAAGCGGCGTTACCCGTCCGTTGATGCCGTTCGGCACATCAGTCACCCAGGCGATCATCACATGGGGAGCGTACGCCTCCGTGAAACCGTGCTGGATGGTCAGACGATCCAGAGCGTCGGTGTTGTCGGAAGGCCAGACCTGATCGACTCGGTGCAGCATTCCCATGTCCACGCGAGCTCCGCCGCCGGAACATCCCTCAATTTCTAACCGAGGATGTTTGCTTCGCAGTTGGTCGATAATCTCGTACAGGTTCTGAACGTAGCGCACCCAGATCTTCTTCTGATCGGCGAGCGGCGCCTCGGGCCAGCCCGGTTCAGACCAATTCCGGTTGTAGTCCCACTTGAGGAGTGCAATGTCATTGTCGGTGACAAGCCGGTCCAACCAGTTGAAGACGTACTCCTTGACATCATCTCGTGCGAGATTGAGGACAAGTTGGTTGCGGCCTTCGATGCGCGGCCGCCCGGGGAAATTCATCACCCAATCCGGATGCTTCCGGTAGAGGTCGCTGTCCGGATTGACCATTTCCGGTTCCACCCACAACCCAAAGTCCATGCCGAGGCTGTGCACGCGATCAATGAGCGGCTTCAGGCCGTGGGGGAACTTTTGCGGATTGACGTACCAATCTCCAAGCCCAGAGTGATCATTGTTGCGTTGCCCAAACCAACCATCATCAACCACGAACCGTTCTACCCCAAGCCGCGAAGCTTTCTCTGCAAGCGCCATTTGCCCGGTTTCATTCACGTTGAACTCGGTGGCTTCCCATGAGTTGTAGAGAACTGGGCGAAGTCGCGAATGCGGACTTCCCGGCAAGACGTGCTCCACTTGAAAGCGGTGCAACATTCGTGAAGCCTCGCCAAGGCCGGCGTCGGTGTAACCGGCAAAGAATGGCGGGGTTTCGAGAGACTCCCCAGGGGCGAGCCGATAATTAAAGTCAAAAGGATTAAATCCGCCCACGACTCGGCACTGATCGGAAGAAGTACGCTCGATTGTGAAACGCCAACTGCCGCTCCAGCCGAGTTCACCGAACCACACTGGCCCATGACTCTCATCGGTTTCGCCGATGCGATCAATTGCAAACCAGGGATTTGCGTCAACTCCTGTGCTGCCACGGCGGCTCTCAATTACACGCTTGCCAATCTGCAATCTTTCGCGCTGGAGCTGCCATTCTCCTGCCCATCGACCCGTGAGATAGTGCAACCGATAATCTCTGTCCGGCGGGAGCGTCCACGCTGCCGATTGCACGCTCTCGAGTGTGACCGCGTCTGAGGTGTGGTTTTCAATGCGAGCTGAGCGCTCGATGATGCCGCTGTCTGCGTACACCCGATAATGCAGGTGCACCAAGAGCGGCGATTCCTCATCTTTCAATGTGATCTCGAGGTTGTCATTCTTGAGCTGGTGGTCAACATAATGCAGCACCACCTCGCGATTCCCGTTCGCAAAAGTAGCCTTCAGCGCCGGTTCCGTATAAAGCCCTGCTCCCCACCCGGGATACTCTTGCGGTGTGGTTGCAGTGCTTAGATCAAAGGCCGACCATTCGGGCAGCGAGTGTGCGCCGCCAAGGTCTTCCGCGCCCATCCGCTTGCCCCAGTACAGATGTTGCAACTCGCCGCGTTCATTCACGCCAAGAGCGTAAGTTGCTTCGCCGCCCTGTAAAACCCACAACTTTTTCTTCTCGATAAAAATGATCGGGTCAGCTGCCCGAGCGAGATGTACTAACAGGAAGGGGACAATGATCGGGGCGAGCAAGAGTACAAGAACGGCACGCAAACGGAGTTCTCCAAACACGGACCGGGGAAACGATTCGACGTCGTTCGCGTGCGTCATCGCAACAGACTACACCTGATGTTACCGTCCCACTCATGCTTCGATCATGCCCTACGTGCAAGGGGAAGCAGTTGCTCGTATTCGCACGACGAAGGCAACTCCTGCAAAACCACGGACTGAAGTCGCACTCGTTGCAGCCCTCAGGAGACAAACTGATGCGCGAGGAGGACGAGTCTCCCCGCGCAGTCGGTTGTTTACCAATAAAACTTCAGCGCGAACTCAGTTTCACGTCCGTTGCCAATGGTGTTGTTTATCGCTCCAAAAGGGTTGCTCGCGGTATTGTTCAAGAAATTCGAGTTACCGATACCTGTCCCAAAGTTGGGGTGATTCAGGAGGTTGAAGAACTCGGCCCGGAATTCCAGGTTGGTGTTTTCAGTCGTTCGGAATTTCTTGAAGATCGAGAAATCAAGGTCGGTGAAAGCGGGCCCGTGCACCTGGTTCCAAGTACCTCCGAGCGGACTGAAATCGGTTTGCCCAATGGTTGTCACGGCCGGAGGCTGAACGAAGGCTGAGGCATTTAGGAACGGCGCGATGCCATGCGGTCCCTTGCCGGCGTATGGATTCACTCCCTTCGCGATTGGAGCATTGCATTGGAAATCTCCGCTCGCTGTGCCGGTAGGGCAAGTGATTGTGAGCGGGAACCCATCCTGCGCGGTGACAATCCATTGTGTGCTCCATCCGCCAACGAATGCGTCCGCCACGCCTGACATGTTCTTGCCCACGAGCCTCCCCTTGCCGAACGGCAATTGCCAAATGCCGCTGGCATGAAAAATGTTGGGGACATCGTTACCACAGAATGTGTAGTCCCGGAGATCACTAAAGCCTGGGAGCGTTGGTGCACGATTGAACGAGCTCTCAGAGAGACCGAGAATGTTTTTGTAATCATCCTTGCACACCGATCGGGTGTAATCAGCCAGCACATTCAGGCCTTGTTTGAATCGGCGCTCAAAAGTGATCTGCACCGAGTTGTAATAAGCTGCTCCGTTCGGGTTCAGGTAGTCACTGTTCTCCGCGAAGTCGGGAAAGGGCAGGTAAGGCGTCTTGGGGGTCCCGGGCGGAAGAAGCAGGTTTGGAATGTTTCGCTTCTCCCCGTTGAGCAAGTGGTGAGTGTTGTTCCCGATGTAGGCGACAGTAATCGTCTGAGCATCGGACAACTGATACTGTACCGAGCCATTCCACTCTTGCGTATAGGCCGTCTTCCAGGGGCGCTGGAATCCAATGAGCCCCAGACCGTTGGGACTGAAGTTCGGGCTTGCTGGATCGGGATTCGCTGCAGTGAGCCCGTTTTCGAGCGTCGCCCGTTGTCCGTTGGGATAAAGCAGCGGAAGAATGTTGCCATTCGGCGGGGAGAAAGCAATGTTCACCGTGAATGGGTAATCGTAGCCGGGATCTGGCGCTCCGCCGAGGTTCTCGAATCCGCCATAAAAAATTCCGTACCCGCCACGAGCGACAAGCTTGGATGTGAGCTGATACGCCAATCCAATTCTGGGAGCAAAATTTGTCAGTGGCGTGGTGAAAATACTTGACCCGCTGAGGTACGTCAATCCAATCCCATCTTTCGCCAACAGAGGCGCGAACGCCGGTGATAATGGAGCGCTCTTCTGTTTCGAAAGGATTGCATACTGAGCACCGGCGCCATTCGGATTAGGCATCAAAAGACCGGCTTGCTTGCCGCTGCCCTCACCCACACCGCCGAAGACCTCCCAACGCAGGCCCATATTTAGGGTTAGCCTGGAGGTCGCCTTCCAGTCATCCTGGAAGTAGGTGCCATAGTAATGACGCAAATCGTCAGGTTGGGTGATGTTGGAGGCGGCTACAAAACTCGCTCCGCCGACGTTGTTGACTCCGTTTGGAACTGTCGCCGGCTGCGGGGTTAGCAGGATATCGGCCGGGCCTACGCCCCCGGTAGTGGCACCACCAACGCCCGGAGCCATCCCCGTATAGCCTCCAAAATTGAACTGGCCACGGGACCAAGCTGGGTCAACCCACGGGAAGTGTAATCGCTGATATTCGAAGCCACCCTTGAAACTGTGGCCACCATGGACCTTGGTCAAATTCTCCGTGAATTGAATGGTGTCGCTGCTACGCCGGTTAGGACTGGCAAACGCGCCCGCGCCGAGGTTCGTCAACCCGCTGATAGCAATTGTCGGCAGCCCACCGTTTTCGGCGGTTTGCGGAATTCCTTGAATACCAAATTGCGCCGGGACTCCGCTGACGAGTGCACTGGCTGGCTGAGAGGAAGTGCGGAGCCGGCTGTAACCAAAACGCGCTTCATTGATCAGGGTCGGCGAGAACGCGTGGGTTTCGCTGACAGCCAAGTTAATCGAGCGATCCGTGAAATCCCCCCCGCCAAATCCGGTGTCGTCGCCAAGACCCGTGAAATCGCCGGGAAAATTCGCGTGGCGCCGACTATAACTGACTCGACCGAACAATTGATCGCGCTGGCTAAAGTTTGCATCCGCGCGAACGTCGAAGTGATTGTTGTTATCAGGCTGGCTACGGTTCGCGAAATAGTTGTTCGTGAAACCCGGACCATTTGCTGCGGGAAAAAGCTGCAGCAACTTCAGTGCGTTGGGGTCAATGCGTCCGGAGGGCAATTGATTCATCAGATTCATCTGGGCGGCAGTGGTGAAATTGGTCATTCCGGCAATGCTTCCGCCCGCGTAGAAAGGATCGCGCACAAAACCCGAACCGGTGGCAACCAGGCCAGTCACCGGATCGGCCGAACCGGCGGTAACCGAGCGAGTGGTTGCTGGATCGAAAATTGTGGCACCATTAAATGACCTGCCCAGCAAATCCGTGTAGTTTGTCGTCGTGGAGGCAAAGCGGTCTCGGTAATCCAAGAATCCACTCGCCAGCTCCGCACTGGTGGGGACAGTAGGATTCCGTTCTACGCTTTGGCGAATGCGCGTGCCCTCGTAGTCACCGAAGAAGAACAATTTATTCTTAATAATCGGCCCACCTGCCGCCGCGCCGAACTGGTTCCGGCGGAGTTCTCCCTTTTTCTTCTGGCTTGCGGGAGTGAACCACTGATCTAGAGATGTGGCATCGAACAGATCATTGCGCAAAAACTCCCACGCGGTTCCGTGAAATTGATTCGTGCCCGATTTCACCGCCGCGTTGACCACAGCCCCGCCCGCTCGTCCAAACTCAGCACTGAAATTGCTGGTTTGCACCTTGAATTCCTGGATCGCATCCGGCGGAGGCAGATTGGCGTAGGCTGCGCCATTTAGAAAATCGACGGTGTCGTTGTTATTGTCGATGCCATCGAGCAGGTAGTTGTTGTGCACTGTAGTCAGGCCGTTCGCAACAAAGCTCCCGGTTGCATCCAATCCGCGGGTAGGGTTCAACTTGGTCACGCCTGCGCCAAGCTGCGCCAGGAATGTGTAGTTG
>Ga0073928_10001965_pt1 | contig 37551 bp, 26 predicted proteins | sample PaiPotPPA55metaG_FD_76969 | JGI IMG/M metagenome (GOLD analysis project Ga0073928, IMG submission 76969) | Iron sulfur acid spring bacterial and archeal communities from Banff, Canada, to study Microbial Dark Matter (Phase II) - Paint Pots PPA... ... | reverse complement strand
GCGCGCACCCTGGGCTCAGGCCTTTGCGGGAGGCGCCAGCTTCACGGCGTGGCGCATGGCGGCTCGGGCGCGGGAGGAGTCCTTGGCGGCGTGGTACGCGGCGGCCAGGCGGTACCAGCAGCGCCAGTCCTCGGGGGACCCCTCGGTCTCGGCCTTGCGCTTGGCGAACAGTTCGTCGGCGGCGGCGCGGTCTACTCGGCCGCCGGGGGAACGCGGGAGGTCGTCGATCTCCTCGTAGCGCAGGCCGCCGCCCGGGGACTCGTCGTCGTCCAACTGCTTCGCCAGGCGCTCGGTGGCGAAGCCGAACTGGATCTCGCGCCAGAGGAACCAGGTGCCGATGACGCCGAACGCTAGCACCGCGGCGCCCAACGCCCCGGCCGTCGCGGAGCCGTCGCGGAAGGCGGTCTGCAGGGCTAGGACTCCGCGCCAGAGGCAGCCCACCAGGTAGAACACGAGGACGGCGCCGAGCAGGAAGGCGGCGGTACGGGCGCGCATGGTGATCTGTCCAGACTCCGGGGACGGCGTATGACTCGAGTTCTCGTTCTCGTACTAGCTCTGGTTCCAGCAGTGACTACGGTACGGGACGCCGCGTTCGACTACAGGCTCAGGTAGTGCTCTAGGCCGATGGTCAGGCCCGGGTGCTTGGCCACCTCGCGCACGCCGAGCAGCACGCCCGGCATGAACGACGCGCGGTCCAGCGAGTCGTGCCGGATCGTCAGGGTCTCGCCCACGCCGCCGAGGAGGACTTCCTGGTGGGCGATCAGGCCGCGCAGACGCACGGAGTGGATCGTCACGTCGTCCACCTTGCCGCCGCGGTGGTGGTCGGCGTCCTCGGCGGTCGCGTCCGGGGACCGGCCCACGCCCGCCGCCTTGCGCGCCTCGGCGATCAGCTGCGCGGTACGCAGCGCCGTGCCGCTCGGGGCGTCCAGCTTGTTCGGGTGGTGCAGCTCGACGATCTCCACCGACTCGAAGAACGCCGAGGCCTGGGCGGCGAACTTCATCATGAGGACGGCGCCCAGGGAGAAGTTGGGGGCGATGAGGATGCCGACTTCAGAATTCCCGGCGAGGAGTTCTTCCACCCTGGCGACCTTGTCGGGGCCGAAGCCGCTGGTGCCGACGACCACGCTGATGCCGTTGGCCACGCAGAACTCGATGTTGCCGAGCGTTGCCTCCGGGTTGGTGAAGTCCACCGCCACCTCGGCGCCCGCCGCCACGGCCAGCTTCGGGTCCTGCCCGACGTCGATCCGGGCGACGACCTCGAGACCGTCCGCGGCCTCCACCGCGTCGCACACCTGACGACCCATCCGTCCGGCGGCTCCGAAAACGGCGACCTTCACACTCGCGCCTACCTCGCTCACGCGAAATCCTCGACATTCTCGTACGGTCCGACGACGGCCGTCGCCGGGGCGGTGGCCAGCAGTTCGGTGGCCACGCTCTGCACCTCGTCCAGGGTCACCGCGCCGATCCGATCCAGCACGGCGTCGACCGACAGGTGCTGGCCGTAGACGAGCTCGCTCTTGCCGATGCGGCTCATCCGCGATCCGGTGTCCTCCAGGCCCAGCACCGTGCCGCCGCGCAGCTGGCCGATGCCCAGCGCCAGCTCCTGCTCGCTGACGCCCTCGGCCGCCGCGCGCTCGATCTCGGCGCGGCACAGGCTCAGCACCTCGCGCAGCTTCTTCGGCTGGCAGCCCGCGTACACGCCGAAGGCCCCCGAGTCGGTGAACTGGGTGGCGAAGCTGTACACGGAGTAAGCCAGGCCGCGCTTCTCCCTGATCTCCTGGAACAGCCGGGAGGACATCCCTCCGCCGAGCACCGCGGCGAGCACGCCGAGGGCCCAGCGCCGGTCGTCCAGCCTGCGTACGCCGGGGGTGCCGAGGACCAGGTGCGCCTGCTCGGTCTGCTTGCCCAGCAGGCGGGTGGCCGGGGCCAGTATCAGCGGGGCCGGTCCTGCCGCGGCGTCCTGTTCGGCGCGCGAGGTACGCGGGGTCAGCGCGGCGTCCAGCGACAGGTGCGCGGAGCTGTCCGCGGCGCGCTCGAAGCCGCGCCGGACGAGCTCGACGACCTGCTCGTGCCGTAGATTCCCGGCTGCCGCGACGACCAGGTTGGGGCCGGTGTAGTGCCGCCGGTAGTGCTCGGTGATCTGATCCCTCGTCAGCGCGGTCACCGACTCGACCGAGCCCGCGATGGGCCGGCCGAGCGGGGTGTCGCCCCACATGGCCAGCGAGAACTCCTCGTGCACCAGGTCGCCCGGGTCGTCCTCGGTCATCGCGATCTCTTCGAGGATGACCTCGCGCTCGGACTCGACGTCGGCCTCGCGCAGCAGCGCCGCGGAGACCACGTCGGTCAGCACGTCCGTGGCCAGCGGCAGGTCGGCGTCGAGCACCCGCGCGTAGTAGCAGGTGTACTCCTTGGTCGTGAAGGCGTTGATGTCTCCGCCGACCGCCTCGATCGAGGCCGAGATGTCCAGCGCGCTACGCCGCTGGGTGCCCTTGAACAGCAGGTGCTCAAGATAATGGCTGGCACCGGCCAGTTCCGCGGGCTCGTCGCGGGAGCCGACGCCCACCCAGATCCCGAGTGAGACCGAGCGCACCAGCGGCATCGCCTCGGTCACCACTCGGATGCCCCCGGGCAGGACGGTCCGGCGAACCACGCCGGAACCGTCCTCCCCCTCAAGCAGCAGTTCTCCGCCGGCGGACGTGCCGCCCTGGGTCTCGCCCCCCGGTTCCGTGTAAGCGGAAGCGGAGGTCATTTCGACGGAGTCACTCACCTGGGGCCTTTCCTCGACGCTACGGACGGGCTGTCACGCCTGCGGCGCAGCGTCGCCCTCGCCCTCGGCGACCACCGGGGTCAGCGAGAGCTTGCCGCGCGGGTCGATCTCGGAGATCTCGACCTGGACCTTGTCGCCGACCTTGACCACGTCGTCGACGTTCTCCACGCGCTTGCCGCCGGCGATCTTGCGCAGCTGCGAGATGTGCAGCAGGCCGTCCTTGCCCGGCATCAGCGAGACGAAGGCGCCGAAGGCGGTGGTCTTCACGACCGTGCCCAGGAAGCGCTCGCCGACCTCGGGCATCGTCGGGTTGGCGATCTGGTTGATCGTCGCCCGCGCCTGCTCGGCCGCCGCGCCCGTGGTCGCGCCGATGTAGATGGTTCCGTCGTCCTCGATCGTGATGTCGGCGCCGGTGTCCTCCTGGATCGTGTTGATCATCTTGCCCTTCGGGCCGATGACCTCGCCGATCTTGTCCACCGGGATCTTGATGGTGATGATCCGCGGCGCGAGCTCGGACATCTCGTCCGGCACGTCGATCGCCTCGAGCATCACGTCGAGCACGTGGAAGCGCGCGTCGCGGGCCTGCTTGAGCGCCTGGGCGAGCACGCTGGCCGGGATGCCGTCGAGCTTGGTGTCGAGCTGCAGGGCGGTGACGAACTCCTTGGTGCCGGCGACCTTGAAGTCCATGTCGCCGAACGCGTCCTCGGCGCCGAGGATGTCGGTCAGCGCCACGTACTCGGTCTTGCCGTCGATCTCCGCGGAGACCAGGCCCATCGCGATGCCCGCGACCGGCGCCTTGAGCGGCACGCCCGCGTTCAGCAGCGACATCGTGGAGGCGCAGACCGAGCCCATCGAGGTCGAGCCGTTGGAGCCGAGGGCCTCGGACACCTGGCGGATCGCGTACGGGAACTCCTCGCGCGTCGGCAGCACCGGCACGAGCGCCCGCTCGGCCAGCGCGCCGTGGCCGATCTCGCGGCGCTTGGGCGAGCCCACCCGGCCGGTCTCACCGGTCGAGTACGGCGGGAAGTTGTAGTTGTGCATGTAGCGCTTGCGGTTCTCCGGGTTCAGCGTGTCGATCTGCTGTTCCATCCGGAGCATGTTCAGCGTGGTGATGCCCATGATCTGGGTCTCGCCGCGCTCGAACAGGGCCGAGCCGTGCACCCGCGGCACGACGTCCACCTCGGCGGACAGCGCGCGGATGTCGGTGACGCCGCGGCCGTCGATGCGCACCCGGTCGCGGATGATCCGCTCGCGCACCAGCTTCTTGGTCAGCGAGCGGTACGCGCCGGAGATCTCCTTCTCGCGGCCCTCGAACTGGCCGGCGAGCTTCTCGATCGTCACGGCCTTGAGCCGGTCCTGCTCGGTCTCCCGCTCCTGCTTGCCGGCGATGGTCATCGCGGCGGCGAGCTCGGCGGAGACGGACGCGGCCACGGCCTCGTACACGTCGTCCTGGTAGTCCAGGTAGCGCGGGAACTCGGCGGTAGGCTTCGCGGCGAGCTTGGCCAGCTCGGCCTGCGCCCGGCACAGCTCCTTGATGAACGGCTTGGCGGCCTCGAGGCCCTCGGCCACGATCTCCTCGGTCGGCGCGCCCGCGCCGTCCCGGACCAGCTCGATCGTCTTCTTGGTGGCCTCGGCCTCGACCATCATGATCGCGACGTCGCCGTCGGCGAGCACCCGGCCGGCCACGACCATGTCGAAGACCGCGCCCTCGAGCTCCTCGTGCGTCGGGAAGCCGACCCACTGGCCGTCGATCAGGCCGACCCGCACGCCGCCGATCGGGCCGGAGAACGGCAGGCCGGCGAGCTGGGTGGAGGCGGACGCGGCGTTGATCGCGACCACGTCGTAGAGGTGCTGCGGGTGCAGCGCCATCACGGTGCAGACGATCTGGATCTCGTTGCGCAGGCCCTTGGCGAAGGACGGGCGCAGCGGGCGGTCGATCAGCCGGCAGGTCAGGATCGCGTCCTCGGACGGACGTCCCTCGCGCCGGAAGAACGATCCGGGGATGCGCCCGGCGGCGTACATCCGCTCCTCGACGTCCACGGTCAGCGGGAAGAAGTCCAGCTGGTCCTTGGGGTTCTTGGAGTAGGTGGTGGCCGAGAGAATCATGGTCTCGTCGTCCAGGTAGGCCACGGCCGAGCCGGCGGCCTGCCGGGCGAGCCGCCCGGTTTCGAATGTGACCTTACGGGTGCCGAAGCGCCCGTTGTCGATGATCGCTTCAGTCGTCGCGATCTCGGAACCCTCCATGGGTTCCCTCCTTATCGTGAGCTGGAACGCGACGGGCTCACCTCGTGGTGACCGGGACCGGTCTCCGATCGAAGCCGCCTGATCCGCCGAGCGCGGGCGTTCCCGCGCATCGGATCCCGACGGCCACTACCGAAGATCGGACACCGGCGTCGTACGTTCCGGTCGTTTCGTCTTCGTTTTATCCACAGCCACGCTAACCCATGCGACTGTGTGTTCGCTCCATGACGCACCCGGGCCGAGCTGGACCGAGCCGGACCAAGCCGCACCGAGTACGCCTAGGAGCGGCACCCGAACCCTCCGGGTACCGCTCCCGTGTTGCCTACCGCGTTATCGGCGCAGGCCGAGTCGCTCGATCAGCGAGCGGTAACGCGCGATGTCCTTGTCGGCGAGGTACTTGAGCAGCCGGCGGCGCTTGCCGACGAGCTGCAGCAGGCCACGCCGCGAGTGGTGGTCGTGCTTGTGCGTCTTGACGTGCTCGGTCAGGTCGTTGATGCGCTTGGTGAGCAGCGCGACCTGGACCTCCGGGGAGCCGGTGTCGCCCTCGACCGTCGCGTACTCGGTCATGATCTGCTTCTTCGTGGCGATGTCCAGGGACACGCGCGACTCCTTCATATCGAGGGCCCGACCTGGTCTCTTTCACAGGACGGACTAAACCCCTAGTGTCCCTCAATCGTACCAGCGCGAAAGGCAGTGCCCGACCGAAGGCTAATGGCCGACCGACTGCACCTCGTTGTAGACCGCGAGCACGCCGAGCAGCACCGGGATGACCGAGGCGAGCAGCAGCGCGTCGAGCAGGTCCACGGTGCGGGCCCAGCGCGGCGAGAGGGTGCGGTCCGGCAGGCCGAAGCCGACCAGCAGCAGGATCAGCGCGGCGGCCAGCACCACGGCGAAGTACCAGGTCTGCTGCGCGGTGGCGGACACGTGCCGGTTGGCGCCGACCAGCACGAAGGCCTCGGCGATCACCCCGCCGCCGATCAGCGCGGTGACCTGCGGGGTGCGCCGCAGCAGCCGGGACCGGGAGATCAGGACCAGGCCGAGGATGCCGGCCATGGCCAGCTCCCAGGCGCCGTTGCCGGTGTGCGGGGCGCTGAAGGCGAGCACCATCGAGCTGATCGAGGCGACCAGCGAGCACGCGGCGACGAGGCCGGTCAGCAGCTCGTGGCTGCGCCGGGTGCGGCGGCCGATGGCCTCGGTGTCCACCGGGTCGTCGTTGCCCGCGGGCAGCTGCGCGCGGCGGTCCTGGCCGGTGGCGCCGACCTGCGGGGCGCCGTCGATCAGCACGGGCATCGGGAAGCGCACCAGGCGCATCGACATCCCGGGCAGGAAGCCGATCGCGGCGATGGCCACGGTGCCGGCGCCCGCGGCGAGCTTGACCGGGCTCGCGTGCGTGGCCAGGCCGACCGCCGCGGCCAGCGCGCCGATGGTCGCGGCGATCCCGGCCGCGACGTATACCTCGTCGTGCTCCTCCTGGATCACGCCGCCGATCACCGAGACGATCAGCACCGCGGCGCAGGCGACGATGAAGTGGCTGCGGCCGAGCCCGGCTGTCTGCGAGATCGGCAGCACGCCGAGGCCGGCCAGGAACGCGTAGGGCACCGCGCAGCCGCCGAGCACGGCGCCGCCGATGTGGTCCTTATAGGAGCGCGAGCAGATGCCGCCCGCGATGGTCAGCAGCACGGCGAGAATCCCGGCGACGGCCGCGGGCATGCCGTGCGGGTCCTGCGCGCTCCACAGCACCCAGGCGCCGATCGCCAGCACCAGCGCGCCGGCCACCATGCCGAGGCGGCGGAAGTGCACGCCGGACCACATCCGGTTGTCGTCGGACACGGTGCGCACTATCGCGTCGACCACGTCGTCGTAGACCGGCGGCGGCAGGGTCTCGGTCGCGGCGCGCAGGTAGAGCAGGTCGCCGTTGCGCACCCCCTGCGCCGCGAGCGACAGACCGGTGTCGAGCTCTCCCCCGTCGAGCCTGGCCAGCGAGAATCCGGAGTGGGCGCCCTCGTTCTGCCACTGGTCGGACATGCGCAGCACGTCCGGCAGCAGCTCGGCCAGCGGCACGTCCTCCGGTAGCGCGACGTCCACCCGCACGTCCGGCGCCACCACCGTAATTCGGCAGAACCCTGTCATCACATTGGCAGCCACAGCATGCCCCTCCCGTTTATCCGGCTACGCCGCAGGCCCGGCCACCGTTACCGAGCTGTCTACGCGCGCGAGAGTCTACTAGACTCCTCGGGGACTTCCAGATGTGTGGAACAGCTGGTCGAACAGCTGAGTGAAGATGTAGGTCAACGGGAGGGCACGACTTTGAGTACAGTCGTCGTCAAGCGGCCGCCGCGAGTGCATCCGCCGCAGGTGCCGACGGGGGAGATCTTCCTCGAACCGCCGCCGGAGCTGGGTCGCGCGGGGAAGAACGGCAGTGGCCTGATGACCGCCCTGCCGATGCTGGGAATGCTCGGCTCCGTCGGGTTCTTCTTCATGCCCGGCACGAACATGATGATGAAGATGATGGGCGGCATGACCGTCCTCGGTTCTCTCGGCATGCTCAGCCAGCAGATGGGCGGGAACAAGAAGGGCGGCAAGTCGAAGACCGCCGACGCCCGCCGGGACTATCTGCGTTACCTGAGTCAGATGCGCCAGCAGGTGCGCCGGACCCAGCAGCAGCAGTACACGGCGCAGATGTGGTCGCACCCGGATCCGGCGCACCTGTGGGCGATCGTGACCAGCGGCCAGCGCCTGTGGGAGCGGCGGCCGACCGATCCGGACTTCGCGCAGGTGCGGATAGGCACCGGTTCGCAGCGTCTCGCGACCCCGCTGGTGGCGCCGGAGACGGCCCCGGTGGACGAGCTCGAGCCGATCTGCGCGGACGCGCTGCGCCGGTTCATCACCGTGCAGGGCATGCTGGACAAGCTGCCGATGGCGGTGCCGCTGCGCTCCTTCTGGCACGTGCTGGTCAGCGCGACCGGCGACGGTACCCCGGACGACGCCCGCGGCCACGCCCGCGCGCTGCTCGCCCAGCTCGTCGCCTTCCACGCGCCGGACGAGGTGCGGGTGTGCGTGCTGGCCGCGGAGAATCGGCGCCAGCACTGGGAATGGGTCAAGTGGCTGCCCCATGCGCAGCACCCGAAGGACAACGACGCGGCCGGCTCGGTCCGGCTGATCTACTCGGACGCGAACGAGCTCGAACAGGCTCTCGGCGGTGAACTGCTCGACCGGCCGCGCTTCTCCCGGGACGCGCAGCCGATCCTGGACCAGCCGCACCTGATCGTGCTGGTCGACGGAGCCAGGGCGAGCGGCGATTCGGTGCTGCTGCACGGCGAGGGCGTGCACGGCGTCACCATCATCGAGATCGACGCCGAGGGCCACGCGGGCCTGGTGCGCGGCGGCGTGCACATGTCGGTGGACGGCGAGAAGCTGAAGGTGGAGACCTCCTCGGGGGCCTCGTTCAGCGGCGTCGGCGATCGCCTGTCGATCCCGCAGGCCGAGGCGCTGGCCCGGCAGCTGGCCCCGCTGCGGGTCGGCAGCGGCGGCGACGGGGACGAGCCGCTGACCAGCGCGCTGGACTTCACCGACCTGATGGGCATCGGCGACCCGGGCTCCTTCGACACCCGCAAGGGCTGGAAGCGGCTGAGCCCGCAGGACCGGCTGCGGGTGCCGATCGGCATCGGCGAGGCCGGCGAGCCGGTGATCCTGGACATCAAGGAAGCCGCGATGGGCGGCATGGGCCCGCACGGCCTGTGCATCGGCGCCACCGGTTCCGGCAAGTCCGAGGTTCTTCGAACCCTGGTGCTCGCGCTCGCGGTGACGCACTCCTCCGAGGGCCTCAACTTCGTGCTCTCCGACTTCAAGGGCGGCGCGACCTTCGCGGGCATGGCCACCATGCCGCACACCGCGGCCGTCATCACGAACATGGCGGACGACCTGACCATGGTCGACCGCATGCGGGACGCGATCGTCGGCGAGATGAACCGGCGCCAGGAGATGCTGCGCGACGGCGGCAACTTCAAGAACATCCACGACTACGAGAAGGCCCGCGCGGCCGGGGCGCAGCTGACCCCGATGCCGAACCTGCTGATCGTGCTGGACGAGTTCTCCGAGATGCTCACGGCCAAGCCGGACTTCCTCGACCTGTTCATCCAGATCGGCCGGATCGGCCGTTCGCTGGGCGTGCACCTGCTGCTCGCCTCGCAGCGGCTCGAGGAGGGCAAGCTGCGCGGCCTGGACACGTATCTGTCCTACCGGCTCGGCCTCAAGACCTTCTCGGCGGCCGAGTCCCGGGTCGTGCTCGGCGTCCCGGACGCTTTCAACCTGCCCTCGATTCCCGGCTCTGGCTACCTCAAGACCGTGGGCTCGGAGTCCGGCGCGGGCCCGGGCCAGCGATTCAAGGCCGCGTACGTGTCTGGGACGTACCGCCCGCAGACGCGCACCACCGTGGAGCGCAAGCTGGACCATCGTCGTCCCACGCTCTTCACCTCGGCCTACGCGCTTCCGGAGCGGGTCGACGAGCCGGTGGTCCAGGTCCCGGTGGCCCGCGAGGAGGACGACGCGATCGCCGACACCGTGCTGGACGTGCTGGTGCGGCAGATGGAGGGCGAGGGCCTGCCGGCGCACCAGGTGTGGCTGCCGCCGCTGCTCGAGCCGCCCACGCTGGACGCGCTGCTGCCGGGCATCCAGGCCACCGCCGACCGGGGTCTGATCGCGACCGGCTACTCCGGCGCCGGCCGGCTGATCGTGCCGATCGCCATCGCGGACAAGCCGATCGAACAGAAGCGCGAGGTCTACCAGCTGGACCTGTCCGGCGCCGCGGGCCACGCGGTGATCGTCGGCGGTCCGCGCTCCGGCAAGTCCACGCTGCTGCGCACGATGATCACCGGCCTGGCGCTCGGCCACACGCCGATGGAGGCGCAGTTCTTCTGCCTCGACTTCGGCGGCGGCTCGCTGATGAGCCTGCAGGGCCTGCCGCACGTGTCCGGTCTCGGCGGACGCCTGGACGCGGACGTGGTCCGACGGATCATCAGCGAGGTCGTCGGGATCCTGGACAAGCGCGAGGAATCCTTCCGGGCCAACCAGATCGACTCGATCGGCACCTTCCGGGCCCGGCGGGCCCGCGGCGAGCTGCCGGGCGAGCCGTTCGGCGACGTGTTCCTGGTCGTGGACGGCTGGCAGACGCTGCGCGGCGAGTTCGAGCAGCTGGAGCAGGACGTGCTGGACATCGCCCAGCGCGGTCTCGGCTTCGGCGTGCACGTGGTGATCACCGCGGCGCGCTGGGCGGAGATCCGGCCGCAGCTCAAGGACGCCATCAACACCCGCATCGAGCTGCGGCTCGGTGACCCGATGGAGTCCGACGTGGACCGCAAGGTCGCGCAGAACGTGCCGGCCGGCCTGCCGGGACGCGGCCTGACCCGGGACAAGCTGCACTTCCTCGGCGCGCTGCCGCGGATCGACGGCATCGAGGACGCGACCGACCTGGCCGACGGAGTGGCCAAGACGGTCACCGCCATCGCGGAGGCCTGGCAGGGCCCCTCGGCGCCGAAGCTGCGGATGCTGCCGCTCATGGTCCCGTACACGGACCTGCCCGAGCCCTCGGCCCGTCCCGCGTACGCGATTCCGCTCGGCGTGGACGAGAACAAGCTCGAGCCGGTGTACCTGGACTTCAACCAGGACCCGCACTTCCTGATGTTCGGCGAGGGCGAATCCGGCAAGACCGCGGTGCTGCGCACCATCATCAAGGGCATCACCGAGGCCTACACCGGCAACCAGGCGCGCATCCTGCTGGTCGACTACCGGCGCTCGCTGCTCGGCGCGTGCCCGGACACGCACGCGCTGGGCTACTGCGCGGCGGCCGGCGCGGTCTCCTCGACGGTCTCCGAGATCAAACCCTTCCTGGACAAGCGCCAGCCGGGGCCCGACGTGACGGCCGAGCAGCTGCGCAACCGCTCCTGGTGGACGGGTCCGGAGATCTTCGTGATCGTCGACGACTACGACCTGGTGGCCACCCAGGGCGGCAACCCGCTCTCCCCCTTCGCCGAGTACCTGCCGATGGCCAGGGACCTGGGCTTCCACCTGATCATCTCGCGGGCCTCGGGCGGCGCCAGCCGGGCGCTGTTCGAGCCGCTGATCCAGCGGATGCGCGAGTCCCGGCAGCCCGGCCTGCTGCTGTCGGCCGACCGGGACGAGGGCCAGCTGCTCGGCACGGTCCGCGGCAGCCAGCAGCCGCAGGGCCGTGGCACGCTCGTCTCCCGGCGGCACGGCACGACGCTGGTGCAGACCGCGTTCACCCCGCCGATTCTGTAGCGGGGATTCTGTAGCAGGGCACGGATACGTAGAGAGCGGGCCCGTCCGGATCACTCCGGGCGGGCCCGCTCGCCGCGTTCCTGCGTGCTCTCAGATCTGCGGATGGCCTCGGCGCCGCGCCGCGTCCCTGGCCACGGCGGCCCCGGCCAGCGCGACGATCGCCACCAGGACGCCCGCGCCGAGCGCGATATACGCCCAGCGCTGCTGCTTCTGCGCCTCCTGGTTCACCGAGGCGGCCGCGTAGGGCTTGATGACGGTGCGGTTCACGTCGGTCTGCGAGGTGGTCGCCTGGCCGTCCGCGTTCGGTCCGGCGCCCAGCATCCGGGTCAGCCCGCTGATCGAGGCGCCCGGCGAGACCAGCGAATCGCCGCTGCCGAGCTTGGTGGTGAGCGCGTTCTGGACGTCCGCCTCGCCCCAGCCCTGGGACGCGCTGTACGCCCCGTCCCCGTCGGCCGTCGCCTCGATGATCTTGATCACGTCGTAGGCCCGCGCTGCGGTCCGGTCCCCGCTGTGGTTCCAGCCGTGCTCCTCGATGACGAGCGCGGCCTCGGCGGCGACATAGGGCGCCGCGAAGCTGGTGCCGTCGTCGATCGCGATGTTGCCCTTGGGCACCAGGCCGCCGACGGCCACGCCCGGGGCAACCACGCCGACGTAGTAGGTGTTCTTCGACGAGCCGGTCTCCGAGAACGTGGGCACCGTGCCGTACTGGTCCACCGCGCCGACCGCGAGCACGTTCTGATACGAGGCCGGATACGTGCGCGGGTTCACCCCGTAGTCCGTGCCGTTGTTGTCGGTGGTGTCGCGATCGCCCTGGTTGCCCGCGGAGGTGACGATGACCACGCCGTTGTCGAAGGCGTACTGCACGGCCGCCGCGAGCTTGGGGTCGTCGTCGTAGCCGTCCTGGGAGATGTTGATGACCTCGGCGCCCGCGTTGACCGCGTCGTCGATGCCGGTGGCCATCGTGTCCTCGTCGTTGCCCGAGGGCGCGTTGCAGCCGGCCTCGCGGATCGAGAGCAGCTGCACGCCGGGCGCGATGCCCTGCATGCCGTTGCCGCCCTGCACCTTCTGCGCCGCGATGATCGAGGCCACCATCGTGCCGTGGCCGTCGTCGTCCGCCGCGTAGCCGGTGCCCTCCCCGTTGAGCACGACGCCGCCGGACACGTTCAGCTGCGTCTGCGACTGGATCCCGGTGTCGATCACCGCGACCTTGACGCCGGTGCCGTCGAGCGACATGCCGTTCGCGTCGGTCAGGTGGCCCGGGTTCGCGGCGGCGATCTCCCAGGGCTCCTGGGTCTGGTTGGCGGCCGCGGTCACGCTGCTCACGGTGCAGGTGCTCGAGTCCTGCGACGCGAGCGCGGTCGCGCCGGCCGACGCGGGCAGGCCGAGGCCGGTGCCGAACACCAGCGCGGTGGCCGCGGTGGTGAAGCGCACCTTCCGGAAGGCGTACATGCTTGTCGTCCCCGCCTCTCCTCGCTCCCGGCCTAGTTCCCGGTCTCCGGCGTCAGGCCCGCCTGGTCCGGGTCGAGCGTGGCCCCGCCCTGGATCAGGTTCACCCAGTTCGCGGGCACCGGCTCCGGCTTGACGCCCGAATAGCCGAGCAGGTTCTGCGCGGAAGCGCCCGAACTGCTGGAACTCGAACTGCTGGAGCTGCTCGACGCGGCGTCCGTAGCCAGAGCGTAGCGGTAACCGGAGTCCTCGATGAGGTATTGGATGCCGGTTCCGGTGCCGTTGCTGGAACGCTGGGCGATCAGCCCGGAGCCCGGCTTGACCAGCACGGTGGTCGCCTCGTTGTCCGCGGAGGTCTGGTTCAGGCCGAACTGGCTGCCCGCCGTGCCGTAGGGAAGCTGCGCGCTGACCCAGGTGGTCAGCTGCGGGACGCCGTCGCTCCACTGGCCGTCGAAGCCGACGCAGAGGTTCTGCGTGTTGGCCTCGGTGGTGTCGTCGCCGATCAGGTTCGGGGCCACGGTCGGCCAGTCGGCGCCGTAGGAGTCCGAGGTGAACGCCGTGGCCGGGGTGGGCGCGCCGGAACTGTTCGCCTCGTAGATCTCGGACGGGGACAGCGTGCCCTGCGTGAATGGCTTGATATTCTCAGCGGACAGGCTCTTGTTCGCCTGGTAGAGGTTGTAGGCGAAGGGGCTCAGCTGCACCAGGCCGTTCGAGGTCTGCACCGAGCCGCCGGTGCCGCTGACGTTCTCGCCGTACTCGCCGATCTGTTTGCCGGGCTGGTTCGAGCCGCTGACCGAGCCGCCGAGCGCCGTGTTCAGCTGCGGGCTGGAGATCTGCGCGCCGGGCTGGAAGGCCTCGAGCCACGCGTCGGAAACCCAGAAGCCGGTGACGTCGGTGGACACGAAGTTGCGGTTCTGGTTGATGGCGCCCAGCATGTCATGCACGGTCGTTTTATCGGTGTTGTCGTTGCCGACGAAGTACTTGTAGTCGCCGTCGATCAGGTAGACGTTGTCCTCGCTGTCATGAACGATCAACGCCCAGTTCGAACCCTGAGAGTCCGACGCGCCGCTGCTGGTCCACAGGCCCTGCGTGGTCGAGGCCACGGGCGCGTAGCCGACCTCCAGGTACGACGCGCCGCCGGGCACCGTCTCGTCGGTGGAGCTGGTCTCGTGCTGGCAGAAGGACCACTGCGTCAGGTTCATGCTCGACGCGGACGGCACGTCCTCCGGGGCGCCGAGGATGCCGACCGGGGAGCCGATGGTCACTCCCGAGCCGTTCAGCGTGGAATCCGGCACGTCGTACTTCGCGAACTTCGTCCCGAGGATCAGCCGGGCCGAGGTTATGTTGTAGACCGCGTGCAGCTCGTTGCTCTGATCGATATACGCGGCCCCCGTGCTGGAGTCGACCGCGAGCCCGTTCTGCCAGCCGCTGGGCGCGGAGGGCTTGAAGACGCCGAGCACCGCCACCGCGGCCACCGCGATCGCGCTGAGGATGATCGAGGAGGCGAAGGTCTTGATCGGACGCGGAGCGCCCTCGTCGCTGCCGGTCGGCGTGGGCACGACCAGATTGGCGACCATGCGCCGCCGGGCGAAGCTGAACGCGTCCAGTTGATCCTTGCGAGTCGCCACTGTCCCCATACTCCCCTCGAGCCCCCGCGCCCCGATGGCGAGAGCACGCGTGCGGAACAGAGTACCGTCAACGCGCGCGGCTTAGGTACAGTGGCTCGCGACACGGGCGGATCGGAGCGGGCGGGGGCCTGGTGCCTATCTCCGAACCCCGATCTGCACGTACGATACGACCGCAGTCATGCAGGCGCGCGCGTTGGGTGTCAGACGGCTGCGGTAACACGGGAATTACGCGCTCACACGAGGGGGCAGGCGCAAACAGATGGCGACAGCACGCACTCATCCGGGAGCGACGGCGGCGCCCGCGGCGACGGCCGCGGAGGGACGCGGTCCGGCCGGCGTCCAGGTCACTCCGGGATTCCAGCCGCGTCCGGGGCGGATCGGCTCCATCGCGCTGATCCGGGTCATCCTGATCGAGGCCGCCCTCGCGCTGGCCGCCGTGCCCTTCCTGATGCACAAGCCGATGGTGATCGCGGGCACGGGGCCCGTCGCGCTGCTGTGCGTCATCGGGGCGATCGGCGGCAGCCGGGGACGCTGGCTCGGCGCCTCGCAGCTGGTGCACTCCGACTTCAAGGAGCGGCAGGAGCAGCAGGCGCCGGCCACCGGCGAGTCCGCGCTGGCGCCGCTGCGCGAGACCTTCCCGGCGCTGCGTACCGCGACGGTATCGACGCGCGGCGGCGAGCCGGTCGGCATCATCGGCGACGGCACGTTCCTGACGGCCGTCATCCAGCTCGACTCGCGCGGCGAGCCGCTGCGCGAACCGCGGCAGGCGCACCCGCTGCCGGTCGGCGCGGTGGCCGCGGCCCTGTCGGACACCCAGGTCCCGATCTCCGGCGTGCAGCTGATCTCGCACTCGCGCCCGGCCCCGGCGCCGCACCTGCCGCGCCAGTCGATCTCGGCCCGCTCGTACCAGACGATCGGCGCGGACGTGCCGGCGCAACGCACCACGTGGGCCGCGGTGCGGCTCGACCCGGAGCAGGCGCAGGGCGCGATCGAGGCGCGCGGCGGCGGGACGGTCGGGGCGCAGCGGGCGCTGCTGACCGCGGTGCAGCGGGTGGCCAGCCAGCTCGAGGGCGCGGGCTTCGAGGCGACCGTGCTGAGCGAGCCGGAGCTGATCACCGCGCTGGGCACGGCGTGCATGGTCACCCAGGTCGCGGTGAACCCCGCGGCCGCGGCGCACCGGCGTACCGAGGAGACCAAGCGCTACTGGCGCTGCGACGGCAGCTGGCACACGACGTACTGGCTGGACAAGCCGCCGACGCTCTCGGCGCGCACCAGCCCCGATTTCTTCGCCGCGGTGGGCGCGCTGCCCGCGCTGGCCACCAGCGTGGCGGTGAACCTGAGCAAGGGCACCGGGGACGCGGTGGCCTTCAGCTGCTTCATCCGGATAGCCGCGGGCTCGGAGAACCAGCTCGGCGAGTCGAGCAAGCAGCTCGAGGCGCGGGCCGGACAGGCCGGGGCCGGGCTGACCCGGCTCGACGGGGAGCAGCTGCCGGGCCTGGTCGCCACGGTCCCGCTGGGAGGGGAGTAGCAGATGTCGAACTCGGCACCGTCCGCCTACACGCCGCGCCGGGCCGCGTCGCGCAACGCGCCGCAGGACCCGCGCGTGGTCGTCGCGGCCCGCCCGGAGCGCAGCAACGAGCTGCGGCTGATCGCGGTGCGCGGACCGCAGCTGGAGAAGCACATTCTGGAGCCGGAGGAGTTCGGCGCGCTGGCCCTGCCGGTCGGCGACGACGGCGTGGTGATCGGCACCGACCAGAGCAGTCGGCCCGCGGTGCTCGGCATGTTCAAGCCGAAGGCCGTGGACATGGCCCTGGTCGGCGGCGCGTACCTGGCGCAGCTGCTCGCGCTGCGGGCGACGGCCACCGGCGCGCGGGTCGTGGTGGAGACGGCGAGGCCGCAGCTGTGGGCGCCGCTGGCGCAGAACGCGGGCGGCGGACAGCAGGTGATCGCCGTGGTGCCGGTGCGCCGCGTGGGCAACCTCGGCGCGACCGCCGCGTCCCCGGTGCTGCTGCTGCGCGACGCGGGCGCACGGCCGCCGCGCAGCTCGGCGCCGAAGACGCCGTGGATGACGACGCTGACCCTGGTCCCGTTCCTCGACCCGAAGTACGGCGGCCAGCTGATCACCGCGGACCACGTGGCGATCCAGCAGGTCTCACCGCAGGAGGCGGAGCTCGCGGCCCGGCTGTTCCGACTCGGCCCGCAGGACGTCTCCGCGCTGCCGACCCTGCTGCCCGAACTGGCGCTGTGGACCGCGCGCCGAGGTCGTCAGTACGTCTTCTCGGCGCCCACCCGCGACGAAACCGGCCTGCTCGGAGCGCCGCGGCGGATGGACTGACGCTCGCCGCCGCGGTCCGGCGTCCGGGGGCGAGTCAGAGAATTGTTATCTGGAACGGCCGTGACCCGGTTACCGTAGGGTAAGGGTTTAGGGAAGGCGCCTGAAGAGAGATGGAAACGGCGTGAGCGGCGAGAACGGGTTCGGTGACGGGCCGGAGGAAGACAGCTGGACCGGCCCGGTCTACACGACCCCGGAGTGGTACCGCCTGGGCGGCACCGGGACGCCACCCGTCCCGCAGCCGCCGCAGGCCCAGCCGCCCGCCGCGCCTCCGGAGCAGGAACAGGGTCCGGGGCAGGGGCCGGGTTCCGGTCCGGGGCAGCAGGGGCAGGGGCCAGGGTCTTCCGGCTTCGGCCAGCAGAGCGGTCCGGCCGGCCTCGGCCAGCAGGGTCCCGGCGCCTCCGGCTTCGGTCAGGGCCAAGGCCAGAGCCAGGGCCACGGCCCGAGCACTCCCCCGCCGCCCCCGCCCGTCGGCCAGCCGATCCCGCTGCCGCCGCCGGTCGGCGCGCCCGTATACCAGCCGCCCGGACAGAATGCTCTCGGTCAGGGTCAGCACGGACAGGGTCAGCAGGGTCCCGGCCAGAGCCAGGGCGGTCGTCCGCTGACGCCGCCGCCTCCGATGGGTGGCCCGGTGTCGCCTCCGCCGCCCGCGTTCCCCAACGCGCAGCAGCAGAGCGGGCCGACGCAGCCTCAGCCCCACCTCCAGCAGGCCCCGTTCGGCGGCCCGATGCTGCCGCCCCCGCCGCCCCTGCCCAACCGAGGCAACGCTCCCGCGCAGCCCGGCCCGAGCCGGCCGCCCGCGCCGAACAACCCTCAGGCCGGTCCGCAGTCGCCGGGCCCGGCCCTGCCTCCGCCGCCGCTGCCGAACAGCGGCGCCCCCGCGCAGGGCTCCGCCGGCTCCGGCAACGAGACCTCGTCGTCGTCCGCGCGCTCCAACGAGTTCACGGTGAATCCGCCCGCCCCCGGCGTGTGGAAGGCCGAGTCCTCCCCGCCGCCCGCGCCGACGCCGCCGGCACCCAAGCCGCCGACGCCCGAGCCCGAGAAGCCCGCGACGCCCACCACAGCCAAGTCCGACGACGGCGATTCGGCCAACTCCGCCCCGCCCGCCCAGGGCCCGCAGGGACAGCGGCCCAGCGTGGCCACTCCCCCGCCCCTGTCGGCACCCTCATCGCAGGGACAGCAGCACAACCAGTCCAGTTCCCTGCCGCCAGCACCCGCATCGCAAGGTCAGCGGCCCAACCCGGCCATCTCCCCGCCCCCGCCGGCACCCGCGTCGCAGGGTCAGCAGTTGCTCCCCGCACCGCTGTCCCCGCCCGCGCTGCCCGCGACGCAGGGCCCGTCGATGCCGTTGCCCATGCCTTCGTCGCACCTGCCCGCCCCGCAGGCTCCGCACCCGCCGCTGCCGACCCCGATCTCCCCGGCCCCCCTCAACACCCCGCCGGTGAACACGCCGCCGCAGCCCGGGCCGACGCCGTTCGCGCCCTTCGGCGGTCAAGCTCAGCAGCGCCAGCCGCAGCAGGAGGAGCCGCCGCTCTACGCCCCGCCCACCCAGCAGCAGCCGCAGCAGTTCCAGGGCCAGCAGCAGCCAGGACCGCAGCAGCCGCAGCCGCAACCAGGCCAGCCACAACAGCAGCCGCCGCAACAACAACAGCCCGGCCAGTACGGTGCCCAGCCCGGCTACCCGCCCGCGCCGCAGCCCTACGGCTACCCGCAGCACTCGGGCCAGTCCGGGCAGAATCCGGCGGCGCCCGGCTACTACCAGTCCGGCCAGCAGCAGCCGCCCGCTCCCGGCGCCGGGTACACCCAGTCCGGCCAGGCCTACGGTTCCGGTCTGGCCACGCCGCTGGGCTTCCAGGCCTCGCAGGAGCTGAGCTCGGAGCGCCTCGTGCGCCGGGCCGAGCCCGTCGCCAAGACCGGCTGGCGCCGCACCGTGCGCTCGGCCAGCGGCGGCATCATCAAGGTGAAGCCGGGCAAGGCCGAGGCCGCGCGGGCCGAGATGCTCGAACGGGTGCGCACTCCGCTGCACGGCTGCTACCGGATCGCGGTGATCTCGCTCAAGGGCGGCGTCGGCAAGACCACGACCACCACCGCGCTCGGCGCGACGCTCGCCTGGAACCGCGGCGACCGGGTCATCGCGGTGGACGCGAACCCGGACGCGGGCACCCTGGGCCGCCGGGTACGCCGGGAGACGGGCGCGACGATCCGCGACATGCTGCAGGCGCTGCCGAGCATCCGCAGCTACGTGGACGTGCGCCGGTTCACCTCGCAGGCGCCGAGCCGGCTCGAGGTGCTGGCCAACGACGTGGACCCGGCCGTGTCCACCACGTTCAACGACGAGGACTACCGGCGGATCATCGAGGCGCTGCAGAATCAGTACTCGATCATCCTCACCGACTCGGGCACCGGCCTGCTCTACTCGGCGATGCGCGGCGTGCTGACGATGGCCGACCAGCTGATCGTCGTGGCCACCCCGAGCGTGGACGGCGGCAACTCGGCCTCGACGACGCTGGACTGGCTGATCGCGCACGGCTTCGAGGACCTGGTGCGCCGCTCGATCACGGTGATCTCGGCGGTGCGTCCCTCGTCCAAGGAGATCGACCTGTCCCAGCTGGTCGCGCACTTCGCGGCGCGCTGCCGGGCCGTCGTGTCGATCCCCTATGACTCGCACCTGGCCACCGGCGCCGAGGTCGACCTCGAGTACCTCAAGCCCGCCACGGCCGACGCGTACCTCGAGCTGGCCGCGCACGTGGCCGACGGCTTCGCCTCCCAGCGCGGCCAGGCCCCGCAGCAGCCGTACGGAATGTGAGCCTTAGCTCAAGCTGAAGCCCGGATGGCGTAACGGCCACGCGGTGGTGTCGCGCGAGTTCCTTGACAGTTCATCCGCACGCGGGAGTATGGCGCGGTGAGCGGAAATGGCCGACGCGGCAAATCGAATGACGTTGGAGACGCGGGTGACACGGATGCCGCGGATGACGGCGACAGTGGATCGAGCGGCCCGAACCGCCGGGTGATACTCGGTGCGGCGGCCGCCGGCGTCGTCGGCGTGGTGGGAGTGGCTGGAGCGGGCTTCGCGATAGCCGACAGTTCCAGGGGCCATGCCGTGGAGAACGCCGCAGGCCAGAGCAGTTCGGCGCACGTCGAGCCGACCGGCGGCGGCAGCAGCAGCAGCACGCCCGTCGCCGAGGAGGATCTGCCGGGCGATCCGAACTGGCGTATCACCTCGGCCGGAAAACCCGACGCGATCGCGGGATACGCCGATCAATACAGTGTTCTGCCCGGCCAGGATTTCGATCTCTACGTCTCGACGACTTCGGCCTCGTATCAGGTCCGTGCGTTCCGCGTCGGCTGGTATGGCGGCGCGCAGGCCCGGCTCGTGTGGACCTCGGACACTGTCCCGGGCTCGGTCCAAGACGACGCGCTCTTCGACAGCGACACGCGGCGGGTGTACACGACGTGGACCAAGTCGCTGACCGTCTCCACGGAAGGCTGGCCCGAGGGCGCGTACCTGCTGCGGCTCGACGCGGCGAACGGCCACCAGCGCTATGTGCCGATGATCGTCCGGTCTGCGAGCGCTCGGGGAAAGCTGCTGCTGATGCACGCGGTCGCGACGTGGCAGGCGTACAACCTGTGGGGCGACTACAGCCTCTATCAGGGGGCTGACGGAAGCTACGGCACCCGGTCGCTCGTCGTCAGCTTCGACCGTCCGTACGACGACGTCGGCGCGGAGAAGTTCCTGGTCTACGAGCGCGCGGCGGTCGTGCTGGCGGAGCGCCTGCAGCTGCCGATCGCGTACACGACGGGCATGGACGTGCACGCGGACCCGAGCGCGCTCAACGGCGCCACCGCCGTCTTCTCGCTGGGCCACGACGAATATTGGACGCCTCAGCAGCGCCAATACGTCACGGCGGCCCGGGATCGCGGTACCAATATCGCATTCCTCGGCGCCAACACCTGCTTCCGCAGGGTGCGCTTCGAGTCCAGCGACCTCGGCACGAGCCGAAACATGGCCTGCTACAAGACCTCGTACGACCAGGACCCGCTCTACGGCCGCGACGACGAGCTCGTCACCAACGACTTCCGAGCCGATCCGGCGCCCGATCCGGAATCCTCGATGACCGGCGTGCTCTACGAGAGTTATCCGACAGATGCGCCATACGTGGTCATCAACGCGGACCACTGGCTCTACGCCGGCACCGGCGTGAAGAACGGCGACGGCTTCAACCATCTGGTCGGCGTCGAGTACGACCGCGTAACGCCGGGAGAGCCGACGCCCCGCCCGATCGAGATCATCGCCCACTCGCCACTGACCTGCAACGGCCAGGCAAGCCACTCGGACTCGGCGTACTACACGGTCCCCGGCGGCGCCGGCGTCTTCGCCTCGGGAACGATGCGCTGGGTCGAGGGCCTGCTCGCCGGAACCCCCGACGCCGACAACGGCATAGATCCCGCAACCGGAGCATTCGTCACACAAACCACATCGAACCTGATGCGCGCCTTCGCCACCGGCCCCGCCGGCCGGTCCCAGCCCGCGCCCAAGGACAACGTCGACGAGATCTACAGCTGACATACTGTTGCGCTATGAGCAACACGGAGACCGCATCGCCGGTGCAGTCGGTGGATCGGGCGGTCAGCATCCTGGAGATGCTGGCCGGGCGCGGCGAGATGGGCATCACCGACCTCGCGACGCGGCTCGGCGTACACAAGTCCACGGCCTTCCGGCTGGCCTCAGCGCTGGAACGCAGAGGGCTGATCGAGCAGACGCGGGAGCGCGGCGGCTACCGGCTCGGCTTCGGGCTGCTGCGGCTGGCCGGGGCGATGAGCGGGCAGATCGAGCTCAACCAGCAGGGGAGGCCGGTGTGTCGGCGGCTCGCGGACGAGGTGGGCGAGACGGTCAACATCGCGGTGCTCGACGAGTCCAGCGCGGTCAACATCGACCAGGTGCTCGGCCGCTCCTCGATCACCACGCACAACTGGGTCGGTCAGCGTACGCCGCTGCACGCCACGTCCAGCGGCAAGGTCCTGCTCGCGCACCTGCCCGCGGACCGCGTCGCCGCGCTGATCGACGAGGGCCTTGAGGCCTCGACCCCGCGCACCGTGACCGACCCAGGGGTCCTGCGCGAGCAGCTGGCGCAGGCGATTGTCGATGGCTACGCGTACACCGTGGAGGAACTCGAGGCCGGACTCAACGCCGTCGCCGCCCCGATCCGCGGTCCCGGCGGCCTGGTCATCGCGGCGGTCAGCGTATCAGGCCCCTCCTTCCGGCTGCCGGAGGACCGGATCCCCGCGGTCGCCGCCCGGGTGACGGCGGCGGCCACGGAGATCTCGTACCTGATGGGCCATCTACCCGGCTGAGGCGGCGACGCGGCCGCGCTGCTTGGCCAGGTAGTAGAGCCAGCCGACCGCGGCGATGACGGCGGTGAAGACGATCGCGCCCCATTGGTAGTACCAGTGGTCGGAGCCGTAGACGGCGGCGCGGGGCCAGGCCAGGTTGACGATCATTCCGGCGCCGTAGAGCACGGCGAAGCCGTTCACGAGCAGGCCCCAGCGGCCCAGGCTGAAGTGCGGGCCGTGGTCGGGGCGGGGCCAGTTTCCCCTGAGGCGGCGGACGAGGACCGGGCCGGTGACCATCAGGTAGGGGATGTAGAACAGGATGATCGCCACCGAGGTCAGGATGTAGAACACCCGCTGGTTGCCGATGTTCACCAGCAGCAGCGCGATCGTGAGCACGCCGGTGAGCAGGGCGGGAATGACGGGGGTCTTGGAGCGCGGCGATACCTTCGCGAGCGCCGCGGAGAAGGGCAGGGACTTGTCGCGGGCCATGGAGAAGATCAGCCGGATCGCGGCGGTCTGCACGGCCAGGCAGCACACGGTGATCGCGATCGCCGAGCAGATCAGGAACACGTCGCCGAGCCCGTTGCCCAGCACGCTCTTGACGATGTACGGCAGGCCGAGCGTGCTGATGTTCGGGTCCTTGAGGTTGCCGGTGGCCATCATCGCGAACAGCATCAGCAGGCCGCCGATGGCGAAGGCGGCGCTGATCGCGCGGAGGATGGCCTTCGGCGCGTGCTTGCGCGGTTCGCGCGTCTCCTCCGCGAGCGAGCCCGCGGTGTCGAAGCCGTAGAACACGTAGGCGCTCATGATGGCGGCGACGAGGAACGCGCCGACGTAGCCGCCGCTGTGTCCGGCGCCGGTGCCGTTGGTCTCGGTCACGATCTGCGGGCCGTGCTTGGCGTGCACGATCAGCAGGATCACCAGGATCGTGGAACCGCAGAGTTCGACCAGGACGCCGAAGTTGTTGATCTTCGCCATCACCTTCACGCCGATCATGTTGACCACCGTGGTGAACACGATCAGCGCGAGAGCCAGCACGATGGCGTTCTGCGCGCCGGCCGGGGTGCTGGTCAGGCCCGCGTCGGAGGAGCCGCCGACGAACTCGAAGCCGAGCGAGACCTGCGGCAGGATCACCTGGTACGCGACGGCCACGGCGGCCGCGGTGACGATCGAGCCGACCACGATGATCCAGCCGGCCATCCACGAGGTGGTCGGCCCGGCGACCTGTTTCGACCACTGATACACCGAGCCGGCCAGCGGGAACTGCCCGGCCAGCTCGGCGAAGCAGAGCGCGACGGCGCCCTGGCCGACGAAGACCAGCGGCCAGGTCCAGATCATCGCGGGCCCGCCGGAGGCGAAGCCGAAGCCGAAGAGCTGGAAGACGCCGGTCATGATCGAGATATAGCTGAACCCGGCCGCGAAGCTGGAGAAGGAGCCCAGCGAGCGCTCCAGTTCCTGGCGGTAGCCGAAGCGGGCTAGATCGTGGGAATCGCCTGGCTGGGCAAGGGCGGTGGCCGCCGGTGGATCGGACGCTGTCATGAGCTCACTCCTTCGTCGAGGCGGGAGGTGCGGGTCTGCGAAAAAGGGCGGATTGCCGGCGCAAAACTGCGGAGCGGGTCGTCAGCGGAGCAGGTCGGCGGCCTTCTCGCCGATCATCAGGACGGCCACCATCGGGTTGACGGTGGGCATGCTCGGGAAGACGGACGCGTCGGCGATGCGGACGCCGGAGACGCCGCGCAGCCGCAGCTCGGGGTCGACGACGGCGAGTTCGTCGTCCTCGGCACCCATACGGCAGGTGCCCGCGGGGTGGAAGACGGTGAACGCGGCCCGGCGCGCGTACTCGGACAGCTCTTCGTCGCCGACCACCTCGGGTCCGGGCGCCACCTCGCGCAGCAGCCAGTCGGACAAAGGCGCCGTGCGGGCGACCTCTCGGGCGATGCGGATCCCCTCGACGAGGGTGCGCTCGTCGTAGCCCTCGTCATCGGTGAAGTAGCGGAAGTCCAGGGCGGGCTTGACCGCCGGGTCCGCGCTGGTCAGGTAGAGCCGACCGCGGCTGCGCGACCTGGGGATGTTCGGGGTCATACACACCCCGTGCTCGGGGACGGGGTAGCCGAGCGGGGCCGTGTTCTCGCAGAACGGGATCTGGTAGAAGTGGAACATCAGGTCGGGGCGGGGGTCGCCGGGGTCGCGGCGGACGAACAGGCCCGCGTCCGAGTCCATGGCCGATTCGGGCGGCAGCGGTCCCTTCGTCTCCCAGACGATGACCGACTCGGGATGGTCGATCAGGTTCTCGCCGACGCCGGGCACGTCCGCGACGACGTCGATGCCGAGTTCGCGCAGCTGGTCGGCGGGGCCGATGCCGGAGTGCAGCAGCAGGCGCGGGGTGTCGACGGATCCGGCGCATAGGACGATCTCGGTGCGGGACGCGATGACGTCCACGGTGCCGTCCGGGCGGCGGACGCGGACGCCCGTGGCCGCGCCGGAATCCGAGACGAGCAGTTTCTCGACCCACGTCTCGAGGTGCAGCGTCAGGTTCGGGCGGTCGAGGATCGGGTGCAGGTAGGCCACCGAGGAGGACGAGCGGGTGTTGGTCTCCGGCTCGTAGCCCACCGAGAAGAAGCCGACGCCGTCCTCGAAGGGCTTGGCGTTGAAGTCGGCGATCTCCGGCACGCCGAGTGCGGCGGTCGCGGCCGCGATGAAGTCCTTGGCGATGGCGTTGCGGTCCTGCTCGGCCACCGGCTCGATCCGGTTGAGCAGCCGCTGGTAGTACGGGACCATCGCCTCGTAGCCCCAGCCAGTCGCCCCGGCGGCTTCCCAGTCGGCGAAGTCCTTGGGCAGCGGCAGAAAGCTGATCATGGTGTTGTGCGAGGAGCAGCCGCCGAGGACGCGGGCGCGCGAGTGCCGGATGTTGGAGTTGCCGCGCGGCTGCGGCGTGGTCGGGTAGTCGTAGTCGAGTTCGGTGCCGAGCAGGTTGATCCAGTTGCGCAGGCGCAGCACGCGGTCGTCGCCCACGTCGCTGGGGCCGCCTTCGATCAGGCAGACGGTGCGCGCCGGGTCCTCGGTCAGCCGCGCGGCGAGCACCGCGCCGGCCGTGCCGCCGCCGACGATCACCACGTCAAAGGTCTGTGTCTCCTCGGCCGGGTTCGACATACACTTCCCTTCCCTCGCTCACCCCGAGAACCAGCGCTGCGGCTTCGGGTCGAGCGTGCGCCAGATGTGCTTGGTCTCCTGGTACTCGCGCAGTCCGGCCGGGCCGAGCTCGCGACCCGTGCCAGACTGCTTATATCCGCCCCATTCGGCCTGCGGCACGTAGGGGTGGTAGTCGTTGATCCAGACGGTGCCGAGCCGCAGCCTGCGGCTGACCCGAGCAGCTCGCGCCTCGTTGGTCGTCCAGACGGCGCCGGCCAGGCCGTACGGGGTGTCGTTGGCCAGTTCGACGGCCTCGTCCTCCGTCTCGAAGGTCTCGATCGTGAGCACCGGGCCGAAGACCTCCTCGCGCACGATCGTCATCCCGGCGTGGCAGCCGTCGAGCACGGTCGGGCGGAGGAAGAACCCTGATTGGAGGTGCTCTCCGGAGGGGCGGATGCCGCCGCACAGCAGCGTCGCCCCCTCGTCGATCGCCCAGGAGATGTAGCGCTCGACCTTCTCCCGGTGGGCGGCCGAGATCAGCGCGCCGGTCTCGCTGTCCTTGTCCACGCCGCGACCGACGCGGATGAGCTCGGCCCGCCGGACGAGCTCGGGAACGAAGCGCTCGTGCAGGCTCCGGTGTAGGAGCAGACGTGACCCGGCCGAACAGACCTGCCCGGAGTGCAGGAACGCGGCGGTGAGCGCGAAGTCCACGGCGGTCTCGAAGTCGGCGTCCTCGAACACGATGTTCGGGTTCTTACCTCCGAGCTCTAGCGCGACCCTCTTCACGGTCGGCGCGCCAGCGGCCATCACGGACTTTCCGCTGGCCGCGCCACCGGTGAAGGAGACGAGGTCCACGTCCGGATGCCCGGCCAGCGCGGCGCCGACCGGGCCGCCGCCGAGGACGAGGTTTGCCACGCCGTTCGGCGCGCCCGCCTCCCGCAGCGCGGCCTCCAGCAGCTCGAACAGCCGGATCGTGGTCAGCGGCGTGAGCTCGCTCGGCTTGGCGACGAGGGTGTTCCCGGCCACGAGCGCGGGCGCGACCTTCCAGGAGATCTGCAGCAGCGGGTAGTTCCACGGCGTGATCAGGCCGCAGACACCGACCGGTTCGTACACGACGCGGCTGTCCACGTCGGCGCGCCCGGTCTCGACCACACGACCCGCGTCCTGCGCGGCCAGCGCGGCGTAGTAGCGGTAGACGGAGGTGGAATCGTCCACGTCGTAGCGGGCCTCGGCTAGGGTCTTGCCGGTATCGTGCGTCTCCAGCCGGGCGATCTGCTCGCGGCTGTCCTGCAGCGCGTCGGCCACGGCCTCGAGCACGGCGACACGTTGCGCGGTCGGCATCCCGAAAGACCATTCGCCGCCGCGGAACGCGGCATTTGCCGCGGCCACGGCCGCGTCGACGTCCGCCGCGCTCGCCTCGGCGACCACCGCGACCACGTCCCCGTCGCAGGGGTCGATGACCTCGCGGGTGCCGCCGGTCGCGGCGATCCGCCAGGAGCCGTCGATGAAGAGTGAGTCGGGGCGGGCGAGACTCTCGACAGCAGGCTCGGCGGCGGCTTCGGGGTTCACAACTGGCCTCCTCGATCGTTGCGCAATCCGAGACAGCTCGCTTATGGCGCAACGGGTTGCAGACAGCATGGAAGCGGCCGAGGATCACGTCAAGGCTCCGCGGTTAACTCCGCATGAGCCATTGTTTCCCCGTCGTGTCGGCTCACAACGTCCCGCGCGCACTCTTGACAGCCGCTCGGGCCGCCCTGACGCTGTTGCTTATCGCGCTACACATCTCGCTATACGCAACGACAGGGGGTGGTTCCATGACGGCGCAGCCCAGGGTCGTGATCGTCGGCGCCGGGATCGTCGGCTGCGCGCTGGCCGACGAACTGGCCATGCGCGGTTGGGCCGAACGGGTAACGGTGCTCGACCAGGGCCCGCTGTTCGCCACCGGCGGATCCACCTCGCATGCCCCCGGCCTGGTCTTCCAGACCAATCCCTCGAAGACGATGACCGGCTTCGCCGCGTACACCGTGGCCAAGCACTCAGGGCTCGAACTCGACGGCCGATGGTGCTTCAACGCCGTCGGCGGTCTCGAGGTCGCCACCACGCCGGCCAGGGTCGAGGAGCTCAAGCGCAAGGCGGGCTACGCCGCGTCCTGGGGCGTGCCCGCGCGGCTGCTGGATCCGGACGAGTGCGCCGCGCTGCATCCCCTGCTCAACCCCGGGAGCGTGCTCGCCGGGTTCCACACGCCGGGCGACGGGCTGGCCAATGCGGTTCGCGCGGCCGAGGCTCAGGCGCGTCGCGCGATTGGCCAGGGGACGCGCTTTCTGCCGCACCACACCGTCGTCGGTATCGAGTCGGACAATGGCAAGGTCACCGGCGTCGTCACCGATCAGGGCACGTTCCCGGCCGACATCGTGGTGTCCTGCGCCGGCTTCTGGGGACCGAAGATCGCGCGCATGGCAGGGCTCGAACTCCCGCTGCTGCCGATGGCGCACCAGTACGTGCGCACCACCCCGGTCTCCGCCCTCGCCGACCGGAAGGCCGACGCGCTGACCGAGGCGCTGTTGCCGATCCTGCGGCACCAGGACCGCGACCTGTACTTCCGCGAGCACGAGGACCGGATCGGCATCGGCTCGTACGCGCACCGCCCGATGCCGATCGACCTGGCCGACGTGGCCGCGCCGGGCGAAACGAAGAGCATGCCGTCGATGCTGGCGTTCACCGAGGAGGATTTCGAACCCTCGTGGCGCGACGCCGCCGACCTGCTGCCCGCGCTGGCCACCGCGAAGGTGGACGAGGGCTTCAACGGAATCTTCTCCTTCACCCCGGACGGTTTCCCGCTACTGGGTGAAGCGCCGGAGATCTCAGGGTTCTGGATCGCCGAGGCGGTGTGGGTGACGCACTCCGCGGGCGTGGCCGCCGCGATGGCCGAATGGCTGGTCGACGGGCAGTCGGACACGGACTTGCACGAATGCGACATCAACCGCTTCGAGGACGTGCAACTCGCGCCGCCCTACGTGCACCAGCGCAGCAGCCAGAACTTCGTCGAGGTCTACGACATCCTCCATCCGCTCCAGCCGGCCGAGAAGCCGCGTCCGCTGCGCGTCAGCCCCTTCTACCCGCGGCAGCAGGAACTCGGCGCGGTCTTCCTAGAAGGAAGCGGCTGGGAGCGTCCGCACTGGTTCGGAGGGAACGCGGAGCTTCCGGGCGTCGAGAGCGTCCCGACGCGCGGCGCATGGGCCTCGCGCTACTGGTCGCCGATCGCGGGCGCCGAGGCCCTGGCCACCCGCGAAGGCGTCGCGATGTACGACATGACCCCGCTCAAGCGCCTCGAGATCACCGGTCCCGGCGCGCTGGATTTCCTTCAGCACTCGACGACGAACCAGCTCAACAAGCCCGTCGGCGCGGTCACCTACACGCTGCTGCTCGACGAGCGCGGCGGGGTTCGCAGTGACCTGACTGTCGCGCGGCTCGGCGAGAACCGCTTCCAGGTCGGCGCGAACGGCCCGCTCGACCTCGACTGGTTCACGCGACGGCTCCCTGACAATGTCCAAATTCGCGACATCACCCCCGGGACCTGCTGCATCGGCGTCTGGGGACCGCTCGCCCGCGACCTCGTCCAGCCATTGACGAAGACCGATTTCTCGCACCGCGGCTTCGGCTATTTCAAGGCCAGGCAGGCGTATCTCGGCGAGGTACCGGTCACCGCACTGCGCGTGTCCTACGTCGGTGAGCTCGGCTGGGAGCTCTACACGGACGCTGATGTCGGGCTGCGGCTTTGGGACACGCTCTGGGAGGCCGGTCAGCAGCACGAAGTCGTGGCCGCCGGGCGCAGCGCCTTCAACAGTCTTCGGCTGGAGAAGGGCTACCGCTCCTGGGGCGCGGACATGACCGCCGAGCACGATCCGTACGAAGCAGGGCTCGGATTCGCCGTCCGGCTCGACAAGGGCGACTTCGTCGGCCGGGACGCGTTGCTCGCCAAGGATCCCGAGCACCCCGCGCGTCGCCTGACCTGCCTGCTGCTCGACGATCCGCAGGCCGTGGTCATGGGCAAGGAGCCGGTGTACGTAGGTGACGCACCGGTCGGCTACGTCACCAGCGCCGCGTACGGGTACTGCGTCGGCGCGTCGATCGCCTACGCCTGGCTGCCCGCGACCGCGACCGAGCCCGGCACCCGAGTCGAGGTGGAGTACTTCGGCGAGCGGCTGCCCGCGCGGGTGGCCGCCGAGCCGCTGTTCGACGCCGCGATGGCCCGCATCCGCCGTTGATCCTCGTGATCGAGTGAAAGCGAGATCCCCATGACGCCCCCCGCCGCCACCGTCACCACAGAGCAGCTCCCGGCGAGCCTGCTGCACACGCCGCCCGGCTCCGCGTACGCCGATCCCGGTGTCTTCGCCCTCGAACAGGAGCGCATCTTCGAGCGGATGTGGTTCTGCGCGGTCCGCGGCTCGGACGTGCCCGGGCCCGGCAGCTTCCGCAAGGTGCAGATCGGCCGGGAAAGCGTGATCATCGTGCGTACCCGCGAGGGCGACGTGCGTGCGTACCTGAACGCCTGCAGGCATCGCGGCGCGCAGCTGTGCACCGAGGAGTCCGGCCAGGTCAAGCGCACCTTCCGCTGCACGTACCACGCCTGGACCTACGGACTGGACGGCGCGTTGGTCGCGGCGCCGAACCTGGCCAAGATGCCCGACGTGGACCGCGTCGAGTACGGCCTGCTCACGGTTCACGTCCGCGAGTGGCTGGGCTACGTGTGGCTCTGCCTGGCCGACGAGCCACCCTCCTTCGAGCAGGATGTGATCGGCGCGGCCGTCGAGCGGCTCGGCAGTGTGGAGGCGATCGACCGCTACGGCGTGGAACGGCTGGAGGTCGGCAAGCGCATAACGTACGACGTGAAGGCCAACTGGAAGCTCGTCATCGAGAACTTCATGGAGTGCTACCACTGCTCGACGATCCACCCCGAGCTGGTCAGCGTGCTCCCGGAGTTCGCCAAGGGCTACGCGGCCCAGTACTACGTGGGCCACGGAGCCGAGTTCGGCGGCGAGATCGAGGGATTCACCTACGACGGACGGCCCGGCGTGGCCCGCATCCCCGGCGTCGCCGAGGACCAGGACCGCCGCTACTACGCGATCACCGTCAAGCCGCAGGTGTTCATCAACCTGGTGCCGGACCACGTGATCGTGCACCGGATGTTCCCGCTCGCCGCCGACCGGACGCTGATCGAGTGCGACTGGCTGTTCCTGCCCGAGGTCATCAAGGCGGGCACGGACGTCTCCGCCTCCGTCGAGCTCTTCCACCGGGTCAACTCGCAGGACTTCGAGGCCTGCGAACGCTGCCAGCCGACGATGAGCTCGCGCTCCTACGCCAAGGGCGGCGTGCTGGTGCCCAGCGAACACCACATCGCCGCGTTCCACGAGTGGCACGCGGCGATGATCCAGGAGTCTTAGGCCGTGGTCAGAAACCGGTCGAGCACCCGTGCGCCGAAGTCGAGTGCGGAGATCGGGACGCGTTCGTCCACGCCGTGGAACATCGCCGCGAAGTCCAGGTCCGGGGTCAGCCGCAGCGGGACGAATCCGTACCCTGTCATGCCCAGCGAGGCGAAGGTCTTGTTGTCGGTGCCCGCGGACAGGCAGTAGGGCACCGTGCGCGCGACCGGGTCCTCGGCCTTGAGCGCGGCCAGCATCGTCTCGACCAGCGGCGTGCCGAAGGGCGACTCGACGCTGCGGTCCAGGTGGATGTCCTCGCGGGTCACTCCGGGGCCGGCGAGCTCGTCGATCTTTGCCAGGAACTCCTCCTGGCCGCCGGGCAGGAAGCGTCCGTCGATCACCGCGGAGGCGCGCTCAGGGATCACGTTCGACTTGTACCCGCCTTCGAGCATGGTCGGGTTCGCCGTGTGCCGCAGCGTGGCGCCGATGAAGCGGGCCAGCGGGCCGAGCTGTGCGACCGCCGCCTCCGGGTCGTTCGGGTCGAACTCGATGCCCATCGCCTCGCAGACCTCGGTCAGGAAATCACGCACAGTCGGGGTGAGCGTCACCGGGAACTCGTGCGCGCCGATCCTGGCCACCGCCTGGGCCACCCGGGTGACCGCGTTGTCCGCGTTCAGCATCGAGCCGTGGCCGGCCTGGCCGCGCGCGTGCAGCCGCATCCAGGCGAGGCCTTTCTGCGCGGTCTCGATCAGGTACAGCCTCAGTTCGGGGTTGATTTCGTAGGAGTAGCCGCCGACCTCGCTGATCGCCTCGGTGCAGCCCTCGAACAGCCCGGGGTGCTTCGCGGCGAGGAACTTGGCGCCGAAGTTGCCGCCCGCCTCCTCGTCGGCCAGGAAGGCCAGCACGACGTCGCGTCGCGGCCGACGACCCTCGCGCAGCATCCGGCGCACGACCGCGAGCGTCATCGCGTCCATGTCCTTCATGTCCACCGCGCCACGACCCCAGACCAGGCCGTCCTTCACCTCGCCGGCGAAGGGGTCCACGCTCCAGTCGGCGGCGTCCGCCGGGACCACGTCGAGGTGGCCGTGCACGAGCAGCGCGTCGGCCGAGGAATCCGAACCCTCGAAGCGGGCCACGACCGAGGCCCGGCCCGGCTCCGACTCGAAGATCTGCGGCTCAAGACCGACCTCGGCGAGCTTCTCCGCCACGTACTCGGCGGCCGGGCGCTCCGGTTTCACCGGATTCGACGTGTCGATCCGAATCAGGTCGGTCAGGAAACCGACCACCTCGCCGTAACCGGTCTCAGTCGCCTCGGTCTCGGTCTCGCGCGCGCTCTCGCTCATGAGGTCCAGCTTAGTCGGCGCGCACGTGCTGCCGAGGGTGCGGAAGTTCCGGCTCCTTGTGCTCCCCGTGGTCCGCATGCTCCGCGATGTGCGCGTGATGCAGCATGTGCACGCCGGACACGCTCAGCTCCGCGTCGACCTTGTGCCGACCCTCGTAGAGCGCCAGATAGACGCGGCGGACCTGGATCGCGGTCTCCAGCTCGCCGCTCATCCGCTCGTAGAACTGCGCCTTGTAGGCCTCATCGGTCAGCGAGGAGATGGCGAAGAAGAACGCGGAGACGGCGGCCAGGAAGAGCGAGACCTGCCACAGCCGGTCGTCGATCTGGAAGTGCAAGTAGTACTGTAGATCGTGGCCGAAGACCATGACCGGCTTGGAGTAGCCGTCCGGCTTCCCGGTCCAGTCGTTGATGAGCTCCTGGCTCAGCGCGGCCTTGCCGAACCCGAGGAAGAACACGAACACCAGCACGGCGAGCAGCACCACCTGCAGGATCTGCCCGATGAACAGCACCAGCAGCACATTGATCCGCTGCGCCCTGGTCAGCGGCAGCTCGCCCTCGTGCAGCACGATGCGGTCCACCACGGTCTCCATCGGCGTGCTGCGGCAGGCCGTGACGATCGTCAAGAGGTCGTCGTGCGCGGCGACCCGGCGCACCTCCGAGGGCAGCTGGTAGAACAGGAAAAGCGTGGTGAACAGGGCGAAAATCGCCACCACGACCCAGACCCTGGTCCGGGACATGTCCGCGCTGAACTCCCACACGTCCTTGCTGATGAACAGGAAGCTGTTGAACAGGAACAGCAGCGGCAGCGCCCGCGCGGCCAGGTTGAACACCTCGCCGAGCTCCTGGAACGTGCGCCGCAGCGCCCAGCCGGCCAGCGGCACCACCGCCGAGGCCACCAGGCAGATCACCAGCACCACGACCGCGTCGACGCCGAGGTCCAGCAGCGCGATCCGCGGCTTGTGCCGGGTGGCCAGGTCCACGATCGGCGGGATCAGCACGAAACCGGCGATCTCGAGCCATCCGGTGCGGCGCGGCAGGCCCAGCGCCTTCTCGCCCTTGACCAGGTTGCGCAGCATGTAGATGACGCAGAGCAGCAGAATGCCGAGCGCCGCGCCGCCGATCCGCTGCCAGAGCGTGAGCCGCAGCGCGAGGACGACCATCAGGTCGATGACGAAGTAGCCGAGCAGCAGCGGCAGCGCGAGCGAGAAGACGTCGTCGGTGGCCTTGCGGTCCTCGATGAAATACGGCAGCCCGTGCCGGACGAACCAGCTCTCGGTACGCGTCAACAGCACATCATCGGTCTCTGACACGGCTTGCTTCCCCCCGATTAAGTTCTAGTCCCTCTGGTCCCCCTAATATACGGACTAAGCCTACTGAGAGTTCAGTAGAACCCTGACCTTCGCGACGTCCTGGTTCATCCGCTCGATGAACTCCTCGAGGCTCGCGAAGCGCTCCTGGCCGCGCACCCTGGCCACGAACTCCACGGCCACGTGCCGGTCGTAGAGGTCCAGGTCGGTGCGGTCAAGCGCGTACGCCTCGACGGTCCGCGACTGGCCGTCGAACTGCGGGTTGGTGCCCACCGAGATCGCGGCGGGCAGCCGCTCCGCGCCGACGACCAGCCAGCCCGCGTAGACGCCGTCCGCCGGGATCGCCGTGTACTGCGGCGTCTCCACGTTGGCCGTGGGGAATCCGAGCTCGCGGCCGCGCTTGGCGCCGTGCACGACCGGGCCCTCGACCCGGTGCGGACGGTCCAGCCGCAGCGCCGCCGTCTCGACGTCGCCGGCGAGCACCATCCGGCGCACGTCGGTGGACGAGAAGCGCGACTCCTCACCCTCCTCGGGAGCGGCGAGAGCGAGCCCCTGGACGGTGAAGCCGTACTTCGCGCCGAGTTCGGTGAGCACCGCCACGTTCCCGGCCGCCTTGTGCCCGAAGCGGAAGTTCTCCCCGACGACGACGCCGACCGCGTGCAACCGGTCTACCAGCACCCGCTCGACGAACTCGGCCGGGGACTGCTTCGAGAGCTCCGCGGTGAACGGCAGCACCAGCACCGCGTCCACGCCGAGCGAGGACATCAGGTCGGAGCGGTACTCCGGCGTGGTCAGCAGCGCCGGGTGGGCGCCGGGACGCACGACCTCGCTCGGGTGCGGGTCGAAGGTCAGCACGACCGCGCGGGCCCCGCGCTCCCGGGCAAGCTCCACCGCCCGGCGCACGACCCGCCGGTGGCCGTGGTGCACGCCGTCGAAGAAGCCGATGGTCACCACGGACGCGCCCCAGTCCCCGGGCACCTCGTCCAGACCCCGCCAACGCTGCATCGCTTGCCGCTCTACGCTCACAGACCAAGCGTGCCAGATCTTCCTTCTTGATCCCTACTCGCTCCCCCGCATCCGGCGCTCGGCGGGCGGCTGTCGGAATTCAGCCCGTGGTCTTACGATGAGCTGCGTTTCGCCTGACGAGGAGGGGAATCTTCACCATGAGCTACCAGCAGCCGGGTCCTTACCCGGCCTTCCCGCAGTACCCGGGGGGCGCGGCGGTCGTCCCGCCCAAGCCGCCGCTGCCGCAAACCGTGCTGCGCGCGTACTACTGCATCCTGGCGGGCGCGGTGCTCTCCGTCGTGAGCATCGTGACGGCGCTCACCGAGATCAACACGATTCGCGGCGTGCTGGAGACCGGTGACCCGACCGCCGACCAGAGCACCATCAACTCACTGGTCACCGCCGCGATCGCGGTGGCCTGCGTGTTCGGCCTGATCGAGGTCGGGCTGTGGATCTGGATGGCCTTCGCGACGAAGGCGGGCAAGAACTGGGCGCGCATCCTGAGCACGGTCTTCTTCGGGCTCGAGGCGGCGAGCACGGTGATCGGCGCGCTGACCTACGTCGCCAGTTCCTCGAACGGCTCGTCGAGCACGACGTTCGCGTCCTCGGACACGGTGCTCGGGCAGGTCGTCGGGTGGCTGACGTTTCTTGCCGGGCTCGGGGCGATCATCCTGCTGTGGAACAAGGAGTCCTCGGCCTACTTCAAGCCGGCGGCCTTCTACCCGGTGCCCGGCGCCTACGGCTACCCGGGCATGCCGCCGGGCGCGGCTCCGTACAACTACCCGGTGATGCCGCAGCAGCCGCAGGACGCGCCGCGCGACCCCTGGGGCACGCCGCCGAACAGCTGAGTCGGACACACGTCAGGCTCGCACCTACTCAAGTCGAGTAGGTGCGAGCCTGACGCTTTTTCAGACAAACACTGCGATCGGCTTACAGCGCCGTCCCTGTTCCTCGACCAGCGCCAGGAACACGCCGTCCGGGGCGAAGACCGCGATCGGTCCGGGGCCGAGGCCGCGCGCGGGCAGCGGTCCGCCGTGCGCGATCGCCTTCGCCTGCTCCTCGTCCGCGTCGTAGCGCGGGAACGCCGCCCCGGCCGCCTCGGCGATCGGCAGCACCGGCACCTGCTGCCCGGCCTCGACCAGCGCGGTCAGGTCCGCCAGCGGCACGGCCTCGGCCAGCGTGTAGGGACCGACTCGGGTACGTCGCAGGGCCGTGAGGTGACCGCCGACGCCGAGCCCCTCGCCCAGGTCGCGGGCCAGCGCCCGGATGTACGTGCCGCTGGAGCACACGACCCGCACGTCCAAGTCGATCAGACCCTGTGCCTGCTCGGTGTCCCCGGCCACGAGCCGCCGGGTGGCGAGCAGTTCGAACTCGAAGACCGTGATCGGACGCGGCGCCAGCTTCACCTCGTCGCCCGAGCGGACCCGCGCGTAGGACCGCACGCCGTCTACCTTGATGGCCGAGACAGCCGACGGCACCTGCATGATCTCGCCGCTCAGCGCCGCGATGCCGGCCGCGATCCCCGCCTCGGCCACCGCCGCGACCGCCTCGGGGCCCGCCTGCTCGGTGACCTCGCCCTCGGCGTCGTCGGTAATGGTGCGCTGGCCGAGCCGGATCGTCGCCTCGTACTCCTTGCGGGTCAACGCGAGGTGGCCGAGCAGCCGGGTGGCCCGCTCGACCCCGAGCACGAGGACGCCGGTGGCCATCGGGTCCAGCGTCCCCGCGTGGCCCACCCGCCGGGTGCCGACCAGCCGGCGCATCTTGCCGACCACGTCGTGCGAGGTCCAGCCGCCGGGCTTGTCCACAATGACGAGACCGTCCGGGGGCACCGGACGGTCCGCATAGGCCTTGGGCCGACGGCTCAACGCTCGGCCTCGTCGTCGGCCTCTTCGTCATCGTCATCGTCGAGAGAGCGCGGCGCCTTATAGGGGTCCGCCTCGCCGGCGAAGGTCTTGCCCTCGGCGATCTCGCGCACTCGGGCGTCCTCGGCGGCAGCCTTGGCCAGCAAGTCGGTGATCTGCTTGGCGCCCTCCGGGATCGCGTCGAGGATGAACGCCAGCGTCGGGGTGAACTTCACCCCCGTCTGCCGTCCGACCTCACTGCGCAGAATGCCCTTGGCCGACTCCAGCGCGGCGGCCGTGGCCGCCCGCTCCTCCTCGTCGCCGAAGACCATGTAGAAGACCGTGGCCTCCCGCAGATCCCCGGTGATCCGGGTGTCGGTGATGGTGACGAACCCCAGACGCGGATCCTTGATCTTGGTCTTCAGCGTCTCCGCGACCACCACCTTGATCCGGTCGGCGAGCTTCGCCGAACGCGTGCTGTTCGCCATGGTCCGCTCCTTCGTTCAGTCGTCTTCGTCGCTGCGGACCCGGCGGTGGACCGAGAGCACCTCGAGCTCCGGCCGCCGGGCCACCGCGCCCTCGCAGTCATCCAACAGCTCTACCACCCGCTGGTGCGTGCCCGCCACGACGGCCACGCCGAGCACGGCGCGCCGGTGCAGGTCCTGCAGGGCGACCTCGGCCGCGCCCACAGGCCCGCGGCGGTTGAGGTCCGCCAGAACGGGCCTGATCAGGGCCCGTTTCTCCTTGAGCGAGTGCACCTCACCCAACAGTACGTCGATCTTGAGCGTTCCGGAGAACATGCCGTCATCGGCCACAGCGCATCAGGGCTTGACCCCGCCCGGGGGATGAATGACAGGGGATTGTGAGGGCCCGAAGGCCCGGTGTGCGAAAGACTCGCACACCGGGCCCGCCGGGACCAATTCAATGTGCGCGTCAGGCGCGCGGCTTCTCCCGCATCTCGTAGGTCTCGATCGTGTCGCCGACCTGGATGTTGTTGAAGGAGCCTAGGCCGATACCGCACTCGTAGCCCTCGCGGACCTCGGTGGCATCGTCCTTGAACCGGCGCAGCGAGTCGATCGTCAGGCCCTCCGCGATCAACGCGCCGTCCCGGATGAGACGGGCCTTGGCGTTGCGGCGGATCAGACCGGAGCGCACGATCGTACCGGCGATGTTGCCGAACTTGGAGGAGCGGTAGACCTCGCGGATCTCCGCGGTGCCGAGCGACACCTCCTCGAACTCCGGCTTGAGCATGCCCTTGAGCGCCGCTTCCATCTCCTCGATCGCCTGGTAGATGACCGAGTAGTAGCGGATCTCGATGCCCTCGCGGTCGGCCTTCGTCCGCGCCCGGCCGTCGGCCCGCACGTTGAAGCCGATGATGATCGTGTCGCTGGTCAGCGCCAGGTCCACGTCGGACTCGGTGATCGCGCCGACGCCGCGGTGGATGATCCGCAGGTCGACCTCCTCGCCG
>Ga0073928_10001963_pt1 | contig 37591 bp, 31 predicted proteins | sample PaiPotPPA55metaG_FD_76969 | JGI IMG/M metagenome (GOLD analysis project Ga0073928, IMG submission 76969) | Iron sulfur acid spring bacterial and archeal communities from Banff, Canada, to study Microbial Dark Matter (Phase II) - Paint Pots PPA... ... | reverse complement strand
CGCTGAGCCAGGCAGCTGACGCGACCCCGGGTGACGTGGCCAACGTGGACTTCAGCCTGCGCTGTACGCCCCCGGCGACACCGACCAAGCTGCCCAGCCCGCCGCCGGTCGTGGTGCCGGAAGGCGGGCCTGTCGACATTCCGTTGATCCGTGAGTCCGATCCGGCGCACAAGATCGAGATCGTGATTCCGCCCGCGCACGGGTCAATCGTCGAGCTGCCGAACAACGAGGTGCTGCGGTACACGCCTGAACCCGGGTACACCGGCGCTGACAGCTTCACTTATGAGGCGAAGACCAAGACCGGCGGCCTTGCGGAGGTGACCATCAGGCTGAAGGTGGTCGCCCAACTCCCGGCGACCGGCTCCGACAACACGAACCTGCTGCTGGAACTTGGCGCTGGGCTCGTGCTGGCCGGTGCGGTGCTGCGGTTCGCTGCACGCCGCCGCAAGTCGTAGGTCGTAGCCCCAGGCAGGCTGAACGACGATGCCGCCGTCCGGATCGCCCGGGCGGCGGCATCGTCGCGTGTATCTGTCAGCGCTGTCTGGTCAGAGCCCGTAGACGCGGGTCGCGGTGCCGCCGAAGACCGCCTCCCGCTCGGCGGGGCTCAGTCCCCCGGTCAGCTGTTGGGCAGCGTCGAAGACCTCTGCGTAGGTGCCCGCGAGCACGCAGACCGGCCAGTCGGAGCCGAACATCAGCCGGTCCGCGCCGAAGGCCTCGAAGGCGGTCTCCGCGTACGGCTTGAGATCCGCGACCGTCCAGCTGCTCCAGTCTGCCTCCGTCACCATGCCGGACAGCTTGCAGACGATGTTCGGTTCGGCTGCCACCTGCCTGATCCAGGTCGCCCAGGGTTCGAGCTTTCCACCGGCGATATCCGGCTTGCCAAGGTGGTCGAGCACGAATGTGACCTGCGGCAGCGCGCGCACCACGGCGAGCGCGGCCGCTGCCTGCGACGGCCGGATGAGCAGATCGTAGGGCAGGCCGCCGTCGGCGACCGCCGCGATGCCCTGGCGCACGTCGGGCCGGGAGAGCCAGTCCGGCTCCGGTTCGTCCTGGACCAGGTGCCTGATGCCGCACAGCAACTGGCCTCCCGCGGCACCCTGCAGAACCGCGAGCTCGGCCCCGGGATCCGGCGCCGTCAGGTCCATCCATCCGACGACTCCGCCGATGAGCCTGTTGCACGCGGCGAAGGCCAGGAATTCCCTGGTCTCGTCGGTCGAGGCGGCGACTTGGACGAGGACCGTCTTGTCCACGCCGGCCGCTCTCGCCTCAGGCTCCAGCTCGTCGAGGGTGAAGTCGCGCCAGATCGACTTCAGCTCGTCTGCGCGCAGCCACCCGTGCGCACGGACCTTCAGATCCCAGAGATGGTGATGCGCGTCTACCGTCATGCGGTCACCCCATTGTCACCGTGTCTTCGGACTTCGTCGTCACGCATATTAGGAGTGTGAGCCTACGCCGCAAAGGCCACGCTCGCGCAATTCCTCCCACAACGTCTCCGGTACCGTTACCCCGGCCATCGCCACGCAATCCGCTGCCTGCTCTGGGGAACGCACGCCGACGAGCACGCTCGCGACGGCCGGGTGGGCGAGCCCGAACGCGATGGCGGCCGCGCGCAGCGGAACGCCGTACTTCCGGCAGACGGCCTCGATGTCCAACGCCCTTTGTACGAGCTCTGGCGGAGCGGGCTGATAGTCGTACGTCGCGGCCGCCCTCGGGTCGGCGAGCAAGCCCGAGTTGAACACGCCACCGAGGATGACCCGCACGCCGCGTTCCAACGCGGCCGGCAGCAGATCCTCGGCTCCGCTCTGGTCAAGCAGCGTGTAGCGTCCGGCGAGCAGGACCACGTCGATATCGGTCTCGCGCACGAACCGCGCCGGGACGGCGGTTTGGTTCATGCCGACCCCGATGGCGCGCACGACGCCTTCGTCCCTCAGCTTCTCCAGGGCCGGATACCCGCTCTCGAGGGCCTCGTCGACGAAGTCGTCTGGGTCGTGCATGTAGGCGATGTCGATGTGGTCGAGCCCGAGACGCTGCAGACTCTCCTCGATGCTGCGATTGATGCCCTCCGCGCTGAAGTCCCACCTACGTCGATAGGCGGCGGGGACGTCGAAGCCCTCGGTGTCCCGATCGGCCGGGTTCGGCGCGTCGACGGGCTCGAGGATCCGCCCGACTTTCGTCGACAGGACGTAGTCCTGCCGCGGTCGGTCGCGTAGTGCCTCGCCGATTCTGCGCTCGGACAGGCCGAGTCCGTAGTGCGGGGCGGTATCGAAGTAGCGGATTCCGTTGTCCCAAGCGGCATCCACCGCGGCCCTGGCGGCTTCGTCGTCCACGGCGCCGAGCAGGTTGCCGATGGCGGCGCCGCCGAAGCCGAGGTTGGACAGTTGCGGGAAGGAGGGGTTGAACACGACCGGGGACCTCAGTTCCTATTCCTGTTTGTCTATTGTCCGGCAGGCCGGGGACGCAGGCCGGTGAAGCCACCGTCGACCGCGATAGATGTGCCGGTGACGCTGCCTGCCAGCGGAGAGGCGAGGTACGCGATAGCGGCGGCGATCTCCTCGGCGGTGACGAGCCGGCCCATCGGCTGGCGAGCTTCCAGCGCCTTGCGCTCCGCCTCGGGGTCCGACGCGTCCTCCAGCAGACGGCCGACCCAGGGCGTGTCGGCGGTGCCCGGGTGCACGCAGTTGACGCGGATCCCTTCGCGCAGGTGGTCCGTGGCCATCGCGAGGGTCAGCGCGTACACGGCTCCCTTGGTCGCGCTGTAGAGCGCTCGCAGCGGGAGGCCGGCGACGGCGGCGATGCTCGCCGTGTTGACGATCGCGGCGTGTTCGGATCGCCTGAGGTGCGGCAGGGCGGCCCTGGTCACCCGGACCATGCCGACCACGTTGACGTCGTACACGCGGTGCCACTGCTCGTCCGGGTTGTCCTCGACGGTGCCCGCCGCGCCGATGCCCGCGTTGTTGACGAGGATGTCGATGCCGCCGAGGGCCTCGGCCGCGTTCGCGACCGCGGCCCGCACCGACTCGTCGTCGGTCACGTCGGCGACGAAGCCGAGCTTGGGATCAGGGGATGCACCGGGATCGAGGTCGAGCACCGCGACCCGGGCGCCGCGCGCAGCCAGCAGCGTCGCCGTGGCGAGCCCGATACCGGAACCGCCGCCGGTCACAACCGCCCTCAGGCCCGCGAGCTCACCATTCGCAGTCGTGTCTTCGCTGCTTGTCATGCTGTAACTCCTTCGTTCAGCCGGCGCAGGTCTTCCAACCAGAACGTACCGCCGGGATACGTGTACGTGGCAATCGACTCGGGGTGCATCTGGGCGGAGAAGCCCGGTGCCGTGGGTGCCGTGTACCGGCCGGCGTTCATCCGCACCGGCTCGGTGAAGTGCTCGTGCAGGTGGTCGACGAACTCGATGACGCGGTTCTGGGTGCTGCCGGTGAGCGCGACGTAGTCGAACATCGAGAGGTGCTGCACCAGTTCGCACAGGCCGACGCCGCCGGCGTGCGGGCAGACCGGCACACCGAACTTGGCCGCCAGCAGCAGGATCGCCAGATTCTCGTTCACGCCGGCCACGCGGGCGGAGTCGAGCTGCAGGATGTCGATGGCGCCCGCCTGCAGCAGTTGCTTGAACACGATCCGGTTCTGCACGTGCTCGCCGGTGGCCACCTTCACCGGTGTCACGCCGCGCCGGATCGCCGCGTGGCCGAGGACGTCGTCCGGGCTGGTGGGCTCCTCGATCCAGTAGGGCTCGAACTCGCCCAGCGCCTTGACCCAGTCGATGGCGGCCTGCACGTTCCAGCGCTGGTTCGCGTCGATGGCGATCCGGATGTCGGGGCCGACGGCGGCCCGCGCGGCTCGGAACCTGCGCACGTCGTCCTGCAGATCCGCACCGACCTTCAACTTGATCTGTGTGAAGCCCTCGGCCACGGCCTCCTTGGCGAGGCGGGTCAGCTTCTCGTCGCTGTAGCCCAGCCAGCCGGGCGACGTCGTGTACGCCGGATAGCCCTGTGCCCGCAGCTGCGTGATGCGTTCCGCGGCGCCCACCCGGCCGACGGTCAGCAGGTCGAGGGCCTCGGCCGGGCTGAGGGCGTCCTCGATGTAGCGGAAGTCGATCTGCGAGACCAGCCACTCCGGAGAGGCCTCGGCGAGCAACTGCCACACGGGCTTGCCCGCGCGCTTGCCCGCGAGGTCCCAGACCGCGTTGACGACCGCGCCGATCGCCATTTGCATGACGCCCTTCTCCGGTCCCAGCCAGCGCAGCTGACTGTCGCCGACCAGCGCCCGGCTGAGCACGCCGGGATCCGCGCACAGCGAGTCGACCTCGAGGCCGACCACGTGCTCCCGCAGCGCGTCGATCGCGGCCACCTGTACCTCATTGCCCCGACCTATGGTGAAGGCGAAGCCGTGCCCGGACAGTGCGGAGCCTCGCCCGTCCACGGCGTCGGTGCGCAGCACCAGGTAGGCGGCCGAATAGTCAGGGTCCGGATTCATCGCGTCCGAACCATCGTGCTCTCGCGAGGTGGGAAACCGGATGTCATAGGTGTCCAACGCGACCACGCGCGCGCGACCGACCGACATAAACAACAGTCCTTTCAGCCTTCGATGGGACAGAATCTAGAAGGCCGAAGGGACTAAGCGCAAGCCATTCATCGGATGTATTCCGGGGCGGCGGTCGCCAACGCGGCCGCCGCCCCATTTCTCCCCCGGTCGCCTCAGCTCACCGACGCGTGGTCAGGGTGACGCCGAGCCCGCTGAACGAGAGATCGGTGTTCTGCTCGGTGATGGCCGCGTACTGCGAGACGGTCGCCCGCGCGTCGAGGAAGACGTTGCGCAGCGTGAGCGTCGTCGGGTCGTTCGCGTCGTGGCCCTCCACGATCTCCTCGGCGCCCTGGATCGAGCCGGTCGCTATCGCGCCATCGATGGTGACGCCGGTGAAGTCGGGGATGCTCGTTCCGGTCGGGCTCGAGTAGAAGGGGTCGAGGTCGATCGGGTACTGCAGGTCGTTCATCACCGTGTCGCGGTACTCGACGTCCTGGACCAGGCCGCCGACGCCCGCGTAGGACTTGATCCGGATGCCGGCCGCGATGCTCGACTCGTTGCCGAAGGTGTCCTTGCCCTCGATCAGGTTCCGGTCGGCCAGGATCTCCTCCAGGCCGTACGTCGTCTCGCTGCCGATCGAGATGCCGTGCGTACCGAGGCATCGGTTGTCCTCGATCGTGACGTGCGCGTCGGTGGCGTTGTTGGTCTGCATCGCTACGCAGTCGTCACCGTCCATGATCGATGAGTCGCGGATCGTTGCGTAGGACGAGGAGTCGAAGTCGACGCCGTCGGTGTTGAGTGCGGTGTCCGGGGTCTCGATGACGAGTCCCTGGACCAGCAGTCCGCCGCCGGTCTTGTAGTACAGGTTCTCCTTGGCGGAGTTTCGCAGGGTCAGGTTGTAGACGGTGAAGTCGTCGGAGCTTGTGGCCTGGATCAACCGCGGGTTGACCTGCTTGAGTCCCTCGGCCTTCGCGGTCACCGCGTTGTCCCACCAACTTGTGGTGGTGCCGAGGATCGGCAGGTCGCCTCGTCCGTCGATGACGCCCTGCTCCGGATTGCCGAACTGGTCGCGGCCGCGTGCCCGGATGCTCTCGATCCCGCTCTCGTTGCCGCTTACCGCGATGAACGGCGCGCAGCCGCTCGACGATGAGGCGATCGTTCCGCAGCTCGCGCCGTAGTCGGACGCTTGGCGAGATGCGTAGAGGACGACGTTCGGGTCGAGCACGAGGTATTCGAATGCGCCGATGGTGAGCGGCGCGGAAAGGAATGCGGTTTCGGACGTACCGTCGCTGCTCGGCGCCAGGACGACGGCCTCACCCGTGCCGGCGCACGCGGTGAGCGCGGCCTGGATGCGTGCCGTGTCGGGTGCGGCGACTTCCTGGGTGTCCGTGAATTCGCGGCTCGCCGGGTTGGCGAGGCCGGAGGTCACGGTCTGGCAGGTGCCCGGGGTCGCGGGCTGCTGGATGTCCCGGGTGTCGCCGATCCCGGCATCCGCCTGCTCGGCGAGGCTCGCCGCTGTGGCGGTGGCCGCACCGGTGACGACCGGATCCCAGCCGTCGCTGCCGGCGAGGTACGTGTAGGCCGTATAGTTCGCCGCCTCGGCCGCCGTCAGCTGCGGACGCGTCGACTCGGTGGGGTCTGCGCCGTAGCCCGTGTTGTCGTATTCGTAGTAGCGGCCTGCCGTCCAGGTGGCGCTGCTGATGCCCAGGTACGGATTCGTCGCGTTGACCTGCGCGGGCAGGTTCGTGTCGCGCACGACGAGCTGCGGCGCGGTTCCGGAGAACGGTTCCCATGCTCGCCCGAGGTAGACGGTGTTCGACGCGAGCGTGCTGGTCACCGTGTCGCCGGTGAGCAGGATGCCGTAGGTGTCCGCGCTGTACGTCGCGGGGGCGGTCAGGTAGGCCTTGGAGTAGATCCCGTCGTTCAGCGTGACGATGTTGGAGCGATCCACGACGAGGTCGCCGTCTCCGAAAATGAAGTCGACGTCGCCCTCGATCGTTGAGTCGTACACGTACTGCCGCAGTTGGGCGCTCGCGGTCGAGTCCCACGACAGCAGCGTGTCCTGGTGGCCGTAGAAGACGTCGTCCTCGTAGACCTGATGGTCGCCCTCCATCGCGATGGCCACAGCCTGGGTTGCGGTGACGGACGGGTAGTTGAGCTTGTCGAACGTGTTGCTGAAGGTGAGGTACTTCGCGGTGAAGTTGCTCGCCTTCACGTGCACGGTCGCGGATCCCTCGGTGCCGTACGTGGCGGTGCCGCTGCCGGTCGACTCGCCAGCGTACGTCGCGGAGGTGATGACGACGTCCTTCGGGTTCCCGGTCGCACCGATCATGCTCAGATGCAGCTTGGTCGCCGGGACGGTGACCATCTCGTTGTAGGTGCCCTTGTCGATCTCGATCGTGTATGCCGTCGAGGAGTCGTCGGGCACTGCGTTCACCGCCGCTTGAACGGTGGTGTACTCGGCGCCGCTCGCGCCGACGGTCAGCGTGACACCCGCTGCGGCCGTGGCAGCCGAGGTGGCACCTGCGGTGTCGGCGAAGGCCGGTGCCGCGATCATCGTGGTCGTGGTCAGCAGTGCGGTGGCGGAGGCGGCGAGCAGGAAGACCCTACGCAGTTGCATCGGCAGGGTCCTCACAGGCTCGGGTAGCCGGCAAAGGAGCAGCTCGGCACGGAACCGGATCCGCTGATCGAGGTGCTGGTCACGCCGGTGCCGCTGGGCACGATCGTGGAGTTGTAGTAGGACACGTTCGCGTATTCGGCCGTGTAGCTGTTGCTGTCGAGGCTTACGTCCTCGAGCGTGAGGCCGAGCGGATAGGTGGAGCTGTAGCCCTCGACTGCCGACTTGGCGCTGGAAACGGAGCTCGTCTCCTTCGCCTCGTAGATCGTGACGGACTTGAAGTACGGGTAGTTCGAGCCCGTGGAGGACGAGTAGTACGGGTTGATCTCGATCGGGTACTTCAGCTGCTCCATGCACGTGTCGGCGTATTCGACGTTGCTCACCGTGCCGCCGACCTTGCTGTAGCTCTTGATCCGGATTCCGTTGGCGCTGCCGGACTCGGTGCCGTTGGAGTCAGTGCCCTGGATCCAGTTCTGGTCGACGTAGACCGAGCTGACGCCGTAGGTCGTCTCGCTGCCGATCGAGATGCCGTGTGTGCCGTAGCAGTGGTTGCCGGTCACCGTCAGGTATTCGTCTGCGGAGGCGTTGGTCTGCATGGCGACGCAGTCGTCGCCGTCCATGATGTACGAGTCCTCGACGGTGGCGTCCGTGGAGGAGTCGATGTCGATGCCGTCCGTGTTGAGCGCCGTGTCGACGGTCTTGATCCTGAGGCCCCACACGGTGAATCCGCTACCGGACTTGTAGTACAGGTGCTCCTTGGCCGAGTCGACCAGGTCGATGTCGTACACGGTGAAGTTGTTCGCGCCGCTGGCCTGGATCAGCCGCGGGTTGACCTGGCTCTTGCCGTCGTTCTTCGCGGTCTGGGCGTTGGCCCACCATGAGGACGAGGTGCCGTAGACGTCGAGGTCGCCGCGGCCGTCGATCGAACCCTGCGATCCGGAGGAGGACTGGGTCCCCTCGATCCCGGAGCTCGAGCCGGTCACGGTGATGAACGCGTTGCAGCCGCTGCTCGTGCTCGACGAGATCGTGCCGCAGGTGGCGCCGGAGCTCGCCTGGTACTCGGAGGCGACGCGCGAGGCGAAGAGCGTGACGCCGATGTCCACGACGAGGTAGACGTCGCTGCCGATGGTCAGCGGCGCGGACAGGAAGGCGTTGTCCGAACCGCTGGCGGCCAGGACCACGGCCTTTCCGGTGCCTGCGCAGCTGTTCAGCGCCGACTGGATGCGCGAGGTGTCCGGCGGCGCGGACTCCTGGGAGCTGGTGAACGTCCGGGAGCTCGGGGCCACCAGTGTGGCGCTGAGCGTCGTGCAGGTGCCGGGCAGGGTCGGCTGGGTGACGGTGCGTTGGTCGCCGATGCTGCCGGCGGCGGCGTTGGTCGCCGGCAGCGCGGTCAGCGCGAGCGAAGTCAGGGCGAGGAGAGGCAGGGCGCGCAGGGGCAAGGCGCGCAGAGGGAGGGAAGAGCGCATGACGGCCATCCGTATCGACATTGACAACAGAGGTGGGTTCCGCCACGCGAGCCAGACACCCTCATACCGGGCCAGCGTGTCGTGCAGTCCGGGACGCTAGAGGCGGAGCACGTACGAGTCAAGAGCGTTGACGGGATCTCATGTCGCCGATACGTTGCACGGCACGTCGTATATGAGACATCGATGGTGCGACGTAATCCCGCGCGGGCGGCCCCGACTCACCCTCACTCGGTCGGCAGGCGGCCCGCGCGGGCCCGGTCTACGGGGGCGCGGTAGGGGGATTCGAGCAGCCACCGGCACCCAGACCGTTGACACGGAGCGGTCGTGGCGTTAGCTTCCTCTCACATCGTATACGAGATACCCGATGCGGAATCACGGATACGCGGTACTCGCGTCACCCGTGGCGCACACTCGTCGTGGAACGGAAAGATGCATGCCTGACTCGGTCATGTCCTCGGTCGCGGTGCCCTCGCGCACCGAGGCGGTGCTGGACGCGGTGAAGCACGCGATCCTCACCGGCCGCCTCGCTCCGGGCCAGCCGCTGATAGAGACCGAGCTCGCCGGGCAGCTCGGCGTCTCCAAGACCCCGGTGCGCGAGGCGCTCAAGACGCTGGCCGGCGCGGGCCTGGTGACCATGAGCCCGTACAAGGGCGCGTCCGTGCGCCTGGTGGACGACGCCCTCGCGCACTCGGTCTACGACATCAGGGTCCTGCTCGAGCCCGAGGCGGTGCGGCGCTCCGCGAGCAACACCGAGGCGGCCGGGCACGCCTGGCTGACCGCCGAGGCCGCGCTGGACCGGGCGGACCGCGCGGCCGATCGGGCGGACCGGCAGGAGGCGAACCGGGAGTTCCACCGCGCGCTGTACGCCGGCTGCGGCAATGACCTGATGGTCGGGATCCTGGACGGGCTGCGCGATCAGACGGCGCTGGTCTCCACCGTCGTGTGGACGCGCAACGCCAGCTGGGAGCAGGAGGCGTCCGAGCACCGGGCCATCCTCGAGGCGATCAGGGCGGGCCGCGCGGATGTCGCGGCCTCCCTGCTGGAGGAGCACATCAGGGCCTTCGTCGACCGGAACTTCGGCGCGGCGACCGACCAGCACTGAACGAAAGCACGAGAACACGAGGACGAGCGACGAAAGCGGTCCGGACCGCTGCAACGATCCGGACCGCGCGCCACTGCACCACCGCAAGATCGGCGCGCCCCGGAGAGGGTCGCGCCCTGGTGAGATCCACGAGTGGGGAAACAGTATGCAGTCCGATGATGGCACGGTCGGAGCACCGGCGGCTACGGAGGCCGCCGACTCCGAGTTCTCCGCGTCGCGCGAGGCGTTGCGCGGGGTGGTCGCGATCCCGGTGACGCCCTTCGGCGCTGACGGCGGCGTGGACTGGGGGCAGCACGGCGCCCTACTGACCCGCCTGGTCGCGGGCGGTGTGCGGGCCGTCACCCCGAACGGCAACACCGGCGAGTTCTACACGCTCGAACCGACCGAGGCCCGGCGTGCTACCGAGAACACGGTCAAGGAGGTGGGCGGGCAGGCCGCGATCATCGTCGGCGTGGGCCTGGACACCGCCGGGGCGATCTCGGCCGCCCGGCACGCTCGCGACGCCGGCGCGCAGATGGTCATGGTGCACCAGCCCGTGCACCCGTACATCTCCGGCGACGGCTGGACCGAGTACCACCGGCGGATCGCGGAGGCGGTGCCGGAACTCGGCATCGTGCTCTATGTGCGCGACGCGCGGATCACCGGAGCGCAGATCGGGCGGCTCGGCGAGCTGTGCCCGAACGTGATCGGGGTGAAGTACTCGGTTCCCGACCCGGTGCGCTTCGCCTCGGTGGCGATGGACGCCGGACCCGGCCGCTTCGAGTGGGTGGCCGGTCTGGCCGAGCTGTCCGCACCCGGCTATTTCGCCATGGGAGCCACGGGATTCACCTCCGGTCTGGTGAACGTCGTGCCCTCGATCTCGCTCGACCTCCACCACCGGCTGGACGTCGGTGACTACGCGGAGGCGCTGCGGATCTGGGCCCTGATCCGGCCGTTCGAGGAGCTGCGCGCGGCGGATTCCTCCGCGGACAACGTGAGCGTGGTCAAGGAGGCGCTCGCGCAGCTCGGGCTGTGCCGGGCCGACGTCCGTCCGCCCTCGCGCACGCTGCCGCGTCCGGTGCGCGACCACGTCGAGGCCATCCTCGCGTCCTGGGGTGAGCGGTGGACGATATGACCTCGAATTCCGACGCACCCCTGCGTTCGGCGGCCTGGTTCGGCGAGGGCGCCACCGGCGGCCACCTGCGCGCGTTCTCGCACCGCACCCGGCTCGCTCAGCTCGGCTACGAGCCGAGCGAGTACGAGGGCAAGCCGGTCATCGCGATCCTCAACACCTGGTCCGACATCAACCCGTGTCACATGCACCTGCGTGAGCGGGCCGAACAGGTCAAGCGCGGCGTGTGGCAGGCGGGCGGATTCCCGCTCGAGTTCCCGGTATCCACGCTGTCCGAGACCTTCCAGAAGCCGACCCCGATGCTCTATCGCAATATGCTGGCGATGGAGACCGAGGAGCTGCTCCGCTCGTATCCGGTGGACGGCGCGGTGCTCATGGGCGGCTGCGACAAGACCACGCCGGCTCTGCTCATGGGCGCGACGAGCGCGGATGTACCTGCACTGTTCCTGCCGGCCGGGCCGATGCTGCGCGGCGACTACCGGGGCGGGCCGCTCGGCTCCGGCACGGACCTGTGGAAGTACTGGGACGAGCACCGGGCCGGCCGGATCGGCGACTGCGAGCTCGCCGAGGTCGGCTGCGGCCTGGCCCGCTCCCCCGGGCACTGCATGACCATGGGGACGGCGAGCACCATGACGTCCGTCGCCGAGGTGCTCGGCGTCGCGCTGCCCGGCAGCGCCTCGATCCCGGCAGTCGACAGCGCGCACCATCGCATGGCCGCACGAACGGGCATGCGGGCGGTGGAGCTGGCCCGCGAAGGGCGGCGGTTGACCGAGTTCCTGACCCGCGAGGCCTTCGAGGACGCGGCGGCCACCGTGTTCGCGCTCGGCGGCTCGACAAATGCGCTGATCCACCTGATCGCGATGGCCGGACGTGCCGGCGTCCGATTCACGCTCGACGACTTCGACGAGATCTCCCGTCGCGTGCCGGTGCTGGCCAATCTGCGTCCGTCGGGCAAGCACCTGATGGAGGACTTCTACTACGCCGGCGGTCTCCAGGCCCTGCTCGCCGAGCTTGCCAAGGTGCCGGGAGCACTGCATCCGGAGCGGGCGAGCGTGGGCGGCAGGACCGTGGGCGAGTACTGGGCCGACGCCCGGGTGCACAACCCGGACGTCATCCGCTCGGCGAAGGAGCCGTGCAGCGCGGAGGGCGGACTCGCCGTGCTGCGGGGGAATCTCGCGCCGGACGGGGCGGTGATCAAGTACATCGCCTCGCAGCGCCCCGGCCTGCTCAAGCACACCGGTCCGGCGGTGGTCTTCGACTCGTACCCGGAGTTGCGCGAGGGGATCGACGACCCGGTGCACGGGCTGACCGCGGATTCGGTACTCGTGTTGCGCGGCGCCGGGCCGATCGGCGGACCCGGTATGCCCGAGTACGGCATGCTGCCGATCCCCAAGTACCTCCTGGAGGCCGGGGTGACGGACCTGGTCCGGATCTCCGACGCGCGGATGAGCGGCACGAGCTACGGCACCTGCGTGCTGCACGTCGCGCCGGAGTCGCACGTCGGCGGCCCGCTCGCGCTGGTGCGTACCGGCGACCTGATCACCCTCGACGTCGAAGCAAGGACCCTGACACTCGAGGTCGACGACGCGGAGCTCGCCCGCCGTCGGGACGCCTGGCAGTGGCCCGAGCCGAAGTTCGAACGCGGCTACGGCGCGCTCTACCAGGAGCACATCACTCAGGCCGACCAGGGCTGCGACTTCGATTTCCTGGCCCGGCCAGGGCACAACCCGCAGCCCGACCCGCACTGATCCGCTTTCAGCACCTTGCAGACCGTACCGGCCACGCCGGCGATCGGCCTGCCCTGATCACCAATCATTGAAGATTCACATCTGGACCAAAGGCGGTTCAACCATGTCAACGCAGCTTCCCGCGTTCAATCGTCGCGCACTGCTCGGCTCGGCCGGACTGGCGGTGGGCGCCGTGGCGGCCTCCCCGCTGCTGGCCGCGTGCTCGGCTCCCACCTCGGCGGCCTCCGGTGCCACGCCGGCCGCCACCCTCGCGTCGACCCCGAAGTCCCCGGTGACACTCAACATCCTGGACGTCGCCGGAAACCTGGCGCTGACCAAGCCGGCCATCGAGGCCTTCAAGTCGGCGCACCCTGAGATCCTCTCGAACGTCACCTACAGCACCGGCACCGCGCCGCAGCTTCCCGCGAAGCTCAAGGCGGAGCAGGCCGGCGGGAACGTGCAGACCTCGCTCGTGCTCACCGGCACCGACGGCCTGGCCTCGGGCATCACCGACGGGCTCTACTACAACCTCAAGACGTACTACGACCAGTTCTTCCCGGGCCTGATGTCGAACTACCAGACCGCCGCGGCGAACATGGCGACGCTGGCGCAGGACCAGGGCATCGAGATCGTCTGGTACCCGAGCGGCCCGCTGATCGAGTACAACCCGGCCACCGTCAAGACCGCGCCGTCGACCACCGACGAACTGCTGAGCTGGGCGCAGGCGAACCCCGGCAAGTACCAGTACGCGCAGCCGCGCAACTCGGGGCCCGGACGTACCTGGCTGATGGGCCTGCCCTACCTGCTCGGCGACTCGGACCCGACGGATCCGACCAACGGCTGGTCCAAGACCTGGGCCTACCTGACCGAGTTGAACAAGTACGTCAGCACGTACCCGTCCGGCACGACCGCGACGATGAAGAACATCGCCTCCGGGACCGTGGACATCATCGCGTCCACCACCGGCTGGTACATCAACGGCCGGGCGATAGGCACCGTGCCGAAGTCCATCGCGGTCGCGAAGTTCCAGACCTTCACCTGGGTCACCGACGCGCAGTACGGAGTGATTCCGAAGGGCGTCTCGGACGACACGCTGGTCGCATGCCTGCGCCTACTGGCCTACATCCTCACGCCGACCGCCCAGGCCGTGACCTACGACAAGGGCTACTTCTACCCGGGCCCGGCGGTAAAGGACGTCACGATCGCACAGGCACCGGCCTCCTCGCAGCAGGTCATCTCGGAGTACGGCGTGCCGGACTTCGACAACTGGATGACCGAGTACCCGATGAAGAACTCGCTTCCGGCCACCGCTCAGGTCACTGCGTTCGACCTGTGGGACAAGTACATCGGCAGCAGCAAGTGACGACGGTCGAAAAGACGATGACCGAGACGATACAGAGTCCTGCGAATCCAACGCCGATCGCGGGCAAGAAGTTCAGTGAGCTACGGCTGCACGGGATCAGCCGCGCATACGGCACGCACACCGCACTGCACCCCTTTGATCTCACCATTTCCGGCGGCGAGTTCATCGCCCTGCTCGGACCTTCGGGCTGCGGGAAGACGACCGCGCTCAACTCGATCGCCGGGCTGCTCCCGCTGACCGCGGGTTCGATCGAGCTCGACGGGAAGCGGATCGACACGCTGCCGCCGGAGAAGCGCGGCTTCGGCATGGTCTTCCAGAACTACGCGCTCTTCCCGCACCTGAGCGTGCGCCGGAACGTCGCGTTCGGCCTGCGGATGCGCAAGCTGCCGAAGGCCGAGGTCGAGCAGCGCGTGAACACAGTGCTCGAACTCGTGCGGCTGACCGAGCACGCGCACAAACTGCCCGGCCAGCTCTCCGGCGGCCAGCAGCAGCGGGTCGCGATCGCCCGCGCGATCGTGCTCGAGCCACCGCTCGTGCTGATGGACGAGCCGCTCTCGAACCTCGACGCGGCGCTGCGGCTCGACATGCGTGCGGAGATCCGGCGCATCCACCAGGAGTACGGGCTGACGACGCTTTACGTGACGCACGACCAGGAGGAGGCGCTTTCGCTCGCGGACCGCCTCGTCGTGCTGAACCTGGGTCGGGTCGCGCAGATCGGGACGCCCGCCGAGCTGTACGAACACCCTTGCAGCGCCTACGTCGCGGCGTTCATGGGATACCGCAATATTCTGAGCCTGACGGCCGAAGCCGTGGACGGTGCGACGGCTACGGTCGTCGGCGACGAGGTGCGGCTCGTCGGCACCCTCGCAGGTGCCGAGGATGGCGCGTCGGGCGTGGCTGCCGGCAGTCGCGTCCAGGTTGCGGTGCGGCCGGAGGACTTCAAGCTCGCGGGCGACGGCGCTACCGCGGCGTTCGAGGCCGTGGCCGAGGTCGTCGAGTACCACGGCCGCGAGTTCCAGGTGGATGCGCTGACCCGATCCGGGAACCGCGTGCACGTGCGCACGCCGGAGCGCGTCGCGCCCGGAGATCAGCTCACGCTGACCGTGGATCCGAAGCGGGCCTTGGTGTTCGCGGAGGCGGGTGAAGCCACGTGAGCGCGATCTCCCTTTCGCCGAAGCCTGAGTCCGCGACGGCTCCCGGCCCGACCAAGCCCGCGCTTCGGCACCGGCTGGCCGAGCGTGGAGTGGACCGCACGCTGCTGCTCATCCTGCCCGGCGTCATCGCCATGGCCGCGTTGTTCTGCTACCCGTTCATCTACGGGCTCGGCGTCTCGCTCCAGCCGGCCAAGGGTGGCGTGCTCGGCGCGTACAAGTCGTTCTTCACCGACTCGTTCTCCGAGGGCACGATCTGGAAGACGTTCAGCCTGGCGATTCCGAGCTCGATCATCAACGTCGGCCTGTCCGTGCCGATCTCCTACCGGATGCGCGGGGAGTTCCGTGGCAAGCGACTGCTGCTCACGCTGCTCGTCGTGCCGATCACCCTCGGCACGGTGCTCACCGCGGAGGGGATCCTCGAGTACTTCGGCCCGGTCGGCTGGTTCAACCTGACCCTGCAGAAACTAGGACTGGTCAGCGCCGGACACCCGCTGACGCTGATCAACGACTACTGGGGCGTGCTGTTCTCGCTGATCATCAGCGGATTCCCGTTCGCGTTCCTACTCACCCACTCCTACCTGTCCGGCATCCATCCGGCGTTGGAGAAGGCGGCCGCGACGCTGGGCGCGGGCTGGTGGCAGCGCTTCCGCTTCGTCACCTTTCCGCTGCTGCTGCCCGGTCTGCTCACCACCTTCAGCCTCACCTTCGTACTCGGGTTCTCCGTGTTCCCCTCGGCGATGATGGTCGGCGATCCGGACGGCAAGACGCACGTGATCTCGATCGAGACCTACGAGCAGGCCCTGCAGAACTTCAACTATCCGCAGGGCTGCGCCGACGCGATGATCATGACGGCGATGATGCTGGCGGTCATCGGCCTGGTCATGGGCGTGCGCTCGCTGTTCTACGCCGGCTCGGCAGGAGGCGGGAAGGGCTGATGCGTACTCGTGCGCTGACGATGCGCCCCGGAAGCTGGCTGGTCTGGGCCGTGGTCGTCTTCTTCATGATCAACATGGTGGGCGTGATCGGCTCGGTCGTGCTCGACTCCTTCGGCACAACCTGGTTCAACGGCTGGACTCCCGCCGGGTATACGGGCTCGAACTACTCCTCCGCCTGGAACGAGTTCAACCTCGGCCAGGTCATGACGGTCACCTTCGAGATCACGTTCCTGGTCGTCGGACTGTCCCTGCTGCTCGGGGTGCCCGCGTCCTACGCGTTGGCCCGACGGGACTTCCCGGGCAAGCGGGCGGTGATGCTGCTGTTCGTACTGCCGATCCTGGTACCGCCGATCGCCTACGGAATCCCGCTGGCCACCGTGCTCTACAAGTTCCACCTGGCCGGTTCGCTGACCGGTGTGGTGCTGGCCAACCTGGTGCCGTCGATTCCGTTCGTGGTCTACACGATGACGCCGTTCATCGAGCAGATCGACCCGCGCCTCGAACAGGCCGCGCGGATGTGCGGCGCGCCGACGCGCAGCGTGCTGGGGCGGATCATCGCGCCGCTGCTGCTGCCCGGCATGCTGGCGGCCGGAATCCTGGTGCTGGTGCGCACGTTCGGCATGTTCGAGCTCACCTTCCTCACCTCTGGGCCGACCAGTTCGACGCTGGTGGTGAGCCTGTTCTCGGCGGTCTTCTCCGCCGGTATCCGCAGCGCGCAGAGCATCGATGCGATGGCGGTCATCTACACCGGTTCGATGCTCGTGCTGCTGGTGATCGCGCTGCGGTTCGTCAATCCGACCCAACTGGTCGCGCGCTCGCGCGACTGACCGAACCCCTCCCCCTTCCCAAAACAGAGCCATCGACGGAACGGACAAAGATGTCTCAAGCCCTCGATCGTCGCAAATTCCTGCTGGCCTCGGCAGTGACGGGCGCAGCGGCCACGGTGCCGCTGCTGCCCGGGGTGGCGTCGGCCGCCGCGGGTCCGGCCGGCCCCGCTCATCACGACAACCTCAACCCGACCGTGCGACCGCCGGCGTCATGGTTCGCCGGGCGCGGCTGCGCCGACCAGCCGGGTCCGCGCGGTCTGCCGCAGGACTGCGCCGCCGACCGGATCGTGCAAGCGACGCAGCGTCCCCGGATCCCGCGCCGGGACTTCGTCGCGACGGATTTCGGTGCGGTCGGCGACGGTGTCACCGACAACACCAAGGCCATCGCGGACACGATCGCGGCCGCCTCCCGCTGCGGCGGCGGGCGCGTCGTGCTCCCGGCTGATCCGAGCACGGGCACCGCTTCGTACTTCACCGGCCCGATCCGGCTGCAGTCGCGGATCGAGCTGCACGTGCCGGCCGGGGTCTCCGTCCTGTTCAGCACCGACCCAACCGTGTACCCACTCGTGTACACCCGTTGGCAGGGCATCGAATGCTTCAACTACTCCCCCAACGTGTACGCCTTCGAAGCCACCGACATCGCGATAACCGGTGACGGTGTGCTTGACGCGCAGGCGTCCACGAGCAATTGGTGGGCGTGGAAGAGCCTGGAGACGAACGGCTTCAATGTCCTGCAGGCCTACGCGAACGACAACGTCCCGGTGGAGCAGCGGATCATGGGCGCGGGTTTCTACCTGCCGCCGACCATGATCGAGCCCTACCGGTGTGAGCGCGTACTCCTGCAGGGCGTCACCTTCCGCAACTCGCCCTTCTGGCACCTGCACCCGACCCTCTCGCAGGACGTGACGGTCGAAGGGGTGACGGTCGGCCCCACCAGCGGCCCGAACACCGATGGCTGCGACCCGGAGTCGTGCACGCGCGTCGTCATCGATCACTGTTCCATCTCGGCAGGCGACGACTGCATCGCCATCAAGGCGGGCCGCAACACCGACGGGCGACGGGTGAACGTGCCGAGCACCGACCTCGTCATCCAGAACACGGCCTGTGCCAACGGACACGGAGGCGTGACCATCGGCTCCGAGATGACCGGCGGAGTGGCCCACGTGTACGGCCGTGACCTGCTCTTCTCCAGCACGGAACTGCAGGCCGGGCACCGGCTCAAGACCAACTCGGTGCGCGGCGGGTTCATCGAGGACAGCAACATCTTCCGGGTCAGCGCGCCGATCATCGGCGGCCCGGCGCTCATCATCGACTACACCTACGGCGAGGGCGACACCGGCACGTACTACCCGACCGTCACCGATATCAACCTGCTGTACTGGACGGTGGGCCAGGCCACCGCGGCGTGGGACGTCATCGGCTACACCGAGGACCACGTCGGCACCGTGCTGCTGCAGGACTTCACCCTGACCGACCAGACCGGGACCAACACGCTCGAGTTCGTCGACGCCTTCGAACTCGTCGACGTCACCATCGACGGCTCGCCGGTCACCACCGGCTGACCCGCGCGGAAGGGCGTGCGTGCCCCCGACATCCGATCCGGAGGATATCGGGGGCACGCACGTGTATGGAGGGCAGCACCGCGATCAGGGGCCTCTAGCCGATCGCGGCCTCCAGGGCCTTGGCCATCGCGGCCTCGCCGAGGGCGTTGGGGTGGAAGGGCGCGGCGGGCGAGGTCGGAACCAGGCCCTCGATCCACTTCGTACCGATCGCCCGGCACACGTCGTGCCCGATGGTCGGGGTGTAGGTGTCGACGTACTCGGCGCCGTTGGCGGCCGCCTCGTTTGCCAACATCCCGTTCAGCTCCTTCTCGGTCTGCCGGAGATAAGAGACGTCCCCGTAAGCGATCGGGACGATCGGCCAGCAGCCGTTGTTGTGCTCGGGCAGTATGTCCGGGTACCCGACAACGTACACCGCAGCGTGCGGTGCGCGCTGGTGAATCTGCTGGAGAACCGCGGCAACCTTCGGACCGGTGGCGGAAATCGACTGGTAGAGCTGATCGATGCCGCCGGCGGTGTAGTGCGCGGTGCACGGGTCGCCGAACGGGTTGGTCAGGCTCTCCTCGGCGCAGGTCTCGATGATGTTGACGAATCCGATGTCGTTGCCGGCGATGCCGAGGGTCACCAGGCTCGTGCCGCTGGTGACGGAGTCGAGTTCGGGCGCGTTGATCGTCACGCCGAGGTCCGTCTGCGGCTGGGTCATGTCGACCGTCGTGGAGCCCGAGCAGCTGGCGTCGGCGAAGGAGGAGGCGCCGATCGCTGCGGCGGTGAGCGAGGGGTAGTTGCGGTCCGAGCGCAGGCACAGGCCGCCGGACTGGTTCGGAATGAGCGGACCGGCGGTGTAGGAATCGCCGAGTGAGACGTACCGGCCGGTCGAGGCGTTCGCGGCCGAGGCCGTGGTCAGCGCACCGGCCAGGGCAAGCGTCAATGCGCCACCGAGCCCGAGGGCGCGGCGCACATGCACAACAGCGGGCATGTGGGCTCCGGGAGGAGAGTAAGGGAGTTACTCGTCAGTAGCTGCGCAGCTGTGCTGAATGATGACGCGGAGGTTACGCGGCGTCAACGAGGCGCGACTCGGCGGGCTTCGAATTGGCCAATCCTTTACGCTGCGTCGCAACGCGCTGCCAGAGCGCACGCCCGCCGCGCTCGATGCCGAGCGACAGGAGCAACAGCACGCACGCGACGATGCCGTCGGCCCAGAAGTGGTTGCCGGTGACCACGACCACCAGCACTGTGGCCACGGCGTGCAGCACGGCCAGATAGCGCCAGCGCGAGCGGGTGATCGAGCAGACGGCCACCGCGACCAGCACGGCCCAGCCCACGTGCACCGAGGGCATCGCGGAGACCTGATCGGGTTGGAACCCGCCGATCGAGCCGTACACCGACTGGTTGTAGATCATCGCCGTGTCGACCATGCCCGTGGCGGGGACCATGCGCGGCGGGGCGACCGGGATGAACTGGATCAGCAGGCAGGAGGCGGTGAGCAGGGCGAGCACGGTGCGCCAGCGGCCGTAGACCTCCCGGTGCCGGACGAACATCCAGACGAGGAAGATGATCAGTACGGTGAAGTGCATGCTCGCGTAGTACAGGTTCGCCGCCTGCACGATCAGCGAGTGCGGCAGGATCCAGCCCTGCAGCGTGTGCTCGCTGGGCAGGTGCACGTCGCGTTCGGCGTTCCAGATCCACTGCCCGCGGTTGACGGCCGTGTAGTCGCCCGACCCGGCGAGCGCGCCGGCGACCTGCCAGAGCGCGTAGAGCGCGATGATCAGCGCCGCCTCGAACAGGAACGGACGCAGGCGCGGCGCTTTCCCGCGCAGCCGGAGCAGGCCCCAGGCGGCGCCGAGCAGTCCGGCGACGACCACTGCCTGCTGCCAGGTCCACATTATGTTCGGCATCACATCGCCCCGAGCCGCGCCGGCGGGGCTACGAGCTGGGACTTCGCGGCTTTCAGGACCGGAGAGATCGCCCTCGGGGAGTCTGTGCGGGGTTTCATCTCAGCCAGTCCTTCTCCAGAGCCGGGTCCGCATGCACGAGCCACCAGGCTACGGCGTAGATCGGCTCTCCTGCTTGAAGCGGGACGGACACGTGCGGATGGCGCAGCGCGTGCAGCCCGTCCGCTTCTGCCACAGCTTCGCCACAAGTGGTGGTCTGAACCTGTCCCACACTACAGATGTGAAACATTCATGAGTTACTCTATGCCGCTGGAGTTTGTCAGATTTATGCCACGTCATGTTCCCGCTGGTGGGTGGGGCGGACGGGCGTCTTCGTCTTGGGGGAGCCATGGGGTCAGGTGCCGCGGGTGTCGGGCCGTCGATACGCGCCGCCGGGGGTATAGCCGGCGCTGATCGGCAACCCTCGCAACGGCCTGCGTTCCCGGGGGACGGCTTCGGCCCCGACCTCGGTCCGGCGCCCCGGGCGATGGCCGTCGAGGGGATCGAGACGGCGCTTGTGCCGCGGATCAACGTGGCGGGCGAGGTGCCCGCCTCCTCGCTGCGGTTGCGGGAACTGCTTGCCTGGCGTCCGGGGATGGCCTCGATGGGGGTGACGTTCGTGGTCGTGCTCGCCTTCCTCCTGCTCTACGACCACGATCCGCACGGGTGGTTCAGCTGGCTCCTCACGTTCTGGTGGTCGCTGCCCGCGGCCGGGTCGATCATCGGAGTGTGCGGGCTGCTGGCGACCCGTCGGCATATCGCCGCCATCGACCAGTACTGGGCCGAAGAGACGCCGGTGGTCGACAAGGACCAGCTGATCGTGGTGGTGCCCACCATCGGGCGCGAGGACACGTATCCGGCGCTCGAGCGCTCGGTGATCTCCTACTGCCGGCATTTCCCGGGCCGTTTCCCGGGAGTGCGGATCGACGTGGTCACCGAGGAGGGGTGCGGCGCGGCCGCGCGGATCGACGCGCTGGCGAGCAGGTACCCGTGGGTGCGGGTGGTGACGGTGCCCAAGGCGTACACGACGCCCAACGGCACCAAGTTCAAGGCCCGGGCCAACCATTACGCCAACGAGGTGCGCATCGCCGAAGGCGAAGCCCGCGAGGACGTGTGGGTGCTGCACATGGACGATGACACCGCCGTCGGCTCGGACACCTCGCTCGCCTTGGCCCGATTCATCGTCGAGCAGCGACGGACCGGGCCGCGCACCGGGCCCAAGCACCTGGGCCAGGGGATCCTGACCTATCCGCGGGAGAACGCGCTCAACAAGCTGACCTGGCTAGCCGACGCCTCCCGCCCGGCCGCCGACTTCGCCCAGTTCTCCGTGTTCACCGGGCACGGCACCCCGCTGGCCGGGTTGCACGGGGAACTGCTGGTGATGCGCGCCTCGATCGAGGCGGAGATCGGCTGGGACTTCGGGCCCAAGGCGATCGTCGAGGACGCGCAGTGGGCTCTGTACTTCTCGCAGCGGTACCCGGGACGGGCCGGCTGGTTCAACGGCCGCTGCTACGGCGCTTCCCCGGCGAACGTGCGCGACTTCGTCAAGCAGCGCGACCGGTGGGCATGGGGGTTGATCGGGTTGGCGTGCAACCGCACGATCCCCCTGCGCAACCGGGCGATGATCGCGTATTCGGTGTGTGCGTGGCTGCTCAGCCCGCTGCAGCACATCGCGGTGATCCTGCTGGTCGGAGCGTGCTTCGGCGACCTGAACACCACGCCGATGACCGCGGCCGTGCTGCCGCTGTGGGCGATGAACGTCGCCTATGCGGTCTGGGTCTATTGGGAGGGCCTGAAGATCAACTGCCGCGTGTCGGAGAACACCCGCCGGCGCGAGTGGGAGTTGATCTGCGTCCTCGCGCTGATCCCCTTCTTCTCGCTGCTCGAGGCCTGGGGCGCGATCCGTGGACTGTGGCGATTCGTCAAGCGTGAGGAGAACAAGTTTGTCGTCATCGCGAAACCGGCGTAGCCGCTTTCACCCGGTGCGGCGCGACGCGGCGGTGTTCGTCCTCGGACTCGCGGTGCTGTGCGCGCTCTGCGTCGGTGTGGCCCGGATGCTGCCTGCTCCCGGCGCCGTTCCCGGGCAACGGACGGCCGCTGCGCAAGCGGATTCGACGAGCCACGCGGCGCTTGGGGTCTCGGGCAAGGCGAAAGGCGCGTCTCCGGCGACGCCGAGCGTGGCCAAGCCCTGGAGTCCGGGCCAGCCGCAGCTGGGCATCGACATCTACTGGCAGGCCAGCCCCGGCGAAGCGGCTGCGGTGACCGACGGCAAGATCCGTGCGGCTCTCGACTACGTGATATCCGAGGGCGCCAATGCCGTCTCCCTCTCGTTCCCGTTCTTCACCACCGGCGTCGACTCCAACACGATCACCGCGGATCCGGGCAAGACCCCGACCCCGGTCCAGGTCGCGCTGTTCGTGCGGGAAGCCAAGGCCGCGGGCCTGTACGTCGCGCTGCGCCCGATCCTGGACGAGACGGTGCTGCTGGCCCAGGACTCCACCCGCTGGCGCGGGACGATCACGCCGACCAACCTCGACACCTGGTATGCCAACTACACCGCGTTCCTCCTGCCCTACGCGCAGGTGGCGCAAAGCGGGCATGCGGACGCGTTCTACATCGGCACCGAGCTCAGCTCCATGGAGGCGCACGTCCAGCACTGGCACACTCTGGTGGACGCGGTCAAGAACGCATACACCGGCGACCTGGCCTACAGCATCAACTACAACGAGATGGCGATGAGCCAGCCGAGGGTCGCCGGAACAAACCCGGCGGTGGACGCCTACTTCCCCATGTACGGGCTCGGCGACAACGCCACGGTCTCCCAGCTCGTCGCCGGATGGAACGGCTGGCTCGACAAATATCCGGGCGGCGACCTCAGCGGGCTGACCATCTCCGAGACCGGGATCGTCGCCGAGAACGGCGCCTACCAGAAGCCCTTCGGCTGGCAGAGCGACCATCCGGCCAACACCCACGTGCAAGAACAGTGGTTCACCGCCGCGTGCCAGGTCGCGCAGCAACGGCACGTCGCCGGCCTGTACTGGTGGTACCTGAACCTGGAAGCCCCGGCGAACTCGAGCTACCCGATGGGGTTCCAGGGCACGAACGCCGCGAACGTCGTCGCACACTGCTTCAGCACCTATCCGCGCACCTGACCTCGTCCACGAAATGATCCCGTGACCACCGCAGCCACCAACCATGCGCACCGCCCCGAACCGCCGGCCGAGACCACCGGCACCGCAACGCGGACGCGCCTCACCCGCGCGCGCCGGACAACTCGGGAGGCAATACGGCTCGGGCGGCGCCCGGGCCTCGACGGAATCCGCGGCGGCGCGGTCATCCTGGTCATGCTCAACCACACCGGAGCGCTGCGCTGGGGCTTCGTCGGGGTCGACGTGTTCTTCGCTCTGTCCGGATTCCTGATCACGACGCTGCTCTTCGAGGAACGGCAACGCCACGGGCGCATCTCGCTGCGAGCCTTCTACCTGCGCCGGGCCCGCCGACTCGTGCCCGGACTCGTTCTGCTGCTGGTCGCCTACGCCGTCGCGGTCACCCGTTTCGGGCTGTTCGGCAGCTATTGGCCGCTGTGGCAACGCCTCGCCAGCACGCTCTTCTACGCCAACAACTGGGTACTGGCGACCGGGCACAGCCCGCTCGGCCCGCTCACCCTGACCTGGTCGCTCGCCCAGGAGGAGCAGTTCTATCTACTCTGGCCGATCCTGCTGTGCCTCCTGTGGCGCCTGCGCGCCCGCCCGATCGTCATCCTGACGCTGCTCGTGGCCGCCGTCATCGGTCTGATGTACTACCTGCCGCACGTGTCAGCGGTGGCGCATCTGGATAACTACTACAACCCCGTCTACCGCTTCGGCCAACTCCTGATCGGCTGCGCCGCCGCTCTGCTGTGGCGCTACCGCCCCACGCACCTCGTGTTGCGATGGAGCCCGATAGGGCTGGCAGCCATCTTCGGGATCGGCTACTTCGCCGACGACACCAGCCGCGCCCTGCTGCCACGCCTGGCCGCCGGGGCGATCTGCGCCGCGGTACTCGTGCTGCACGCGGCCACCGGAAACCGCAGCATCCTCAACCGGCTGCTCTCCTTGCCCCCGCTCCGCTTCATGGGCACCATCAGCTACGGCCTCTACCTCTACCACCTCTCCATACTCACCGTGATGCTCGTGTACTGGCCCAACCTGACGTGGCGGGTCCAGACTGCGATTCTCATACCGGTCAGCATCCTGGTGGCATGGACCTCCTGGCACTTCGTCGAAAGCCGCTTCGTGTCTTCGCCTGGACGCGACAAGGAAACGCGGATACGGCGATCGCCCGACGGTGCCGGCACCTGACTCGGGCGTCAGCTGCCAGCCGGTGCGTCGCAGCGGGTGGCCACGGCGGCGAGGTGTTGTTCGAACAGGGCGCCGGCGCCCTGCGGGTTAACCCGGGCCAGCGCCACCATGGCGGTGATGATGACGTCGCAGAGCTCGTTCTCCACGTCCTGCCAGCTGTGCGAGAAGCCCTTGCGCGGGTTCTGGCCGGTGACGCCGATCAGCGCCTCGGCCACCTCCCCCGCCTCCTCGGTGATCTTGAGGATCTGCAGCATGGTCTTGGTGTCGGCGGGCAGCGAGCTGCCCTGGTCGAGCCAGGCCACGAGCCGGTCGACGGTCTGCCACGCGGAGTCGTCCATGGTGGAGGAATCTACCGGGCCGAGCTGACACAGCCGGTTGCGGCCGTCACCCCTGCCGCTTACGCGGGACGACGGAAGAAGGGGAAGAGCGGGCGCAGCGCCTCTTCGAGGTCGGCCGCCTCGCGGAAGTGCACGACGCTCATCCCGGCGTCGCGCGCGGCCTCGACGTTCTCCCATTTGTCGTCCACGAACAGGCAGCGATGCGCGGGCACTCCCGCCTGCTGCGCGGCGTGGGCGTATACGCGCGGGTCCGGCTTGGCGAAGCCGATCCGGCAGCTGTTGACCAGATCGTCGACGAACTCCGAAAGGCCGAGGTGCTTGAGGTCGGCTTCGAGGCGGGTGGTGCCGTTGGATACGAGCGCGACCGGCATGAGCTCCCGAGCGAGCTGCAGCAGGGCGATCACGTCCTCGTCGGGCGCGGACCGCATCGCCGACCACTCGGCGACGAAGGCTTGGGCGGCGGCGAGGTCCGCGCAGTACCCGCCGTCGACGAGGTCGGACGCGATGGCGGAGCGCCACTCCTCGTCGGTCACCTCGCCGGTGACGGCCGGGAGCAAGCGGTGCGGGGCGAAGGCGACGGCGGCGTGAGTGCCGGGCGGCAGGCCGTGGGCGGCTTCGACCGGTGCCATGGACGGCCAACGCCGCACCACGCCGTCGATGTCGCAGAGCACCGCATCGAACGGGCGGGCCGCGCGGATGCGCATCGCGGCCTGGAACTCCTTCACCAGGTCGTAGACCAGATCGAACCTCCCGAGGCCGGCATCGACCTCCGCCGCGAATTCCGCCTCCGGCCGACCGTCGGCCTTGACGGACTCGTTGTGGGCGACCATCCGGCAGATCAGGCCACGGATGAGTTGGTCGCCGAACTCCGGACCCGAACCGGCAGCGGCGTGGGCGGATTCGAGCACCGCCACGGGTGCGTCGTGCCAGAGCAGCGCGTCGATCGCGGCGAGGGCCAAGGAGAATCCCGCCGGACGCCAGCACGGCGCGAAGCCGGTGACCGCAGGCGGGAATCCCGTCGCGAACAGGACCTGGCCGGCGAGCTCGGCGTGCACCAGCTGGCTCGGCTCCGCGCCCGGCCGACGCTGGCTGAGCAGCGCGCCGAGGAACAATCTGGACTTCGCGATCGGCTCCGGATACTCCGCCTCGCCGAACGCCACCCGGTCGGCGAGTGTCTGGCGGTCCGTCCGCGCATCGAGGAAATCCGGACGCTCGAGATCACTCAACGCCTCGTTGAAGGCGCGAGCCGCTGCGAAGAACCGGGGCCAGTCCTCGACGCTCGCGTCACGCAATTCGCCTTCGAGCACGTGTGACGCGCTCCACCCGTCCACGGTCAACTCGCCGGTCCGGGAGCGGGCCGGCAGCGGGACACGGAACTCCGCGAACTCCTGTTGAGCCAGCGCTTCCATGACCTGCGCGCTCCAGCGCACCTCGTCAGGCGTGCCCTCGCCGCACGGCGTGAACACGAGATCCCCGGCGAACGCGGCGAGCACGTGCCGAGGCGGGGACGTGGTGGACGTGGACCGATGATCGCGCGCCGTCATGTCTGGCATCCTGCCAGACCAACGGCGCGCGATCACCTCGTGATCACCCCATGAACTACTGATACTGAACGATGATCTTCGTGTAGTCGTAGGCGTTCTGCGTCACGTTGGAGCAGGTGCCCGGCGCCCACGGCTCGACCGCGCCGGCCGGGCACTGGAAGTCGCGGTTGGCCGACCAGAAGGAGAACAGCTCCGGGTGGTTCGCGTTCGCGAATGCCAGCAGGTTGCTGAAGTCCGACTGCAGGAACAGCTCGGAGGGCTGATCGGTGTGGCCGTTCATCAGCGTGATCCCGAGGTGTGCCCAGGCCTGCGCGGCAGACCAGCCGTAGATGGACTCAAGCTGCGCGACCGCGTCGTCGGCGATGTTCTCGGTCTGCGCGGTCTCGGTGCCGGAGGTGAGGCCGGTGTCGAAGTCCATGATGTTGACGACGTCGAGCCGGGCGCCGTCGGCCTTCGCCTGCTGGATCTCGTCGGTGCCCGTGCCGGGGAAGCCTACAGTGGTCATCGGGATGGTGAGCGAGACCTTGAGGTTCGGGTTGTTCTTCTCCAGGATCGAGATGGCGCCGAAGCGGATCGCGGTGTTCGAGTCGAGCGCGCCGTTCTCGTAGTCGAAGTCGACGTGCGTCAGGTTGTACTTGGAGATGACCTGCTGATAGGCGGCGGCCAGCGCCGAGGCCGAGCCGCAGGTGGTGCCGAGTTCGGTGCCGTTGTAGCCGCCGAAGGTCACCGCCACGTCTCCACCGGCCGCGCGGATCGCGTTGACGTCGGCGAGGACGGCCGTGTCCGAGGAGACGAGCTCGCCGGAGTTCCCGTCCCAGGCGGGCGTGCAGCCGCCGGAGTCGAGGACGAAGGAGAGGTTGTATTCGGTCTCTCCGGACCCGGATATCACCGAGGCGATCGGCTGCGACCCGTTGTCCAGCGGCATCCAGTAGACCGGGTGCGTCCAACCGCCGGAGCCGCCGGTGGAGGTGCCCGTGCCGGTGGCCGTCGGGGTCGGGGAGGCGGTCTGCGTCGGCGAACTCGAGGCGGTCGGTGAGGCGCTCGCCGTCGTGGCGGTCGCGGACTGCGTCGGCCCGGCGGGACCGGTGAGCGCGAGGTCGTCCGCGTGGTAGGTGCCCTGGGCGTACCAGCCGTGCACGTAGACCTGGATCGAGGTCTGCGACGCACCGGTGGTGAAGGTCGTCGACAGCTGCTGCCAGCTGGTCGCCGACGGCGTCCAGGAATCCGTGCCGCCGGTGACACCGATATAGACGTAGGCACCCTCGACGTAGCCGGAGAGAGTGTAGGAGGTGTTCGCCTGCACGCTCACCGTCTGTGTGCACTGCGCGTCGTCGGAGGACGTCGCGGCCCCGGCGAGTGCGTACGAGCCGCTGTGCACCGGGCTGGAGACGACAGAGCCGGTGCCCGCGTCACAGGTCCAGCCGGAAAGACTGCCGGTCTCGAAACCCGGGTTGGTCAACAGGTTGGCGGCCGCCGCGTTCGCGGATCCGGAGAGCAGGGTGACGCTGGCGGCCGCGCCCGCCGCGAGTGCGAGGCTCACCAGGACGGCGAGGCGCTTGCGGGCCGGGGTTGCGGGCGGGGCGGCCGGTGGGACGGAGTGCGGGGTGGGTGGGTTGCGCACTGCGGTGGCTCCTCGGTGCGGACGGCAGGCGTCACGGCCGTGACGCCTGCCGAGAATGTGGTCCAGACCAATGAGCCTGTCAAGGGTCTAGACCAAATTCATGCCGCCCTGCTTACTCAACCCTCGACCTCACTTGTGCAGCCAGGTCACCGCGAAGCCGGTGCCGCTGAGCGCGCCGTCCTGAGTGAGCAGGACGCCGTTTCGCTCCAGGTTGGTGGTCTGCACCGTCCCCGCCGAGGCGAAAGCCTCGCCGTTCGCGGTCACGTCGCTGAACTCGACCGAGCCGAAGTCGGGGTTCGGCGGGATGTTCTGGCTGCCTATCGCCTCCACGATCACCTCGGCCGAACTGAGCGCGGCGGTTGCGAGCGTCTTGGTGTACGTCTTGGTCCAGCCCTGCGTCGGATCGGCCAGCACGAGGGTGAAGGTGCCTGTTCCGTTGGTGGTGACGGAAGAGGTCATCGTGTCCCCGGCCTTGACGGTCTCGGTGAAGTAGATCGAGTTCGCGGGGTACATCTCCACCCACGGGTTGTACTCGATCTTGCCGTTGCTCGCGCAGACCGCGTCGAGGCCGATCTGCTCGACGCTGGAGCTGGTCCAGCCGTCGAGTCCGGACCAGAAGGAGATGTCCCCCTTGGTCACCGAGCACGAGAGCGAGGGCACGATCCAGTTCCCGGTGACCGCGTCATAGCTGCCGCCGGTGACGGCGTAGCCACCCCAGTTGCTGTTCGCGCCGCTGTGCGTGGTCACTCTGTGCGTGACCGGGCTCGACCCGGACAGCTGCCCGCTTCCGGTCGCGCTGAATGTACCGAAGGCACCGAATGTCATGACGGGTGCGAAGATCGTGGACACGCCGAGCAGGTGGACCAAGGCGCGCCGGAACTTGAGCACGAAAGCCTCCCGAGAATGCCGATGGCCCCGCGACGCTGAGGGTGGGTGTTGGTGCGCGGAGCCCTGATTCTCTTGAGGCTGGCTGAGATTCTCATGAGCCGCCACCAGGATTCGGCAAAGACCGGGCCACAGTAGGGTCACGACGGGCATGCCGACAAAGGTCGCGAAAGGTGAAGACTTCGGCGAAATGACGGTCCCCGCGGGTCCCTCGCGGTCAATTCATCGATTCGGCCAGCCTGCGCGTTGCGGCGTTCACGGGGATGCCGGGGATTGTGCTGGACACTGGCAGCATGGACCTGGCCACTGCCCCCACTCCCGACCACTCCGCCGCCGGACTGGATGCGCAGGCGGCGAGCAAGCCGCTGCTGGACGCCCCACAGTCACTCGCCGCCGCGATCGCGATGTGGACCTTCGTGATCGGCCCGATGCTGTGTCTGGCCATCGCCGTCCCCATCGCTTGGGGCTGGGGCCTTTCCCTGCTCGACGCCGTCATGTCGCTCGTCGCGTACGGCATAGCGGGCGTCGGCATCGCAGTGGGCTACCACCGCTGCTTCACCCACCGTGCCTTCAAGGCACGGCGCGGGCTGCGCATCGCGCTGGCCGTGGCGGGTTCGCTCGCGGTCGAGGGCTCGCCTGTGCAGTGGGTCGCCAACCACCGGCGCCACCACGCCTTCGCGGACCGCGAGGGCGACCCGCACTCGCCGTGGCGCTACGGCACCGATTCCCGCGCCCTCCTCAAGGGTCTGCTGTACGCCCACCTCGGCTGGATGCTGCGACGGGAGCTGAGCAACCGGGCCAGGTTCGCCCCCGACATCGCCGCGGACCGTGACCTGCGCCTCGTCGGCCGGCTCTTCGCGCCGCTGACCGTGATCTCGCTGCTCGGCCCCGCGCTCATCGGCTGGCTCGCCACCGACACCTGGACCGGCGCACTGGCCGGATTCTTCTGGGCCGGCCTGATGCGGATGGCCCTGCTCCACCACGTCACCTGGTCGGTGAACTCCGTCTGCCACGTCGTCGGCAAGCGGCCGTTCTCCTGCCGGGACCGGGCCACGAACTTCTGGCCGTTGGCGCTGCTCTCCTTCGGCGAGAGCTGGCACAACTCCCACCACGCCGACCCGAGCGGAGCGCGCCACGGCGTGCTGCCGGGGCAGATCGACCCGGCTGCGCGCATCATCTGGCTGTTCGAACGACTGCACTGGGCCCACGACGTGCGTTGGCCGCATGCCGAGCGACTCAGCGCCAAGCTGCTGCCCGAACCGAGTCTGCCCGCCGCGGAGTAGTTCTCGGCACAGAACTCGCTCCTTAGCCAACACCAACCTAGGCCTGGAAGACCGGGCTGCGGAGCTCCACGAGCCTCGCCCCGGCCGCCCTGAGTTCTTCCTCGATCTCTTTCTCGATGGTCTCCCCCGACTTGCCGTCGGCGTCGTAAGCGCCATGCGCGCCGCGCATCAGCCGCACGTCATAGCCCTGACGCAGCGCCTCGAGCACCGTCGCGCGCACGCAGTAGTCGCTGGGCAGTCCCCCGACCACGATGGTGGATCCGGCCGGGATCAGCTCGGCCAGCGCGGTACCGGCGAACGCGTCCATCTCGAACTTGTCGATGATCGCCTCGCCCTCGATCGGGACCTGGTAGAGCTCCCAGCCCGGGGTGCCGGGGAAATCGGGATCGTCTTCGTCGCCGTTGTTCCGCACATGGACGACGGACGCCCCCGCGGCACGGGCACGCTCCAGCAAAGTGGTCGCGACCTCGATCAGCCGCGTGGCACAGGGCACTTGATCGGCACCGGGAACCTGACCGCGCGGCTCCAGCATGTTCCTCTGCAGGTCGATGAGTAGCAGTGTGGTAGCCATGAGTCCACTTTAGCTCAAATGTTCGAACGCGGATCGGCTTTCCGGCAGTACGCCGCAGACTGTTTTTCAGCGCACGGAGTCGATTATTCGTGCACGAACTCGCTCAGGGCTTCAGCCGGTGGCGGCAGTCCTGCGAGCTGCTCGCCGAGCTCTGCCGCCTTCGCCGCGTACGCAGGTTCGCCCAGCACCGTCCGCATGGCATCGGCCATCTCTTCAGCCAACGCGGCGAGTCTGGCTCGGTCTGCGGGCTCCGCCGCGGCGGGCATCCCGTGCTTGCGCAGATCCTCGGTGTCGACCTGGATTCCCGCGCCGGCGCCCGCGATCAGGTTCGCGTTGTACGGCTGGTCGGCGAAGAGTGGGAAGAACACCGAGGGCAGGCCCGCACTGAGCGCGCCGTACGCCGTGCCGGATCCGCCGTGGCTCACTACGGCACTCGCCGCGGAGAACGCGCGATCCTGCGGGAACCACTGCACCACGCGTGTGTTGCCGGGGATCTGACCCAGCGCGGTCGGATCGACCTTTCGCCCGACGGTAAGCAGCACGCGGACGTCCGGGTTGGAGCGCTGCAGCAGGGCGAAAGCGTCCAGCAGCACGCGGTACGCGCCGGGCGACCAATTCCAGCCCGAGTGGCCGACCATGCTGCCGAGCGTCGCGTATACGAATCGCGCGCCGTCCATAGTGAGATCGGCGAGGTCGGCGAGGTCGAGACCCGGATCGGTGTGCTCCTCTCCCCCGCCATCGGTGGCCGGCTTCGCCTCCGGCGACTGATAGCGGATGGTGCGCGGATAAGGGCTGGGATCAAGGTTCTCGGGTAGACGCGAAAGATAGGGCGAAGCGGCAATTACGTCCAAGGCGTCCAGTTCGAACTTCACGATCTCCGGCCCGGCGAACGCATGCAGTCCGCCCCACTCGATGTCAGCGAGTCCGATTGCCACCTGCACGTGCGGAATCCCGGCGCGGTGCGCGGCAATCGCGGAGGCGTACTCCGCAGCCTCGTGCACGACGAGCTGCGGCCGCCAACTCGCGCAGAGCTCCTCTGCGGCCGGCAGCGTCGCCTCGGTGCAGAGCCGACCGAAGTAGTCCCGATTGACCAGGACCGTGGCCGTGGTGGGGTCGCGCTTTACGGAGTCCCAGATCGCCTTGGTGGCCACCGGCTCGGGCTCGGGCGCCATCGAAACGGCGAAGCCCTCCTGGTCCGCGAGCTTGCGCGCCCCGGGCGGAAGCAGAAAGAGCACCTCGTGCCCGGAATCGGCGAGATCGCGGGCGATCGGCAGCAGCGGTCCTACGTGGCCCGCCCCGGCGGTGGAGCAGAAGAGAATTCGCACTCGGCCGAGCGTAGCGACGGGCCGACGGCATGTCGCGGTGAACAATCTGTGTCGAATGCTGCTTCGCCCCGCCGGACCAGTCCGGCGGGGCGAAGCCTGAGGGAGGGCAGCGAACCTCCGGAGGGTGCTACTGGGCACTACTGGTTGCTCGGCCGCAGCGGCTCCCGGAGGTGGGTAGGCTCCGGGAACCGCAGCGGCCGAGCCTTACCGGATTCAGCTGTAGTGCTCCCACGTGACGGCGAAGCTGCCGCCGGAGATGGCGCCCGGCTGGGCCTTGGTGTCCCTGGTGCCCGCCATGACGATCTCGTTCGGCGAGTAGCTCGAGAGCGAGTTGCCGTCGGCGGTGGAGTTGGTGAAGTTCACCGTGCCGAAGTCGGACAGCTTGGCGATCTTGCCGTTGACCTGGGTCGCCTCGGCGATGACCTCGGCCGAGGAGTCCTGGTAGCCGGACGAGCCGTTGGCCGTGGTGGTCTTGGTCCAGCCCTGGGTCGAGTCGGTCAGCTTCATCGTGAAGGTGCCGTTGCCGTTGTCGGTCACGCTGGCGCTGAGCGAGTCGCCGGCGGCGACCGTCACCGAGTAGGCGCTCTCCGCGGCGGGCAGCACCTCCCACCAGGCCCCGTAGACGGCCCGGCCGCTGATGCAGTCGGCCTCGGTGCCGGTCTGCTCGAGCGCGGAGTTGCTGTATCCGTCGAGGCCGACCCAGTACGAGGAGTACGTGGTCGTCGACGTGCAGGTGAGGGTCGGCTGGACCCAGGACGCCGAGACGGAGGTGAACTCGCCGTTGCTGCCGGTCGCGGCGTAGCCGGACCAGTTGCTCGAGGAGACGGTGGTGTTGGAACGGCCGGTCAGCGCGTGCAGACCGTGGCTCTCCTGGTGCGCGAGCGTCGAGCTGAGCTGCAGCGGCGCGGCCGTGGCGGCACCGGAGGTGGCGGCGAACGCGGCGGGGGCCGCGAACAGCGCCGTGGCGCCGGCCGCGCCGAGTGCGGCGATGCGGACGAAAGACCTGTGGGACATACGATTCTCCCTCTCGTGGGCTAAGGGATCTGCTCTGGGTGCGGCCGGGCGGGCGGGGTCGGCGCCGCCCGGCGCGCGTTCGTGCACCGTGCCGAATGGCTCGTGGGTACTCGGAGCGGCGGACCTCAGCTTGGGTGAGCGCGGCTCGGCCCGACAAGGAGTCCAGCGCCGTTAAGTCTTGAGCGAATTGCCGGTCCGTACGGAAAAGTCCGGATATAGCGGTGCTCAATCGCCGAACGCGTGCTGAGTTCCTCGTGACCGCGGCCCGAAGCAGAGATCAACGTAAGGTCACGATTGCGGAACTCCTGAGGAAGCCTCGCGCTTTGCGAGCCTGGTCGGCGGGTAGCTTGCTCGGCAGGGGGAGGACGTGTCAGGCCTTGGACCAGATCGGAGTCGTGATGCGCCCCTCCCCGCAGGATGCCGCCTCGGCCGAGCCGGCGGCGACCGACGGAAACGGGGCGAGCCACCCGGATCCGACGCTGGCCCGGCTGCTGCGGACCGGACCGTTCCACGAGGCCTTGCGCACGGCCGTCGCGGCGAGCGGGCTGAGCCTTGACCGGATTCAGGACCGGTTGGTCCGGCGCGGCGCCAAGATCTCGGTGGCCACGCTCAGCTCCTGGCAGTCCGGACGATACCGGCCGGAGCGGGCGGCGTCCCTTGAGGTGCTCGCCGCGCTCGAGGAGGTTCTCGGCGTGCCCGGGGAGTCGCTCTCCGCCCTGATCGGTCCGCCGCGGCCGCGCGGCCGGCGGCTGCCGTCCGCCTCGGACGACCGTGGCCTTGCGGCGACGTGGTCCGCCATCCCGTTCGCCGGAGTGACCGACATCAGCAGTGCGCTGGAACAGGTGGACTCGCGCTGGGACGAGAGCCTGACCCGGCTGAGTACGCACATCCGGCTCGAGCTCGACGCGCGCGGCCGGGAGTACACGATGCACAGCCGCCATCTGCTGCGGGCCGAGTGCGACGGCCCGGACCGATGGATAACCGGCTTCCAGCGCGACGATCCGGGTCCGCCGCCGCGGCTGCGGGTAGAGCCGCCGCACCGGCTGGGCAAGGTGATCGAGAACTCGCAGGTCGGGCTTTTGGTGGCCGAAGTGATCTTCGATCGGCCGCTTCAGCGCGGCGACGTCGTCATCATCGAATACACCCATGAGCACCGCACGCCGCGGCCGTACTCGACGGTGATGCAGTCCACGTTGCACGTACCGGTGCGCGAGTACGTGATGGAGGTGCGCTTCGATCCGAGCGCGATACCCGAGTCCTGCCATTCCTTCCGCACCGCGGACCTCGACTCGCAGACCAGGCCCCAGGAGCGCCTGCTGCGACCGGACGCGCTCGGTTCGGTCCTCGCCGTCGCGCTCTCCGCGGGCCCGTGCAGGCTGGGCATCCGCTGGGACTGGGGATGACGGGGACCGGGGTTGACCGACCGTGGATAGTGGAAGGCATGACATCGAGGCAGAGCACTGACACGAGCGCCGGGGACGACGCCGGGATGACGACGGCGGAGCTGCTCGCCGCGGCGGACGAGGCGTTGATCGATGCGGCCTTCTGCTCTGGCGATTTCGACGAGGCCGACCGGCTGGCGAGCACGGCGCGGCGGCAGGCCGAGGCGGACGGGGACCGCCCGGCCCGGGCCGCTGCCGAGGTGGTGCGCGGCAGTCTCCTGCACTACCGCAACATCACGAGTCTGATGAACGAGGCGGAGCCGGCGCCCGACGACGTGGCGGCCGAGGAGGCGGCGACGCATCGTTCCCTCGAGCTCTACCAGGAACTCGGCGACGAGGCCGGCGTCGCCCGCGCGGCCTTCGGGGTGGGCCTCTTCGAGCAGGTGCTGCGACTGGACTGGAACGCGGCGATGCCGTACTACCGACGGTCCGAGTCACTGATCCCGGCGCTGGAGAAGACCGGCGACCTCTATACGCGTTCTGAGATACACCGGCATCTGGGCTTCTACCATCTGGTGGTGGAGAACCAACCCGAGACGGCCGTGGGGCACCTGCGGATCTCGCTCGAGCTGCGCGAGAAGCAGGACGAGCCGCGGCGCATTCCCAGCGGCCTGGTCGCCCTCGCGTGGGCGCAGCGGGAGGCCGGCAACCCGGCCGAGGCGGTCCGCCTGCTGCGGCGCGCGGTGAGCCTGGCCAGGGAGGCCGGGCTGATACCCGCGCGCATCGCGGACGCCGAGCGCGAGTTGCGGGAATCCGAGGCCGAGCTCGCCAAGGCGGAAGCGCCCGAGACGGCAGAGACGCCCGAGACGGCCGAGAACTGAGTCTCGGCCCGCTCGGAAGCAGACCGCGAACGGAACGCGTTCCGCTTCAGTTCGCGAAGTCCTGAGTCATCCAGACGGTGCCGGAGCTGTCCCGCGTCACCGCTATGCCCACCTCGGTGAACGAACTGCTGAGTATGTTCTGCCGGTGGCCGTCGTTCGGCGGCTTCTCGGCGAGCATGCTGTTGGTCAGGTCCACCGCCATCTGCGCGATCGCGGACTGGGTGTCGGCCTGCGGTCCGCCGTCGCCTATGTTCTCCCCGGCCGCGGTCCACTGCACCCCGGCCGCCGTCTCGCGGTCGCCCAGGGCCGCTTCGCCCGAGCACTGGTGGGACAGGCCGCAGCCGTCCTCCATGCGCGTGTTGTGCGCTGACGCGCTGTTTATCAGGTCCGTGCTCATCGTGTACGGCGAGAGCCCGGCCTGTTGCCGCGCCTGGTTGATCACGTCGAGTACCTGCTGCGCGGCCGTGTTGGAGTTCGAACCGGTGCCTGCCGCGGCACTCGAGGTCGTGGCGGCCGCGCTGGTCTGCCGGCTTGCCGCACTGGACGTCCGCGCGGCGGCACTCGTCGAAGCGAGGCTGGGCTTGGCGCTCGTCGCGGCGGCACTCGGCGATGCGGAATTGGTCGGGATGACCACCGTGCTCGGTGACGCCTGACCGCTCGTGGCGAGGACGGTCGCCGTGGACGTGGTCGAGATCGCGGCGTTCTGATGCTTCGGCTGGAGCTCGACCACCGCGGCCGCCGCCACGGCCAGGACCCCCACCGCCACGACGGCTATACCGACCGGCTTGGCGAGGAAGGCGCCCGTCGACTTGGCGCCGGCGCCCTTGCCGCCGCGATGCGATCCCCCGCGATGGCTCTGCCGAACGGTCGGCGCGGGCGCATGCGACTGCGCGATCAGGCTTGAGGCGCGGAACGCCGCGTACGCCGCGGGAAGCGGCAACAGTGCGAGCCCGGCGAGCAGACGCTCCGGGGGTATCAGGCCGCGCGAGGCGACGGCGTCGCAGTCCGGGCATTCACGGACATGTCGGGCGAAGCGCTTGCGCCAAACGGAATCGGTCTCGCCGGTCCAGTCGTAGGCGACCTCTTCCAGGGTGTAGCACCGCGGCGTGCAGGAGAGCGCCCGCACCACCCGTCGCGCGAAGTCCAACTGCTCCTTCATCCGGCTCACCCGCACAGCCACGTGGTGCGGATCGGCTTGCAGCGCCTCCACGAGCTCGGCTCGGGTCAGGTGGCCGGAGACCTCGAGCCACCAGAGCGCCAACAGTTCCCGGTGGTCCGGGTCGAGCCACTGCGCCGCCTGCTGGGTCTCCCGGCGTTGCCCGGAGACGTCCAACTGGATGAGGGTGTGCTCGACGAACTCGCCCCTCGGGTCGGGTATGTCGGCGCGCTCCTCGAACGAGGTCGGGACCACAAGCCCGCGCGCGGAACGATGGTGTTCGCGAATCTGGTTGAGGGTGACCGCCACCAGCCATGCGCGCAGGCGCTGCGGATCGCGGAGCGAGCCGACGCCGCGGACGAACTGCACCATCGTGTCCTGCACGACATCGTCCACGTCGGAACTGTGCCGGAGCGCGCGGCGCACCAGGTTGTAGACCAGGGGCAGGTACTCGGCCGCCACCGCGTCAAGGGCGGCCGGGTCGCCCGCCCGGGCCGCCTCCACCCACACCGTATCCACCTGCAGGGCCACGTCGGCACCTCTTCCATCGCGCCGGATTCGGCTGTCTCTTATCGGACCGTCCTCGATAGGAGACGGTTGCCGCGCCGCGCGAATCACAAAAATCTCAGACTGTCCTTGCCCGGGCCCATCACACCATGGCCACGGTAAAGCCATGGCAAGCTGGGACCCATGTCTGCGAACCTCCACATGGAACCGGCGCTCAGCCGACCCGATCTTCTGGCCAAGCCGACGTTCGAAGCGCTCACTGCAGCGGCCCACAGTCAGACGTCGCAGCCCGGAGCGCTCGCGGACGCGCAGGTCGCCGCGATCGATCCGGATCTGGCGGACACGGCGGCCTTCTGCGCCGAGTACGGGGTCGGCCTCGAGGAGTCGGCCAACTGCGTGGTCCTCGCCGCGAAGCGGGCCGG
>Ga0073928_10001962_pt1 | contig 37593 bp, 38 predicted proteins | sample PaiPotPPA55metaG_FD_76969 | JGI IMG/M metagenome (GOLD analysis project Ga0073928, IMG submission 76969) | Iron sulfur acid spring bacterial and archeal communities from Banff, Canada, to study Microbial Dark Matter (Phase II) - Paint Pots PPA... ... | reverse complement strand
GAGGCCGTGATTGATGGCGAGATACGAATTGGCCAGCGTCTGGGCCTCGACTCCCTGCGAGGCGTCGACGACGAGCAGCGCTCCTTCACACGACGCCAACGAGCGCGAGACTTCGTAGGAAAAATCCACGTGGCCGGGCGTGTCGATTAAATTCAGCTGATAAGTTTGGCCGTCTTGCGCAGTATAGGCCATGCGGACGGCGTGGGCCTTGATGGTGATGCCGCGCTCGCGCTCCAGATCCATGGAATCGAGGACCTGGGCCTGCATTTCACGCGCGGTGAGCGACCCCGTCAGCTCCAGCAGGCGATCCGCCAGCGTGGATTTGCCGTGGTCGATATGCGCGATGATCGCGAAATTGCGGATGAAAGCGGCGTCCATGAGTGAGTGCTTAACCCTTGATTCTAACAGGGGCTTGAACAGCTCCCGGTTGCCGGTTGTCAGGCTTCACTGATCACGACGAATGCCTCTTTGCTTTAAACTGCAGACCTGATGCCGGCAAGGTGCCTCCTTTACTACATCACTGACCGGAACGCGTTCCCCGGCGACGAATCGTCGCGCCGTCGCGCGCTGATTGAAAAAATCGGCGAAGCCGCGCGTGCCGGCGTCGACTATATTCAGCTGCGCGAGAAAGACCTGTCCACACGCGATCTGGAGCTGTTAGCTAAAGAAGCCGTGAGCGCAATCCGACGAGTACGACGTTCGAGTGGTAACTCGCATCCGGCAACTGCCCTTCTTATCAACTCCCGCACCGATGTCGCGCTAGCGGTTGAAGCCGATGGTGTCCACCTCCGCTCCGACGACGTCTCCCCTGAAGAAGTGAGAGCCGCTTGGACCAGGTGTGGGGCGGGCACTCCCTTCGACAAGCTCAGGGCAGGCTCGGCCCGCCAAAACCCAGCACGGGCTCCAATCGTTGCAATCTCCAGTCACTCCTCGGCAGAGGTGGTCGAGGCCGCAGCCTGGGGCGCAACCCTCGCCGTTTTCGGCCCTGTCTTCGAGAAAAGACATGCGCACGCTGTGGGACTAGAACTTTTGCGCGAGGCCTGCCTCGCCAACATCCCGGTCCTGGCCCTGGGAGGAATCACGCTGGAGAACACCAATTCCTGCCTCGCAGCCGGAGCTGCGGGCATCGCGGCCATCCGCCTGTTTCAGGAAAATGACATCGCCAGAGTCGTGAAACAACTTCGCGGTTAGGCCGTCCGCTCGGCTCGTGAGGCGCGGCGCTGATAAACTCTCCTGAGAGAAACTGCGGCACGTCATGACGATCACTCCAGATCGCGCCGAAATTTTGCCATTGGTTCTCGAACCCACGCTGATCCGGATCCCGGCAGCCTGGTTTTTGATGGGTTCGAACGCCGGCCAGGACTGCGAGCGTCCCATTCATCGCGTGTGGGTGGACGCTTTTCTGCTAGCGGCCACGCAAGTCACCAACGCCGAATACACACGCTTTCTCGGCGCAACCGGCACTGCGCCGCCTCCGTTCTGGCACGATCCAAATTTCAACCGTTCTCAACAACCCGTGACCGGAGTTTCCTGGTTCGAAGCTGCAAAGTACTGCGAATGGCTCAGCGCGCAAACGGGTCGCATCTATCGTTTGCCGACCGAAGCAGAGTGGGAACGTGCCGCGCGTGGCGATTTGGAACAGAAAAATTTCCCGTGGGGAGACGCCACGCCGCAATCCCTTCCTGACTATGCCACACGCTGGCAAGCCGGTCCCGATCCCGTTGCGTGCTACACCCCCAATGCATTCGGGCTGTATGACATTTGCGACAATGTCCATGAATGGTGCAGCGACTGGTATGACCCGAGCTATTATTCAATTTCTGCTGAGCGCAACCCGCGCGGTCCGGGCCAAACCCAGCGCAAGTCCTCTCGCGGTGGATCATGGCGGCATCACATTAAAGTCGCCCGCTGTTCCGCCCGTTCCAGCATCCCGCCAGATTTTCAGTACGCCGACTACGGCTTCCGCGTCGCGTGTGATTGAGTAATTGTGTAATTTGGTAATTGTGTAATTGAAGAACTTGGCGGACCAATGGGTTTTCAATTACAAAATTACCAAATTACACAATTACTCAATCTTCCATGTTCAATACCGACCTTCTGCGAAGCAAGCGCATTCTTATCACCGGCGGCGGCACGGGTCTGGGCAGAGGCATGGCCGAACGCTTCCTGGAACTCGGCGCAACGGTCTACGTCTGCGGCCGACGTGAAGAAGTTCTCACACAAACCGCGAAAGAACTTTCCGCAAAGGGCACGATCCATGCCGTCCCCTGCGATGTCCGCAATCGCGACTCCGTGGAAGTCATGATTGATTCCATCTGGAACACAGCTCCTCTCGACGTGCTTGTCAACAACGCCGCCGGAAATTTCATCGCGCGCACCGAAGAACTTTCGCCGCGCGCTTTCGAGTCGGTCATCGGTATCGTACTCATGGGAACGCTGCACTGCACCATGGCCTGCGGACGCCGCTGGCTGAAAGCTGCGCATCCCGGCGCCGTGCTCAGCATCTCCGCTACCTACGCGCCCGTGGGCTCCGCTTATGTCGTCCCGTCCGCCGTTTCCAAAGCCGGAGTCGAAGCTCTCACTCGCAGCCTCGCGGTGGAGTGGGGCAACCGGGGCATTCGGATGAACGCCATCGCGCCCGGCCCGATTCCCACGCAAGGCGCATTCTCCCGAGTGCTTCCGCGCCCCGATCTCGAAACGCTCGCGCTCGACCGGAATCCTCTCCACCGTTTTGGCACGGTTGAGGAACTCGCCAACCTCGCGGCATTTCTGGTGAGCGACGGATCGGGCTACATCAACGGCGAGGTTATCCGCATGGACGGCGGCGAATTTCTGCAAGGCGCCGGCGAATTCAGTAACCTCGGGCGGGTCCTGGCGGAAGAAGATTGGCAGGCGATCAGACCAAAAAAGCGCTCGACTCCATAGTTCGGGACGGAAGGATTGAATCACTCGTGCGACCAACGACGAAGGACCAACGACCGCTAGGAGACATCCTTCCGCGGCATGATAATCGCCTTCATCAACATATTCAGCAGGCTTAGCACAATCGCACCGATGAAGGCCGCCAAAAAGCCATGCACCTGAAATCCCGGCGCGAGCAGCGCCGAAGCAAGCTCCAGCATCAGGGCATTGATGACGAACCAGAACAATCCCAGAGTAAGAAGCGTTAGAGGAAACGTAATAATTTTCAACACGAATCCGATAGTCGCGTTGATGAATCCGATCACCAGCGCCGCGATCAATGCGTTCCTCGGCCCGCTGACAGAGATCCCGGGCACGATCTGAGCCATAATCCAAACTGCAACCGCACTCAACACCCAATGTAATAGCAGTCGCAACATTTGTTTCGTTCCTTGCTCTGGCGAAACGCCAGTCCGGTCGGTTCACGGAAACTATACCAGCATTCGCCGTGCTTGTCCGGCGGTCATAATTTCGCCAAGAAATTAACGCACTCAACGCCCAGTGCTCGGTCGCATACGATACACTTTTCAATTCACTCCGAGGAGAATTTCCCATGCCCGACGCCGCACTCAGCGGATCCGAATTCAAGACGCAACTTCGCGCCGGAACGCCCAAGATGGGCCTGTTCCTCAACGCCCACAGCCCTACCGTCGCCGAGCAACTGGCGCACAGCGGATACGACTGGCTGCTGGTCGACACCCAGCATGGTCCCATGGGATATGAAAAACTCTCCGCGATGTTGAGCGGCATCGCCAACGGCGGAGCGAAGTCGCTGGTCCGCGTGGGCGGATATGCCGACCGCCCCGGCATTCAGCAAGCTCTCGACATGGGCGCGGACGGAGTGCTCATTCCCTACATCAATACCGCCGACGAAGCTCGCGAGGCGATCAGCTGCGCGAAATATCCCACGGTCGGAACGCGCTCGGTCTACTTCCCGCAACGCAGCATGGACAGGGCCGGGCTGCTCGGCTACGCCGGAAGCTGGAACAACGAAGGCATCGTTGCCCTGCAGGTTGAGACCGCCTCCTGCATCGAGAACATTGCCGAAATCGCCGCCGTGCCCGGCGTCGACATTCTTTTCCTCGGGCAGAACGATCTCTGCATGTCGATGGGCCTCTACAACAAATACGAGTTCCCCCACATGTACACCTCGCCCGAACTGGACGCGGCCACCAAGAAACTGGTCGAACACGCGCGTAAAAATAACGTCATCCTCGGCCTATTCCTTTTCGGCACCGCGCGCGTTGGTGAATTCTTGGAAAAGGGATTCACCTTCATCAGCATCGGCAACGATCTGCACCACGTTCTGACCCAGGCTGGAGCCTACGTCGCCGACATGGAAAATATCGCCAAAGAAAAAGGCAAGTCGTGGAAGCGCCGCACGACGGCGTTATTCTAGACGCGTGCGTCGGTTGTGTTTCGGGCACTCTTGCCCGACGACGCCCGCGGACCGTCGTTGGTCACTCGTCGTTGGCCACGGCGAGGAGCGACTTTGACTAACGATTAACACCCGACGACGAACGACCAATGCCGTCTATGATCCTCACCGAAGTCGAAACCCGCGTCCTTGGCTCGCTGATTGAAAAAGACATCACCACGCCCGACTACTATCCGCTCTCGCTCAACGCCCTGGTCAACGCCTGCAATCAAAAAAATAATCGCGACCCGGTAATGACTCTGGACGAAGAAACCGTCCGCCAGGCGCTCAGTTCGTTGCAGGAAAAACGGATGGCAGGCCCGGCCAGCGGCGCGGACAGCCGCGTGGCCAAGTTCGAGCATCGTTTACAGGAGGTCTTCAACTTCGATCGCCGCGAAATCGCGGTCGTCTGCGTGCTTCTGCTCCGCGGACCGCAAACTCCCGGCGAACTCCGCAGCCGCACCGAACGCATGTACCACTTCGAAGCTCTCGACGACATCGTCGCGACGCTCGATCGCCTCGCCCAGCGCGACCCGCCCCTGGCCCGAGTTCTCCCGCGCCAACCGGGCACCAAAGAATCGCGCTATGCGCATCTTTTCTCCGGCGAACCGCCCACACCGGATGTGGTAGGAAGCGCCAGTGTGGCGCGGGCGCTCTCGCCCGCGAACGTCGGCGGAAATTCCGCTTCTGATCGTCTGGCAATTCTCGAAGAAGAAGTAGCCCGCCTGCGCCAGGATTTAGCCGACGTTCAACAGCAACTGGAAGCTTTTCGCAAGCAATTCGAGTGATGGCCCAAGCCGCGGCGGGCATTCGTGGAACTTTTCTTCCATCCGAAACGTACAATTATTCAGAGAGAGAAGGAGATCTCGACCATGTTCGCGTTCTTGCTCTGGTGCATTCTTTTCGTACTCTGCTGGCCTCTGGCACTGCTGGCTCTGATCGCGTATCCGTTCATCTGGTTACTCTTGCTGCCGTTTCGCATTGTGGGCGTTGCCGTCCACGGAGTCCTGGAAGTCATCCTCCTCGCGATCACGCTACCGTTCCGATTGCTGGCGGCGCCGTTTCGAGTCTGAATAGAAAGCGTTCGATTTGCGGAAGCAAAAATTGTCGGGCGAGAAATTAGCGGATGACGCAGGACCCAACCTTCCCATCACCGGCCTTCTAGGTGTAGCCTTTCAGAGAGCGCTTGAAGTCTTAGGAGGACCCATGCGTCGCCGCGAATTCCTTGTTCGTTCCGCGTCAGGGCTGGGAGCGGCCTGGCTCAGCTCCAGTTCGATCCTCAACGCCATCGCAACCCAGGCTCTTCCTGCGAAATTCTCCGCATCCGATACGGTCACTCTCGGCAGCACCGGCATTAAAACCAGCCGCCTCGCCATGGGGACCGGCACCGTTGGCTCCGGAGGACATTCGCATCAGACCGCGCTTGGCGTCAAAGGCCTGTCCGATCTCCTGCTCAACGGCTACGACCACGGCCTGCGCTTCTTCGACGCTGCCGACTCCTATGGAAGCCATTCCCATGTCGCTGAAGCGCTCAAGCATGTGCAGCGCGACAAAGTCACAGTCTTGACCAAGTCCTGGGCGCGCGACGCCGTCGCCATGCGGGCCGATCTTGAACGCTTCCGCCGCGAACTCGGCACCGACTATCTCGACGTCTGCCTGATGCACTGCGTCACCGAAGCCGACTGGACCGACCGCTTCAGAGGCGCGATGGATGTACTCTCCGAAGCGAAGCAAAAGGGAATCATCCGCGCGCACGGCTGCTCCTGCCACACCATCGAAGCCCTGCGCGCGGCGGCGAAATCTCCGTGGGTAGAGATCGATTTGGCGCGCATCAACCCCGTTGGCGCCTATATGGACGCCGATCCCGCAACCGTCGTGAGCGTTCTGAAGGAAATGAAGACCGCCGGAAAAGCGGTTGTAGGCATGAAGATTCTAGGCCAAGGCACGCTGCGCAATCGTCAGGACGAAGGCATTAAGTTTGCGCTCTCGTTAGGGATACTCGACGCCTTTACTATCGGCGCGGAAAATAAGCAGGAGCAGGAAGACCTGATCCGCCGCATCGCTGTCGCGTAGAAAGATGCTGAGCCACACTTACCGATCGTGACCGGATCATGCGAACATTGCGGCGAATCGTTCGACATCAAAATCCTCCACAACGGCTTTGGCGATAGCTCCTACGCTTACTGCCATAGTTGCGGCAGGACTGCTATCCTTTCTGCTTATAGTCCGCGCCGGCCGGAAAGCATCAAATGGACATATGCAGAAATAGCTCCGGAGATGGAGGAGCACATATTGCCGTGCGAATGCGGCGGCAGATTTGGCAAAGGCAATTCGCCACGCTGCCCAGGGTGCAAGGAAAAGCTTTCAGCAGACGCAGCTACCGGCTACATCGAAGCTCAGTCGCCTGGCACCGCCAAGGGATGGAGATGGCAACGCAACTGGCACGGACTCTATTGCGCTGTAATCAACGGGCGCTCTGTCGCGGATAATTTCATCTGATTCAGTATTCCATCACCTTCAAACCCGGACTCACAATTAGCCGCGCCTCGGTCGCGCGCTGTACATCTTCCGCAGTCAATCCCGGCGCCACTTCTTCGAGAACCAACCCATCCTTTGTCACGCGAATGTATGCCAACTCGGTCGCAATCGTATCCACCACGTTCACACCGGTCAGCGGCAGGGTGCATTTCTTCAAAATCTTCGGCGCCCCATCGCGCGTCGTGTGTTCCATTGCTACCACCACGCGTCGCGCACTCGCGACTAAATCCATCGCGCCGCCCATCCCCTTGACCATTTTCCCCGGAATCATCCAATTCGCCAGGCTGCCCGACTCATCCACTTCCATCGCGCCCAGCACGCTCAAATCAATGTGCCCGCCGCGAATCATGGCAAACGAATCGGCGCTCGAAAAATACGAAGTCCCAGGCATCTCGCTCACAGTTTCCTTGCCCGCATTGATCAGGTCAGGATCTTCCTGTCCCTCGACCGGATAAGGCCCGATGCCCAGCATCCCATTCTCCGACTGAAGCGTGACCTCGATCCCCCGAGGCACATGATTCGCAATCAGCGTGGGCATGCCGATGCCCAGGTTCACATAAAACCCATCGCGCAACTCGCGCGCGACCCGTCTCACAATGCGCTCGCGCTTGTCGACGTCTTTTCCAGGCTTATTCATAAGTGCCTTGTCGTCGGTCGTTGGCCCTTGGTCGTTGGTCACTAATCCCCCAGCATTTGCTCAGCTAAGAGGCTCTGGCCGACGACTAACGACTAACGACCGACGACATCCCTTCGCACCGTCCTCCGCTCAATCCGCCGCTCGTACAACTCTCCCTGAAAAATACGTTTCACATAAATCGAAGGCGTATGAATCTGATCACCATCCAATTCGCCCGCATTCACCAAGTGTTCCACTTCCGCGATCGTGATCTTCGCCGCCGTCGCCATCATGGGATTGAAATTCCGCGCCGTCTTGCGATAAATCAAATTTCCTTCGCGATCGCCCTTCCACGCTTTTACAAAAGCAAAGTCAGCTTTGAGCCCGCGTTCCATCACGTACATGCGGCCGTCAAATTCCCGCGTCTCCTTTCCCTCTGCGACTACCGTGCCCACGCCCGTCGGCGTATAAAACGCCGGTATTCCCGCACCTCCGGCGCGAATCCGCTCGGAAAACGTTCCCTGCGGAACCAGGTCAAGCCGGATTGTCCCGTTCAACACCATCTCCTCCAGCAGCCGGTTCTCGCCCACATACGAGCCGATGTGATGCACTATCTGCCCCGCTGCGAGCAGCAATCCGTTGCCCACGCCATCCACGCCCACGTTGTTGCTGATGGTCCGCAGATTCTTCGTTCCCTTGCGCACCAGCGCGCGAATCAGATTTTCTGGCATCCCGCACAGGCCAAAGCCGCCGATCATGATCGTCGCGCCGTCAAACACGTCGCGGATGGCCTCATCCGCATTGGCCACGACTTTATTCATAGCGTCCGCATTCTAAATGAATTCGCACCGCACACACATCTCCGACCTTCTAGACAGAACTCTCGGCGCTCCCGCAGACAATAGTTTGACAATCTTGTGACAAGACGAGCCCATCTAAACTTGCGTCTCTCGCGTCAAATGTATAACGGAAGAAAAAGTTAACTTCTCAAGTGTTGTTTGCTCTGGTTTCAAAGAGCGGTGACAAACGCGACGCGCAGAGCACACGGGAGCGAACCTGCTTCCGTGTAATGCGGCGGCCCGGTTGCAAGCCCGGGCGCGGAAACGAACATGTCCTTGCTCTCTGAATTCGATCGCAGACTGGAACTGATCATCCGCGAACTCACTTTGCGGATCGTCGTCCCGCGCTGGAACGAGTTTGATTCCGTGTGGGAGTCTGCCAATAAAGTCTGCGACCGGTACCAACTCAATAAAGGCCTTCTGAGATCGCCGAATCCATTTAATTAGGAACCGCCGCTTTTTCGCGGGACTTCTTTTTTCTTTAGCGGCGCCTTCCGCAACGCATGCGCCTGTTCAAACTCCTCCGCCAACTGCCGGGTGGCCAAATTTTCCCGTATATGCGTCAGACGTTGCTCCACTTTCCACAATGCCTGTTCCAGATTTTTCTGGTTGCTGATCGCGATATCCCTCCACATCGAGTAGGGGCTCGCCGAAATTCGCGTCATCTCCTGCAACGCCCGCCCACCGGCCGCCAATAGCGGAGCCTCATCTCCGAACTCCTCCACCAGCGCCGCGGCCAGCGCGGTCGAAATCATTTGCGGAACGTGGCTGATCCAGGCGCAGAGCCGATCGTGTTCTTCCGCCGGCAGCATCGCAATCCGCGCACCAATCTGGTCAATCCATCCTGCGAACTCTGCGAACAATCCTTCATTCAGATTCTGGCCGGGCAAGGGCGACAGAAACCACACCGCTTTGTGAAACAAATCCGCGTCGGCGTAATCCACTCCGCTCATCTCTCTCCCCGCCATCGGATGCCCCGCCAGAAACCGTTTTCCGGCATTCTTCCCAAATACTTTGGCCGCGCGCTCCACGATGGCCGCCTTCGTGCTACCGACATCCGTGAGCAGCGCTTTCGAAGGGAGGGAAGGCCCAAGGCGTTCGATCAGATCCACAATCGCCAGCACCGGAGTGGCCAGCACCACCACCTGGCTCCCGTGTACGGCGTCGCTCGGATTCGCCGTCCCGTCGTCGATCGCGCCCCGCATGCGCGCCCGTTCTAGTGTTCCTTCGCGATCGCATCCCACAATCCGCCCAGAAAATTTGTTTTTCCGGAGCGCGAGCCCTAGCGACCCGCCAATCAAGCCCGTGCCGATGATCGTGATCTGCCGAATCGACATAAAGAAATATCTCACCACAGAGTCACAGAGAAAATAAAATCCTAGGATGTGCCACTTCGGCTGTGACCGAGGAATGGGAATATCAAGTCAGGTCCAGATCTCGGGAGTTGCCCTTCTCTGGTCTCTGTGCCTCTGTGGTGAAAAGCACCTACGCGATCTTCCGTCCCACCGCCGGCGCAATCATCCGCAACTCGTCCATCAGCTTCGAGAATTGTTCTGGATACAGCGACTGCGCCCCATCAGACAGAGCCTTGTCGGGGTTGTAATGCACTTCAATCAGCAGCGCATCCGCTCCCGCCGCGACCGACGCGCGTGCCATGGGCGAAACTTTGTCCCGCCGCCCGGTTCCATGCGATGGATCGGCCGTCATCGGCAAATGCGACAGCTTGTGAATGATTGGGATCGCCGAAATATCCATCGTGTTGCGGGTATACGTCTCGAAAGTTCGAATGCCGCGCTCGCACAGAATTACATCGTAATTCCCGCCCGACATGATGTATTCCGCCGACAACAGCAACTCTTCGAAGGTGGACGCGATGCCACGCTTGAGCAGAACCGGCTTGCGCACTTTCCCGAGTTCGCGCAGGAGATTGAAGTTCTGCATGTTGCGCGCCCCTACCTGCAGGATGTCCACGTAGGGCAGCATCATCGGAATCTGCGAAATCTCCATGACTTCGCTGATCACCAGCAACTTGAACTTCGCTCCTGCCTCTTGCATGAGCTTGAGCGCGTCTTCCCCATGCCCCTGAAACGAATACGGAGAACTCCGCGGCTTGAACGCCCCGCCCCGCAGCACCTTCGCACCCGCCTCGGCCACGGCCTCTGCCGTCGTAAATATCTGTTCCCGCGATTCCACGGAACATGGTCCCGCCATCACTACAATTTCGTTACCGCCAATGCTGATCCCATTCGCGAGTTTGACGATCGTCCCCTCGGGACGAAAGCTCCTTCCAGCCAGCTTGTAAGGCGAACTAATGCGATGAACTTCCTGTACGCCCGGCAACAGCTCAACGTTGCGGATGTCGAAATCAATCCCCGATCCCACCGCGCCCAACACCGTCATCCGTGCCCCAGTCGAGCGGTGGACTTCAAATCCGATTTTCACCAGGTGCTCAATCACCTGCTGAATCAACTGCTCGTCCGCGCCTTCCTGCATCGCCACAATCATAGAGTTTCTCAGCTTCTAGCTTTTAGCTTTTAGCTCCTACAAAATTCTGTCATTCCGAGCGAGGCCAGGAATCTGCTTTCGCTCTCCAACGGCAACGCTCTAGCTCAATCATTCACTTCCGAATCGAATTCCGTAGCCGACCGTGCAGCCTCGGTCTTCGGCACAATTTCTTCCTTCTGCACATTTCGCATGACATCCATAATGCGCTCGTAAATGCGCACCAGATCCCGGCCGCTCAATGGTCCCGGATTCGCTTCCTGCACATTCGCAAAAACGATACGTTCGCGGTCGGGCTCATAGATTGGCAATGAAGTGTTACGCTTTAATCGCCCGATCTCGACCGCAGCCCGGGCCCGCTCGCTCAGCAGCTCCACGAGCTTCCGGTCGAGCTCATCAATTTTCTTTCGCCAATCCTCAATGTCCATGAAAAGCAGCTCTCAGCCTTCAGCTATCAGCGATCCAAAACACAATCCTATCGTTATCATCAACGCGAGTGAGCTGACATCTGAGGGCTGACAGCTGATAGCTCTCTGACAAACTCTCCCACGGCTGCCGCCTCCCGGCCGCGATTTCGCTCGACGGTCTCCACGATCGAGCTGCCCACCACCACAGCATCGGCAAATTCGCCCACTTCCGCAAATTGCTCCGCCGTCGAAATTCCGAATCCCAGCGCGATCGGCAACTTGGTCACGCGCCGCAGCCGCCGCACCAGCTTCCGCGCATCGTCTGCCAGCTGATGCCGCGCTCCGGTCACGCCCGTTCGCGAAACCGCATACACAAAGCCGCGCGACGCGGCCGCAATTCGCTTCAACCGTTCATCCGGACTGGTCGGCGCCGCCAGAAACACTGGCGCCAAATCGTGCGCGCGCATCGCCCGCAAGTATTCGCCGGCTTCTTCCACCGGTAGATCGGTGATAAGCGCGCCGTCGACACCGGCAGCCCGCGCCACCTTGCAAAATTTGTCCATCCCCATCCGCAGAATTGGATTGAGATAGGAAAACACAATCAGCCCCGTAGACTGCGCATGCTGGCGAACCTCCGCAGCCAGCGTCAGCACCTGCCCCAGCGATGTTTCGCGCTTCAACGCTCGTTCGCTTGCGCGCTGAATCACCGGCCCATCCGCCACCGGATCGCTGAACGGTACTCCCAACTCGATCACATCCGCCCCGGCCTCAATCGTGGCTAAGACGATTTCGCGCGTGGTATCGAGGTCCGGATCGCCGCAGGTCACATACACCACGAGGCCCGGTTTCCTATAGAAAGTTAGCGGCATAGCAAGAATTGTTGATTGATGATTTTTGATTGTTGATTGAAAGTCAAAGGCATCGGTGCAGCAAGGTTTTCAATCAACAATCAAAAATCATCAATCGATCCTAAGGTTCTCCCGCATAATACCGATATCTTTGTCGCCGCGCCCGGAAACATTCACAATCACAACCTCTGATTTCTTCATCGTAGGGGCGAGCTTCAATACTTCCGCAACCGCGTGTGCCGACTCCAGCGCGGGAATAATTCCCTCCGTCCGCGCAAGCAAAGTCGTCGCTTCCAGCGCCTCTGCGTCCGACGCGGGCACATACTCTGCGCGGCCCGAATCCCGCAATGCCGCATGCTCCGGCCCAATCGAGGGATAATCCAGACCCGCCGAAATCGAATGCGTCAGCGCGATCTGTCCTCCCGAATCCTGCAGCACGTAGGAATACGTTCCCTGCAGCACTCCCGGGGACCCTCCACGAAATCGTGCCGCATGATCACCCAGTGCCTCGCCGCGGCCGCCGGCCTCCACGCCAATCAGTTGAACTTTCTTATCTTTAAGAAAATCGTAAAAAATCCCAATAGAATTCGATCCTCCACCCACGCAGGCAATAATTGCTGCAGGCAACTTCCCCTCGGCCTGCAGAATCTGCGCCCGCGCCTCGCGCCCGATCACCCGATGAAAATCCCGGACCATCGTCGGATAGGGATGCGCCCCCAGCACGCTACCCAGCAGGTAATGCGTGGTCCGCACGTTCGTGACCCAGTCGCGCATCGCCTCGTTGATCGCGTCTTTCAAAGTCCGCGATCCCGATTCCACCCCGCGCACCTCCGCTCCGAGCAGCCGCATGCGGAAGACATTCAGCTCCTGCCGCCGCATATCTTCGGTTCCCATGTATACGACGCACTCAAATCCCAATAACGCACACACTGTGGCGGTCGCAACCCCGTGCTGCCCCGCACCAGTCTCCGCGATCACGCGATGCTTCCCCATCCGCTCTACCAGCAGGCCCTGTCCCAGGCAGTTGTTGATCTTGTGCGCGCCGGTATGCAGCAGGTCTTCTCGTTTCAAATAAATCTTCGCCCCGCCCAATTTCTCCGTAAGCCGTCGCGCAAAAAACAACGGCGTCGGACGCCCCGCATATGTCCGCAGCAACTGCTCCAACCGCGCTTGAAATTTTCGGTCGCGCTTGGCCTTCTCATATTCGCGCTCTAGTTCCTCGAGCGCCGCCATCAACGTCTCCGGCACATACCGCCCGCCATAAATTCCAAATCGCCCCGGTTCACTCACGCGAGCAGAAACCCGAGGGTGCCCCATCCTAGGCTCGCCGTTCTTTGGCGAGACGAGGGTGGGGACTTTGACTTTTGCAGTTCTCGGAACCGTCGCCATTCCTAACTCACCTTCCGATCCATCTCCCGCACCGCCCGCACAAACGCCCGCACTTTGTCCGGATCTTTCTTCCCTGGCCGCGCTTCTACTCCCGACACTACATCAACGCCCCAGGGCTGAAGAATACCAATCGCCTCGCCAACATTCACTGGCGTAAGCCCGCCAGCGATCACCACATACTCGGTTCGGCTTAGCTGGGTAACCAACGGCGCAGCCTTGTTCCAATCGAAGGGGAGTCCTGTGCCTCCTGGCCGCTGCGAACCGCCGGAATCGAGCAGCAACGCTGAGAACCCTCCCTCTGATTTGGCCACAACGTCAAGGGTGATCGCTTGCTCTTCGCTCAAGAACTGTTGGATAGGCAGCGCGAAATAAATCCTTTTCTGGGTGGTTGGTTTTGCATGCGAACACTCAACACTGGCCGCGCCATCCTTCGGAACGGACAACGGATAGACCTGCAAAGAATCAAGAGCTACCGCAGTTCCAATCTCCCCCGCTCGCGCCAAACTGTCGCCGGCGAACACTCCCACCTTTTCCACCTTCTCCGGCAGCTTCGCGACAATCTCCCGCGCCGCCTCCACGCTCACGTACCGCGGACTCTTCTCATAGAACACGAATCCCACAGCATCTGCTCCCGCTTCCACGGCGACGAGCGCGTCCTCCAAATTCGTCATCCCGCAAATTTTCACCCAAGTCATAAAACCAGTTGTCAGTTGACGGTAAAATCAGGGTGCCCCATGTCTCGCCTCCTTTGCGAGACATGGAACTGCCTACAGTCGACTCGGCACTCGATACTCCGCACTCGGCACTCCCATCAACTCCCGCAACGCGTCTCCCGGCCGATCCTCCCGCATCAGCGACTCTCCCACCAGAAACGCGTCATACCCCGCCGCCCGCAATCGCGCTACATCTTCCGCAGAATGAATTCCACTCTCCGCCACTCGTACCACGCCCGCCGGAATCTTCTCCGCCAGCCGGAACGCCGTATCCAAATCCACTTTGAACGTCCGCAGGTCGCGCGTATTCACGCCAATCAAGTCGCAGCCCGCATCCAATGCGCGTTGCAACTCATCTTCATCGTGCACTTCGCACAACACATCCAGCCCGCGCCGGCGCGCCCCCGCCGCGAGCGTACCCAATTCCTCAGACAACAGCGCCGCAACAATCAGCAGCACCGCGTCGGCCGCATTCGCGCGGGCTTCCAGCAACTGAAACTCATCCACGATAAAATCTTTGCGCAGGCACGGAACTTTCACTTCCGCCGAAGCCTCCCGCAGATTGTCCAGCGATCCCTGAAAGAATTCCTCATCCGTGAGCACTGAGAGCGCCGCCGCCCCAGCCCCTTCCAATTCCCGCGCCAACTCTGCCGGACGAAACTCCGCCCGAATCAATCCCTTCGACGGAGAAGCCCTCTTCAACTCCGCAATCACTGCCACGGCATTGCGGCTCTTCGTTTCCAGCGCTCGGCGAAATCCGCGCGGCACATGCGAATCAGCCTTTCGCTCCAGATCGCGCAAATCCGCCCCGCGCTTGGTCTCCGCCAATCGCGCCCGCGTAGCCGCGACAATCCGCTCGAGAATGGCAGCCATAAAGAATCTCTTGATTATAAGGGACTAGAAGGGATACGAGTCCCTCGACGTCGGGCACTCACTGGCAAATCTCTTTTAACTCTTTGTACGGCTTCTCCTTCACCGCCGGATACTTGATCTTCTTGACATCCATCCACTGCTCCAGCAGGGTCCCTCCATATTTCGATCCCGCATCCGGATTTGTGGTATACGCAGGATCGCTTTCGACCTCCTCCAGCGTCGCCAGCTGGAATCCTTTCTTTTGCAGTAGGTCGAGCGCGTCCGGCAAAATCGTGCTGCTGAATGCCCCCAGATGCAGCAGCAGCACATGATTGATGTCGTGCCCGTACACCAACTTTGCCAGGTCGTGCCCCAAGTCCAAATATGCCGATTCCGTGTCCAAGTAATTCGAGCGCAACCAGGCAATCGATTTCGCATCGTTTTTAGCTAGGCACCGCGAATAGGCGCTGTTCCACAAGTAGTCTTCCCAATCCAGCGTCACCTGCGCTACGCGATACTGATGCGCCTGCAAATAAGCCCGCACAGCGCGCCGTTTTTCCACAGTGTCTCCTTCGCGCAAAAAGGGATAGCGAAACCAGTGCCAGTTGGCATCTTTCGCGGCCACTAGTTCCAGCACCGGTTCATCCTCTTCGATCTCGCGCTCAAAGGCCTCCGCCGGATTCGCATTCAAGTCGATGTGCGCATACGTGTGATTTCCCACCGGCTCCGCGTCTGCCCACAACTTCAAAGCCGCAGCGGCATCGGCATTCCCTTCCAGTTTTTTGGCATTGACGAAGCCATACGCCGCAGGCACGTGCCGCATTTTCAACACGGCCAAAGTGTTCCCGACAATTTCCACCCGCGTCATCCCCGATGGAAGATCACCGTTCAGCGGCAGATCGTCAAACGTGATCGCAACCTTCTGCGCCGAAGAAATTCGAGTGAGGGCGAGAAAAAACAGAATCACCGAAACGGCAGGGTACAGTATCGGTCGAAGGAGGTGTTTCATCACGAAGTATAATTCGTCCCAGCCATCGGCCAGCGAAGGAGTGACTCACCTTTCTAAAGTTCTTTCTTGTCCACTGTCGGCAATTCTGCATCAGGCACCGGCCTGCTTCGGGACACGCTGAAGCCTCGAACATCGTTCAGGACAAAAGTTGGCACCCCCACGGCCGGTTGAACTCTCACGCGTTCGAAGTCGGCCCCCCGAACATCGTTGAGAACAAACTCCGGCCGCGCATCCTCATTCGTATGTTCGATCTTGATGCCATTCATCTCCAGACCGCGAACGTGGCGAATAAAGAATCCCTGCGCCGGCGTCGTCCCAAACATGCTGGGTTCGGGGTACTCTTTTTCCTTTTCGGCCAACTGGCGCATCGCGTCCTCCTTGCTCCCTCCGCCCTGATGAAAGACCGTGATGTCGCTGAACTTCACGTCTTCGATCGAACGCTCCGGAATCCCCGCCAGAATCGAGCAGATGCGTGGCGAGGCGCCGCTTTGACAAGTGATATTGCTTAGGATTACGCGACGCAGCACGCCAACCGGCACATTCACCGGCCCGCGCATGCGCGCGCCTAACCGCAGAAAAATGGGCGCACCCACGAGGTCCCGCATCGTAATGTTGGTTACGCTCACGTCTTCAATGACCGCCCCGTCCACCGTCTCAATCGCCAGGCCGTTGCATCCGTCAAAAATACAATTTGAGACAACGATGTTCTTGAATCCGCCATTCGACTCGGTTCCAAACTTAATCCGCCCGGTACGCGGCACTTTCTCTTCGGCAGCAAATCGCTTCCATGTCGCGGCCAGCAGCGTCCCCTCCTCGTAACTTCCGCAAACCAGGCAATTGCTGATGGTGACCATCTCGGTAGCCCGCGCATATCCCAGAGCAAAGGAACTTTTGAGGCAAATGCCATCGTCCCACGGTGAATTCACGCTGCAGTTGGAAATGCGGACGTTCCGGCAGCAATCCATGTCCATGCCGTCGCGGTTCGTATCGATCTTCAGATTGTCAATGGTGAGATTGTCCACGCCAGTGGCGAGAATTCCGAAGTGTCCGCCATGCAGGATAGAAAAGTCTCGCAATAGCACGTTGCGGCAATTCTTGAGTGCGATAGCTTTGTTCCCCGCGCCAGGTTGCTCCGCTTTGGGTCCGGAGCCCCAACCGCGGCTCAAACCTTTTCCCCAGATCAACCCCGGCCCGCAAATCGAAACGTCTTCCAGATCCTGACCCCAGATCAGACTGTTGCGCCAGTGATTGTGGCCGAAATCCTGATAACTTTCCCATGGCTGATTCGACTCCGCTGCATCGTATCCGCCGCTCTCTCCTTCCGTAGGAGGATCGGCCGCCACAATAGTCGCCCCGTGAGCCAGATAAAGACCAACATGGCTCTTGAGGTGAATAGAGTACGAAAGATAATTTCCCGCAGGGAAACTGACCGTTCCGCCTCTTGCGGCAGCCGCGGCATCAATAGCCCGATTGATCGCAGCAGTGTCGAGCGTCTTCCCGTCGCCGGTGGCTCCGAACGTTCGCACATCATAGACCGCCTTGCCGTGCTCGGTCCCGTCGGCAGTCGTGTTCTCAGGCGATCCAATCAGAGCTGCGCTCATCAACCCCGCGCCCCCCGTCTTCAAAAAAACACGTCTCGCAATTTCCTCAGGTCGCATAAATCTCTCGTGGTCAGCAACAAAGTAACTTCGCCCTATGGATTCTGTGGTTGCAACATCCTCACTTTTCCGCCACCCGCTTCAAATAAAACTTGAAGAAATCCTCCGCATTCGACTCCAGACAAACCTGCGCGTTCGCGGTGCCCGGTTCCTCTCGCGTGAACCCTTTCTCGTCCACGCGAATGTGCATCGCCTGCACCGGACATAGGTCCGGTCGTAACACAAACACGATCGTCATGGGGTCGAACAGCGTCGGCGTCTCCTGTCCCCACAAGTGGTACAGCACGGCCAGTTGGTCGGTAACCGCCGTTCCCTGGCTAAATAAAAATGCCCGCTTCACCTCATCCAACTTCAACTGGGTGGAATCGAGCGGCATCACAAATAACGGAACTCCCGTGCCAAACAATTTCTGCGCGGAGCCCACATCATTCAAAATATTCCACTCGGGCATCGGGGGAACGGGCTGCGTATATCCCAAGTCTCCGTATCCTCTTCGGATCGACCCGCCCATCAGCACCACGCGCTTCAACCTCCGAAATGTCGCCGCATCTTTATCGATGGTTGCTCCCACATTCATCAGCGGGCCAATCGCCACTAGTGTGATCTCTCCCGGATATTTCCGAATCTGCTCCAGCAAGAACCCCACCGCGTCTCCATGCGAATCCTTCGCAAAGCGCCCGCCCTCCGTATAACGCCGCTGCGACATAGGATTCTTCGTCGCCGTAGCTTTCCCCGCCAGCACCGGAATCTCCGCTCGCCCTATTTCTCCCAGAAATCGGTCGGTCAACCTCGCTCGCGTCTCCGTATCGCCAAACGTCGTCATCACGCCGAGAACTTGCAGCTCCGGACTCTTCACCGCCAATGCCAGCGCAAAGGCGTCGTCCACGTCGTCGCCGATGTCAGTATCAATAATGATCTTTTCGGGCGGGCTCGTTGCCACATTTGCCGAAGTTGTCTGCGCACAGCCGAGATTTGACAAAAGGAAAATCGCCAGCCCGAACGCGCATTTCAAACTCGCTCCAACTCCGCAGCCGCCGCCCATCGCCCCTCCTCTGTTCGCGGTCGATTTCGCTTTCAACTAGCCGACTACGATATCCGAAATCTAATCGTTCGCAAAAGCCTAGCGGGAAAAAGGCGGGTGGGGATTTTGACTTCCTCGGATCGGATAAATGTTGAAGTTTCTCGAAAAGACTGAGGTCATAACAATCCGCGTGTCCCTTTGCCCACAGCGTATCCCGCGACCCACGCGGCATTTCGCCGCTATCCGGTTTAACTCCCGCCAAATGAATGCGCGTCAGATTGGTGTCTCCCGTGCATTCCCCAAGCTGCCGCTCGCCGGCAGGAGGCAACCAATCATGACCCGCATCAACAAAAGTCGCACGATCGCAAAGACCTGGGGCAACCATGCCAGCACGCTTTTTTTTGCTGCTGTGCTGATCGTTTGCTCAGTAACCGTCGGCTGCTCCAGCGACAAACCGAAACCGGTAACCGCCACCAATCAGATTCCCGTTACACAGCCGGAGAGCCCGCTTCCCGTCATGCCCGCACCTGCGGCGCAAGCCGAGAAAAAGCCGACTCCAAAGAGAGTCGTACGCAAGAAACCCGCAACCGTCAGCTATACCGACAAAAACTATGGCGTGACCTTCGAGTATCCGCGCCGCTTCGCCATCGAAACCGGCGACGCTGCCACTAGTCTTTTGGCCTCCAATCCTCTAGCCATGAATTTCGTGCAGCCCGGCGGACTCGCGCTCGCCGCCGTTGAGTTGCCCGAGACGGGTTTCGCCAACACGGATTTCTCCTCCGCATTCTTCAACGTGAGCGTCCACAAAACTCTCACCGTCGATCAATGCACCGAGTTCGCCGTGCCGCAGCCTGAAGTCGGGATGCCGGTTTCGTCAACCGATTCCGCGTCCGCGACAGCCGCAACTCCGGCCGCAATCCCGACAACGACGGAGACTTCGTCAGACACTCAGACCTCGTCAAACTCCAAGCTGACGCTCGGCGATCTCGAACTCCGCGCCACCGAAACTGTGATGGGTGAAGGAACTCGTCAGAGCGACTCGAAGTACTTCCATGTCTTCCAGAATGGTGCCTGCTACGAGTTCGCCCTGAATGTCACCACCGTCGCCTCCGAGGACGGCGTGATGAAGCACGTCGACCGCGACAAAGTCTTCGACCGCCTGGAAAAAATCCTGGCCACGGTGAAGATCAATCCGGTTGCAGCTCCGGAAGTAACCGCCGAAGCCCCGCCCACCACGCCCACTCCCATAACCCCAGCGCAGTAGCCGGGTGCCCCACCCTTCTCGCGTCTCTTGCGGCAGGGTGGGGTCTTGATTTCGTGTGGATGATTTCAAAAAATCTTAAAGAATGATGCCCTGCTCTAGTGCTCGGTCTTCCCACTCAGCAATTCCAGCGCATGCGGAATCAACTCAGCCACAGCCTCCAGCGATTGCACCGCCCCCGCGGGACTCCCCGGCAAATTGAGAATCAGCGCCCGCCCCCGCACTCCGCACTGCGCCCGGCTCAGCGCCGCGAACGGAGTCTTTTTCATCCCCTCACTCCGCATCCGCTCTGCCACGCCGTGCAGCAGCCGGTCACAAACCGCAACCGTCGCTTCCGGCGTAACATCGCGCGAAGCAATGCCAGTTCCGCCAGTCGTCACGATCAACCGCACCTCGCGCGCCAGCCGAATCAGCAAATTCTGAATTTGAATGGAATCATCCGGAACAACTTCGCGTACCGTCACCGAAAAGTGAAGGTGCTCCAGAAGCTTGGCGACCGCCGGCCCCGACACATCCTCGCGTTCCCCGCGGGCGCAGGAATCGCTGACGGTCACCACCGCAGCCGTCAGTCCCGGCGACTCAGCCGTCGAGGAGGACATCTTCCTCTTCTTCCCTTCGGCCTCGCCCGGCGCTGCTCGCAGGCGAAGCCGGAGCGCCCGCAGCCGCCACGGACTCCGCTTCCCCGCCGCCCTCGCGCGCCGACTCATCCAGCAAGCGCAGCCCTTCCATCAACAATCCCTGTGTATTTAGCTGCGTAGTTTCCTTGTCGGTCTTGCCTTCGAAGTCGAGCTGGAAATTTCCTCCGGTCCAGCGCAGCACCTTGAACACGGCCTCATCACCCACCAGGGTTCCGTAGGTCGCGTGCTTCACCTGGCCTTCGACAAAAAATACCTCGCACTTGTCGCCCTCATTGCTCAGCGAAAGCTGGCAACTCTTCCGGCCCATTTCCAGCGACTGCATCAGGTCGATCACATTCATCTGCGAAAGACTTCCTTGCACAACACCATCTTTCGGCGCAGTCTTCGCCATTTTTTCCAGCGCGATGCGGTCAATCGTGCGCTTGATACGGCGCGTAGCATCTTTCAGAAAAAACGGCTTCTCCAGATAATCATCAGCCGCATCCTGCGGGGAAAGTCTCTCGGCGATGTCCGCCTTGCTGGCCATCAGCACAGTAGAGAAATTTGCAGTCGCCGGCCGGCTCTTCAATTTCTCGACAAGCTGGCGTCCATCCATCCCCGGCATTTTGTAATCACACACCAGCAAATCCGGCACATCATCCACCGCCTTCAACAGCGCGTCTGCAGCGTCCGCAGCGGTCGTGACCAGCGCGAGTGGGGACAGCGCCTGCTGCAGCATGGCCAGCACCATCGGATTGTCGTCCACCACCAGCAGTTTGACGTTATTCGCCATGTTAGAAGTCGAAACGAAGATTGAATTTATTACTTCGCGCGCCGATACTCACCACTCTTCCCGCCGCTCTTCCGTTCCAGAACAATTTCTCGAATTTCAATGCTCTTGTCCGCACCCTTGCACATGTCGTAAACGGTCAGCGCCGCTACGCTGACAGCGACTAGCGCCTCCATTTCAACGCCGGTCTCGGCGGTGGTCACGACTTTGGACGTAATGGCGACGCCATTTTCGCACACGCGCACATCGACATCAACGACGGCCAGCGGAAGCGGATGACACATCGGGATCAGTTCGGCAGTGCGTTTGGCCGCCATGATGCCCGCGATGCGCGCTACTTCCAGCGGATCGCCCTTGGGATTTTCGGGCAGCGCGGCGAGCACATCAGGCTTCATCGCCACGAACGCACTGGCCTCAGCCTCACGCCGGCTTGCAGACTTACCGGAGACGTCGACCATTCGGGCGCGCCCGGCTCCGTCGTAATGGGAAAGTTTCTCCGGCATGCCGCAGCTCTATCTTACATCGAGGGCCAGTCGAACCGACGCCGCTTCGCAGCCTGAAGACATTGCTGATTGTTGATTTTTGATTGTTGATTGAAAGTCAAAGGCGCGTCTAGCTTTTCAATCAACAATCAGCAATGGTTCTTCATGACCGCGACCCATTCACCGGCCGGAATGCGGTCGCGATCCGCCGGGATGACGATGTAGCAATTTGCGCGTGCAGTTGCGGCGATGTCGCCCGATCCCTGCCAGGCAACTAACTCGACTTCCGAACGTTCGAATTCTCCGGAAAGGAGCGCGGGCAGAAATCGCGTGAGACCGGTCTTGACGCGGATTTCTTTCTTCAGGTGCGCGTGAAGGAATAGCAAGTTTCGCGAAGACCGGCCGGCCAGCGCCTCCAGCACAGGGCGCGCGAACAGTTCGAAGGTGACCATGGTCGACACTGGATTTCCCGGCAGGCCGAGGAAGTAGGTGGCCGCCTTTTCGCGGGCGAGAGCGCCCGCGCCACACTTGCCGAACACGACCGGTCGCCCGGGCTGAATCTTCGCGCCGGTGAAGAAAAATTCGGCCTGCAATTCCGCCAATGCTTGCTCGACCAGATCGTAACGACCCATGGAAACTCCGCCGGTCATCAGCAGCAGGTTCGTCTTCAGGCCTTCTTCAATCAAGCGGCGCAGTCCTTGCAATTCGTCCGGAGCTATGGGCAGCAGGACTGGATCACCACCTGCGCGAAGAATCTGTGCAGCGAGGGAATAGCTATTCGAATTGCGAATTTGGGTTGGGCCCGGAACTGCCGCTACGTCCACTATCTCGTCGCCGGTTGTGAGTACTGCGACTCGGGGGCGCTTATACACTTGCAAGCGAATTTTGCCGACGGATGCGGCCAGGGCAATGCGCGCCTCATTCAGACGCAGCCCGCGATCGAGCAACGGCGCGCCCCCCCGCGCTTCGGCGCCACGGGCGACAATATTCTCCCCCCGCATCACGCTTCGTGTAACTACAACATGTCTCCCATCCAGCCAAGTGTTCTCGACCATCACCACCGCGTCCGCACCGTCAGGAACCGGTGCACCGGTCATGATAGCGGCGGTTTGACCGCTGCCGATGTTGGCCGGAATCTTTTCGAGGGTCTCGCCCGCTCTGATTTCTCCGATTACTTCCAGCGTGGCAGGAAGTTGGACTAAGTCCGCGGATCGCACAGCATAGCCATCGCGAGTGGATCGCGGAAATGGCGGAAGATCCCGGTCCGCTACCACCGGCTCACAAAGGACGCGGCCGGTTGCGGCGAGCAGATCAACAGATTCCGTGCCGCCGGCTGGCCTGCTGCTGCGAATCAGCGCGGCTTGCTCCTCGACCACACGGCGCGCGTCTTCAAAGCTTAGGACAGTCGAATTCACAGGCGCGGCGAACATGAAGAGATGATACGACAGAGGAAGACTTGATCAAGGCGATCCAGCATGGGCAGATCGGCTAAGGGTCTATCGTGCCAACTCCTGCCCAAGAGAGCCCGGATTGCTGGCATAGGACAGCCCGGTTTCAAGGTCGATCAGACGCTGCTGCACCAGTTGCGCAATCTCGCCGTCGAAATGCTGCATCCCTTCTGCGCCGCCCGCCTTGATGGCGTCGAAAAGCTTTTTGTTCTCCCGCTCCCCTTTTTCGACACACTCCCGGGTCTGGGCATTTGCTTTGAGAATCTCGAAGGCGGGAACACGGCCGCTGCGATCCGACTTCGACATCAGCCGCTGGCAAATGATGTAGCGGAACGACTTCGCGAAACGTTCCCGCACCGATTGCTGTTCTGTCGGCGAGAACCCGCTGACCACGCGCTCCACGGTCTTCGACGCGTCCATGGTATTCAAACTGGAAAACACGAGATGCCCGGTCTCCGCCGCTTCCAGCACGATTTCAATCGTCTCCCGGTCGCGCATATCGCCCACCAGAATCACCTTCGGAGCCTGCCGCATCGCTGAACGAAGCGCGAGCGCAAAACTGGGAGTGTCACTGTGCAATTCCCGTTGATGAATCGTCGAGCACTTGTGATTGTGCAGAAACTCAATAGGATCTTCGATCGTGATGATGTGGTAGTACTTCTCGCGGTTGATGGCGTCCAGCAGCACCGCCAGTGTAGACGATTTGCCTGACCCCGGTGGTCCCGCGACCAGCACAATTCCGTCCTTGAGCTTGGCTACGTCCGACAACTGCTTCGGCAGACGCAGTGAGGCAAAGTCCGGAATGGCGGTGGGAATGACCCGCATCACGACAGCACAACTGCCGCGCTGAATAAAAATATTGACGCGGAAACGGGCCAATCCGGGCAGCCCGAAGGAAATGTCGCAAGCCCCATGCTCGCGGAGAGTCGTGATCGCCTGCTTATTGTCCCCAATGAGATCGGCCGCAATACGGCGCGTGTCGTCCTGCGTAAGGGAAGTGAGCCCCGGCACCTGCACCGGTATCATCTGGTCGTAGACCTGAACTTGGGGCGGGCGTCCCGGCGAAAAAATCAGATCGCTGATCTTTTCCGAGGCGCGCAGCATCGCGCCCAGCAGCACTGGCGTCGCGACTCTGCCGGTTCCAGAGAAACCTTCTAATACAACGGAAATCGGAGCAATGGTTGGTGCTGCCATTCGTCCTCACACTCGGGAATCGCACGCACCACAGAATTGGAGATAGTTCACTGTACCGCGCCGCAAGCTGAAGACGAAGGACAGTAAGTGCATAGTCCTTCGTAACCGCAGGGCCTCTCGACCAAGGAGAAGGGCGGCTCAAACGAGCCGCCCTATGCTTGCAAGTCGTTGTATCGACAGAGGATCTACTTTTTCGCAGCCTTCTTCTTCCCGTAATTCGTCTCTACGGAGGACCCAATGCTGGCCAGCATCTGCTTGGCTGCGTCCGCATACGTCCCTGTGGGCTGTAGTTCCAGATACTTCTGGAACGACTCGGCCGTTCCCGGCGGCGCCACCATTTTGTCTCCCTGCAGCGTGGCCTTGCCAATCATGTTCACGCCCTTCCAATAATAGGCGTCGGCGCGGTTTGGGTCCGCGGCAATCACCTTGTTGAAGGCGGCGAGCGCATCATCCACCTTGCCCGCATTGGTGAGCACCGCACCCTCGTTGAAGTAGTACTGCGCGGCACTGGCCGGATCGGCCTGGGCGGCTAGCTCGTAAGTCTTCACCGCATCGTCCACTTTGTTGGACTTGGCATAGGCTTCGGCTAAATTGTTGTAGTAAGCGGCAAGATTTTTCGCCGCGTTGGGGTCCTTGTCATTGGCGGCGGCCTTCTTGAGATCGATGGCCTTCTGATAATCTTCGACCGCGGAAGCCAGACGTTTCTGCTTCTCCGCGGGATCGGTCTGCTTGGTTGCCGAAAGCCGGTAATAATCTGCCAGTTTGAACCAGAGCAAATCGCGGGTCGCATCCACCTGGGTGGCTTCATTCAGGGACGCGATTGCAGTATCGAAGTCGCCGGCATCGGCCGCCGTCTTGGCCGCGTTGAGTTTCTCGTTCAGAGACTTAACGGTAGTGGTTTCCTTCGCTGCCTTAGCCTGCTGCTCCTGCATCTGTTTCAACTGTTCCGGAGACAGACCCTGCCCCTTGGCAGCATTTTCCATTTCCTTCTTCACGTCAAAATCCAGAGTGTTTTCATCGAGGTTCACCTTGAATCCTTTGACGTGATCCATCTCCTTCCCGGCTTTCATGTCATCCCCGTTCTTATAGAGAGTCACCAGGTAGGTGCCCGGCGTGAGCCCGAGCGAAAAATATTCTCCCTTCTTGTTGGTCTTGAGAGTGTATTTCTGACCGTTATCGCTGTTCTGCCAGACAACGATTCCGTCGGCTATAGGGTTGCCCTGTGCGTCTTTGCATACGCCCTTCACCGTTCCTGAAGCCTGGGCGAAGACTGGAGGCGCGCACAGTCCTAGCGCCAGTAGTACGAATAAAAGAATTGCCAAATGTTTTTTCATTTTGCCTCCCGGCAACCTCGAATTTTCCCGCCCAATGCTGAGCCAGCCAATGCTCAAGAGTCCGATTGACCAATATAGAAATCAAAAGTCACTACTTCGCAAGATGCGCATCTGCGTACGGGATCGGATCCTGCACCCCCGCCGCCTCGAAGGCGCGCAGCCGCAACACACAGCTGTCGCAGATGCCGCAAGCCTGATCCTCGCGACTGTAACATGACCAAGTTAAATCGAAGGGCGCACCCAGTTCAAGGCCAAGGCGCACAATCTCGGTTTTTCTCATCGCGATGAGCGGCGTGACGATTTCAATGTCGCCTTCCTTCGTGCCAGTCTTTACAACCTGGTTGAACGCCTTGTAATAAGCTGGACGGCAATCCGGATAGCCCGAACTGTCAGGCTCGACGGCGCCAATGTACACCTTTTCCGCGCCCAAAACCTCGGCCCAACTCACCGCCACGGCCAGGAAATGCGCATTGCGAAAGGGAACGTAGGTCACGGGAATGCCGTTGCCGACTTCTTTATTCTCAGGCACGGCGACGGTGTCGTCGGTAAGCGCCGAGCCCCCAATGGCACGCAGAGCCTCGTTTCGTACCAACAGCTTGTCGCGAATCCCCAAGCGCTCGCAAATCGCCAGAAACGACTGCCGTTCGCGCTCCTCGGTACGCTGCCCGTAGCTGATGTGCACCGCGCCCGCGTCATACTCACGTACCACCAGCGCCGCGCAAACGCAGGAATCCATCCCGCCGCTAAGCAGCACGACAGCCCGCGATTGCTTCGACTTTGACATAAAGAAAATTGTCGATTGTTGATTTTTGATTGTTGATTAAAAACCGAAGGGGGTGTCGGCCCTGGTTTTCAATCAACAATCAAAAATCAACAATCATCAATTGCTTAGACCCCCTTCACCGCCGGATCCCAAATAAACTTATGCAGCTGCAGCCCCAACCGCGCGGGAACGTTGTCGGCGATCATCCACTCCGCCAGTTCCTGCGGATCGAGCAAGCAGTGCGAGCTGTCACGGGCGCCCGTGGCGTCTTTGCGGAATGCCGGTGAAAACAGAACGGCATTCACCCGCCGCGCCAGATTATGCCGCTGCGTAAACTCCCGGGCAAACTCATAGTCTGCGCGGCTGCTCAGGACAAACTTAACTTCGTCTTGAGCGGCCAGCGCCTCCAGATTCCCCATGGAAAACGTGTCCCCCTCGCCCGAGTCCGGACACTTCACATCAGCGATCTTGACGACCCCCGCGGGAACCCGCTCCAGGGGCCGTTCTCCGCTGGTCTCCAGCAAAACCCTGTATCCTTCGTCCAAAAGACGCTGCATCAGCGGGACGACCTCGCGCTCCTGCAGCATGGGTTCGCCCCCGGTAATCTCGACCAGGCCGCCTCCCGGACTCAAGCGCGAGACCTCATCCACGACCTCTTCTAGCGCCATCTTGCGGCCGCCCAGAAAGGTGTACTCGCTGTCGCACCACGAACACCGCAGATTGCATCCCGTCAGCCGCACGAACACGCACGGTAGTCCCGTATAAGTCGACTCCCCCTGCAGCGATTTGTAGATTTCGGTGATTCGCATGTAGCGCCGCCGTCTCGGCGGCTGTCGTGCGAGCATCCCGCCCGCCCGCACTCCTGGGCTCGCAACGGTTACTCAGAGTATTTTGCCGTGGTTGTGTCTGTTTCGTAGACGGTCACGTCCTTAATTCGAACCCGACCGCTTGTGACGGCCTGAAGCTTAGCATTCGATTCCTCATAGAAATACTTCGCCAGATTCTCCGCCGATGGATTGATCACTGTGAACGGCTCGATCTCATTGATCATCTGGTGGTCCAGACGTTCGATCACGTGCCGCATCACTTCGCGTAGATCTTTGAAATCGAGGAGCAAACCGGCCTTGTCCAGTTCCGTTCCCGCCAGGGTCACCCGAATCTTATAGTTATGCCCGTGCGGATTCTCGCACTTGCCCTTATAGTTGCGCAGATAGTGCCCCGCCGCGAAAGTGTCTTCCACCGTGACTTCGAACATGATCCCTCAACGCGGGCGGCCGTTAACCAACAGGCACAGAGCTCCGCTCGCAACTCTCCATTCTACAGCCGGAGAGGCTGACGCCAACGGATTACCTCTCGCATCGTGTTAGCAAACCGCGCTACAATTCCTGCATTCTTTTGAACCGATGCCACCGGTTCCGGCCCGTGCGGACTTCAATGAAGACGTAAGGACAACTCTCATGAATGTCCTGTTGCTCTCGATGCCAGATTCGTTCGAACACATGCCCTCCCTGGCGATCCGCATGCCCAATGGCGGCCTTACGTCGATTGCCGGCAGCGTAGATGCTCACCACCGCGTGGCGGTTGCTGACCTCATCCTGGTTCAGAGGCGCGTGCGGGAAACCGTGACTCGTCTGGTGGGCGACTTGGACCCGCAGGTCGTCGGACTCTCCATCATGACCTTCCAGCGCCGTACAGCCGCCGGAATTATGGATCTCGTCCGCTCCCTCAAGCCCGCCGCCAAGATCGTGGTCGGCGGATACGATCCCAGCCTGGCCCCCGAAGCTTACGAAACGATGAGCGTCGACTATCTGATCCGTGGCGAAGGGGAAGTGACTTTCCGCGAATTGCTGCGTGCGATCGAGCGCGGCGCCGGGTTTGAAAATATTTCCGGCCTGACCTATCGCACTCAGACCTGTCTCAAGAATGATGGCTGGGTGCACAATCCGGTTCGACCTCCACACCGGCTGGAAAGCGGCGAAATCGGCTTACCCCGCCGCGACGCGCGCGTGCTCAAGGGCTACACGTTTCTCGGGCGCCAGGTCGATGTGATCGAAACCTCACGTGGCTGCACCTACGATTGCAGCTTCTGCTCCATTATCGAAATGCGTGGCCGCAATTTCTTCACCTATTCCTTCGATCGCGTGCTGGCGGACATTCGCGACGCTCGCGACCACGGCGCTCGTACCATCTTCCTGGTGGACGACAACATCATGCTCAATGTGCGCCGCTTCGAAGGCTTGTGCGAAGCCATCATCGAGGCCGGACTCAACGACATCGACTACTTTGTGCAGGCCATGACTTCCTCCATCGCCAACCATGGCGAGAGTCTCGCTCCTCTGATGAAGCGCGCCGGATTCCGCTATGTCTTTCTCGGGATTGAGAACATCCTCGAAGGCGATCTTGAATTTCTGCACGCTTCGGCCAAGAACACAGCGCGCGACAACGGGCGCAGCACAGGCAATGCGACGTTGCAGGCCATTGACTATCTGCATCGCAATGACATGTACGTGGTCGGTGGACTCATTGTCGGCAATCCCGGCGACACGCGCGAGTCCATCGAAGCCAACCTCGAATTCGCCCGCCGCTATGTCGACTGGCCTTATATCCAGCATCCCACGCCCTATCCCCGGACTCCCATGACCAAGGACTTCCGCGACCAGGGCCTCATCCAGAATGAGCACGTCGAAGAATACGACGGCACCACCGCCGTGGTGCGCACCCGGCACCTGCCGGCTGACGAAGTCGAGTTCCTGCGCTGGAAAGCGGAGCGCTGGATGAAAACTCATCACGTACCGGCTGTCTTTCGCCACGACCCATGGTTCGTCCTGACGCACAGCCCGAAGATGCTGGCGCACACCTTCCGTGGCAGCTCCATCCGCTCCGCCTTGGGTCTGGAAGACGAGCGAAAAGTATTCGAACGATACAAAGCCATCCGCAAAGCCGAACGCGAATACGTGTAAGCGTGTGTAGCGACGGCCGCCTCGGCTGTCTAGCGAGCGTAACCAGTGGTAGTGGACCAGTTTCAACGAAATTGGTCCCCTACCTAACCAGTCGGACCCTCGTCTGAAAACTATAAAGATGCCAGACGCCCCAGCCGCGAAGCGGCGAAAGAATACAGCCCACGGCGCAAGCCGTGGGTAGCTGAGCAGAAGAGAATCAAGCCCCGCAAGGGGCGGAAGAAAAGCACCCTGGTTCCGAAAGCCGCCGCCCTCCGCTTGACTCCATTCCCCCTCCAACTGTAGCTTGCGTATTCGCGGTTAATCCCAAGGAGCACGCATGCTGCATCGGAAATTCTCGCTGGCGACACTGCTCATCCTCGTCTCGACCGCCGCCCTTTTCTCTCAGACCCGCCCAGATCCACCTGACTTCGACGCCAAAGAGCACTACACCAAATACGAATACCGCATCCCGATGCGAGACGGCGTCCACTTATTTACGTCCGTCTACGTACCGAAAGACAGTTCGCACTCCTATCCATTCCTCATCGACCGTACCCCATACAGCGTCGGCCCCTACGGCGTCGACCTCTACCGCACGCAATTGGGACCAGCGCCGGAGTTCGACAAGTCCGGATACATCTTCGTATTCCAGGACGTGCGCGGCCGCTACATGTCTGAGGGACAATTCATCGAAATGCGTCCGCACATCGACAACAAAAAATCAAAACAGGACGTCGACGACAGCAGCGATCTCTACGACACCATCGACTGGCTGCTGAAAAATGTGCCGAACAACAATGGCAACGCTGGCATCTGGGGAATCTCCTACCCGGGATTCTTCACCTCGGCCAGCATCATTGACTCGCATCCCGCATTGAAGGCGGCCTCGCCGCAAGCCCCCATGACCGACCTCTTCATGGGCGACGATGCCTACCACGGCGGCGCGTTCATGCTGGCCGCGAACTTTGGCTTTTACAGCTCGTTCAAGCCGCAGGAAAACCCGCAGCTCCCGCCCAAGACTTTCGTGCCTTTCGATTGGGGAACCAAAGACGCCTACGAGTTCTATCTCAACGTCGGTCCGCTCTCGAATTTAAGCAAATATCTGGATGGCAAGAGCGCGCTATGGGACGACCAGGTTAAACACGACATATACGACGACTACTGGAAGACGCGCAATCTCGCCCCGCACATGAAGAATATTCATTGCGCCGTGCTGACCGTCGGCGGATGGTTCGACGCCGAGGACCTGCAAGGCCCGTTCAGCACATTTCACGCCATCGACAAAAACAATGCCGGAATCTTCAACGCACTCGTCATCGGACCCTGGGTGCACGGTGGTTGGGCCCGCTATGACGGCGAACACCTGGGACGCGTCGATTTCGCCTCCAACACGGGAGAGTACTACCGGAAAAATATTCTCTTCCCCTTCTTCGAGCAGTACCTCAAAGGCAATGGCGACGCCAAACTTCCGAAAGCCTACGTCTTCGAAACCGGCAGCAACGTGTGGCGGCAATACACTGCGTGGCCGCCGAAAAATGCCGAGGCGAAAACGCTCTATTTCCACGCCAATGGCCAACTCTCCTTCGAAGCGCCCGCCGCGGAGTCCCCTGAGTTCGACGAATATGTAAGCGACCCCGCAAAGCCGGTCCCCTTTGTGAATTACGCCGCGCTGAATGTGCCGCAGGAATACATGCTCTCGGACCAACGCTTCGCCAATAGCCGCACGGATGTAGTCGTCTATCAAACCCCGGTTCTGCAGGAAGACGTAACTATCGCCGGCCCCATTTCACCAAAGCTCTTTGTCTCGACCAGCGGCACAGATTCCGATTGGGATGTGAAGCTAATTGACGTTTTTCCTCCCGATTACCCCGACAACAAACAGGACGCCCCCAAGCCCGAAGACCGCGACAAACCTAGAAAAGACGTCCCAGCGCCCACGTTCGTCATGGGGGGATATCAGCAACTGGTCCGCGGCGAACCGTTCCGCGGAAAATTCCGGCACAGTTTCGAAAAGCCGGAGCCATTCACGCCTGGCAAAGTGGAAGAAATTAACTTCACCATGCAGGACATCAACCATACCTTCCGCCGCGGACACCGCATCATGGTGCAGGTGCAGAGCTCCTGGTTCCCGCTCACTGACCGCAACCCGCAGACCTTCGTCAACATCCCCGACGCCAAGCCCGCCGACTTCGTGAAAGCCAGCGAGCGCGTCTATCACACGACAAAGCAGCCATCGGGAATTGTGGTGGGCGTGCTGCCAAGTGGGGGAAATGCCGGAAACAGCAAGTAAACTTAGCAAAGCTATCATTGACAACCGTCTCCTATGCTTACTATAATGTAAGGAAATTTATTTTTGGTAAGGAGACGAATGGCGTCCGCAACTGTTACTTCCAAAGGGCAAATTACCATCCCCGCAGAAGTTCGAACCGCACTCGGCTTAGACCCAGGTGACAGGGTTGAGTTCGTAGAAATCGGCGAAAAGGAGTTCTCCATTGTGCCAGCTACGGGGTCGGTACGTGAACTTAAGGGGATCTTTAAGGGTAGGATAAAAAGGCCGGTGTCGCTTGAAGAGATGGATCGAGCGATTGCGAAAGGCGCCTCGCATTCTCGATGATCGGTCTCGATACGAATATCCTGGTCCGCTATGTTACTCAGGACCATGCAGCACAATCCGCGGCAGCTGTGAAAATCATGGAATCGCTGTCACATGAGTCGCCGGGGTTTGTGTCCCTCGTGGTCATCGCGGAACTGGTTTGGGTGCTGGACTTTTCCTATCGCTTTAACAAACATGAAATAGAGCACGTCGTGGAGAGGTTGTTGCGAAGCAAGGAACTGGTTCTTGAACGGGCAGAGATCGTCTCCCAGGCATTGCGCAAGTTTCGCGTAAGCCGTGCAAATTTCGCCGACTGTCTGATTGAGCGCTGTGGCAACGCCGCAGAATGCCAGTACGTCCTTACCTTCGACAAAGATGCTGCAGCCGCAGGGATGAGGCTGTTGTCGACCTGACTTTCGTCAGACGACCTTCGCAACTACGTACCGACTCCGAAGAACTGCTCCACCACCCGCATCTCAGTAGTCTTCTTGTAATTCGGCAAGCTCTCAATAAACACCCGCCCGTACTGCTTCTTCAAGATCCGATTATCCAGCAGCACCAGCAACCCACGATCGTGCAGCGACCGAATCAGCCGCCCGAAGCCTTGTTTCAACGTGATTACCGCGGCCGGCACCTGATATTGAAAAAAAGCATTCCCGCCGTCCGCATCGATCGCCTTCACTCGCGCCGCCACCACGGGATCGCTGGGCACCGCAAACGGCAGCCGGTCAATGATCACGCAACTCAACTGCTCGCCCTGCACATCCACGCCTTGCCAGAATGACGACGTGGCAAACAGCACCACGTTCGGCGTGAGCCGGAATTCCTCCAGCAGTGCGCTCTTCGGCGCGTCGCCTTGACGCAAAAGCGGAAACTCAACTTCCCCCAGCAGCCGCTGATAAATGTCGTTCATCTGAGCATAGCTGGTGAAAAGCACAAACGCCCGCCCCCGCGTGATCTCCAGCAGCCTGCGAATCCGCTCCGCCGCCTTCGCCGTAAATTGCGGCGTACGCGGATCGGGCAAGTCAGGCGGCACATACAGCAGCGCCTGACTTTCATAATCGAAGTGCGAAGGCAGCACCGACTCGCGCGCATGCTCCATCCCCAGCCGCTGACGGATGTACTCAAATCCGCCACCAACAGCAAGCGTCGCCGAAGTCAGCACCGCACACTCCAGCTTCGACCACAAACATTCCCGCAGAATCGGGCCCACATCAATCGGCGTCGCCTGCAGAAAAACATTCTGCCTCCCCCGACCCGATATCTCGCCACCTTTATTCGACCCGCCCCGCGAACCAAACCGCCCACCCCTCCGTTCAATCCAAAAGACCGTATTACGATCCTCCGACTCCATGGCAAACTGCAGCTGCACCTGAATCTCCTGCGCCCGCCGCACTAAGTTGAATATTTCTTCCGGCTTCTGCGGCAAGCCTTCCAGTTCCCCTGCCAGCCGCGTAAGCGCTTGATTCAGCGCTCCGAACTCGTCTCCATTTTCCTCCAGAAATTCCCTGCGATTCTCGAAGGCAAAGCGTCCGTCCCCCGCAGGCAGCAACGAAAAGAAGAATTGCGACCTCTCCCGCAAACTTCCTAGCGCCCCCGAAAGTGACGCCGACATCATCTTGTTGTGCTGCAGAGAACTCTCCACATCCCGCGCCAGTTCCTCCATCCGCAGGTTGCTCACCGAGATCCCGAAATAATTCCCCGCCACATCCTCCAATTCATGCGCCTCATCGAAAATTACCGCGCCCACTTCCGGCAAAATCCCCGCATCCGGCGCGCCATCCGCTTGCAACTTGATGGCAAGATCGGCAAAAAACAAATGATGGTTCACGATGATGATGTCGCTCTCCATCGCCTTGCGCCGCATTTCCGTGATGAAGCATCGTTCCCACTCGCTGCACTTCTGCCCGATGCAAGCATCGGCACGCGCATCCAGCTTGTGCCAAAGCAGGCTGGCCTCGGGCAATTCCGCCAGCTCAGCGCGGTCGCCGGTGCCGGTTGTCTTCTCCCACGCAGCAATCGCGCGATACTGCTCAATCTCCTCCAGCCCGCTCAGCACCGGCTGACTCGTGAGGTCATACAATTTCTTGCGGCACAAATAATTGTTGCGCCCCTTCATGTAACAAACCGAAAGCCGAGAGCCGGAAGCCGGAAGCCCGTACAGCGCCTGCTCCAGAAACGGCACGTCCTTATAAAAAAGCTGCTCCTGCAGATTTTTCGTCCCGGTCGAAATGATCACTCGCTTCCCCGAACGAATTACCGGCATCAGGTACGCCAGGGTTTTCCCCGTGCCTGTACCCGCCTCCACGATCAAATGCCGCTTCTCTTCCAGTGCCTGCTCGACGGCCTGCGCCATCTGCAACTGCCCGCGCCGAAATTCATAAGCAGGATGCGTGCGCGACAGCACTCCGCCGGGCCCGAAGAATTGGTACAACGAGGCATCTTTGCCGCCGGGAGCAGAGCGTTTCGGCAAAGTCGAAGACGTAGGTTGGGAACTCAAAGCCACAAGAGTCTCTATAATACGAGGTCCGGCTTCCCCCACATAAGACCAACTTTGACCCAGCCCACTTATAACTCGACCAGCACTCTCGCTACCGCCGCCGCCGGCATCCCCACAATCGCCATCGTGGGACGCCCCAACGTAGGCAAGTCCACGCTCTTCAACCGCATCGTAGGCTCGCGCCGCGCCATCGTAGGCGACGAACCTGGCATCACTCGCGACCGCTTATATGGCGACGCCGAATGGGAAGGCCGCCGCCTCCGCATCGTCGACACCGGCGGCATCATTCCCGACGACAACGATTTCATCCCGGCGGAAATTTTCCGCCAGGCTCGCGTTGCGTTCGACCAGGCCGCCGCTATCGTCATGGTGGTCGACGGACGCACCGAACTCGCCGCTCCCGACTTCGAACTCGTCAGCCTGCTCCGCAAGACCGGACGCCCGCTCTTCCTCGCCGTAAACAAAGTCGACACCATCAAGCAGCAATCTCTGCCCGACGAATTTCACCGCCTCGGGATCCCCAACATTTTCCCCGTGTCAGCCGAACACGGCCGCGGCATCGACGACTTGCTCGACGCGATCCTGGAAGTTCTGCCTCCTGCGCCAGAGAGGCCAGATGAAAGTAGCGACGGCGCCTCGCCGGCTGTCGCGACGGCGCCCCGCCCTCGCGGCAGAAAGTATCTCGAACAGTCTGAACCTTTCACCACAGACGTCGACACCGAAACGCCAACGACCAACGACCAAGGACCAACGACCGATCACGAAGTCAAAGTCGCCATCATCGGTCACCCGAACGTCGGCAAATCCACGCTGCTGAACTGCCTGACTTCTTCCGACCGCGCCATCGTCTCCCCCATACCCGGCACCACGCGCGACGCCGTCGACGAAATCGTCGAGCACAACGGCCGCACCTTCCGCTTCATCGACACTGCCGGCATCCGCCGCAAAGGCAAAACGCGCCTGATGGCCGAAAAACTTTCCGTCGTCATGGCCCGCAAACATCTCGAAGGCGCCGACATCGCATTGCTCGTCATCGACGCCACCGAAGGCGTCAGCCAGCTCGACGCCTCCATCGCCGGATACGCCCACGAAAGTGGGCGATCCATCATCATCGTTGTCAATAAATGGGATCTGGTTATCAGCGGAAAAGAGAACCCTACCCGCCCTACCAAAGCCGAGCGCATGCGCGAGAGCAAGCGCCCCGGCGATCGCGACGCCTACGAGCAGCGCCTCCGCTACGAACTAAAATTCCTGAACTACGCGCCTATCGTCTTCGTCTCCGCCCAAAGCGGCAACGGCACGGAAAAAATCTTTCCGCTGCTGGAAGAAGTCGCCACCGAGCGCCGCAAGCGGGTCACCACCTCGGAGATGAACCGTTTCATCGAGCGTGTTGACTTCGAGCGCGCCTCCGTCCCCGTGCGCCAGCGCGTGAAGATTCTCTACATGACGCAGGCGTCCGTCGCCCCGCCAACGTTCGTCCTCTTCACTAATCGCGCCGTAAAGCTCCACTTCTCCTACCAGCGCTTCCTGGAGAATCAAATCCGCGAAGCCTTCGGCTTCGTAGGCACGCCGATCTGGATCAAGAATAGAGCCAGAAATTCGTAGAGCAAACAGACTCGGGTAGCAACAAACGCCTCGGCTGTCCCGGTCGAGTCCCCGTGCTGGGAAGACTCACTCTGCCGCCATTTGTTCCCCGGTCGTCATCAGCCCGACCCGCTGCACGCCTGCGTGATGCGCCAAATCAATCACGTCGGCGACATACAGAAAACCCACATCAGCATCCCCACGCACAAACGCCACCTTTTCCGCGCGCTTCATATAAATCTGCGCCAGCCGTGTTTCTAAATCCTCCCAGCGAACCTCCTCCTGATTGATCTTCACGCTCGGGGGCGTGTCCTTCGTAGGACAGACGATTTGGATCACCACTGTGCCCTCGACCTCTGGCTCAGACGCATCGTTTTTCTGCGGCTGAGGAATCTGCACTTTCTCCACATATTCGGGATCCATCGCCACTACCAACATGAACATCACGATCAGCGTCAGCAACACATCGATCAGGGGCGTAACGTTAATCTCCGGACCGGACGGACCTCCGCCTGCCATTGAAAACGTCAAAGCCATTGGAAGTCCGCTCCTCTCGGCACGCGCGTGTCTGCAACATCAGACACCTCGCCCAGCGCCGGTGTTCCTCGTTCCCGCGGGAAAACTGCGAATTGCTGCGGGTTCCAGGCAGCAGTGATGGCAAGCATTGCACTTTGACGCGTACGAGGTTTCCCTCGCATCCATGAGCTTAGTAGAATGGAACCGCAATAACTCCGACCAATCGCAGTACGACTTCAGGAGGACGCCATGAAACATCCGCTCTGTATTTGTCTTCTTCTCGCGGCAACCACGACTTTCGCCCAGGACAAGAATCCCGTCACATCGGTGGTGAAGGAAATCCTGCCGCGCCAGCAAAAGAATCTGATAGGCGCGGTCGAAGAAATGCCCGCCGAAAAATTCAGCTATAAGCCCACGGAGCAGCAGGCCACGTTCGGACATCTGGCCCTGCACATGATCGGGGCGAACAACCACCTCTGTTCCACGATAGGAGACATACCGGAGGTAAAACCCGCTGTCGCACTGACGGAATCCGATAGCAAAGACAAGCTGCTGACGGCATTGAAAGCGAGCTTCGATTTCTGCAGCACTGCGCTCGCCAAAATGGACGACTCCAAACTCGCCGACGAAGTGGAGTTATTCGGCGGCCGCAAAGGTCCGCGCGCCTTCGCCCTGTTCGCGCTCACCAACAATTGGTCCGACCACTATAGTTCCGCCGCCATGTACGTGCGCCTGAACGGCCTGCTGCCCCCGGCCGCGCAGCCGAAGAAAGAAGAGCCGAAGGCCGCAGAGCCGAAAAAAT
>Ga0073928_10001959_pt1 | contig 37625 bp, 33 predicted proteins | sample PaiPotPPA55metaG_FD_76969 | JGI IMG/M metagenome (GOLD analysis project Ga0073928, IMG submission 76969) | Iron sulfur acid spring bacterial and archeal communities from Banff, Canada, to study Microbial Dark Matter (Phase II) - Paint Pots PPA... ... | reverse complement strand
ATTCGGCCTGGGCCAGTTCGGGGCGTTGTTTGCGGCTGCGATAGATCGGAACCTTGATGCCGACGCTCAGCATGTAATACGCGCGGAACTGAGTGGGGTCGGTACGCTGCCACATGTACTGCACGTTGAAGTCCGGATAAAAGTCTTTGCGCGCGAGGTCCACTTGCAACGACTGCTTTTCGATCATCTTCTGGGCGCCGGTGATTTCCGGATTCTGTACTTGCCCCGCGGCCAGAAGATCGGCGTACGTTTGCACAAGAGGTGTTTCGAGGAGATCGGCCGGCTCGATGTCCGGCGATTCCTGCGAGCGGTTGAGGAGTTGTTTGAGTTGAGCTTCGAGCTTTCCGACCTGCAGATGATGCATGGCGATTTCGCGGAGCAGCTTTGTTTTTTGCAGTTGTGCCTGGAGGACGTCCTGCTGCGTTCCCATGCCGGAACGGTAGCGGGCCTCGGCCGCCTGCTCCACTTGCTTGAGCAGCTCGCCGTCCTGCTCAAGGATAGTGAGTGTTTTGGAGAGATATGCGAGCTGGAAATACGTGCCCTTGAGCCCAGCGAGAACGGCGCGGCGCACGGACTCGATTTGTTGCTGCGAAACATCCGCCTCGCGCTTCGCAATCTCACCCTTCAGGCGCAACTTGCCCGGATACGGAATGTCTTGCGAGACGCCAAGGCCCAGGTAGGCGAAGTCGCTGTTCGTGTAACCGGCAAAGGGTCTCGGGCTTCCGACATTGACCTGCTGCAAATTGAATTGCGGGTCAGGCAGCGTCGAAACTTGGGTTGGCACCTGTTTCGCCGCTTGCCAGCCTTGTCGCGCCGCTTCAATCTGCGGATTGTTCTTCTCCGCTTCCGCGAGCAACTCGGAGAGTGGAGTGACGGATCCCGTGTGCGATGTCGCAGACTCCTGCGCAAAAGCATGCGTGCCTAAAACAACAGAGAGCAAAATCACAGAAATACTGCGACTAAAAGCTGCGCACAACAAACGCACAGCAAAATTCGTATTCGCTATCGAAAACATCTTTTTCTCCTAAGCATACGGATCGAAGCCGCGGACCGTGAGTCACCCAAAAAGGGCCTCAACCGAAACGCGTCGGCGGGTTAAGTGGGCAGTCGAGACACAAAAAGAGACAAGCCGGTGCGTTGCCGCACCGTTGAGGAGCGGATCAGATCAGGAGGGAGGAATGAAGAGCGTACAGTTCGGGAGGTGAATGCTGGGGAGTCGCGAATTCGGTGCGTGATGCTTCGGAAGGCTCCTGGACCTGCGGCGCCGGTAAGATATCCGCCACGTCCATCACCGGCGGATGCAGTGTGATGTGGGCCACAGGAAGCACGCTCGGAGATTGCGAGGAAACCATCGATTTGCAGCAGTCGTGACTCTGATTCGACGGGTCACAGGGCATGGAACCGCAGCACTGCATGCTCTGCTGATCGGGGGTCATAGCGGCCATACAGTCGGCGAACTGCAAAAGCAGGATCGCGACGACTGCCAGCACCAAGAATGTGGTTTTGCGAACCATCTCTTTAGACTCTAGGTTGATTAGACGGCCCGAGTCAAGAAATGAGATGCGTGGCTGCCCCAATAGTTACAGTTTGTTTCTCCTGAACGTTGATGGATCGCGGCGGTACAAGGTGCACATTGGTGCGACAGCGGTGCGGGTTTTGGTTGTGACCGTCAACTGAATCCGAAGGGAAACAAAGGCATTGACTCTGGACTATACTCCAGGGTGTAGCTTCACGATAGGAGCCCATGCCATGCAAATCGGCATCGTCGCCAAGAAAGTCGGGTTGAGCGTTGACGCGATTCGCTTTTACGAGCGCAATGCACTGCTACCCCGGCCCGCCCGGACGCAAGGGGGCTTTCGCCGATACGGCGAACGTGACCTCGAAACTCTGGCCTTTATCCGCCGGGTACAAGGTTTGGGATTCAAACTTAGCGAAATTCGGGGCCTCCTGAGTTTGCGCGGAAGCCGAATGCAGCCGTGCGCTCCCGTGCGGCTTCGCTTGCGAACGAAGCTGGCCGATGTGCGGCAGAAACTGGAAAATCTGCACAAGTTGGAGCGCGAACTGCGTTCGGCGTTGCGCAGCTGCGACAAAGAGTTGCGCAAACGAGATGCACATTGCCCAATCCTGCAGGACGCAGATGTGCGAAAGGGTGAGGGTCGTCCATGAGAGTCGAGGTTTTGTACGTCGCCGCGTGCCCATCTCACCCTGCTGCGGTGAAGTTGGTGAGAGAGGTTCTGAGTTCAGAAGGCGTTGCGGCGGAAATTCGCGAGGTGATGATCACGGATGACCGCATGGCGAGGGACTTTGCATTCGCTGGCTCACCAACGATCCGCATCAACGGACGCGACGTGGCGGGAGAATTTCCCCAGGGGAAGGCCTTTGCCTTGAGCTGTCGTCTGTACTCGGGCTCGGCCGAAATCGGTCTCCCTCCCGTTGAGATGGTGCGTCGCGCCGTGGTCGAGGCCCGTGAAGGGAACGCCCGTTGAAACAGGGCACAGGCATTTCGGCGTCGCTCGTAGCGATTCTGAGTTCCATCGCGACGATCACTTGCTGTCTGCCGCTCGGATTTGCTGCCGCTGTTGGAGCCAGCGCGGCAAGCGCTTTCTTCACGACACTGCGTCCGTGGCTTTTGGGGCTGTCCGTTGTGCTGCTGGGCCTGGGATTCTGGCAACAGCATCGCGCCAAGCAGTGTTCGATCCGAGGCCGCATGATTGGGAATGTGCTGCTGTGGACGGCCCTCGTGGTCGTGGTGGGAATGATTCTGTTTCCGCAGGAAATCGCCGCATTCATCGCAGACAGGTTTTCCGGAAGATGAAAAAGAAACGGCTCATCGGCGTGGCGGCGGCGGTCCTTGTCCTGTTGGCGGGTGCTTACCTTTGGGGTCCTGGCTCCACGCCACGCGGCCAAGAGGCGGTGGTCACACTCTCGGAAGGTAGTGTCGCGGAGTTCGAGAAAGCGTTCGATGCCGAACCTGGCGTTCCGCGACTCGTCTTCTTGCTGTCTCCGACTTGACCAACCTGTCTGCGGGGGGCCTCCGCAGTTCAGCAACTCTTGGCGCGGCACACCGATCGAAGGGTGCGGGTGCTCGTTGTGTGGGAACCGATCCTCCCAACCGACTGGCGGCCTCCGAGCGGCAGTACGCTCGGACGGATCCCAGACGGCCGCGCGCGCCAGTTCTGGGACCCGAAGCACGTCGTATCCTCGGAACTCAAGGAGCACGCAACCCGGACTCCGCCTCAGTCGAAGCCCGATTGCTGCATTCAAAAAGGATTCTACTGGGATGAAGCGATTCTCTATCCAGCCGGCGTGCGTTGGAAGGATGCTCCGGCTTCCATGTTTTGGAACGGTCCGGTAGTTCGAATCATTCCGAGTCTTGAGAACTCAGTGAGCGAAGTACATTGATAAACGGCTTACGCGTGAGCCGGAGTCACATACCTTCTGGAGTGAACCCCTATTCTGAGACAGTTTTCATTGGCACATTTTGCAGGGTACCAGCAGGTAGGTGTGCCAAGATAGGCTTCATTCACTCGGCTCATCTCAGCACAGAATAGGGCATCGCTCCTGCCTGCCAAGCAGGGGTGTTATTTGCAACCTTTTATAAGAAATTCTTCTGAGCACGCCGGGCGATCGTATTCAGATTTAATAGGGAACAACCGTCCTGCTCGGCGGCGGTTTGGAAAACCGCCTAGCGTTTATCTTCCTCGGCTCTACCTGGGCACTCTGACTTCCAGCCTAACGTAAACCCAACGCCATCGGCAGGAATTAAACCCGCGATAGGTCTACTCGGACAACTGCTATTGTGATGACTCCGATCAAGCCATTCTGGACTGTTTTGGACCCAATCGAAACACATATCCCCAAATGAATCAGCACCTTAGCGAGTTGTAGAGGGGGTTCGATCCCCACCGCCCCTACCAACATCTTCTTGATTCTCTTGTAGTTGGAAAATCCTGAGGGCGCACGAGGGCGCATTAAGAGCCCTTTCTTTGCGTTCCTCAGGCTACTTGCGCTGGAATCACCAAACGAACCACTTTGCTGTTTGCCTCTCGAAGTGCGTTGGGAACGGCTTGCGTGTAGATATTCATCGTGGTGCGAATATCGGCATGTCGCAAGAGTTCCTGCTGCACCTTGAGATCTACTCCAAGCGCGTGAAGCAATGTGGAATGGCTGTGCCGGAATGTGTGCCAGCCGATCCGACCGATCCCCACCTTCGTTGCTGCGGGAACAAGCCAATTCTCCTGCACTCGGCCGGGCCAATACGGTTTGCCTGTCTCTGGGTTAGCGAAAACCCAATTCGCGATGTTCGGACGCGACGCAAATCTCAATCGGTGTTGGCGCAGCTTCTCCGCCAGTGAACGATCGAGAGGCATCCATTTCTGGGAAGTGCGGGTTTTCACATCGCCCTGCCTGCCGTAAACGTAAGCCTGGCGAATTGCGATCCGCATTCCTCCCCAGTCGATGTCGGTCCATTTGAGACCGAGAACTTCGCTTACACGCAATCCCAAACACATCGCCACGATGCACATCGTCCGAAAAGGGTCAGGAATGTGCTCCAACAGTGCACAGAATTCTTGCGCGGTCAGGCACTTTGGTTCCCTTAGTCTCTTCGAACTGTCCTTAACGCGAACGAGGCTCATGGGGTTGTGCTGATAGGGAATCAACTCCCAGCGCATCGCCGCGTTGAACAAGACATGCATCAGGGTTTTGAGATGGGCCTTGCTCTTCGGAGCCAAATCGAGCTTCTTCAGCCAATCTTCGACCAGTAGCGGTTTGATGCTTTCAATCGGAAAATCCCGCCACTTCGGCTCGATATGGTTTTTCATCCAGCAGCGATACCTTGAGGCGGTCGAGTGTCGTTCAGGAAGTTCTTCCGCCAGGTACCGTTGCATGAGTGCTCCGAAGGAGATAGACAGTCCGGGTGGTCTTTTATCGTTTATCGAGAGCATGTGGGACATGCTCGCCTTGCGCGCCAACGATTCAGAGGGGAATTCCTTGACAGTCCCAATGGAGACGCTGCGCGTTTTCGTGCGGCCGTCCTCTAATGCTTCTCGATAACGTAACACCCAAACTTCCGGGCCATTCTTTCTTGCTTTCAAGTTAAGCCAACCAAACTGAAACCGTTGCCGCTTATGTTCCATCCGATTTCTCCTTGTTTAAGCGGCACGGATGGCGAATTGAATTTACTTGAGAACGCATCCAAAGGTCCAGCTCAGAAGCACGAAACCTCCAGTGACGGAAATAGCGGTAGGCGGGAATGCGCCCTTCTCGCGCCCAGCGCTCGATCGTTTTGGGGTGGACGCCACCAAGGATGACTGCCGCTCCGGCGCAATCGAGGAAAGGTTCGATGAGCGGAGCCGTAGATTTGGCCACGTTAGTCTCCCGTGATCTTGCTGCGGAGACGTGTATACTTTCGCTGCTGATCGATGGCAACGACTCGAAACAGTGCTTTCAAGTCTCCCTCCCCTCGCCTACCGCACGGGGGGCCGTCTCACTTCCTGCACAAGCTTGATCCATGGTTTGTTGGGTTGGCCAACCTCTTCAAAGAAAGCGCTGCACCCCCAGTCGACCAGCCAAAACGCGGACACTCGGCAGAGCAGGCGGGCGGGGAAGTATCGCCGCCACCAGCGGTTCTACCTGAATTTCCCCGCACTTTCGGCGAGATGCTCGGTTTACTGGCTGCTCAAGGAGATCCCAGGCTCGGCAAGGCTGTGGACTTTATGCAGCAGGGAATTCCTACAGAAACTCTAGCAATGGGTCTGAATCAGGTTCTCCCGAACATCATTTCCTTGCTTAAGTATCAAGTAACGGTCCCGGAGCTTCAGTGGCAGGAGATGCACGGCGATAGGAGTGCTGGTCGAGAAGTGGTTGAGACGGCGGATAGATACAACCGTTGGCTGCATGATCAGCTGCCACCGGAAGGCGTTCGATTCAAGACCACCGAGCGCCACAACTTGCTGATGCTTTTCGGCTTAGCGGGTGGTCTGAAGAAATTGACATCCCGAGAATTGACCGACTTCTTCGATGAGTTCTGTCCGTGCGGGCAAACACACACTCTCGAAGTCTTACGAAGGCTTCGTCGGAAGCTGCTGAGCGTGCTGGAACGGGGACGCAAGGCCATCACGGAAATCGGTGGTGAAACGTCGCTCTGATCGCTCCCTTGGCAGGTCGATTGCCCCCGCGCTCTGTCGTGACACCTCTCCGTGGCAAGGACAGAGCTGCTGTCAATCTCTCGCGCCAGTCGCGGTTCTTGCGGGGCTCTTCCACATTCGTCGACGTACCTAGTCACTGGCGGTGCAGCTGTACCCTACGCCGTTCTTACGGCGCCCTTACAGCGTCCTTACGGCGTACCCTACGACGTACCCTACCGCGTAGACTACGTTGTAGCAGAGCGTAGACTACGCGTAGTAGAGGTGTAGTCTACGCGTAGCAGAGACGTAGCCTATCAGGACCGTCGGGTGTCGGATGGTGTTTAGGTGTTGTCCCATGGTGACAAAGGGTGCACCACACCGAAAAGAGGTGCACACACGGTACGAAGGCTCAGGTTTTGGCCAATAAGGAGACTCAAGAGGGTACCGGTGTGCCACGAAACAGCAGCACTCCCACCTGAGGGTGGGGAAGCACCCCACCACACCGGACCGCGATTATTTTCAGAAATTTGGCGGGCGACAAGCTGCAATCTGGGCTCTTGAAGAGCCGGAATCATCACTCCACGCTTCACTCGAGGCAAGTGTGACTGCATTCACTTCCCAAATTGCACGAGAGCCCGGCAAACGGCTTTCTCACTTTTTGGCAGACTACCAGACATGGACCGCGCTAACCCGTGGAGGGCCCGAACGGTCTTGAATGACTTGGGTTTCTAGAATAATCTCAATGTTCTTTCGTCTCCAATTGGTCGGTAGCTGACTCAGCATCTCGTCCATGCGATGTGCGTCCACCAGAAACTCACCGGCCGCCACCGTGCCCCCCCGACCGATGCCTGCGGCCACAACTACAAATTGGTCGGTATTGGGATCCATGAATCGGGCCACGATCGCGTAGTCTTTGTAGATTCCTGTCTGCTGTTGTTGCGAGCGATCCAGCATCCATTCGCGTTTCGCAGGGTTTTCGCGGTCCTCGATCCAAAGTTTCGTCATCAGAGGATCGTTAACAAAATGGAATCGCAAAGGAGAAGTCAGGCGCAGCGTCCAACTATTATCGAACGCACCGATGAAGACCGACGGTCCGCGGCGGAGATCGGTCAAGCTGGTTGTCGATTCACCGAGCACACGATAAGTTTGTCCATAGGTTCGGAGCATGCCCGCGACATTAACGAGAGGACTGATATCGTCAATGATGACCGTCACCATGCTGTCGGGCAGAGTGATTTCGCGTTGGGGATCGGTGGCATCCCGCAGGCGAATGCTGGCGTATTGATTCTGGTCGGCGATGCAGAAAAGTACTGGTTCGGACGATTTCACAAACGGTTCCCAGAACTGCCTCAAGATCGACGGCCGTGATACACGCCAGAGGGTCGCCGCAGCGATTGCCACGAGCGCCAAGACAGCCACCGCAAACGCAAATCTCCTGTTAAGAACGAGAGCTCGTATCGAACGTGAAGGAATGGGAATCGTCGGAGCGGGCTGGACTTTGACCCCGTCCGAACCCCCGCCCGGCAAGTCGGGCGACGTTCCGTCGAAACCAGTAGGATGGCCAGGCCAGGAGAACTGCGGCGCGTAAGACCCTGCTGGCAAGAACAACCGGATTTCCTGGCTATGCTGGGGGTCCTGATAGTACTGCTCGATGCGTTTGCGAATCTCCGCTGCGGTGACACGGACGATAGGGTCCGTGTTTGTGTCATAGTCGGCAGGACGGTCGAAGATTTCCACACCCAGGATGCGCTCTTTGAGCTGGTCAGTCTGACCGCTCAACACCCGCGCTACAACAAAACGCACGAAGCTGGGGTATCTTTTGCTGGCGTGGAACAGAGGCGAAGCGAGCAGGCGTTCGACTTGCTGTTGAACGGCACCCCTCTCGAGTTCGTTAGAAGGTGTCCAGCTTTTCGCTGCCTGCTGGGTAGCAAATGTCGCCATGCCGCGTGACCAAAGTGTCTTCCCGCACCCCGAAACAGCGACAGGACGATTCGTTCTGTCGATTGAATATGTCTGTTTGTTGAATAGTACTGCGCCTGTAGACCGGGCGCAACGTAAAAAGGGGGAATCGAAAGCCCCTTTTCGGCAGTTCTCACTTGGCCATAAGCGCCTGGAAACAATTGGCCTAGCGTCGTTTTCCAGCTCTTATCCTTCTTATCCTGCTCTCTTAACCAGCAAACAGTTGCCAGCTTCAATGCAGTTCTATATGTATGCGTGGGTGGTTTTTGCACTGTTTCGAGGGGTGGGTTTGTTTGTGGTTTTCGCTCTGTTCGGGGTGAGATCTTGAGATTAGCCAAAGCCAGGAGGTGTGTTTTTATGTCCGGAAAGGAACGCTTTTGGAAGGCAGGCTTCTCGTTGTGCGCTCTGGTGTTTCTGCTTCTGAGCGGCAAGCCCCTCTACGGTCAATCGTCCGCCGCATTCACAGCCACGTTGAGCGGCAGCGTCCTCGACCCGTCGGGCAGCGCCGTTAACGGCGCGAAGGTAACTCTGACGAGTCCCGAAATCGGGTTTTCGCGGACGTATTCGACCAAAGACACCGGTCTATACACTTTCACTTTCTTGCCTCCTGCTGTCTACACGCTCGAAGTGGAGACCTCCGGGTTCAAGCACTACAAGCAAGAGGGGATCACTTTGGCGGCCGGCCAGGCGGCCGAACAGCAAGTTAAATTGACTGTCGGGGCCGTGACCGAAAGCGTCCAGGTCACGTCGCAAGCACCGCTTGTGAATACGGACAACGCCAATATCTCTGAGGACCTGTCGTCGCAATTCGCCGAAGACCTTCCGTTGAACTTTCGGAGCGTCATTAGTCTGACGCTGATTAATTCTTCGGTCAACAACGTTGCGGAAGAGCAGATTGTGGGCGGCCCGGGTCTCTCCCAAGACGCGGATCAGGACGTTTCGTTCTTGAATTTCGGCGGCACTTTTTTTGATACGGCGGAATACCTGGTGGATGGAACCTGGGACACGCGGGCCGATTGGGGAGGCGTGATCTACGTTCCGTCAGTCGACGATGTGCAGGAAATGAAGATTCAGACCAACGCGTTCACAGCTCAATATGGCTGGAGCAGCGGGAACGTAGTCAACATTGTGACCAAATCGGGCACCAACCAATTCCACGGCGATGCTTGGGAGTTTTACGCCAACAGCTCCGCGGACGCAAAAAACTATTTCCAAGTAGGCGAAAATCCGGCGTTCCATCGCAATCAGTTTGGCGCCACGATCGGTGGCCCAATCAAGAAGAACAAACTCTATTTCTTTGCCTACTACGAGGGCCTGCGACAGGCGTCTCCCGAAACCCAATTCTTCACGCTCCCCACCACTGTGGAGAGGACGGGAGATTTCTCGGCGCTTCTGGGAGCGCAGATTGGGACGGACGCCCTTGGAAGGCCGATCTTGAGCGGGCAGATTTACAATCCCTTCAGCACGAGGTGTCTGACCGCTGCGAACCCGTGTCCCCAATACATCCGCGATCCTTTCCCCGGCAACATGATTCCAGCGGGAGTCATGGATATGATTGCAAGTAGCGTCGCGGCTGGTACTTATTGGCCCACGCCTAAGACCGCTAACCCGGTGGGGGCCAATTATTCGGCGACCGCCGCTGCCCCGGAACATTCAAATGAGTATTCGGGCCGCGTGGACTACAACATTAACGACAACAACCGGATCTACGGGCGCTGGTCGCAGAAATACCAGACGAAAACAAATACGCCGGACTTCTTCGGAGCTTCCGATCCGGCAGGCCCGGGGCTCCTCAATCCGAACAATCGGTACAGCAGTAACCTTGGCATCAACCACATTTTCGACCCAACGTTCACCATGAACTTTAATTTCGGCGTGAACCGTCACGTCGAGGGAGCGACCGGTCAAGGTCTTGGATTCAAGGCCTCGGCTCTTGGGCTCCCGTCTTTTATCGATGGAATTGCCCCAGAATTTCCGCAGATTACCGAGCAAGGTTACGCGCCGATTGGCGCAGTTGGGGGAAATAACGATTACATAGTGCCGCAAACACTCTGGACCACCTCGGTTGATTTCAACAAGGTAAGGGGAAGACACGAAGTCGCTTTTGGTTTTACCGATGTGTGGCTGCGGATTGACGGCGGGCACTTCGGCGAGACGACCCTGAATTTCGACACTGCGTCCACGGCCGGGCCAGATCCGAACAGCCCAGCAACAACTGGAAATGGATTCGCCACTTTCTTGCTGGGAGTGGGGACTAATTCCCAAACCAATTATCAGCAGTTTCAGGCCACCGACAAGCACTTTCTCGGCTGGTATATTCAGGACGGCTTCAAAGCAACCCCCAAGATCACTTTCAATCTGGGCCTGCGCTACGAGATCCAAACTGCGCCAACGGAACGACATAACGGGCAAAACTATTTCGACTTCACTGCGGTGAACCCAATCAGTGCCCAGGTTGGTGGTGGTGCTTCCTTCCCGGGTGAGCTTATCTTCAACTCGCCCAACAACAGTGGCCTCTACAATACTCCCTACACGAACGTGGCTCCGCGCGTCTCTGTGGCTGTTCAAGCGGCCAGCAAACTTGTGGTCCGCGCCGGTTACGGCATCTTTTACGTGCCGAATTTCTACGGCCAAGGACCTAACGACGGATTTTCGCAAGGGACGCCTTGGAATACGACCCTCAACAACGGCCTGAATCCGGCCTCAACTTTGAGCGGAAATGCAAACGTCAATTGCGACAATTCCGGCGTGCTTGCCCCCTGTGGCAGTGCATTTCCCAATGGCGAGCGGCTGCCCACAGGCAATTCTGCGGGTGGACTGCAGGACGTAGGCTTCGGGGCCACGATAACGAACTTCAATAGAAAAACCCCGTACGTACAGCAGTGGATGGCTGGTGTTCAATACAGCTTTACCAACAACGATCTGCTGGATGTCAGTTACGTCGGGAATCATGGCACAAACGTGCTAGCAACGGGTTTGCAATGGCAGCAGATGCCTGCGGGGGATTTGGCGATGGGGAACGCGCTCTTTAATCAAGTCCCTAACCCGTTCTATAACACTGCGACAGCTACCAGCGCCATCCCAAACAGCGGCTGTGGCCTTAACAATCCGACGGTTATATTGGCGCAAACGCTGGCCCCATTTCCTGAATACTGCAGCGTGTTCGAGCCGGAGCCTGCTGTCGGCGCCTCGTCCTACGACGCACTGGAGGTCACATATACACATCGTTGGCACTCCGGTCTGGATCTGAACCTTTCGTATACGTATTCGAAGTTCATGGATGATGTGCAGGGTAATTCCGGGTGGGCATTCCCAGGCAGCGGCACCAGTAACCTGAATTCGTACAACCTTGCTGGTGACTATTCGGTTGACGCGGGCAACGTTCCGCATAGGTTCGTCGCCACCTACGATTACGAATTGCCCGTTGGCAAGGGGAAACTAGTTGGGTCGGATTGGGGCCCTGTTGTTAATAACGTTCTTGGAGGATGGCAGTGGACCGGAATCCTCACAGCGGAGTCAGGCTTGCCCATTTCCGTTCAACCAGCAGTGAACAATATCGGGTTCGGCTTTAACCAGCGCCCGAATATCGTGCCTGGAGTAAACCCGGTACCCGCAAACCAATCGATCAACGATTGGGTCAACTACGCTGCGTTCTCACAGCCTGCCCCGTTCACATTTGGAAACGCTCCAAGGTTTTTGTCGAATCTCCATGGGCCCAAGTACTTCGGTTGGGACATGGGCATACAGAAGAGATGGACTTTCCTTGAGAACAAGCAGGTGCAATTCCGCTTCGAGGCGTATAACGCCCTGAACCATCCGGACTTCTTCCAGCCGGATACTAGCTTGGGTGACGTGTCAATAGTTGGCGGCCAGCAAGTCGGAAATTTTGGCAGGATCTTTTCGGCCTACCAGGGGCGAACCGTGCAAGCTGCTGCAAAGTTCTACTTTTAGCGCCTGGTGAAAATGGAATACCCCGCCCACCCCGGGGTGGCGGGTGATTGGCAGGCTGTGGCAAGGAAACAGCCATGGACTGCCAATCACTGTCGCCAAAGAAGGCCTCGCACTGGCAGAAGCAGAATCACCTTGCTTTGATCTGACGGACGCAGTGTGTCGAGCCGTGGTCGATGTTTTGCGGACACGAAAATGAAAATCCGGATCCCAGCCCGAAGGGCCTTCTACAGTGCAGGGCTGCTCTTTGTTCTTCTCTTGACGTCGCAAGCTGCCCAGCCAAGTCGCAGCTTTCTCACGGGCATCTTCAGAGCCGAAAAGGCGTCGGTATCGCAGCAGAACTCCAGCGGGACCAGAACACTACCGAACGGCATTGAGATACGCAGTGGCAAGATGCTCTTGCAAGTGGTCGCGCTGCGCGACGATGTCCTGCGCGTGCGCGAGTCCGAAAACGGCGAATTGCCGGAAGACGCCTCGTGGGCCGTCCCCGCGCAGGTGCGACACCAGGCCATCGATGTAGTTCCGGAAACTGCTCCCGACGCCGTTGGTTTTCACACCCAGGCGCTGCGCGTCTCGATTCAGCGCGCGACTCTTCGCCTGTCGATCAAAGATTTGCAAGGGAATGTCCTGCAAGAAGACGCAGCCGGATGGCCCGCCGAGTTTCACGGAGACACGTTTCGCCTTTTCAAGAAAATGCCGGCGGACGAACACTATTTTGGCTTGGGCGACAAGGTCGGAAGTCTCGACCGACGCGGTCAATCATTTCGCCTTTGGAATACCGATGCATTCCTCTTCCAGGAATCCACTGATCCGATTTACAAAAGCATTCCGTTCTTCATAACGATGCGCGGCGGTCGCTCCGCGGGCATCTTTCTGGACAACACCTGGTCCACCAGCTTTGACTTCGGCAGGGTCGAGCGCAACATGTACTCGTTTGGAGCCGAAGGCGGCCCGATCGACTACTATGTTTTCTACGGCCCGGATCCCAAGCAAGTGGTCCGTACATATGCGTGGCTCACCGGCTTGCCACCACTTCCTCCCCTGTGGTCGCTGGGTTTTCAGCAATCTCGGTTCAGCTATGGGACGGAGTCCCGTGTGCGCGAGATCGCTGCGAGGCTGCGGTCCGACAAAATTCCTGCCGACGTTCTGTATCTCGATATCGATTTCCAAAAAGAGCGCCGTCCCTTCACGGTGGACACAGAACGATTTCCGCACTTCGAGCAAATGCTGTCCGATCTAAAACGTGACAATTTCCATGTCGTTGCTATCACTGACTTGCATATCGCTCGAATTGCTGACGGCTATCCTCCGTACGACTCAGGAGCAGCAGGCGACCATTTTGTGAAGAATCCGGACGGCTCGATATATGTCGGGGACGTTTGGCCCGGCCCATCGGTGTTCCCCGATTTCACGCAGCAAACAACCAGGGAATGGTGGGGCACCTTATACAAGGACTTTGTGTCAGATGGAGTTGCCGGCTTTTGGAACGATATGAATGAGCCTTCGGTATTCCACACCGACAACCTAACGATGCCGGACAACGTGCAGCACCGCATCGACGAGCCTGGATTCCAACCACGCACCGCAAGTCACTTGGAAATTCATAATGTCTACGGTATGGAGAATTCCCGCGCCACCCGCGAAGGCTTGCTCAAAATTAATCCCGATTTGCGGCCCTTTGTGCTGACGCGCGCCACCTACGCCGGCGGACAGCGTTACGCGGCGACCTGGACCGGCGACGACACCAGCTCGTGGAATCATCTCCGACTGACCACGCCGATGCTCTTAAATCTGGGGTTGAGTGGCTTTGGCCTCTGTGGCGCCGATGTTGGCGGCTTCCTTGGAACACCTGGGCCAGAATTGCTTACTCGCTGGACAGAACTGGCCACTTTTCAGCCCATAGATCGGAACCACGCCAACAAGGGTTCCGGCGACAAGGAAGTCTGGGTCCACGGGCCCGAACAGGAGGCCATTCGCCGCCGCTATATCGAGGAGCGCTATCGGCTGATGCCATACATTTACACCCTTGTCGAAGAGCTCTCTCGCACGGGTTTGCCCGTCGTCCGACCCCTCTTTCTGGAGTTTCCCACTGCCACCGATCATTCGCACCCGCTGGATGTTGACGCAGGAAACGAATTCCTCCTGGGCCCCGATTTGCTGGTGGCGCCGCCACCGTTTCCAGAGCAGCCCGACAGTTATGGGCTGAAACTGCCGCCGGGTGTTTGGTACGATTATTGGAGCGGAGAAAAAATTCAGATCGCAACAAAAGAGAAAAACGACGAGGCAACGAGTCTTGTCATTCAACCAAAACTGGAAACGCTTCCGGTCTACGTCCGAGAAGGAGCAATTCTGCCACTGCAGCCCCTGATACAGAGCACCGAGGAGCAGCCACAAGGAGCCCTGACGCTGCGTGTATATCCCGGAAAAGACTGCCGGGGATCGCTCTACATGGATGATGGCAAGACGCTGGCTTACACGCGCGGCGAATTTCTACGCGTCGCATTTTCATGCGAAGTCACATCAAACGGACTCGTTCTGCGCGTCGGAGAACGCGAAGGCACGTTTCACCCATGGTGGGATCGAATCCACGTGGCGGTGTACGGATGGGATTCGACAACCGCTCGCATCAAATTGAAGGGGAACCCAAGCGAGCCCGCGGCTTCGATCGATATGACTAAACACACGCTGAGCGTGGAGATCAGCGACGAGATTCAGGGCAGCGAGCTGGAGATTCGGGCCTTGAACTGAGAGACTTAGCGGAACGGGTACGACGGTCCGGACAGAAGATAGCCGCGCCCAGGCCGACAGCAGAAGCGAAAGGATTTTTCGGTTTTCGGGCACGCGAATGACCAGAAGAGATTTGCTGCGTCTGCTCTTTTCCCTCGGTTTGCTCCCGGCAGCGCCAAAACTAAAATCCGAATCCTTGTTCCAAGCGGGCCCTCTGAAGGGTGTCGACTTTGTCCTCCGCAACTCTCCGACCTCGCGAAAATACCTCATCGAGACGATGCCTGGAGGTGTGGCGCTCCTGGATTACAACAACGACGGATTGCTGGACATCTTCTTGGTGAATGGCGGCCATGTGCGAGATCCCATGCGCAGCCCCCTCAGTTTCGATCGCCATGATCCCGTCTACTGGAACCGGCTGTATCGTCAGAATAAGGACGGCACCTTCACCGATGTCACCGAGCAGGCCGGTCTTTCAAACGCCGGTGACGTCAACTACGGGATGGGCGTTGCGGTGGGAGATTACGACAATGACGGCTTTTCCGACATCTACGTGACGAGCTTCGGGAAAAATGTTTTGTATCACAACAATGGCGACGGCACTTTTACGGATGTCACCGCGAAGGCTGGGGTAGCGGCGGGCGGCTGGTCCGCATCGGCGGGATTTCTCGATTACGATAACGACGGCAAACTTGACTTATTTGTGACGCGCTACCTCGATTGGAACGTCGAGAACAGCAAGACGTGCGGCGCTGAAAGGCCCACGTATTGTCCACCAGGTGAATTTCCCGCCACCACGAACATCTTGTACCACAATCGCGCAGACGGCACATTTGAGGATGTGAGCGTGCCGTCAGGTATTGCCGCGAAAAAAGGACACGGACTGGGAGTGGCTTTCGCCGACTATGATGGGGATGGCTATACGGATATTTTTGTCGCCAACGACGCCATCGAGCAATTTCTCTTTCACAACAATGGAAACGGTACTTTTACCGAGTGTGCTTTGGATTCAGGTGCTGCTCTCAATGAAAACGGCAAAATGCCCTCGGGCATGGGAGTTGTTTTTCAGGATTACGATAACGATGGCCTTCCCGATCTCCTCATCACCCAACTCCCGCATGAGCCCTACGTCGTTTTTCATAACGACGGCCGGGGATCCTTTAGCGCGCAGGAACTGGAAACCGGCTTTGGCGTGCTCTCCGGGAAATCCTCGGGTTGGGGAATAGGATTGGAGGATTTTGACAACGACGGCTGGAAGGATGTCTTCATTGTTCAGGGCCATGTTTTCGATAACGTTCAGATGTACGATAGTTCGCTGCGCTATCGGGAGCCTCCCTTGGTCGCGTTGAATCGCCAAGGACATTTCGAAAAAGCGAACCCCGGGTCGGACCTGCCCGTGGCCGGACGGGGAGCGGCATTCGGCGATTTGAACAACGATGGCTGGATGGACGTGGTTACTACTTCTCTGGGTGAGCGTCCGCAGTTGTATGTGAATCGCGGCGGCAGACTGCACTGGCTGACAATTATCCTGCGCGGAGTGCGGAGCAATCGCGACGGCTACGGTGCTCGCGTTCAGGTCAATGGCCAGGTCCGATTCGCGACAGCCACAGGAAGCTACCTCTCTTCGAATGACAAGCGCTTGCACTTTGGTCTTGGCTCCGCTGAAAGTGCAGACATCGAGATTGAGTGGCCCTCTGGCATTCATCAGGCACTGCGCGGTGTTAAGGCTGATCAATTTATCGTGGTCGAGGAATCCGAACATCTATGATTCATGTGCTGCTGTTCGCGTCCTTGTTGCTGCAGGCGCAATCTGTGGAGTCTGCTGTACCTCCCGAAGCGGCTACGCTGCTTCAATCCGGTGTTGACGCCGAAAATCGCAATGATCTCGACCAGGCCATAACAGCATTTCGAAAGGCCGCCGATCTGGCTCCTTCCACTGGTCTTGTCTTCTTCAGGTTGGGCGACGCTTATATGAAAAAGCGGGACTACGCCGAGGCCATTCCTCCCTTAAAGCGCGCTGCCGAATTAAATCCGGATTCGCTTCCCGTTCATCAGTTGCTAGGTTATGCGCTTCTGGCGGAGGGCTATGCCTCCGACGCCATTCCTCACCTGGAGATGGTTCGTGAATACGGCGCTCTGGGGATTGCGCAACTCCAAGCGGGCCAACCTGCGGAGGCCGTGGCCAATCTGCAAACTGCCCTCGCGAAAAGTCCGGAAGATCCCGACCTTCTTTACTACCTAAGCCGTGCCGGCACTCTGCTTTCTTCGCAGTCCCTGGACAAGTTGCTTTCGGCTTTCCCAGCTACTGCACGAGGACATCAGGCACTCGGTCAAAACTATTACGTCGTGAAGATGTTCCCTCAAGCGGCGAAGGAATACGAACAGGCCCTGGCCCTCCGCCCCGATTTGCCGGGCCTGCGGCTCGAGCTTGGACAAGTATATGCCGCCAGCTCCGATTGGGAGCAGGCGGCAGAGCAATTTCGCGAAGAAACTAAATTGCAACCCGGAAATGCAGAAGCTGCTTATCGCCTGGGCGACGCGTTGTTGCAACAGGGAAAAATGAAGGAAGCCGCTGAGGAATTGCGGCGTTCCAATCTCCTGCGCCCCGATATGCCGGAAACTCTATATTCGCTCGGCAGGGCGGAGGCCGTCAGTGATCCGACTGCGGCAGAGCACGCGTTGGGACGCGTGATCGAGTTGGAAAAACAGACGTTTCTCGCCGGACAAGCCTATTTGGCGTTAGCTGGAATTCATCGGAAACAAGACAAGACCGAGCAGGCCGCCCACGAGATGCAAGAGTATCGCCGGATCCAGGCTCTCGCCCTCCGTCCTGGAGCATAAACACCCTTTGTAGTTCTGATCCTGTTGTCATAAGGAGGCTTGTCTGAGAAGTGGGTCGAAAGCCCACGGCCCGCTCCAGGTTTCAGCTCCGGACGCGCTGTGTGCAGAGGCGGTTCCAGGATGCGATGGTCGTTGGGTCAAATCCAGCCCCTTGGAGATGTGTGTTACAGAACAGAGTCTGGTTCTCTTATTGTTCTGATCTCTTGGTTTCTCGCGCGAAGCTTAGCCCAGGCCGGAATCGTTCTCTGGGCCCTTTTTCGCAAGACTCACGCTCGCGACAACACTGCACATCTCGTGGAACTTCGGAGAATGCTCGAAAAGAAAAGGTTTGGGCTCAATTACCAGGGTTAGAGCTTGATAGCTATTGAAGCGCGGCCATGATTGGGGCTAAGCTTTGCCCTAGCCTTGGGGTGAGGACGGCACAGGTTTTCACCGTTTTCTCTGTCTTGGATTCGACCGAAGGCGAACGGTGGCAGGTCGGGTCACGTTTCTCACCCCGTAACGGACTTCCTCTCGATTGATATCAGAAATCACCCAACACCCATGTCGTATCGAAACGAAATCCTTTCCGCGCAAGAATTTAAGGGCCACCCTCGGTGGTCGCGGATGCTAGAATTCCTCCCCAGTGCCGAGCTACATACTCACTTGCGAGTCTTGCGGTTCCCGCCAGCCTTTTATCGTATATGAGGAAGAAATAGCGGTGCTTCAGAACGGTAAGGCCGTCATCAGACAATGCCCGCATTGTCGTGCGGCGACGCACTTCAAGGGCGGCTTCCCGGAGAGACGTGGTGGCAGGGACAGGCGTCAGGGCGGAGATCGGCGATCTTCCAAAACCTAATGATTCTTCACACCTATAGTTAAAGTAAAACGACGGCATGCCTGTCCAATCTAAATAAATCCGATGCGTCCACTGTGTTTTTCGAGCCAGTTTGGAACCAAGCAAGAGAAACGTAGGCGTAATAATTTCCTATAGCTAGTACCCCAAAGGGAACCTACCTTCAAGACCGAACCGGCAGGTTAAGTCTTGCTCTGAGAAGCTTTTCCGGACAACGACCACAAGTTGGCAACGTGAATGCTCTACCCGAGCGTAAGCGCGAGAGTTACAAGCAATTTCGCGCCAAGGCCATCCAGGAGGATGCCTGAGTTGTTCTCTCGTCACTCATTCGGGAGGGAGTGCCGCCATGAACAAAGCTCAAATGCGACGGCCAACGACTAGGGCACGGGTAATCGAGTTCCCGCACGTTGAGGAAACGACAGAGTTGGAGATCAATACCGAGGCTCGCCTACGAGAATTAGCGAATTTCGCCGAGGGATTCGGCGATGCCGCATTCAGTCTCTTTCTAACGGAGAAGACCTCCGTTCGCGGGGCAATTGAGGAACTGATCATAAAAGTGAGCGCGTTGGATTGGATTGTGCGCGTTGCGAAATACTCCATAGGCCGGGTGCGAGAACGTCTGTGGGCCGATATAGACAGAACTCTTGCAGACCTTGAAAAGACCGCCGAGTCAGTGATGCGCGCTACTGAAAAGTGGGCTCATACAGATTTTGGCGATCGCCGCGAGCGCATGGTTTGCCTGCACCGATTTTGATCCACCCGGTACGGAATTCACTCATCGAAGTGGGCATTGCGACCGGGCGTTACCGCAACTAAATCCGTTCAAGGAGACCATCATGAAGAAGAGGATATTCGGGTGCGCGATGAGCGCATTGTTGTTGCTTGCAATCACCAGTTGGGCAGACGACAAAGAAAAGGACGAGGATCGTCTGAAGAATGCCGGCACGGTACTGACAGAGATTCTGAATATTCCAGACGACATTCCTCAAGATCTCCTGGATAAAGCCGACTGTGTGGTTGTTTTCCCATCTGTCCTCAAGGCCGCGTTTGTCGTCGGTGGTAGTTATGGCCGCGGTGCGATGACGTGCCGCAGGGGCGAAAATTTCAACGGCGTCTGGGGCGCGCCCTCGATGATGGCCCTTGAGGGTGGCAGCGTAGGCTTTCAGATCGGCGGGCAAGCGACTGACTTCGTTCTTCTCGTGATGAATGACCGGGGTGCGAATGGAATCTTGAGCAGCAAAGTGAAGCTCGGAGGAGATGCCTCGGTAGCGGCAGGACCAGTCGGTCGCGACGCGTCGGCAGAAACCGATGTGTCGATGCGTGCTGAAATATTGAGCTATTCACGCGCACGCGGCCTATTTGCAGGCGTTTCGCTGGAGGGTTCGACCGTCCGACCTGACAACGATGCAAACGAGAGAATCTACGGGGAGAAAATCTCGGCGAAGGATATTGTAATTGCTCACGAGACGCATGTCCCTGCCTCAGCCGAGGGCCTTATCTCGACGCTTAACGCGAAGACGCCCAAGCACAAGTCGTCATAGCAGTTTGCTTTCAAAAGAGCTTTCACTGATGCCGAATTGAGGCGGCCGGGTCTGAGAAACGCCAAGGCGCGGAAGAGGCGGTCTAAAGTCGCTTCCCGCGCCGCCTTCTTGGCGATCAGGCGTTTTCTGGTCTCTTGCGCGGTTGAATAGTTGCGTTCTCTTGTTCCGTACGCTCACGAAGGGAACTACCTTGTCCTGGGCCGCGCCCGCGATGAGCGGTCTCCATGTGGTCGCGCAGCTCCCGTTCCGAATCGTACCAAGCGTTGCATTGACTGCAGATGATCCGAGCCGTTTGTGGTTGCGCCATGTTCGTCTCCCTTCCGAATCTTCGCTTAAATGAAATAAAGCCGACCAGCGAATCCCTTCCCCGGGGACCGAAAGAGATGCTTTGGGGACAGTTGTTCTGCGCCTGCCTCTAGATTTTTTCGGTCCAGGGTCGGATAACTCAGTACTTTGTGATCAGAGGAAAAACGCCCACGCGCTCGATGGCGTAGCACGCCAACGACCCTAGTCTGGATTCAGCGACCCCAGTACGACGCGCGTAGGCTTCAGTTTCTGAGGTAATCCCCTCTGTGGACAAAGCCCGTTATCACAGACAGCGGTCTGAACACCCTCTTCTTTAGACAATTCGTCCCACGATAAATCTGTGTGCAGAAGCGATATCAAGATTCTGCGCTTGCTACAGCAGGGGCAATCATAGTCTACTTCCACGCTCCGCACCGCGCGACCAACCTTGAGGTTCTGCATCTGAAACCCGATTGGAAGAAGGTCTTTGGCATGTTGGTAGAATCTCTTTCCGCAGAGCGGACAGGTTATCCTGGCGACGACCTTAGGCCCAATTCGAGTCGAGTCCATCACCCAGAGAATCCCGAATTGCTTGCCGCAATTGACACACCTGGTGCCAAACTGATACGCCATGACGCGCTGTCCTTCCCAGACTTCCGTTGACGCTAGAAGTCGGACGGCAGCAGCCCCAAGAAGAGGTCGCTTTGTCTGATGTCCAGGTTTTCCGCCTTGCCTGAGTCGAAATTCAGAAGAGGTAGGTGGGAATGGCCAGCCTTGGCTGAAGGGCTTTCCTCAGTCTTCCGGCTGCTACCGGTAATGCATGATGCTAGTCTACCAACCAGAACTACCCTCTTCCACGGAACTCGTCAACACATATCTTCTCGGGTCCTGGTTGAAGCTGCGGCAGCGAGTTGTGTGAACTCAGAAATGGAGAAGGCATGACCCCGCAACAGCAGTACGATAGCCTCGACAATAAACAGAGACGGGATATTCTGCTGAAAATTGGCGAAACCCGTGAAGAAGCGCGAGTGTTAAGCCAGCGCGATTACGACGCGCTTGGCCGGTGGGTAAAAACCCGGCTCAAAAGACACTGGAAGCACCCTAGAGCCTAGAACTTCAGTGAGGGTTGGTCTTTCACCAGCGGCGCTCCGCCCAGTATCTTCTTGTCGAAATCTTCGTGCGAGAGTTCCCCAGGCGTGAACCCATATTAGAGTGCGTATTGCATGCGTGTCGTCATCGATAGCAACCAGCTTTCCTCTTTTCTCGGCAAAATAAACCCAGCTGGAGTGTTCAATGGGATCACTCTAGCTCCGTACGTGTTCGCTGAGACTTTGCTCCGGTCCAATGCGCAGCAGCTAATGGGGCAACTTCTCCATTTCGATGTCCTGATTGGCCTCGAACCTTCGGACGTGATGGAGAAACTCGCTGGACTCGATGAGGAGGGCATACTCAGCTTTGTGCCCTACAACATAGGACTCAGCATGCCGACCACGGTGGATGAGCAAGACATTTTATTAGCGCGGGGGATCAAAGCGAGCAACCGAATCTTCGCGGATACTATGTTTAGTCTCGCCAAGCTGTTCCGCAAGCGGCTGAGGGACGAGGGAATCAAACACAAATTCTCAGCCCTTCCGGAGGTACTTAGCCTTTCTTTCTTGGAGTCGTTAATATTCGACTCGATCTCCTACAAGGGCTCAAGAACTCCGGCGGTATCTGATGCAGCCAGTCTGTACCACGCGGTAATGCGGAATCGCCACCTCTCTCGGTACTTTAAGACGATCCTTTATTATGTGATCAGCTACTCGAGAGCATGGGCGGATCAAACTCAGAATTTCGACCCTTCTAGCAGTCTCGACGACTGGACCGACATCACGCTTCCTCTGTATGCGGCCGATGGCGATATCATTCTGACTGCGGACAAGAAGCTGCGAACCGCGATTGGGATCGTCGAGCCCTCAGGTACAGCCCAGGCAAAAACCGTCGAGGAGCTCTAAGCGTTGCCGTTCAGGCCTGGCAGGGGCGAGCTTAGATGTATTCGAATTGGTATACCCAACATCCGTGCCAAAACCCCCTAGAAATAAGCGCTTCTAACTCGCTGACTGTAGGGAGGTGAACGCGGCGCGATTCGAGGCTGTCGAAACCACATGGTTTCGACGCGGTGGGCAATTTTCCGGTAACCGCGGTGCATTCAATGGGTCGACGCAACACTAAGCTCGAACCCACCTTGCATTGAGAACAAGAGCCAAAACGCTTGTTAGGATCAAACCAGCCGGAAAGCTGCCCTGGCTAGGTTTGGCCGCGTACAGCCAAGAAGATGGTTCTCCCACCGAAGCATTGTCGAATCAAAGCGTTGGATGGTGTTGCGCCGACCGGTTGAGCTGGCAGCCGTTAATCAGGACTTACCCTTGATTGAGTCGACCGTCGCCTCAGACGTGACAACCCTTCACGCAGATACCACAAGCCTAAACCCACGACTGCAAACCAAGCCCCGTTGACCGGCATTGCGATTAGGAGCATGAAGATAATTTCAGGAAGATGTTCCGCGTCTAGGAACAGAATGTGAGTAGGAAATGTGGCACAGGAGACTACGAAGAGGAGGGTACCAAAGAGACCAGACGAAACTGACTCAGACCGCAGGGCATACCCTGTGCCAATCCATACCACTGGTGCGCACGCACCCACAACAAAGGACCAAAGAAGGAAACGGCGGCGCGATCCTCTAAGAGTCCCGTCTGTCACTCTTGCACCACGGTTTAATTGTAACGTGTCAGGTCCAAAAAACGGACAAGTCGAATCGCGGAGTCGGCACTTGTCCGGTTTCGGCGTTACTCAGGACTTATCCTTCAGAACAGCGGGTGTATTCTCGTTCCATGAGGATGAGCATTTTCTTGATCGTAATGCTAGCGGGCACTGCCTTCGCGCAACTCGTGCGAATTGGCCCCAATGACCCCAACTATTGCTACGAGGTCGAAAAGATCCTCCCGAATCTGGAAGTGCGCGATCAGGTTCACGTCGTTGGAACGGTACGCGATCAAACAACTGCTCCTCTTACGAGTTCTCGGGTGGAGTTGAGAAGATATATCTCGCAGCGCAAGCAAGTAAGCGTGCGGGTAGTCTCAACCGACAACAGCGGTCACTTTGATCTAGGAATCGTCAAGCCAGGAAAGTACCGATTGTTGGCTTCGCCGCATCGAGGATTCAAACAACCATCAGCACTACAATGCCAAAACAAGGACATGTGTGAACTCAGAATCACTCTCATCGGAAACCCCACAGATATGCCCGATTCACCTTGCCCCATTCGCTGAGAGCGCCGTCGGGCAAGTGGACGTGTAGTCGGATAATCGGACATTTGCCGTACCAGGACCCCAAAGTTCCGGTAACGGCGTTATACGTCCACTTGGTCGACATCTGATGTCGATATCGGTCGCTGAGTTCTGATATCTTCGCAAGCAATGAAGCGCAGTGGCCAACCATGGAGAGGCCTAAAGCCGTTCCAACGGCTCGGCATAGGATTTATTGGGCTGATGATCATCGCCACTGGTGCGCTGACGTTGGCCCAAGGGAAATTGCACTATCAAAATCCCTGGGGCTTGGCCGTATTCGCTCCCTTTGCTTTTGTCGTAGGGACGCTCGTTATTGTTCTCGCATTTAGGTCGGGCCCTCGCCCGTAACTCTGCTTCGGATTACCGACGACCAGACGTGTTGTCCGGTAACGGCGTTACACGTTTGACCTGACACCTACCTCCGTCATTCTCAGAGTTTACGATCCTGAAAGATGTATCGTGCACGTGCAAGGCAAAGGCGGCAGGCACTGCGCATCTCAGGTTACTTTCTCGCGCGCAACCCCTGATAACCAGAGCCGTACAGCTCTCCGCGGTGGCCCGAGAACTGCAATACAGTCGCTCGTTGGAGTGACAACATGAAGCCGAGCATTGAAATTCCAGCTGTGTTCCTCACTTTCCTCGCGCTTGTGCGTAAGGCCAGCAGCGCCGTCTTTCTCATCATCTCCCTTGTTAGTCTGCCAATTTCAAAGGCACAGACCAGTCCACCACTCCTGACCCGCCAACCGCCGCTGTGGTCCGCCAAGCCCGAGCAGGTGGGCTACGATTCGACGGTCTTCAGGAAATTCCGCGCCATGGTGGGCGGCGACGAAGTAAAAGTTCAGTTTCTCGATGACCAGCGTCTCGCATTGTCATGGCTAACGCCGGATGAAGCTCCGACCCACGTAATCGACCCAGCTAAGATCCTCTCTCATTTGCATCTTTCAATTGTTGATGCTCGTAATGGTCAGCACCTCTTGTCCCACGAATGGCGGTGCACCGCGAGAGGTGTGAACCTCGCGTACATCGCATCTGGCCAGTGGCTCCTTTCTGTCGGCGAATCGGTGACTCTTTATTCGCCGTCGTTCGACAAACTAGGAGATTTACAGAACGTTGGAACACAGCCTTCGCATACTTTCGTGTCACCAAGTGGCCGCACCTTTCTCTCGTACGTCACGGATCCCCATAACGCACGGTCTGCAGAACTGAGGGATTCAGGCACTTTCGCAGTCATAGACTCTTGGAATGACAGTCGGTTGGATAAGGCTCGCATCTTATACTCCGACGTCTTCGCCCTAGCTCAGATTTCCCATCCAGGAAGACCGCAGCAGGTATACATCCGGGAGATCGGTGGTGGAAGTTGGAAGCCCCATTTGCCGCCGATTCAAGGCTCGCAGCCAACCGGGTTTGCGAATGACGACACTCTAGTGAGTCAGCGTGGCCACGAACTGATTGCGGAAATAATCGGGGGAACCGAGCTATTCAGATCAACTCCTCCCGATAATCGCCTCTTTCTTTCTTCGTGGTCAACAGCAGCCACCTCGACAAGAGGAGAAAGGTTCGCCGTAATCCTAGACCGAATGCGAGGACTTCGTAACGGAGGGCTTGACATGTATCCATTCCCGTCGAACGACCAAGTCATTGTCTACAGCATTCCCCAAAAGGGCGCGATTTTCAGTGTGAAGGTCAAAGGCGAGTCGCCGTGGCCCCATTGGTCTTCCGACCCCGTCTGGAACAGAATCGCACTTTCGCCGAGTGGACTACTGCTAGCTATTTCATCCAACGAGGGCGTGCGAGTTTACGCTCTTCCTCCCGACGAGCAGACAAATCGCTAACAGGCTCGCGTTGATTTGCAAACTCCCGTGTAGTAAGATAACCGGAAACTTGGGGGCAATTTTCCGGTAACCGCTGCCGGCTCAACGGGTCGACGCAACACCCTCCAATCAATTGATCCGACGGGACTTCCCCTGTAGAACCGGCTACAGTCGATCCAAACCTAAACAGGGCAGTGTTTTGCTTGAACTAAACGATTTTAGGTCTTGATTTCTCTACAAGTTGGCATGGATCTGGTGTTGCATCGACCCATTGAATCCACCGCGTTAATCGGGACTTGGCTACGCCACCCAGTGATTTAGCAGCCAGAAAAATGCGAGAAGCAGTCCGCCAGTAAAGATAAGGGCTGTGGCTAAGCGGGATTTATATCGGCAAACAAGCGCAGACACTGCGACTAAAAGCGATAAGGCCGACAGCGGTTTTGAACCTGCCGTGGGCCACCTTCGCGTTGTTGGGAGTGAATTTTGCGGTCTTTGCGGCTGAAGAAACTCTCAAGACTTATCCGTGGCGTTACTCGTGGGTGCTTCTCCTCCCTTTGAGCGGGCAGGATGTTTTCCACGGGCAGCTGTGGCGGCTACTTACTCACGCATTTGTCCATGAGAACATTTTTCATCTGCTCTCGAACGCCGCGTCGCTGGTCCTCTTGGGATGCATTGCAGAGCCGATCTTTGGGCGGGCACGCTTCTTGGTAATTTGTGCGCTTACCGCCATTGGCGGTGGAACCGCATACTTGTTTGTCCTGGATCCGATGTCGATAGCACTCGGGTCAAGTGTGATGGTCTGCGGTTTGATGGGCGCTTTGCTGACGGTCTATGTTTCAAATCGCACACCGCTACCAAAGGGAGCCAGGAAATGGTCCCTACTCCTATTGCTGCTCGTCTTGATCACTTTGTGGACTGTTCCAGGTTGGCTCTCTCTCCACACAATTCATGCCGGACATGTTGGAGGTCTCTTGGCAGGCGCGATACTGGGTTTCGTCATGCCGACGAAAACCACCGGACAGTCCGCGTCCCAGGTACTCGGCATTGCGTCTGGAAGCGTTCTCGTCTCGCTGATCCTGTTCGCGGCAGCTCGCCATCGACAAGAACCTGCTCTTGCTCTCGAAAGAATCAGCGACAAGATGGGCCCACTGGAACGAGAGCTTCCGTCCGCTGCATGGACTTATGTGCCAGAACTCGAACGAATTGTGAATCGCCGTCCCGACCTAATTCGCGGCCACCTTCTGTTGGCTGAAGCCTATGCGAGCGCGCACCGCAACGACGATTCAGTCCGCGAGTACAGAACATATCTGGATCGACGGCCGTACTATGCACCCGCCTGGGCTGCACTAGGTCGGATCTACATGGACTCTCACCGATATGACGACGCCGTCGGAGCTTTCGCTCGGAATCTGGCAATCATGTCCCAGAGTCCGCCGCAACCGAGGAACGAGACTCATGTGGCCGAAATTTGGTCAGCGCGCCACGCAATCGCCGAAGCCTACGCCGACGCTGGTCGGTTCGATGAGGCCGCTGCGATGTACTCGACAATCCTTCAGAACGATCCCGAAGACTACATGGCTGAGAAGGAGCTACGCCGGATAAGGCAGCTACAAGCCGGAAGCGACGGCGGCACGTCCAGGCGGCAGAGCTTGACGAAAAACTCCAATTAAGAATTGGCTTTTCGCGCGCGATGGATCGTCACAGCTCGTGAGCAATGCCCCTCTGGCGAGCGAAGCACCCCATAAATCGAATCAAGTGGACGTGTAGTCGGATAACCGTACATTTGCTCTGCTGAGAGGGCAACTTTCCAGTTTCCGCGTTACTCAGGCGTGTGGATTACTTCCGGGTAGCTCGTCAACCGTCCAGAATCGTTCGGCAAGCATTCATGGGAACCGCCTGTTTGCGTCAATAATCGGTGAACAGTGAGCGTCGTGGAAGGGCTGTTTCCTGCTATCGGCAGCTACTGCAGTTTCGCGTACTCCGCTCTGGCTCGCTTCAGGATGGGGATGTCCGGATCGGCGTCTTTCCAGAGCGCAAGGAACTCTTGGTAAGCAGCCCTGGCTTTGGCTGTATTGCCCGCCATCGCGTGTGCACGGGCGAGGCCGAGATGCGCCAGCACGCCCATAGGTTCATTGACTACAACACTGCGATGGTCGAGTATCTTTTGGAATTCAACCACGGCTTTGCCGCCCTGATGTGCGGCCACGTAAGCTTGCCCCCGCACGTAAACCGGATATAAAGTGCCTGAGAAGCCAACATAGCTGGTTAAGCCCAGTTCGTAGGGGGCGGCAGTCCGAAGAGCGTCGATGGCTTTCGAAGCATCGTTGCGGCTGATTGCAAGCTGTGCGCGGAGAGTCGGCAGGTAGTTGGACTGGACAACCGTATCCTCCGGAAAACGCTCGGCCAAATTGTCCGCCAGTTTTTCGATTCGGGCTTGCTCCCGAGAAGCATCCTCGATAAAGGAGAGGGCCAGGGACACTGCGTATTGTACGTCCCGACTCGTCGAAAGCCCAAGGGCGGATGCTCCCCTTTGCCGGGCTTCGGCGGCGTTGCCAAAGAGAGCTTCCCGAAGGGCGGCACCAGCTTCGTAACGCGCTGCCGTCTCCTTCTGTTGAGCCTGCTTGGCGGAAGCTACTGCTTGGCGGGAAAACTCCCGCGCCTTTCCCAACCGCCCGGAGTAGGCGGCGGTCTCGGCTTCATTGCCCAGCAGTACGTCTTCCACACCGCGCTTGCCCGCCGCCCAAGTCACCTGCTCCGCCATCCCGGCCCCATCGTTCTGCAAGAAGGCAAGCCGATACAGCTCGAAGCGTAGGTAAGGAGAATCGAGGTTTTTCGCTTGAGCCTCCTCAGCCGTGGTCCGAGCCTCCTCAAGGCGGTTCAGGGAGAGATAGGCGTCGACGAGGCTGGCATAGCCTATACCAGTTGGTGCGAGCCGGAGGTTCTCGTGCGCCATCGCAAGAACTTTTTCGTATTGCCCGAGACTAGAGTAGATGCCAACTTCGAGACCCCACGACAAGTCGTCGCGTGGATAGGTCTGTGCCCAGAGTTCGCAGGATTCGAGCGCTTTTTCCAGATCGCCAATGACAAATTCATAGTAGTTCGACTCGATTAAGAATTTCTCCCGCTCGCTCGCCCGTTCGCGCAACTCATAGGCCTTACGCCCGTTCTCAGCCGCGAGGCTGGTCTCCCCGAGGTTTGAGTAGCTCAGCCCGAGAAAGGCATAAGCCCCGGCGAAATTCACGTCGAGGCTGATGGCTCGCTGGAACAACGGCACTGCGGCGGCGAAGTCAGTCTTTCCTTTCAGGGCCTTCATCCCTAGGCTGTACGCCTGAAGCGCTTCGAGCGAGGGAGTGGTGGCTTGCTCTAGCGGCGCATCGAATTTTTGCAGTGTGCTGAGCGATTCCCCGAGCTTGCCGCGCATTTCGGTGGCTGCCTTCCCTAGAGCATCGAGAACGTGATTCTTATCGCTAGCCTGAGCCTCAGTGCTTGCCAGTGATTCTCCGCTTGAGCAGGCGACAGCCTTAAGAATGAGGTTGTACTGCGTGCCAATCTGCGCAATCGAACCGTCTAGGACAGCCGCACTTGCGGTTCGCTCGCAGATTTCCCGACCGACCTGTGGGGTAAGTCGTGTATCGGCTGGCTGGCCCATCAGTCTTAGTGTCAGCTGGATGCGCTCCTCAGAGACGAGGCTTAGGAAAGGCGACTGCTCAAGCTGCACGGCCATGCCTTGCCGCAGCGTTCCGTCGAATACTGGGTCGCCCGTCGTATTCGTGAAGTCCGCGAGGACAATCGTGTCCTTGTCGGTGAGTTTGGAGGCCTGGCGATGCCAGAAGTAGTAGCTGGAAGCTGCGAGCACTCCGAGCACGGCCACGGCAAATATCATCCTTGTGCCGCGTCCAGCCTTCGGCGCTGCCATTCCCGTTTCTAATGCATCAGATTTGCGCGACTGCGTGTCCCGCTTCAGCCGTTGCAGGTCAGTGCGAATGTCCGAGGCATGCTGGTATCGGAGGTTGCGATTCTTCTCTAGACACTTCGTGATGATCTCTTCCAGCTTCGCCGGAGTGTCAGGGTTTATCCGAACTGGTGGTACAGGTGTTCGATTCAAGATCGAATCAAAAATCTCGCCTGTCGTGTCGCCCCGGAATGGCAGCTTTCCGGTACACATCTCGTACAGCACCGCCCCGAACGAAGACAGGTCGGTACGGGCATCGAGTTCCTTCTCTCGCACTTGCTCAGGAGACATATAGGCGACGGTTCCCAGCGCACTGCCGGGACTCGTCAGATGTTCCTCGGACTCGATGGTCGTGGCGCTCAGGGCAACGCGCTCGGGCTTCAGGGTGACTTTCGCCAGTCCGAAATCGAGAATCTTCGCTTGACCTCGATTCGTGACGAAGATGTTCGCGGGCTTGATGTCCCGATGGACGATGCCCTTCGAGTGTGCAGCATCGAGAGCATCGGCGATCTGGATGCCCAGATCGAGCACCGCCTCGATCTCCATCGACTTGCCAGCGATCCGGTGCCGGAGCGTCTGCCCCTCTAGCAGTTCCATGGCGATGAAGTTTCGGCCATCGGCCTCGTCGACTTCGTGGATTGTGCAGATGTTCGGGTGGTTCAAAGAGGACGCAGCCTTCGCCTCCCGCTGGAAGCGGCTGAGGGCTTGCGCATCATGGGCGAGTTCGTCGGGCAGGAACTTCAGTGCGACGTGGCGATCCAGCTTGAGGTCTTCCGCCTCATACACAACGCCCATGCCCCCGCCGCCGAGCTTGCTCAGGATGCGGTAATGGGAAACCGTCTGCCCGACGGGTTGGGAGGGTGTAGTCACTGGGTAGACATGTTAGGTGGGGTGTTGAGCAGAGGTCAATCGAACCGTGGTGGCGCGAGGCGTGACCTGCAAACACGCCTTGGTCCTAGTGCCGATTCCCTCTCTTCACCGCTTCTTCGGGAAAGGGCGCCATTGGCTCGCTAATCGCCTTCAACGGCTCATTCTGATTAGCATCGCCCTCTTGCTTGAGGGCCAAGCCCTTGTCTTGCGTCGGACCAGCGGATAGACCGCAGGTTAGAAAAATTGGAATTACTGAAAATTTGATAAAACCGGGCGAAGTACATTCTCACCCCCAAAGATTATTCATTTTACAACCAAAACGAGGAACTGGACGATAAGTCAGATTACCGGAAACTTGCTCCCCTAGGCGGAAGGCAATTTTCCCGGAACGGCGTTAATCAGGACCTACCCAGTCTGAGAACGTTGTTGACAGGAGCGTCCACTTTGCACTATAAAGTACTTGGAGGGTGCGAATATGCAACTGTGGAAGCCGTTCCGATTGCCAATGCTTGCCATCAGTGAGTGGATAATGGTTTTGCCCGCGACCGTCTTCCTTGCGGTGGCCGCACTGCGCCTCCTTCAACCTCGCCAATACCAGCCAGCGCGCACAAGTTGGGTCATCTTTGAGTGGACCACGACCCACATCTCGCGTCTTGGCGCGGCGATCCTTTTTCTCGGAATGCCTGCGCTCGTAGTCGTTGCCGGTTGCGGCGCGCTATTTCGACTGTGGCGGGAGGATCAGGCCTTGCGCAGCGATGTAGTCCTCGGGCTTACCGTCTTCCGGCGACATTTAGCGACTGTTTTATTGGCAGTGGCAACTCTGCTGGGCGTAACAATACTCGCGCTCGCTGTTGCTCACGTCATTACAGACTGAGTCGAACGTAGAAGGGGAACTCACGCCGAGACAATTATCCTCCGTCCCCTGTCCTACATGTGGTGTCGCGGCAGGGAAGCGTTGTGTGCTGATTTCCGGTGCCCCGCGCTCGGCGCCACACGTAGAGCGTAAATTTTCCGCGATTGAGGCCACCGTAGGGAAATCACGCTAATTCCTTGTCGCTACTTCTTCGAAAGCTCACCCTTGAAATGGCTTTCAACATCTTCACGACTCAGGGGATTTCTTGCTTTGTTCAATAGGACGGAATAGACGACTTCATTCCTTTCAATCTGCGCGGTGATAAACGCCGTGTCTTCCGGTAGTTCTTGGTAGATGAATTTCACCTTTCTGCCGTCTTCCAGCGTTTTGATCCACTCTTCGGCGGGCACGTTCGTAGCTCCTCAGGCGAGGTCAGTCCGTGTCACGAGTGTACTTGGTTTGCCGAGAGAAATTGCGGCAGACTGACCACAATTCGGGCGGCTATGTTGCAGCGCGTCAGCTACCGCTTCTGACGAGAAGGGGCTGGTGATATCGCCAGCCCCTTGCTACTTCGTCTTCGATCCAGCTCCTCAGCGGGCCCCAGCCGCCGCCATTGCCCGCGTTCCCACATTCACCTTGATCTGCTTTGGCTTCGCTTCCTCGCGCTTCGGAATGCTCAGCGTCAGCACGCCGTTCTGATAATCCGCGTTGATCGCGTCCGCGTTCACCGAGCTCGCGAGCGAAAAGCTCCGGCTGAACGAGCCATAGCTGCGTTCGATGCGCAGATAGTTGTCCTCGTTCACCTGATTCTCGAACTTGCGTTCGCCGCGAATCGTGAGGACGTTGTTCTCCACGCGGATGTCAAGGTCCTGCGGATTCACATCCGGCAGGTCCGCCTTAACCACCAGTTCATTCTCGGTCTCATAGATGTCGACGGCCGGGGCCCAAGGGGTCAAATTCGACTCCTCACCCGTACGTCCCACCAGATCGCCAAACACGCGATTCATCTGTTCCTGCAAGGTCGTAGCCCCGCGGGAAGGTTGTTCCCAGCGATTCATTGTTCTCATCGAGCCACCTCTCATAAACGTTGGCCAAAGGCAATTTCAGATAACTCATGTCAGCTCAGATTGCCGTCTGCCTCTATCGTACGTAACGACACTAGGCTAATTAACTTCCGTTGTCAAGTACAGTGGGAATGTATTTCACTGTCTTAATCATATTTAGTTAAGTCACGAGACCTGTCGCGGTGGGCAAGTCCTGGTTAGTCGGATAACCGGAAACTTGGGCGGCGAGGACCGACTTTCCGGTTTCGGCGTTGATCAGGACTTGAACGAGATTAATTGAGTGTCCGGCGGGAAGTTGAACAATTTTCCCCAGAACCGCTTTCGTCATACCGAATCGGACCGATCTGGTCGGTGCAGAAAGCCCGAACACCAGATTTTCCCGGTTCAAGCGGAACTGCGGTAATTCGATAATGCGTCACCAGGCCGCTCGATTCTGGTTCACATCCCGAAAGCGTAATTCTATAACCGAAGTGTTCTCCTGATAGCAACGCGGCGTCTAAGCCATGGTCATCCGCATCGGAAGCCGTTGGCTTGAGTATCGGGAGCGAGCACGCGAAGCCTTTCGTGGGATGCGAAGCGGCATAATCCTTCTGGAGAGTCGTAATCCTGCGAATGTAACCGACGGTAATGGCTTCGTTGGCCCGGCGGCGGCCGTTGATATCATGAAAAGGGCTGACAGAACAAAGACGCAAAGTACGGCCGAAACGCAAACTAGAGCATTGCGCCAGACCCTCTTGGGGTAGGGCGTTTGAGCCGACCGGCTTACTTCATGAGGAGTGTCGGTGGCAGGCACTGATTCAGTCACCCAAAGTCAATCGTAGCTGAAACGGGAATCCTCGTGAAGTGGACGTATAGTCGGATAATCGGACATTAGCATTGTCGAATCAAAGCGTTGGATCGTGTTGTGCCGACCGGTTGAGTTGGCAGCGCTAATCGAGCATGTTCGGGTGGCGGAGAGGGGATAGCGTCGGCATCTGCCCTAGTGAACTGGAGAAACAGTCCAAACCAGGGTGCTACATATCCCCAATCTCGCCGCTTAGTCACAATTTCTTAACAGACTCTGTTCTAATCTTGTTTGGAGGTGCCCGTGAACAACGCAACGGTCTTTGCTTCCGCAGCCCCGCTTGTTTGGACTCAGCCCAAAGCAATGTCTCGAACTTTTGAATTGAGAAGTGGCGATGCTCTCATAGGTCAATTACGTTTTGAGAAACCCTGTGGTTCCCTCGCTTCCGCAGAAGTTGCAGCCGAGAAATGGACCTTCAAGCGAGAAGGATTCCTGGCGCCGCGCGTTACCGTTCGTGCCCCAAATTCGGCAGCCGATCTTGCCATTTTCCGTCCGCACTGGGGCAGCGGCGGCACTCTAGATTTCAGAGATGGTCTTCAGCTCCGTTGGCGATGCACCAACTTCTGGGGATCACAATACGCTTTTGTGGGCGGGGACGATCACGTCTTGGTACGATTCGGCCATCACGAGGGTTTTTTCAAGGCTTCCGCACGACTGGAACTCGACCCGTCCAGCGCTGCAATTGCGGAACTCCCCTTGCTGGTCGCACTCGGGTGGTACTTAATGATCCTCGCCGCGGAGGACGCCACTGTTGCCGCCGCTTCCACTGCGGTTATAAGTTGAGCGCACTGGCCCGACGGGCTGGCTCGTGCGTAACCGTCGAGCAAGTGGACGTATAGTCGGATAATCGGACATTTGCGGTACTAGGACTGCAATTCGCTCATTTGTGTGTTTTTCAGGCAAGTGCACCGAAAATATTTCTTTTCGAACAGTCTCCGAAGTTCCACGAGATGTGCAGTGTTGTCGTAAGGTTGAACCTTGCGAAAAGGGTCCAGAGAACGATTCCGGCGCGGGCTAAACTTCACGCGAAAGAAACCGAGAAAATCAGAACTCAGGCAGGCGAGTACCGAGCTGAAACCTGGGAGAGCGGGTCGTGGGCTTTCAACCCAACGCCCCATATCCACGGACCAACTCACCTTGGTGTGGGATAGTGCTCCCCTAAACCTCCCAGCATTGGGACGTGTGCCGAAAGGCGTCCGCAGGGTTTTGAAATAGGCTAGCGACTATCCTGGGAAATACTCGCGACAATTGGCTTTACCTCTCCAAACTGTTACGAGCGAAATGTGGAGGCTCGAAAGGAAATATTTTCGGCGCACTTGCCTGAAAAACACACAAATGAGCAAATTGCAGTCCTAGTACCGCAAATGTCCGATTATCCGACTACACGTCCACTTGGTGGTTCAATGGAAGACAATGCGAGCAGACCGTGTGGGTCAAGCGAGATGGCGCATGGAAGATGGCCGTCGTCCACGGCATGTATTTGCCGGACAGAGACAAGAACTAACCCTGCCTCTGCCCTTGCGGCGAAGCAATGAACGCAGCAGCGGCGTCCTGCGCCATTCTCTGATGTGGCGGCGGGAATCCTTTCGGCTCACTTGTCCCATAATCCGACTTATCCAAGACTACGTCAGGGCAGCTGACGATTTGGAAGTTGATCGCTCTAGACTTCGACAGAAGGCATCAGTAACAATCATTTTGTTGGACATTCCCAATTGTCCGCCCGGTTGACATCTCCAGTGCCGCGATACTTCGCGATGCCCGGATACGCGCAGACCAATCGCGTGCGCTCGATCGCACCGTCTTTATCCAGTCGCGATGCAACAAAGCTGGATGGAACGCGACCTTGCTCGACCCACCGCTCCAGCGCCGTCAACATGTCTCGATCAGGATCGAGCGGGACTGCAGCAGCCTCTTCCGAATGGAAGAGCACATTCGCGCCAGGTCCCGCTCCACAATGCGCCATCCCGGGAACCATCAAAAGCCGGTAGAAGCCTTCCACTCTGGCGGGCCCCAACTTCGCCGTCACCGAAGCATAGTATTCCGTGGAGACCTGCGACGGCACCATGTCATCGGCCCAGCCGTGGTAAACAATGAGCTTGCCGCCGCGATCCTCGAAGCGCACGAGATTGGGATTGTCAGGGTCAAGGGTGTCACCAAGTTTCTGCTTCGCCATAGCCGAGTCGAGGTCAAAATCCATCGCAGAGAGATCCCACGCAGGATCTTGAAAAACCATGAACCGGTAAAAACCATCCCAACTGCCTCCAAGTTTTTTCGGATCAGCCCAGAGGCGTTCCCATCGGGTTTCCCCGCCAGGGGAGAGCCCGGGATAAATCTGCACGCCCGCTGAGGTTTTCGGTCCCTGGTACATTCGGCGTACCGCTTCGACCTCGCCATCCGTCAGGCATGAGTTTTCACTGGCGCTGGTGCACCGTAGAACAGCAGGATCGAACGAGCATTGACGTGGATCGTCGACCAAACCGTCGGGTCCACCGCAAGCCTTTGTAACTAACTGCTGGAGCAGCTCTAGTTTCTGCGCTGGCAGCGCGCCCGTGGGTGTTTGTTGCAGGGCTCGTACATTCCACGCTTGGCCCGCCATTTCGCCGGTCCAACTGTATACGGGAGCCCCCGCCACTATCCCATCGTAATCTTCGGGAAAGCGCTGAGCCTCCATGAGTCCGTGATGGCCGCCCTGCGAGCATCCGACAAAATAAGAGTGCCGCGGCGCGCGTCCGTAGAATCGCTGGGTTAGTGCCTTGGCAGCTTGCGTGACCGCGTGCTCGGCGCGGTAGCCGAAGTCAATGACGACTTCTGGGTGACCTATTGCCCAACTATCGTCGAATGCGCTGTCGGACTGATGGCCGTTATCCGTAGCCACCGTCGCATATCCGCGTGCGAGCGCTCTCATCAACGCTGGGTATTGAATGGTGCCTAAGGAACCACCACTTCCCACCCCCTCGAACTTGCCGTTCCAGTCCGGTCGCGGCGGCAGCCACAACTCGAATCGAATGTCGGATTGGGGCGTCGGCTTGACCGTCCCGACGACACGGCAAAACGGGACTGCTACGGTCACCTTTTTCCAACTTTCGCGCGGGCCCACAGTGACAGACACGATGAGCGGTGGGTGCACGAATTCGGCGGAGTTCACTGACCAGGGAGGTTCTCCCGCTCGGGCAAGGGCGGCGCATGCTTTGACGTCCGAGCTAGTCAGTTCATCGGTATATTGCGTCCCGAGAGCGGGAACGACCGTGACATCAACGAAAGCAACAGGCCGTTCCTGAGCGTTCAGGCAAGATGTCAGAGTCAAAGAAAGGATCAGCAATCGCCTGATGGGACCTACCATATGCACCGCCTTTTGGCAGAATCCTCAGAACTCCAAGGTCGTTCGATTCGTTTTGAATCGATTCATCGTCTGCGTGCATTCTACACTTGGGCTTGCGACTGGTGCATTAGTTTCCTAAGGACCTGATAAACGCGGTAACCGGAAAATTGCCCCTGTGCCAAAAACATGTGTTTATGCCTTGCCCGAACCGGCGGTTAGAGTCTGCAGAATCTCAATCACTTACGGTGAGCGCACCGCCGGCGTTTTTGCCACGCACACCCAACACGCATGTCCGGCCAGTCCGCAACCGGTCTCAAGCGGACTTCTTAGCGTCCCTCTGGAATGCGTAGATTCGATTATCGCAGTCGTTGCAGCGAAAAGGACGAACCGGAGTGAACCGACAGGCCAGCTGCTCCGCAATACCCTTGCGTTTCGAGCGATGAATGTTGGTGCTGCCGCAGAGTGGACACTTGCCAGAACGGACTATGTAAACCACTTTCATAAACGAACGAAGCGAGGCAATTAAGATTCTGGTGACTGGTGAGAAAAGATTAGGCCCCAGCATGCTCGATAGTCAAGGCACGTGAGCACAAGCCGCCCTGGGGATGTCGGTTGGTTTGTCGTTTACCCCACAGACAGTAACCCCCTCCGCAGTTAGACTAGGTTTGAGTTTTCACATAGCCTCGATGGTCAAGAAACTCAAAAATGGAGCGGTGCCCGTTTTCGACGCGAAAGCTTTTCTTGATACGGCGGGTGTGTCTCGGAAGGTTGCAGAGTTCAAGAAGAAGGAAACGATCTTCTCGCAGGGCGATCCCGCCAAAAACGTCCTATACATTCAAAAAGGCGGGGTGAGACTTTCGGTAGTGAATGAAACGGGCAAAGAGGCGGTGGTGGCGGTTTTGGGACCGGGCGATTTCTTTGGCGAAGGATGCCTGGCGGGTCAACCGATTCGGATCGGGTCGGCGACGGCGATTGCCGCTACCGGTGTGCTGATGATTGAAAAGAAAGAGATGATGCGAGTCCTCCACGCGGAGCATGAGTTTTCGGACCGGTTCATCGCTCACATGCTTTCGCGGAACATCCGAGTTGAAGAGGATTTGGTCGATCAGCTCTTTAACTCGAGTGAGAAGCGCCTCGCTCGCACGTTGCTGCTGCTTGCACGCTATGGCACGGAGGATAAGCCCCAAGTCGTCCTCCCCAAAATATCGCAGGAGATGCTGGCAGAAATGGTGGGCACGACTCGCTCACGCGTGAATTTCTTCATGAACAAATTCAGGAAACTGGGCTTCATCAAGTACAACGGCACCCTGCAGATCAACACTGCT
>Ga0073928_10001958_pt1 | contig 37626 bp, 34 predicted proteins | sample PaiPotPPA55metaG_FD_76969 | JGI IMG/M metagenome (GOLD analysis project Ga0073928, IMG submission 76969) | Iron sulfur acid spring bacterial and archeal communities from Banff, Canada, to study Microbial Dark Matter (Phase II) - Paint Pots PPA... ... | reverse complement strand
CGCTTGATTCTACGTGACATATAACCAAGTTGTTGAAAAACAATCTGGGGACGTAGCTCAGTTGGTTAGAGCGCTGCCCTGTCACGGCAGAGGTCGCGGGTTCGAGCCCCGTCGTCCCCGCCATAAAACCTAAGAAAACAAAGGTTTTATGGCAAGTGGCAAAATCATGAACCTCCTTTGAGGGTGCTGACGAGGGTGCTGGAGCGATCCGCACCTTTTTTCGTTTTCCCCTCCGCACCCTTCGAGGGTGCTGAAGAGGGTGCTGAAAGCTGCTTTCTACCTGCCTCGAACACCATCTCCATCACCCTGTTGTTGGCCTCGCGCTTGTTCGCGGAGATGGCCCGCGTGTAAACGTCGAGCGTGATCCGCGAGTTCGCGTGACGCAGAAGTTCCTGCGCGGTTTTGAGGTCAACGCCTGCGGATCGCAGGTTCGTCGCCAAGGAGTGACGAAAGCTGTGCCAGCCAATCGCTTTGCCTTCGATCCCCGCCCTCTTGAGGGCGGGGCGGATGATCTTCTTGAGCAAAGTATCCGGGGACAAAGGCTGCTTTCCCTTGCGCCGGATTGACGGAAAGAGAAAATCGCTGTCCCCCGCGTATGCCGATTCCTTCCGCCATATGCCGAGCGACTTGACCACGGAAGGATGAAGCGGGACGGGCTTGCGGCTCGCTTCGGTCTTGGTGTCTCCGAAGTGATTCCGCACACAGGAGCGCCGCACGTTGACCTGCATGAGTTCGAGGTCGATGTCCGCCCATGTGAGCGCAACAAGCTCCGATCTCCGCAGGCCGGTGCTTCCGGCAAGAATCACCATTGCACGTTCCCGAAGGTCGAGGACAGCAATAAGTGCAGCAAGCTCGGCTGGAGAGAGCACGTCGGGTTCGCGCAACCGTTTGGCCGAGACCCGCACTTTCGTGATCGGGTTTCGGTCCATCCATTCATGCCGGATGGCGTGATTGAAAACCGCCGACATGATGTTGCGAATCTTGCTCCGCGTGCCAGGGGCATATTTGAGAGTGTGCAGCCACAGCTCCACATCCACAGTGCGAATATCCGACAAATAGAGCGCACCCCACTTGGGGACGATGTGATTTGTCAGGTAGTGCGTATTCGCTTCGACGGTGGCATAGGCCTTCTTGTCCTCCGTCAGTTCGTGGCTACGGTAGTGGGTTACAAGCTCAGCGACCGTTTCCGGCACGATGAACTCGGCGTTGATGGTGTTACGAAGCGCGTCGGCAGCTCTCTCCGCATCCCGAAGATGCGGATAGCGAATGACGTTGCCGAGAGTCCGTTTCCGATAAATGCGCGTTGCGCCGGTTTCGTCATACCAACGCAACACCCACACATCGGGGCCGGATTTACGCTTCAGTTTCAAGAGGCTTCCTTGTTGTAAACGGCTCATGCTGTTCTCCTCGCATGAGCACCGATGGCTGTCTTCATGGTACTCGCCGGTGGCCGTTTTTTCTCTGTTTCTCGCGCCTCAACCCACTCCAACAATTCGTGCTCCAGGAAGCGCCATAGCTTCCGCTTTCCCTCGCCGAGAGGATGTGCTGGAACATAACCAAGGCGTGCCCAGCAAATGAGCGTTCTTCTATCCATCCGAAGAATCTGGGCGGCTTCTTCCGCATCGAGAAGATGATGTGGCATAAGTTGACTCCGTGGCCGTGGCCCACCTTTCCGTGTCCCTCCGAGATGATCGGAACTGCAACAGGGACACGTTGGCTGGAGCCGAAGCTCAGAGCAATGATGTCCAGCCTGTTGCCAATCGTCCAATGAAAATTTGAGCGAGCGTCATTCCTTTTTGGAATGACGACTTCTCATGCGGCAGCTCATGCCGCTGCAAATGGACGCAGTTCAGGATTACAATTACTGCATTCGGTGGTTGATTCCACTGGTATTGAAGTGCTTGCTGTCCTTCCCAGAATCGTTGAGCTCGGAGGATAGTCATGGTCTTACCAGAGATTCGATTGCTGCAAGCCGCTATCGTGCTTGCGGAGGAATTGCACTTCTCAAGGGCTGCGGACAGGCTGAACATGAGCCAGTCCACGCTCAGCAAGCAGATTCTGAAACTGGAGCGCGACATCGGTTTTCAGGTCTTTCGGCATAATCATCAAGCGGCAGAGTTGACCGACGCGGGTCGGGTGTTTATAGCCGAGGCGAAAGAAGTCATCGTTCACGCCGAAAGGTCCATCTTGTCTGCGCGAGCAGTCCTGGATGGGCCTCTCGATGTCCTGAACATCGGCAAGTCGTCCTATACCGATCCGTTCCTGGTCTCGGCACTCCTATCCATCCGGCTTCCGCTCTTTCCGGATCTCAAAATCAAGCTGTGGAGCAATTTTTCACACGAACTTGCGCAGCAGGTGATGGTGGGGACACTTGATCTTGCGCTGATAACCGGCATTCCCCACAAGCCAAAGCTGAGCGTGATGAACATCACGAACAATCCTTTCTATATTGTTATGTCGATTGACGACGACCTGGCAACGCATCGGGAAGTTCGCCTGGAACAGATGAAAAGTCGGAACTGGATACTTCTCGGACAACATGCAAATGCTTATCTATATGACCTGATACAGTCCGTCGCCTCAGACAGAGGGATGCATCCTTCCGATGTTTACCATTTCACGAGCCCCGAGGAGGCATCGGAGCTGGTTCGTGAGCATGGAGGGTTGGCATTCCTTTCACGGGCTACCGCCTGGAGAATCGCCCGCGATGGCCTTACCATGCGCCCTCTAACGGAAGATCGTCTTCGTCTCATCACGAGCCTCGCGGTACGTGTGGATAGCAAGTCTCGGCTTGTAAATGAGTTTGTCAAAGCCGCAGGCAAGAAATTTGGCGGCATCGGTCAAAGGACACAGGGCAGGCTGCCACTCACAGGCTGAATCATTGATCGGCTCGTGGGTCAGCTTCGGATGTGTCTATTTCGCGGATTTCAATATTCAGTGGCCCCTCGATTCCGCAATTCGGGCAGAGATAAATTCCCGTTGTATGTGGCCGCCCTTCAAATTCTTCTCGGCGAAATACGCTGCCGCAGTGGACGCATACGTGGAAGTGCATCAAGGTCATCCCTTGCTTATTTGTATTCTCTGTCATGACCGAACCTCAGTTCAACCTCAGCGTGAGAAGGATCAGGCGTTTTCGCCCGGCTGATGATTCGGGCGATCACTGCGGCCATCAGCAGCATGATCGCGGTGCCAACGACAAAGACGGTTACGAAGGCGATGTCGAACGCCGTCTGAGCCTGAGCAATCAATTTCATCGCTGCATCGCCAGACAAGTGTTGGGCGAGCAGCAGCGCTTGATCGAGGCTGTCCCTGGCAAGCGCTGGGGCGGGAACTCCCTGCGGCAGTACAAGAGACTTCGTATAGGTAAAAGATAGAATGCTACCGAGGATGGTAATGCCAAGCACACCGCCAAGTTCGTAGGCGACGCCTTCGATGGCGCCGGCCATGCCGGCTTTATCTTCTGGAGCGTTGATCATGATGGCGGTTGAGGCCATCGCTGAACCTACACCTACGCCAAATCCCAAGATGACAAAGCTTGCGAGTTGCTCGACAGCGCTGCTGTTACGGAAGACAGCGTAGGCGATCAGGCCGACCGCAGACACGATGAGACTTGTCCAGAGTGCCCGACCGACGCCGAGCTTGTGGAGCACGAACCCATTGAGGGAACCTGCGACAAATGCCGAGATCGAGATTGGCAGCATGAACAGAGCCGCATGAAACGCCGAATACCCGCTTACAAGCTGTAACCGCTGCGTGAGCGCAAGTTGTACGCCCGCACCAGCCAAGGTTCCGGTCATCGCGGTCAATACGCCGGCTGTGAAGCGTCCGTTGCCGAATAGCGAGAAGTCAATCATCGGTGTTGGGGAACGGTTCTGCCGCTTCACGAAAATGACCATAACCGTCATGCCGATGGCACCCGCGAAAGCGGCCCCAAGCAGCCCTGCTCCGGGTCTTGCGACCTCCATCAGCGCATAGACCAGGCCAACCATTGCGACCATGGCGAGTACTGAGTTCAGGAGGTCGAGCTGCCGCTCTGGGTTCCCCTTTCCAGCGGGCACTATGAATGGAGTAAAGATAATTGCGATCACAACTATCGGCACGTTAATCAGGAAGACAGAGCCCCACCAGAAATGGCTGAGTAAAGCTCCACCGATCAGCGGGCCGATTGCAACACCGCCTGAAAAGACAGCAGCCCAGATACCGATTGCTTGCCCGCGTTCTCTGTCGGTAGTAAATGTCAGCCGCAGAAGAGAAAGCGTCGCTGGCATCATCATGGATGCGCCCACACCAAGAAAGGCCCGCGCCGCGATCAGGACGCTCGAAGAAGGGGCATAAGCCGCAATCAGAGAAGCAGAGGCAAAAGCAGTCAGCCCCCAGAGAAAGACTCGGCGATGCCCAATCCGGTCGCCAAGCACACCCATAGTTGGAAGCAGACCCGCCATGACGAGCGGAAATGTGTCGACGATCCAAAGTTGTTGACTGCTGTCGGCGGCAAGATCGTGGGTCAGCCGCGGTAAAGCGATATACAGCACAGTCATGTCAATGCTGATGAGAAAGAGAGCGGTCGAAACGATGACCAACACGAGCCATTTATTGTTGCTAAGCATGATTCACCTGAGGTGTAACGGTTAGAAGGTGCATCGTCTGCACAAACGCGGTTGTAACCAGTGGAGGCTCCCAGATTGATCGAAGGGCCTCGTTCCTGGTCCTTGGGTCGATCTAGAACTTAACGGTGATGCCTGGGTAAAACGACTTCTCCACGCAAGATCCCGCGCCCAGGCCCATGCAGACCGAGCTGGCATTGTGGTCGAAGCCATACATGTTTTCCCAATATCGATACGCGACCCACACATCGAGCCTATGTGTGTGCTTCGAGCCCCAGAACGCCTTACCGGAATCGAAAATCAGACGGACGGGCTCGGTATCGATCTCAGTTTTTGTCGGGGTGCTAGGCAGAGGCGAATTTTCTCCGCCTTTCGGGCCATAGAAATTGGCGCGGCCGAGAACACTAAAATATTGCATTTTTGCCGGCAGAAAATTGAGGTCCATGGAATAAGAAGTCTCAATTGCCCAGGTGCCCCTGTACGCGAGCTTGCCATCAGTGAGACAACTCACACCCGGAATGCCACCTACTACATCGCATCGCGAGTAAGCGCTATGATCAGCTTCCTTGGAGTACAGAGGACTGACATTCAATAAGCCTTTATAGGGCAAGTCGAATGCCAACTGAAATCCAGCGACACCGTCAAGTCTCGAGAAACCATCTTCTTTGTCTGCATCGCCACCGATTAGGAGCGAGACGTCATGCAATGGTCCCTTGGAGAATGTTGTTGTGCCAAGGATTTCGTTGAAGCCGAAAGTGCTGCGGAAAAGGCCGTAGATTTCTGTAGCGCCAGCAATGCCTGTCGTTGGCGCACTCGGCGAGAGGGATGGCGATGCCGCGTCCGCCTGATCTGACTTCAGCAAATCAACGAGGACAAGATTTGTGCCGTAGCGCCAGATATCAAGATGAGAAAACTCGAAAGTCTGCTGGGCTGTCTTGCTGGTGACGCCTGGTAGTGTTGCGGTGGACTGATAACTGAAAGTACCGCGATTGTCGACTAGAAGAAAGAAAGGCACGGCTTGAGGCGGCTTCGCCTCATCCGGCATGTTCCTCGTATCCTGGGCGCCGGCAACGTCTGCCAGAGCCATCACCGCTAGAAAGAGAATGCTTGCGGCAAGTTGGCGACCAACGCTCTTCACGCGCACTGCAACGGCTGCTAAGTCTATCGCGCGTCTCGGGGTGCAGTTCACCCCTCTGCTTGTGAGCGAGGCAATCGTAATGCCTGCTCGAATGAGGAAAAGCCCCGTGCTAGCCCAGAGCAGGGCGCTCAGGAGAATATTCTGTTTCGAGATGGCCACGCGCACATCCTTCTCGTCGGGATGCACCGTGAACGCGAAAACAGCCACGTTATGCGCATTCCCGACAGTTTGGTCAGGTTGCGCCGTGGCTGTGAAGAAATCATCTGAGGGATGACCGCAGGAGATACCATCCCGCTACTCTATTTTCGGCAAGTTGATAATATCTCAAATCGCCAGCATTTTCAAGTTGCGCTACCAATTATGTCGTTAGCACATGATATGTCCGGTGGAATTAGCACATGAAATGTCCGCATAGCGGGCGGCGAGGATAAATCCATGCAAAAGAGCATGGAGACGTATCCGAGGGCCGCAGTGGAGCGGGCGATGAAGGTGCAAGAAGTGATTCTGCGAGCGATGGCGAAAAAGATCACGTGGTTGCAGGCAGCCCATATCGCGAGGATGAGCGATAGGCAGATGCGGCGGTTGCGGTGGCGCTATGAGAACTATGGCTACGACGGGCTGCTGGATCGGCGGCGCGGTCTACCGAGCGAGCGGCGTGTGCCGCTGGCTTTGGCGGAGCAGGTTCTGGGACTGTATCGGGAGAAGTACTTTGACCTGAACGTGCTCCATTTTCACGAGAAGCTGGAGGAGCAGCACGGGATCAGGTTGAGCTATACGTGGGTCAAGCTGGCCCTGCAGGGAGCCGGGCTGGTGGCCAAGGAGCGCAAGCGGGGTATCCACCGCAAGCGGCGGCAACGCCGCCCGCTGGCTGGCATGCTGCTGCACATCGATGGCAGCCGGCATCAGTGGTTCCAGGACGATCGCTGGTTCGACTTGATTGTGATTCTGGACGACGCCACCAGCGAGATCTACTACGCGCAATTGGTGGACGAGGAATCCACCACGACGGTGATGGCGGGGCTGTGGGAGGTCATGGAGCGCAAGGGTCTGTTCTGCGCCTTGTACTCGGACCGGGGGAGTCATTTTTGGCTCACGCCCAAGGTGGGCGGCAAGGTGGATCGACAGCGCTTGACCCAGGTAGGGCGGGCACTGCGTGATCTGGGCGTACAGATGATCCCGGCTTACTCACCACAGGCACGGGGGCGTTCTGAGCGCAACTTCGGCACCTGGCAAGGACGCCTGCCCCAGGAGCTCAGGCTGCGCGGCATTGCCACCGTGGAGGAAGCGAACCGCTTTCTGCGCCAAGAATATATCGCCGAGTTCAATCGGCGCTTTCAAGTTCCCGCGGCCCAGCCGGGCATTGCGTTTGTCCCTTGCCGGCGTCGTGATCTGGATCTGATCTTCTCTCTTCAACTGGAGCGCACCGTCAACCGGGACAACACGGTCAGCTTCCAGAACCTGGTCTTGCAGATCGAGAAGGTGACCTGGCGCGGCACGCTGGCTGGATGCACGGTCAGGGTCATCAACACCTCGACGGAACGTTGAGCATCACCTACGGGCCACAACGGCTGGGGCGTTACACCAGCCAGGGAGAACCCCTTGCAAAAACTTCCGCAACCTTGGCAGCAGTTGAAAAGCCGCTCCGCGGAAAAGTCAAAAAGCCGACTTTTCCGCCTCGCTTGGAAATCCCGCAAACAGCGCGGGATTCCCACTTTCCAACAGCTACGGCTGCGGGTTTATAAACTAAAACCGGACACTTCACTTGCTACCAAAAACCGGACATTTCACTTGCTACGAACAGTTGCGCTACCAATTATTGCGCTACAAATTCTTTGCCGTCGATCCGCAGGACGCGCTCAATCGGTTTCCGCGCCATTTCAACGTCTGCCGTGCCAGTTTGATCTAGTCGCTCTCTCTACTTCAGGGGAAGGTGCAGGAGGAGGAACTCGACTCCTGCCGCGCAGTCGGCGAGCGTAGGCCGGAGACAGCGGGATGAGGGGCCGGGAGAAACCAGCATGGTTTCTCCCGGCGTGATTTTAGAAGACGAAGAAAAAGAGGAGCGGCGACTGCCGCCCCTCGATGGATGGACAGCTAGGCCGCTTTCTTTCCGGCTTTGGCTGCGGGCTGCGCCGACCTCTTTGCTTTCTCCTTGGCCACGAACTCCTGACGTACCTTGGTGGCGATGGCTTCGGTGTCCACCTTGTACGTGTTGGCAGCATCACGAAGTACCGTCGCCGGATTCGAGCGCGAGGCTGCGACTAGAATGCTCGACTCCACCAACAGCCGAGAGAGTGTGCCTTCGTCGGCTCGATGAATGAAAGCAGCAAGCGTTTTCTTGGTGCCTCCATCCTCGCGCTTCTGCCGGATGCCATGCTGCCGCGCAAGCATCTCAAGGCGGTTCTCTTCCATGAGAGTGACAAGCATCTCAATCACGAAAAGCAGGTCACGTTTCATCAGGCGAACCGGGACGGCTCCCCCGATGGCGGCAAGGACGCGCAGGCCCGTTGCGTTAGCGATGGCCTGTTCCTTGCGCTGCTTCTCCTGCTCGGCTTTGTGATTCTCATCGTTGCGGCTGGTTGGCTGCTTGGGATGATGGATCGGACAGGACAGATTCGCGCACACTTTATGGATGGTGCCGACGTCGCCGCCTTCGGTGATGATGGCCTCGGTGGTGAACTTGCACACCTTGTATTCTGGCCGCTTTGCTTCGTCCTTCGACTTCGGCTTGTCGTCCCGAATGGCCGTGTACTTGTTACGCGGCAATACCGAACTGCCCTCCTTCTGTGCGCCGTAGGCGGTGCTGATCTGCACCAACTCAGGCTTCGCGGTGATAGTCATGGCGACATGCGCTGAGACTTTGGCCTGATAACAACTGGGGTCGGTGCAGCGATCGCCCTGCCTTCCGAGGTCGTCACCAAACAGCAGTTTGTTGTGCCCTGTCCGCTTGGGGCAGTCGGCACAACTACCAGCGGCGGGGACAAGCTGCGCGTCCCGCTTGTTGAACGGCGCGTCCTTGAGGACGAGCAGGATATTGCTATCAATCCAGAATTGCAGGTTGCGGATAGGCAGCAGGATACGCGCTGGCTTGGCTCCATTGTTGTAGACCTCTTTGAAGCAAGCGGAGAGGGCCTGTCCCTGCTGATCGGAGGGCAGCTTCGCCAGCAGCAGCGCGTGTCCCACGCCGATTTCATCGGCGTAGAACGCCTCGACCGCTGCCGGAACAAGGTCAGCCAATTTCAATCTCGAAGCCACGAAGACGGGCGTCTTGCCCACCTTCGCCGAGATTTGTTCGATGCTGTACTTCGGTTCGTCCAAGTCCAGCAAAGCGCGGAAACCCTGCGCCTCTTCCATCGGATGGATTTCGGCACGAATCAGGTTTTCCACCAATTGGGCTTCCAGCGCTGCCGCGTCGGAGAGATGGACGATGCGGACGGGCACAGTCGGGATTTTGGCCATCTGCGCGGCGCGGTAACGCCGTGCCCCGGCAATGATCTCGAAGCCGTTTTCGGTGAGTGGCCGCACAAGCAAGGGTGAGAGAACGCCCTGGGACTTGATGCTTTCGGCCAGTTCCTTCAAGGCAACTTCCTCGAAGGTGCGGCGCGGGTTGGTCCTCGACTCATTCAGCAGAGAGAGCGAGACGTTGCGGTATTCGGTGGCATTGACGATTTGGGTTTCCATGATGGCGTGCTCCTTTCGAGCGGTTGAACGGTGAATGGAAGCGGAGCGGAGACACGTTGGCTGTATCCGCTCCGAGAGAGCGGACTAGCCACGAATGCACTTGTCCGTGAAAGCGTCTGTGTACCCCTGCAATCGCAGGTTGTTGTCCCACGTCTTTGCGAAACGCTGGTGCTGCTCATGCAAAGCAATCAGGTGGACATAGTTGCCGCGCACGATGTTCCGGCTCCACTGCTCGACGCCGAGATAATCGTTGCGGTAGTAGAAGGCAGACAGATGCGCTCCACCGGCAAGGCCAAGCTCGAAGCACATCTCCGGGTCCCGCATGGCGTCGCCGTTCTGTTCGCCGTAGTGAGCGATAGAGATTGCCGGAAGTCCCATCGGGCCGGACTCGTCCATTGCCTCGATGACAAGCTCCATGTACGGAGCGTTGTCGATCTTGAGATACAGGCCGGGGTGCCACCCCCCGGCTTTTTGGATAATGTCGAGGGCGGTCTGCATCACGCCACCTTCGCCAGTTCTGCATCGGGCATCGTCTCGGTTGCGGACGATTCCAGCGCGGCAAGGATGACGGCGGAGGTTTTCTGGATGACTTCCAACGATTCGGCCAGCAAGGATGCATTGCCGTGGTAAAGCTGGATGTAGTCGGCGGATTTCGTTCCCGTCTCCAGCCCTACGGCTTTCCCAATGACAAAGGCGATGGCTTCGGCCTCCGTCTCACGTACCGTCTTCGTGGTTGCCGTGCGCCGCTCGGCCTTGTGCAACATCTCGTGCGCCAGCTCATGCACTAGGGTGCTGAACTCCTCGGCCTTCGACTGACCGGGAAGGATGGCAATGCGTCCGCCGTAGCTCATCCCCAGCGCGGGCGCAATGCGCTCGGTAAAGACAAGCTCGATGCCTTGATGTTCGATAAAAGCAATCAGTCGATCACGGTTCCCGCCCACGTCGCCGCCGATCTCGCGCAGCTCTGGAAGCTCCGCACCCTCGGTCTGCGAAGCATCGAAGACATAGGCCGAACGGAACCCAACCAATACCGCTGTGTTTTGCTTGGTGATGTCCTTCTCGGCCTCTTCGTCCTTCTTCCGGCGAACGCCGATGATGGGGGCAAGAATGCGGATGCCTTTCTCGCCCTTCTTCACAGAGCGGCCAAGCTCTTTCCATTTCCAGAACCCGGCAACTCTGATCGCATCGGGCTTCTGTCGCGCTATCTCCAGAATGTTGCCGAGGCTGTAGTTATGAAAGCGGCTCATCGCGTTCAGGTAAGCGGTGAGCGCGTCGGATTGTCCTGTCTCTAACTGCTCGATGAGGCTCTGAACGTTGGCGGCGATTACTTCTTTCGCCGTCTTGGGCTGGCTGTTGCTGCTGGTGGTGGCTGTATTGCTCATGGTGTTTGCTCCTTTGCCGGTTGGCATTTGCTTTTGCACGTCCGCGTTGAAACGCGGCATGTACATGCCGAACGCCTCCTGGCGAAGGCGGGGGTAGCAAGGCGCAACGGGGAGGGGTCTCCCCATCCTTGGAGCGGAATGAAATGGAGCGGAAAGGACGGAGCGCAGCGGAGGTCTGCACAAGCGCAGCGCGGAAGATTGGGGAAGCCCCTTGCGCCGCGCGATCGGGGCAGCGCCCCTTAGCGAGGCTTGTCTTCCTTATGTGTGCGCGTCAGCGCACATGATTTTTAAGGGTCGCGTTGCGGCAGGAACAGGCCGCTGAGGTGGGAAGCGGAGAACGCAAAGCGGTCGCAGCGTGGGAGGAGACCCCTCCCGCAACTCAGACCGATGTCTTAACGAGACACAGGGGACGTGGAGTAGTCCTTGAGAAGACGAGGATGTCCACCCTCATTCCGCGTGACCTTGGCTTCAAGAGTAGTCGATGTTTTCAGACAGGAAGAGAAGACGGTGCCGTCGGAAAGCTCGATACAGATTTCCGGGCCGTCGATACTGTCCTCATAGATGGTGAAGCTGCTAATGGTTTTTCCGATGAATTCCTGACAAACGACCATTTAAAGTCCTCTCTACAAACTGCAACGGTTGACGGGAGTGCGTTCGTTGCACCAGGAAATAGCGGTGCTCGGGCGATTTGACAGTACCGTTCCGAACCAATCGAAGCCGTTGTTAGCGGCCAGAATACTCGTCGTATTCGAGTTCGCGACAATTCTCTGCTGGAAGGGAGTGGTGTGGAGGGGGATGTTGTGGAGCGCGCAGGGTATCTCTACGAGTAACGCCTGTTGTTTTTCAAGTAGCCACAGATTTTCGTTGTGCCAGAGAGAGACCATTTGAATCTCCTCGAACAAGTCAGGGAAAAACATTTGCGGTGCGCCCCCGCAAACAGCCCTAGCAAACCCGTGATCGGGGAGTTGGAAAACCGTCAAACCGCGCGGTTCCTGTGACCTTTAGCTTTAGGGGCCTGGACATACGTCGCAGGCTCCCCGACCGCAAAGGCGTAGGGAATCTTCGTGCGCCAAAATGGCACACGTCGGTTTGAAGGGGTTTCCACACCCCAGGACAGTGCGTACCCGTCCCGCATCCATGATTTCGGAACAGGCGGCAAAAAGCAAGGTTTACGGGATGAGTGACCGTTAAAGGCGAAGGTTTACTGGCTGTCGAAAAGACTTACTTGCCGATTGGTGATGGGTGAGTTTTCGATGAGCGTGGCGTGCATGGCATCGGAGTCAAGAACGCGGAGGAGATGTACGGGCGGACGCTCCGTGAGTTCCAGATACTCCGCATAGTCGCGTGGTTCGAGAAACGCGGTCATGCGGTCATGAATGGGAGCCATGAGTTCATTCGGCTCGCCGGTGAGGACGGCGAACGTCCGCTCCCACCGATCTGTCTTCGGGTTCTTCCAGAGCTTCCAAACGCCAGCCATGCCGAAGGGTTTCTGACCGGGCAGGGTGAATTCGTATTTGGGCTTCTTTTGCCCCTTCGGCATCTCTTTCCACTCGAAGATCCCATCTGCCGGAACGATGATGCGACCTGTGAGAAAGGCATCCTTCCAGAACTTCGCGGCGGCGATCCCCTCGGAGCGAGCGTTAAACAGCAGGCGGTCGGGCAGCTTGAATCCCCAACGCATGAGTTCGATCTGGCGTTCGCCTTCGGGAGTGATGGAGACGACTGGCTGTACGGAGCCGGGCGCAATGTCGTCCTCGGGAGCGAGGTCGATCTCATCCAAACTGGCGCTCACCTCAAAGGCATCTGCGATGCGTTGCTTATCGGATTTGCGACGGTAGCGGCCACACATGAATTCAGTGTATTCCCACGTAGACAAGGCTATTATGTCCAATCACTTAGCTATAGATTGCACAAGTAACAGGTCAGCGCTCAGTTGACAGGTATCGGTACGCATAGGCGAATATAAAGCGAAGGTACTTCTATGTCCTCTTCCGCCGCAATTCGCCTTCAGATCGAAACAACCCTCGCAAACCGGGTGCCTGCCGCCCTGACGCTCAAGATCAAGCAGGCCCCGGAGTTGTTTGCGACCGGCATTGTGGAGGTCGATGCGGTTTTGGACGGGGGCATCCCACGCGGCTGCATCACCGAGGTTGCGGGCGCGCCATCGACGGGAAAAACCTCGTTCGGCCTATCGGCCATCGCCGCCATCACACAATCCGGCGCTGCCTGCGCCTGGGTCGATGTCAGCGATACGCTCTCGCCCGAGTCGGCGGCAGCGGCGGGTGTGGAGCTGAAGCGATTGCTATGGCTCCGCACCTCGGCAGAGCGCAGACAGAAGATCACAAACAAACCGTGGGCGCGTCTTGAACAGGCATTGAAGGCGACCGATTTACTGCTTCAGGCCGGAGGCTTCGGGGCCATCGTCCTCGACATGAGCGATGTGCTCCCAGAGCACACCATGCGGATTCCTCTGGCAACGTGTTATCGCTTTCGCCTCGCCGCGGAACAGGCCCGCACCGCGCTCATCTTCCTTTCGCAAGCGCCCTGCGCTCATAGCTGCGCCGCTCTCGCTTTACGTTGCGAACCGGCCAGCATTCGTCCTTTCAGTATCAACGGTGAAACGGCGCTCTTTGAGCATCAGCAATACACAGTGATACGGGAGAGGAACCGCAACGAAAGCTCGGTCTTCCTTCAAAAGAAACCGCCCATGCGTGTCGCATGGCACGCCGAAACGCCGTGGTCGCGGGTGCGGTGATGTATGCCGTACTCCATCCACCGAACTTCTACGCACAGGCGGCGGCGTATCCGCGCCCGGAGATGCGGAAACGGCCTTTTGCGTTGCTCGACGGTGAGCCACCGTCAGAGTTCGTGATCGCTGCGAACAAGGCCGCACGCGCTTTAGGAGTCGAGCCAGGCATGACGCGCCTGCAAGCAGAATCGTTCCCTGAAGTCACGGCGCTCTCGCGGACGCTTGCGGACGAAGCCTCGGCGCACACAATCCTTCATAACGTCGTGTGCCTCTTCTCTCCACGCATCGAGCACATCAAAATATCTCCCGGCACTTATGCGCTCGACATCGAGGGCATGAATCGTCTGTATGGCGATGCCGCACACCTTGCGGCCAGGCTCAGGCAACACACGATGGCTGCTGGCTTCCTTGCGAATGTAGCCGTCGCAGAGAACTTCCATGCGGCGGTCTGCCTTGCGTTGGGTAAAACCGGCGTCTCGATTGCAGTGTCCGGTTGCGAGAGAGCGGCGTTGCGGGATCTTCCTGTGCGTGTGCTGCCTCTGGAGCCGGAGCATGAAGAGACGTTGCATTCGTGGGGCGTCCGCACCTGCGGGGAGCTGGCTGCGCTCCTTGAAACCGACCTGATTGCACGCATCGGTCAGGCGGGCAAGAAACTCCATGCGCTTGCTCGTGGCGAATGGCCTCATCTGATGTTTCCGATAGAGCCGAGTTTCGAGGAGGGGCTGACCAAACGCATGGAACTGGACCATCCGGTAGAGGAGCTGGAGCCATTACTCTTTCTGGTCTCTCGCATGACAGACGCATTGCTGGAACGGGTGAAGGAAAAGGCCCTTGCGATTGCCTCGTTGCGCGTTGTGCTACATCTCGACGGGAATAAGCGACATGAGCGTATCGTCCGGCCAGCGCTGCCGCTTCAGGACAAACCGACATTGCTCAAACTGCTGCAACTCGATCTGGAGACGCATCCGCCAAGCGCCGCGATTCTCAGTTTGGAACTGCAAGCGCAATCCGCCGCACCCTACCGCGCGCAGCATGGCTTGTTTCTGCCGCAAGCGCCGGAGCCGGGAAGATTGGAGGTCACGTTGGCGCAGTTGAAGAAACTCCTGGGCGACGAACGTGTGGGTTCGGTGGAACTGAAAGACGATCCCAGGCCGAATGCGTTTCGCATGGTTCCGTTCGCACCACCCCCACCCGCAAAGAGCGAAAAACATACTCTGTCGGTGCCTACGGCTTTGCGCGTCTCCCGGCCTCCGCAAGCGGTCGGCGTTGTTCTCACAGATAACAGGCCCACGCGAGTTTTTTGGGACGGGCAGAGATACGCCGTCCAACAGATCGCAGGGCCGTGGCGGGTCAGCGGGCAATGGTGGTCAGAAGCCAACTGGTGCCGCGAAGAGTGGGACGTTCGGCTGACGACGGAGACCGGAGAACGTGTCTGCCGCATAGCCTTCGATCCTCGCTCCCGCTGCTGGTATGTGCAGGGGACGTATGACTGAGTACATCGAACTGCACGCACGCTCCGCGTTCAGCTTCCTCGAAGGCGCGTCGATGCCGGAGTTCCTGATACAAGAAGCCGCCGCGATGGAGATGCCCGCGATGGCGCTGATGGATCGCAACGGGGTCTATGGTGCGCCGCGCTTTCACATGGAAGGCCAGCGGCGAGGTGTGCGGGCGCACATCGGCGCAGAGATTAGTGTGAGCGATATGGGGCAGCGATTGCGGCCTGCATCGTACTTACCGCATCAGCATCCCATCGAACCTGTGCGGCTGCCGCTCCTGGCCGAGTCACGCACTGGCTACAAAAATCTCTGCCGACTCATCACCCGTTTCAAGCTGCGCGAAAACACAAAGGCCGAAGGCGCTGCGCTTGCCAGCGACTTTGAAGAATTTGGCGGAGGCTTGGTCTGTCTCACGGGTGGGAATGAAGGGCCGCTGGCCGCTGCGTTAGCAAGCGGCGGGTATGACGCTGCGCAAAAGAGCGTCGAGCGATTGGTGCGTCTCTTCGGCCAGAAGAATGTCTATGTCGAGATACAACGTCACTTCGACCGTGAGGAAGAACACCGCAACCGGGCGGCGATTCGCATTGCGCGGTCGCTGAACCTGCCGCTGCTGGCCACGGGTGGCGTGAACTATGCGACACAGTATGAGCGTGAAATCCTCGATCTCTTCACCTGCATCCGTCATGGAACGACGCTCGATACCGCAGGCCGGTTGCTGACTAGGAATGCGGAGCGGCATCTCCGTTCCGCACGCGAGATGCAGAAAATCTTCTATGACTACCCCGATGCCATCGCCAACACGCGAGAGTTGTCCACGCGCCTGCAATTCGAGCTGACCGGCCTCGGCTATGAGTTCCCGGCGTATCCCGTACCGAACGGACAGACGATGGACTCGTTTCTTCGCAAGCGGGTGGAAGAAGGTATCCGCAACCGCTATCTGCCGAAGAATGACGCGGCGCTCTACGCCAAAGCCGTTAAGCAGGCAGAGCGCGAATTGAAGTTGATTGAGACGTTAGGGCTGGCGGGATATTTTTTGATCGTGTGGGACATCGTTCGTTACTGCAAGGACAATGGCATCCTCATCCAGGGCCGCGGTTCCGCCGCAAATAGCGTCGTCTGCTATGCGCTCGAAATCACCATCGTCGATTCGGTCGGTCTGGACCTGCTCTTTGAGAGGTTCTTATCGGAGGAGCGGGGCGAGTGGCCGGACATAGACCTCGACCTGCCGAGTGTGACCGACCGTGAGCGGGCTATCCAATACGTCTATCAGCGATACGGCGAATTGGGCGCGGCCATGACTGCGAATGTGACGACCTACCGCAGTCGCTCCGCCTCTCGCGAAGCGGGCAAGGCTCTGGGTTTCGATAAGGCGACGGCTGGACGGCTCTCTGGATTAGTGAGCGCGTGGGAATGGAAGGGGCCAAGCGATACGCTGGAGAACACCTTCAAAGCAGCAGGCTTCGATATGCGAAATGCCCGCATTCGGAAGTATCTGGAGTTGTGCGGGCGAATGCAGAACCTTCCACGCAATCTCAGTCAACACTCCGGCGGTATGGTGATCTGCCAGGGGCATCTTGATTCGGTCGTGCCAATTGAACGCGCGTCCATGGCCGCGCGCACGGTCGTCCAGTGGGACAAAGACGACTGCTCCGACATGAAGATTATCAAGGTCGATCTGCTCGGTCTTGGCATGTTGGCCGTGCTCGCGGATTGCCGAGAGCTGGTGCCGAAGCATTACGGAAAGACGCTCGACTATGCCCAACTGCCGCAGGACGATGAAGTGTACAAAAGCATTCAGAAAGCAGATACCGTTGGCTTGTTTCAAATCGAGAGCCGCGCTCAGATGTCCGCGTTACCACGCACGAAACCGAAATGCTTCGCTGATTTGTCCATGCAGGTAGCCATCATCCGGCCTGGGCCAGTGACGGGCAAGTTCGTAAATCCGTACATTGAGCGGCGGTTGGGCAGACAGCCGATCACATACCTGCATCCGTCCTTCGAGCCGTTCCTTCACAGAACGCTTGGTGTCCCCCTCTTTCAGGAACAGGTAATGAAGGTTGGGATGGTTGCCGCAAATCTGACCGGAGGCGAAGCCGAAGAGCTACGCAAGGCGATGGGCGGCAAACGATCGGATGCCATTCTCACAAGGATGAGAGAACGACTGATTGAAGGCATGACAGCAAACGGCATCTCCCCGGATGTGCAAGTTGAAATTCTGCGGATACTCTCGACCGTGAGAGAGTTCATGTTCCCTGAATCTCACGCACATAGTTTTGCGTCTATCGCGTATTCGAGTGCCTACACGAAGTTTCACTATCTTGCTCCCTATACCTGCGCCCTGCTCAACAATCAGCCGATGGGCTTCTACTCGCCGTCCACGATCATCAATGATGCGAAACGCCACGGCCTGAAGGTTCTACCCATCGACGTACAGCACTCCGAATGGAACTGCACTCTTGAAACGCTGAGTGAAGTCGAGCGCACGAAATACACTGATCCCTTCGCACTGCGAATCGGTCTCCGCTATGTGAAGGCACTACGGCAGGAGATGGGAAGTGCGATTGCTGAGGCAAGGGTGAGTCATGGAGCGTTCGCATCGGAATATGATCTCAAGCGGCGGGTGCCTGCCATACGCAAAGCGGAGCTGGCGTTGCTGGCAAAGGCTGGCGCATTCAACTGGACGGGCAAGAAACATGATCGCCGCACGGCACTCTGGCGGGCGGAACGTGCCGGACAGAGCGCAGGGCCGCTCTTTGAGAACATCCCCGACGAATACGAAATCAACGACTCATCGCCGCTGTTGAGCATGACGATAGACGAACGGCTGGTAGCGGACTTCTTCATCACAGGTTTTACCATTGGGCCGCATCCGATGGCCTACCACCGGACACAGATGAACAAAAGCGGTGTCCTGAGTGCCGATGATCTGAAAGCCATTCCTGATGGAACGTTTGTTCGGGTGGCCGGAGCGGTTATTGCGCGGCAACGTCCCGGCACGGCAAGCGGCTTTATCTTTCTGAGCAATGAAGATGAAACAGGCATCTCGAACGCCATCATTCATCCCAAGCTCTATGAGCAAAACAGAGTGGCCGTGACACGAGGCAAGTTCCTCATGGTGGAAGGCATTCTCCAAAATCAGGACGGTGTTATCTCCGTGAAGGCGTCAGCCGTTCGGGTACTGCAACTCAGTGATGTTGATATGCAGTCGCATGACTTCCGTTAAACTCCTGCTAAAACATTCGGGATACACCAATGCATCCGCGCTTCCATCTATCTCAACTGCGTTGCGAACGAGAACGAGAGATTGTCACAAATTTTGTTCATGGCCTAGCTTGAATGGGCAACTACAATCGCTTCTATGGGCATTTTCAGCATTGAACTGAACGCAACGGATGCACTCCTCTATCTCGAAGAAAAGGCCAAGAGCTTTTTCGGGAAGGATGCGGCAGCGGTCGAAGCAGCAAAGTGGCTGAGTAGCCTACAAAACACCGCGCTTGTCCAAACTCGTGCTGTTCAATGCGTCGGAATGCATAAGCCGGTCCCGTTCGACGACATCTATCAACCTACATCCCTCGTGATTAAGGGAGTGCCCCAGAAGAAACAAGAGACCTACGCCTATGAAACCAACGCTTCTAGGTCCATCGTTGCGAGTCGGGTTTCGAGCTACCGCGCGGTCAACGTCGAGAATTTCCTGACGAGCCACGAGGACGCGGTTATCTTCGCTGGTCCAGGCTGGGGCAAATCAACATTTCTCCATTACATCTTTCGCCGATTCCTCGACTCCTCCAACGTGTTCCCCATGTTGATCACATTGCGGCGTCCGACAGCAGTCGATGATCTCAACCGATTTGTAGAAACAGTCGAGAAGATCGCAAAGCGTCGTAAGGATCACGAGATCCTTCTATTGGTTGATGGGTATGACGAAATCGGCCTGTCTCAACAGAGGTTGGTATCCGAAGCGTTGCTCTGCTTCCAAGGCTACAAAGTCGGCAAATTCTATCTGACATGCCGGGAATATTACGACGTCATTAACCTGAATGTGCCTGAAGTCCGCATCGGTGGTTTCAGTCTTGAAGAAAAGCATAAATTTGTCACTGCCTTTCTCAAAGCGTTCGAGTCGGGCCTTGATGCTAAGAAAGTTGTGAATGAATTGGAGGATCGCGGGTTCGGAGATTTCCTAACGCATCCGCTTCTCTTAGCGCTTGCCTGCATTGTGAAGACAAGCACAGACAGAGTTCAACCGCGAAGTGCCCTAAGACTCTTGGAACGAGCTATCGAAGTTCTTAGCGAGCGCTGGGATGCCAGCACGGGCCTCGTACGCGCGACTGCCACATCCCTCGATGGGCGAGACCGTATTCAGATGTTAAAACGACTTGCCTATGTAGCTTCATCCAGTTCGCTTCCCAAGAACCGCGCCGAAGTCGAAGCCCAGAAGCAGATTGATCTCTTGAATATAGATAAGGTCGATGCTCGAAAGGCGCTTCTGGAGACCGCAAAGTTCTATGGGATTCTGGTGCCTACCGAAGATGGATGGGAGTTTGTGCATCGCACCGTCCACGATTATCTCGCTGCATCTTACTGGGTCGAGACCGGGGGATTCGCTTCGGTCAAGAAGTACGAGTGGACGGCACGAACTGCCTATGCAGCCTGTCTCACCCAGGATGCAACGAAGATTTTCCAAGCCGCCCTGCAAGCTCCCGATGGACTCCCAGCAGTTGCGGAGATGCTGAGTAACGCAGCTCCGATGGACGCGAAAGCGGTTGCGGGATCGCTCCGCACCTATTTTTCAAAACCGGGATGTTCTTCAGTTATGAGCAAAGCGGAGAGCGGGGTCTATACCGTCACGCTTGCGACTGATTTCATCAGCGGAGCCAGCTCACGATTGTTGGATCGTCTCGTTGAAGAGTATTCTAAAACCCGGACACCCGTTACGGACGCCATTGCTGCCTACTGTCTGATCGAACTCAAAGACCGTGGGATCAAGCTCGACTATGTGACGTATGAAGCGTTGAAGGCTGGCTTTCAGAACGAGAAGCTGGTACTGCATGTCCAGGGAGTGGGGAGCGTGGAGATCTCGGAGATGAATCCCGCGGCCGGAAAGGTGCCTACGCTCTTAGCCAGTAGTAAGAAGGCAGTCGGAAGCAATCGGACACATTCATAGATCATTTGCATACTAAGCAATCCGATTCGTCAGAAGAATAAACCAGCTCTGCGCCGATTTACCATCAGTGCATGGAGTCTACCAAGCTGTTCATACGTGACCCGCGAGAAGTCGCCTTCCTCCGTGACCAAGCAAGGATCGTTCTCGCAATAGCGGACGAGCGCTCCAGAGGAGTATCGGTTTGTGAAGACGATGACTTCGGCTTTATGGCTATGCAATTTCTCTATAAGCAGGTTCAACACGCCGAGTCGCTCCTGGCTTTGGAACCAAGAAGGGATGCTGGCCTAATAGCGCGCACGATGATTGATGGCCTATATCAACTGTTGTGGACATCGCACGACACTGAAGCACGGGCGCAACGATGGAGGTCATTCTCAATCATTCATGACTGGCGGCTTATCCAAGGCAGACTGCAAGAGGGTATCCCGGTCGAAAAGTCCGTCATTAAGAACAATGAGGAGCGCCTGAACGCATTCGGACACTTGCATCTTCTCAAAAAGCCAAAACCAGGATCATCAGATCCGTACCAAAAGAAATGGCAAGGCGCTGTCACTCTATCGGAGATGGCTGATGTCGTTGGGAGAGAGTTGTACGATGGGCCATACGCAGAACTTTCGGATTGGGAACACTGGGGCGTTAGTGGCATTGGAGAGTCCATCTCGCGGAGGGACAATCACCTGATCGTTGATACCCACTCGGAGCGGGTAGCCGGTCTCGCGCTTCTTGCATTGTTTCAATGCATCGTTCAAACGCTTCAAGTTGTTGACACACGTCTTGCGATGAATCTTGCCGAGAGACTCGACGGGATTACTGCCAACTTTCGAGCCACCATCGACTCGTTTTATCAAGCGCAAGTTTATGAGGAGTAGGATTATGCGTTGCCTATTTACGGAGAGATATGGATGATCGTCCCATCAGCATCGTGTGACCATCATCGATGGGCAGGATGCGGAGCAGAGGAAGTGGCGGCTTTCCGTAAGGTCCAACGCTTCGTATGTCACGTCTCCAGAAATGTCGTTATGCGGTCGGGATTGGCTGCAAGAGTTTGTCCAGCTCACCGCTGCCGATGACAAGCCAGTAACTTCTCCTCAAATTCTTCGCCACCAACATCCTCAATCGCAATACACGCAGCGTATGTCCAAGTGGCGGCACGGTCGTTTGAATATGCCCGACACCCATGTTTCACTTGAAAGAGTTCCTAACGCCTCGTTAGGAACTCCGAGATTATCTCACCCGCTTCCTCCGCTAACTCCCTTTCCAAAACTTCGGCTCTAGCTTGTCGTTCTGCTGCGTCCTCTGAAAGATCAGCGATCTCATCTTCTTGTTTTTTGCTGAGTCGAACAACGGGGAAAGACGCTACATCATCAGGGTCAAGATGCGGAATGGAAGTGCCGTATGCCTCCCGAATCAATAACGGACGGCCTAGAACAGGGTGAGTCAACGCGGTTAGAAGAAAGCCGGGACGCGCCTCGCCGTTGGGAACGATTCGGATCATGTCATGCGAAAACACCGCATTTTCGTGCCATTGTGTTGCGATCATCGTCGAGCCATTCATGCCGTATATCTGACCTGAGCAAGCCATTACGAGCCAACCTTGTTTAACAAACAATTTCTCGTGGCCATCATTATGATCGACAAGAATGTTCTTGATCTCGTGGGGATTCGTTGTGAATACGTCATCCGCACTGAGGTAAGGTACTCCGCCGTCTCCATAGCTTCGTTTGAACCGATTGCCCCACCATACCCCATTCGACAGTTCTTCCAGCCGTTGCGACTTCTTGAAAGCGGAAACTATCGATTGCACTGCTGGAGCATGATAGGCCGCTTCCAATCGCCGACGCCTGCCGTTTAACCCCAGCATGGACATGCTGAAGCCCTCCTGCCTACCCCTGGGCACGATGGGGCCTACTGCTTTGGAGAACTTTGCCTCGGCTACGTGGGTCTTTTCGGCCGCGTCGTTCCGTAACGTAACTATGTCAGCTACCTTGGCAGCAAAAGCTTGTGCAATTTCCGGAGACACCGAGGGAATTGGCAGCATGCCAAGATGGTGTGGCTCAATGTGGCGTATCACGCTCGCATACTGAGAACTCGTCATCATCGCGCTTGCTTGCGGCGAGCGCAAATAAGCATAAATCCAGCCGGCGAGTTCCGGGTCACGAGGGTTGATCCTCATGAAATGATGCGAGATGACATTATTCTCGTGCGCCTTCGTCGCAACAATTGCCCTTCCAACGGTTGCAGAAGCCATGACCAGAATGGTCCCCGCCTTAACCAGTCTGGCTTCTCCTTTGACCGTCTTCTCCATGGAAAGCCACTTGCGCGGCTTTGGACGGACATCAAATACTTGGCTGGTATTCAGATATGGAACGCCATACTCAGGGGACACCAATATTTGCTTTATGCGCGGAGGTGCCGACGCATCAGCTATTTCGCTGAATCTTACCCAGCCGGTCTTTGCCTCCATGGCGAGTCGAACGCTATACCCGTCAGTGAGATAGGTCTCCGCCTCCATCCTGCGGTCGCCAGAAAATAACGTTGATGCCTTGATGCAGGCCGATTTTAGCGAATGCCATTGCCACTCACGTTCGGGAGCCGGAGGAGGAGCAACTAGTCTTGCTCTGATAGCCATGTACGAAACTCCTGGGCGATCTGTTGAGTATTGTCATCAATCACTTTTCGGCTAGTTGTCTGGCGCTGGTAGGTGGGCGTATCGCCATTCCATTCCTTGACCAGTTGCTCAACCACCTCAATCACCTCATTGCCCTTTTGGTCGCGGACATAGCTCTTGTTCCCGCGTTTGTCATGGCCTATATGGTTCGCCACTGCCATGAAAATCTTGTAGTCGTTCATCCGCCCTGCGGCGGTTTCTAAGCGAACCCGTTCATCGGACTTTCGTTCTAATACCAGCAAGCTGGTCTGAATGCTCACAAAAGGCTGAAATGTGTCGGGATGCATGTCGATGCTTGCAAGAACGACCGAATGTCGCAAAATCCAATCTCGGACATAACCGAGTCCCGGAGAGCCCAATATGCCGTCAGGAAGAACGAGAGCTGCCCGGCCACTACCCGGCTTCAAGAATCTGACACAGCGCTCTATAAATAAGATTTCGGGAGGTTGGGACTTTTGAATAGCTTCCGTCTTCGTCCAGCGATCCGTAGCTTTGTCATAGTTCCAAATGTGCCCTAGATCATATTTCTCTAGGATTGCTGTATCAGTCACAGGAATCTTGGACCCGAACGGCGGGTTCGTGAAAAGCAAGTCAACTCGCCCCATGATATTGCGCTCAAATAAGCTCGCATCCCATGTCGCCGGTGCTTCGAGCGAGTTAGCTTGGAAAAGACCACCAGCGCCGTCATTGTTCATGACCATGTTCATTTTCGAGGCTTTGACGAGCTCGGGATTGAAGTCGATCCCAACGATGTGGTTTTCAGCAAACTTTCGAATTCTCGCTTGCGCTGCATCCTCGGCGCGCTTTAGGTTGTTCCCCCATTTCGCCGTTTCTGCCACGCGGATCTTCTCGATGACGTGATTCATCGCCGTAATGAGAAATCCTCCGGTACCGCAAGCAGGATCTAGAATGAGCAGCTTTTCTGTGGGGTCGAGCATCGAGACAGCCAACTGGCAGATGTTGCGTGGCGTAAAGAATTCCCCGCGGTCACCCCGCAGATTCGAGCCGACGATCTCCTCGTAGGCTCTACCCTTCACGTCTATGTCGCTTTCGAGCAGCGAGTACATCTGAAGTTGTGTTACGAGATATGCCAGGACCACCGGCTTAAGCTCGATGACTTCTGACTTACGGAAGATAGTGGGATAGTCTTCTTTGACCTGGGTGAACAGCGCCTCGACACGTTTCTGAACCTTGAGCGGCCCGTTTACGCCATGTCGCTCATTTGCCGCAGTGAAGAATTGGACTTCATCGTTATGCCGCTCGTCGTGAATCTTGCAAAAAATAAGCTTAAGCAGCTCCCAGAATGCCTGTGGTTTCTGTAAACCCTGATTACCCGCAATATAGTTATGACAACGACGAAAAGCGAACAGGAGAGCGTCCGATGTTGCTGCCTTCAGTTGGTCAAAACGCGGGCGATCCTCCTCTTCTTCACCGCGCCCAAAGGCCGGAAGATCCGGAACCTCTTCAATGTTGACGGTTCCCGCTTTTACGACGCGACGATAACAAAATCGTTCAATCCCGTTGGTCCACATTCCGTAGGAGACGTTGGGGCTGGCCGCCATATAACTCTGGAGCTGTCCAACTCCGTCCTTCTTATCCGCCGACTTCACCGTGGAAGCTTTACACTCGACGATTATTAACGCGCGCTCCTGGATGTGATCAGTTCCGGGCGGAAAGATCACGAGATCCGCACGCGGTTTTCGGCTACCAACACGGATAGTAAATTCAACCTCTACGCTGGCTTTCTGATACCTGTATTCGCGAACAAGAGATTTGGCAATCTCCTGACGAACGTATTCTTCCGGCGTCTCGTTGCGCTGGGTTTTGCCGTCAATGAAGTCGAGAACCTTTCCTTGTTGGATTATGATCGCCAACTTGCTTTGAGTTGGCTGCACTGCTGCTTGTTCCATGCCCGCGCTTTCTCTGTGGTTTCCGTTTAGAGGGGAATGACCACCGGTACTCTTGATCGCAAGTTTTGTCTTAACGCCCATTTGATTCCTTCAAGAGTGCGAATGCTTCCTGCAAAACTTCGACCATCTTTTTGCTGTGCTGCGCTGCGAAAGTTTTAAAGTCACGATGGAATTCAGCGGGAACCTTGAAGTTCAGGGGGGTCAGAACAGTGATGTCAGACTTTGCTCTGCTTCCGCTATCGCTTGTCAGTAGCTGCGGCGGAGCGCTTCTTACGCGTTTAGACGGAGCACGCTTTGTCATCTGTGTCGCTGCACCTTTCCAGTAGTCGGAGCCGGGCTCCGAGGTTCGGACCGCCCCCCACTGAGCATAGTGACAATAACGAAAAGACGCAATCGTGATTTCGTTATTGAGTGTTACTCATTGGACACGCGCTGGAGCGTTAGGGAGAGGCAGCCGGCTCATGCAAGGGGCGGACGTGTGAGCCCGATGTTCAGCGAACGCCGAGGGACAATCCTTGTTGCACGGAGTTGCCCTGTGCATTGCCGAAGCTGACAGCGGATGCCTTGCTGACATCATGGCTGAGACTCGCCGTGAGTGAAGCGGCATTGTTGGTGTAAATCTGCGCGTCATGCGAGGCTCGCGACACCGAAACGTAGGCGAATCTGTTGTTCATAAGCTCCGGGTGAACTTCCGTGTCCATGTTCACCAGCACGCGCTCCGAGGTGAGACCCTGCGAACTGTGCGAGGTCACAGCATAACCATGATCGAAGTGCCGCATCTGGTCTGCATCGAAGCTCACGATTCTGTCTTTTCCACTATCCATGCGGACGCTGATCTTGCCATCGTCACTGATGTGCTGGATGGTGCCGAGGTCACGATTCGCAACCTGCAAATCCATCCACGGAGCCGTAAATTGGATCTTGTCACCAGTAGCAAACTCGCGGTCGAACTCGCGGTAAGCGGCGATGCCGTGCAACCGTGACGGATCATAGGTCACTTGTTGGCCGTCAACTTTTCGCACCGTAACGAGGTTTTCAGCCGGGTTGGTGGTGACAACCTGGGCGTAGCTTCTGGCCTCGATGCCATGTTCTTTGCTGCCGCGCACATAATGCAGAACATCTCCAGGCTGGTAACGTGCGGCCCATTCGCGGTCAGCCCCGGTCATATCGTTGCGTGGCGCGAGGACGCGCATGGAGTGATCTTTGCCGTCCACGACACCAAGCGTTTGTAACTCCTGCCGCACAGCCTGATTGATGGCGCGGCGCGAAGCGTTATCGGGCGAGACGATGAGCGTGTTTTCAGGATGCGCGGCATAGTCTTTAGCGATTGCCGCAACACGTTGCTCCGGGTCAACAATTTCGGTGATGCGTCCCTGCTGCGACAGCATTTCGACGCCGATAGCGGGCTCGTTGTTGGACAGATGTTCGACGGCTTTCAGTAGCTCGGGATCTTTCTGGCGCATGATCTGGTCAAGCTGCGCGGTCCTCATGCCCGCTTCCTGCAACTGCTCGAAAGGCTTTCCGGCATCGACGCCCTGATGCTGGCGCATATCGCCAATCAACAATACCTTGTCCTGGGGAGCAATCTTGTTAAGAAAGTCACGCATCTGTTGCGTCGATGCCAGAGAGGATTCATCAACCATGTAAAGATGCTTGCTTGCGGGATCGCCGGCGGCATGCAGGCCGCCGCCTGCGAGGAAGCGTTGCAACGTGTCTGCTTTGATTCCAGCGTCGCGGAGCTGCTTCGCGGCACGCGATGTTGGCGCAAAACCTTCCACAGCATAGCCGTTTTGCTCGGCTCCCTCACGGATGGTTTCAAGCACCGAAGTTTTGCCTGAGCCTGCCCGTCCCTGCAATCCCTGCACCTGATCGCGGGAGATTAGCACCTCTTCAATCACTCGCCGCTGCGCGGCGTTGAAGTGAGGCTGGGATTCCGAGAGCGGAACAGCGGACTCAATGGACATGATCTGCGGTGCGCGGCGTTGTCCGCTCTGTACCTTCTGGACGATTTCATTTTCGGCCTTGATGGTCGCGGCTGTCGTGAACCGGCGTCCGGCTTTCTGACTGTCATCCGCAATCTCTTTGAACTCGCCGGAGGCGACACGCGCCTCGAAGCTGGCGTGGACTTCCGGGTAGGTCATCTCTCCCATGCCACGGCGCAAGGCATCCACGTAGAGAGCGCGTTCGTCTACGATGGCCTCCCGCTCAAAGCCTTTATCGCGGGCGAAGGTGACAGCCTCTCGCACCTGCTGGCTGCGCTCCTTTTCGGGTCGCTCCAGCGCTTGTTCTTTTCTGCGCTCCCGCGCCTCCGCCACAACCTTGTCGGCTTGATCGCCGAACTCATCGGCAATCTGTTTGTGCGCGGCCAGGATTTGGTCGGGAGACAGGGTAACTTTCTTGTCGCGGGTGTTGTGCGCGGCAATCTGCGCGGCCTCCGGGCCAGCAAAGCCACTACGGGAGAGAGCTTCTTCGATCTGCTGGCGGCGCGGGCTGGAGGCGTCAAGGTACTCCTGCGTATAGCCTTTAATGTCCGGCGCTCCGCTCTTACCCGGTTCAATTTCGTAGCCAAGGTCGCGCAACTTGTAGGTGAGATGAGATTGATAAACGGCGGTAGCAAACTGCTGGCTCTCGAAGAGAGAATGCGGTTGCAAGGCCCGCATCTTCCCGTTGTCGCGTTCCGTCATGTTGAAGACGACGACGTGCGTATGGAGCTGCGGCGCAGAGTAACCATCGACCGGACGGGCGGTGTCATGCTCGAACTTCGCCGCAACAAATTTCCCGGTCGTCTCGGCGGGATTGTTGCCGCCGATGCGGGCCTGTGTGTATCGCTCCAACTCATTCAACGCGACATTGACGGCCTCGCGGTGCGCTTCGCGCACCCGGTCGTCACCACCCACAAGGGCGGTCAGAGAGATGGACTTCGGGGCGGAAAAGGTAGCATCCCAACCGGCGCGATGCTCGACCGGAGTGACCATCTCTCCCTGTGCGTTGCGATACTCATGGACGACACGATGCGAAACCAACTGCTTGCCGGTTTGCGGATGTTGCCCTTCGGACAGGCGGGCGAACTCCTCCGCGCCCACGGCTCCCGTCAACTCGAACGTGTCGGCCAGCTTGCCGTGCCATTCCCCCTGAATGGTGTCGCCCTGCTTCCAATAGTTCTGCTCGGCGGCGGTGAACTCCTTCTCATGGTAGGTCTGTGCCTGGGATGCGGAGAGTGGTTTCGAGATATTCAGCATGGGCAACTCCTTATCCTTTGAACGTGAGAGCCTGTTGTTCGCTGGCATCGTCCGAGACGATTGTTTCCGGCTGTATCTCCTGCGCTGCCGCAGGCTCGTTTGGTTGCGGCTGTGGTTCCGCAGGGGCGGCGGAAGGCTCCGGCTCTTGTGCCAGTTCCGCAGGGGAAGCCGCGGTGTCGGGTAACGTCTTCGGGGTATACGGCAACTTGTCATCCGGACGTTCACGCAGCTCGAAGGGCTTGGCGACCTCCGGCATATCGAAGTACGGAAACGAAAAAAAAGTCACGCAATTCTGATATTTCATGAAGGCGTGGAGGTCCGCGAGGCCGGAGATTTCGGATTCCAGTACCAGCGGTTCTACCTGCCGCTCGATGGTGAAGTTGTGACCGGAACGTGTGCCATCAAAGTGCGTCTCGCGCAGCCGTTCGATCTCGACTTTGCCGATGAACTTCGACACCCATTCTCCGGCGTTCGGTTCCTTTGTGGTGAGCCAAACACTGGTCGCAGGCTGCGACAGCATGACCTCGGCTAGATGGCCGTACAGATATTCCAACTGTGCCTTGCCCTGAAAGCCAAGCAGGACGGGATTCTGGCCCTTTCTCCCTTCGGTGATGGCTGTGTGAAGCTGCGGCAACTTCTGCAAGCTCGCCAGCTCGTCAATCACGAACCACACACGTTTTTGCTCTTTGGTCGGCTCGTTCAGTAGCCGCAAAACCAGCCAATCAATCCATAGGCTCTGCAAAGGCCGGAGGGCTTCTCGCTCTGCCGGAAGCGAGGTAATGAAGATCCATCCTTTTCTCTTTTCAGCCCATTCGGTTGCCGTCCATGTGCCGTTGCCTTCCTCTCTCTTCGGGAGCAAGCGCAGGCTATCCGCAACCAGGCCAAGGGAACCGAGCACACCGGCACGCTGCTGCTGGGCGCGCGGGTCGATCAGGTGCGCGTGTTCTGTTCCTTTCAGTCGCCGGTCGATCTCATCGGGGTTCGACATCCACTGCACCAGCTCGTCCGGCGTGGGCCTGTAGGCCATCAGGAAGGCGAAGATTTTCTGCGGCGACTCGATGAAAAACTCACCCTTCCGATCCTGCGGCGGCTGGAAGAGGGATGCAGCCAACGCCTTTGCTTCGGAGCGGCTACGCAGGTCTTCGGCTGGCCCCCAATAGGGGCAGCGTTTGTCGAGAGGATTGAGGATCACGTCACCCCGCGAAGGATCGTAGAATCGCTTCACGAACTCGCGGGCCGGGTCGTACACGATGGCCGAATCGCCCCGGCCTTGCACCTGCCGGAGCACCTGAAAAAGCAGGGCGGACTTGCCTGAGCCAGTGTCCCCGATGATCTGCATGTGCTGCGCTTCCGCCTTCGCCGGAATGCGAATCATCTCTTTCATATCGTCTGTCTTGAAGCCGATCCCGTCGCCTTTGACAGTCCGATTGAACTCCTGCGGCGTGAGACGTTCGGGGCCTTTCAATCGCCGTCCATATTTAAGCGACTTCTGCCGCTTTACGTCTTTGGTGACAGCGAACGGCAGCAACACCAGAAAGATTCCTGCACCACAGAGCAGCGGCGTTTTCAGGATCGCGGACACGTCATCTGTATAGATGGCTACCTTGAGGTAATCATGCAGCCGGGCATCCACATAGCTCCGTGCCGGGCCACGAAACAGTAAGTCGTTGCCATGCTGGATAGCAGCCGGAGAGAGCGCCAGCGGAATGATTCTGCCGCTCCGCTCCGGCGTCCTTCCACGCACTACATCGTCGTTCATGGCAGGCCCCGGTTTCAGGCGGTGGCCGGTCAGAAAGAGCATCCGGTATTGGCTGCGGTGCGCCCGGCTGAACGAGCCAAAGAACGATGTCCGCACATAGACAGGCATATAAAACCGCTGCAACGGCGCACCGACGAATCGAAGGCGGGCATAGAGAAATACCGCCGTCAGAACGATGGCGGCGAAGATCGCGCCATAGGTATAGATGGGCCGGTTCTGCGGCCAGATGATCGTCTCTTTGCGACCCCACGTTGTCTTTGCCATTGCATTATCTCCTTCGTTCGGCCATGATCTTTCCGGCCAGCTCGTGTTTGGCCGTGCCGATCTGGTCCAGTAATTTGTCGAACGCCTCCGGCGTCAGCTTTTGCCCGGTCGCAACGGAACGCAGGACGTTCACCAGCAACAATCGCACCCCGACGATCTCCGGCAGTATGACCGTTTCTGTGCCGCCTCCCGTCTGTGCTGCAACGGCATCCAATGCCAGGTCGCGCAACCATTCGCCGGTCGTCTTGACCTCCGCGCCTGCGGCATCCTCCACGGCCCGATATTCCGTTGCCGTAACTTTGGTCGTGAGGGTCTGATTGCGGCTTTCACGACCACGAATCTTGCCGCGCTTTGTCGCCGTCTGTGCATCAAGAATCGCCATGCCGGAGTGCTCCAATTCTCGAAAATCGCAGGGAGCTAACTAGCTCCCCGATTTTCGTAAGTCCTTTACTTTGTTAGGGAACCCATTAGCTCCCGCAGGGAGCTAAACAGCTCCCTACTAGGGGTGGAGTGTCGAAATACACCCGGTGCGCAGCACCGCTCTGGCACTGCCACGGATGTAGATGGAGGATCATGCTCTCGAACCCGCCACAACTGCCGGGGTTTGGGATGCTGAAGATGCCGCGGAAACAGGCTTCTTCACGGACGGTTCCGCTGCCTCATTTGCGGATGCTCTACGCACGCGCAACGTTGGCGAAATCCGCTGCGCTTCGGGAGTGCGAAGAAACTCCTGAAACTCGCGGTCTTTGGAGAAAACGTAAGCGAGCGCCTGCTCCACGACATCATCGGCGGATGCGCGGATGAAAGCAGCATATTGATCGACCTGGGTAGCGGTCGAATCAGTCAGCCGAATCGAGGCGCTGAGGTGGCGGGTTTGAACGACTTCGAGTAGCGGCATTGGGTTCTCCTTTGGGTGTGAAATCAGGCTGACTTCCTGTAGGCAATCATGCGTTGTGCAGTCGCCGCAATCTCCCGCGCACGAGCGTAGCAAAGTGCGGCGGGAATCTCGGTGCGGCGGCGGGATTCGAGCATCGTAATCACGTCTTCGATGTCGACGCCTTCGATGAGCCAAAGGCGAGCCGAAGCGACATCGACGGTGCGCTGCGCGTAATAGAGAGGATTCGGTTTATCGGAGCGGCGCGAAGTCAGCTCCCGCGTCAGCCTCACGGCGTCTTTGCCGTGGGCAAGCTCGTGGCAAACCCAAGCCCAGTCGCTCTCCGAATTGCTGTGCTTTCCGGGTGACTTGCGCGAAAGAATGTCCTGAGCGAAAAGTATGGCACCGACCACGCCTGCATCTAGCCGGAAGTCATCGGGAGTCCAGATGGAATCATCGGGACATTCGACAGTGACACGGTTTCCTGGATCGTACTTCCGATTCAGGAAACCGGGGATGCGCAGGACGCGGTTGCAATCGGTGCAAGCGGGATCGCCGCCGAAGGCAATGGCGAGAAGCTTGAGGGTCTGTTCCTGACGCGCAAAGTCGAAGTCGTCGACCCTCCAAAGCACCTGATACTTGCCGGGGGATGTCGAGAGAATCGAGGTGGGCGGCGGCACCAACTCCGATGCCCGCAGCGCAGCGAGCCGGGCATCTCCATCCGTGTCGATGTCTATATATAGATGGCGCACGAACGCGATGCACTCTTTGGTACGTTTCCGGCTACCAGGACGAAGCGGATTGGCAGCGACATAGATATTGTTGCGACCATGTTGGTTCTCGTAGGAAAGCCACGCCATATACGGCGTCTCCAGAACTTGCTCCAATCGCACGACCCGTTGTGTGGGAGCTGCGGCATCCTGTCCGCGAAGCAAGATCGCAATGATCTCTTCCGGGGCGAAACAACGTCTGAGGAAACTGACAGCGATTTGACTCATGCTGGCACCTCTATGTGAACGTGCGGGCGTTAGCAGAAGAGAAGCCCGGCTTTCACCGGGCTTCTGCGTGAAGGAAATGGCCTATGCGGCCACGTCCTCTTCGGTGATCTCATCGAACTCATCCTCAGCGGCAACCCGCTCTGCGCGGTCGAGCTTGAGGATGGAAGTCACCCGTATCGTGTCGGTCTTCACACCCTTGTATTCGGAGTGCTGAATCTTGCCCTCGATCTGGATGTGAGCGCCCTTCTTGAGCTTGCCGGCGAACTCGGCCAGCTTGCCGAAGACGATGAGGTTGTGCCATTCGGTGCGTTCGTTGTACTTGCCGGTCTCTTTGTCCTTATAGGACTCCTTGGTTGCAAGGGAGAGCGTGGTGAACGGCTTGTTGTTTTTGCCGGTGCGAACGACTGCATCGCCGCCGAGGAAGCCCATGAGGATTGCTTTGTTCAGGTACATGATTGTGTCTCCGTTTTGAAATTCCCGATCTGCTCGGGTCACACCTGGCGAAGCCCAGCGAGTGGGTCCGACTCCCAAGGCCGAAGTTCTGCATTTACGGAGGGTCCGTCGCAGATGGAAGCCGTAACCGAAGGCGGCGCAAGCCGAAGCAGAAGAACGAGCCTGCCGCCGGGCGTCGGTTTGACCCCGAAGCCGTGACCGTGCAGAAAGCGGGATACATATGGGAGACACCCGCCTGAACAATCCTCGTTGTCCGCTTCCTGACGATGCTATGTATCGGCGAACAGCGTTCACTCACCCTCATCAAGAGTCGTGCAAAGAGTCGCAAGTCCGCCCGAAAGCCGAATGTCTTCAGGCGGCCTGCACCATGCTCAGGCGCACACCTTCCGGCCGAAAGATTCTGCTTCGTCTTGTGAGTGAGAAGCGCCATAACGATTCCGGTTCCATCCGTGTCTCATGCCGCCGCTGCTGCGGAGGGAGCATGATAGATGTCCTCCGTCTCGAAGGACTGATCCGCATGGCTGTAGCCCTTCACGCGAATCATCTCGCGTACCCGGCGTCGGCCCGCAGGATCGCGCTCGCAATACAGAACAAAGTCGATGGCTTCCGCCGTCTCCGAACGAATGAAAGAGTGATTGAGATTCGGTCTCGCACTCAGGGCGAGATCCGATAGCCGGTTGAGGGCATCCCACGCGCTCTTTGCGTGGATGGTGGAGAGGGTTCCACCATGACCTGTATTCATGGCTTGCAAGAGGTCATAGCCGCACTGGTCGCGTATTTCTCCCATGATGATGCGGTCGGGACGATGGCGCAGAGCGGCGGCCACAAGCTGGCTGGATGTCACGGCAACTTGCCCGGGAATCGCCTCGACTGCTTCCCAGCGAACCGCGTTCGGATGCGTTATCTTTAGCTCGGCTGGCTGCTCAATGACGATAAGCCGCTCCTGCAACGGCACATGGTCCAGCAAGGCTTTCATCAGGGTTGTCTTCCCACTGCCTGTTCCGCCGCTGATAATGCCGTTCTTTCGCTCTCCAATGAAGCCCACAACCGCATCTCGAATCTGCTCCGGAAGGCTGCCCGATGCAATCAACTCCTCCGACGTAAACCAGCGATTGAATTTGCGCACGGTGAACGTGGGGCCATTGATGGACGACGGCGAGCCGACGACCGCGACACGGGAGCCGTCCGGCAGGCGCGTATTAAGAATCGGATTCTGGCTTGTAAGGTCTTGTCCAAGGAGACGGGCGACGCGCTCAATCGCCGCCTGCAAGCGGTCGTTGGTGTAGGGCGTGGAGAGAGCAATATGCTCAACCACGCCGCCACGATCCGCATAGACGCCGGTAGTCCCGTTTATCATCAAATCCGAGATAGATGGGTCAAGCAGGAGCGCCCGCAACTCATCTGGAAAGAACGGCAATATCAGCTCGAAGCTCATCGAACCACCGCCCGATCCTTGCTTGCTGCCGCAACGCAGAATATGAGCTTGACGTTATATGAGCCACACCGCATAATATCTTTATGGCTTACGAGGTTCGCGCCACGCCTGAGTTTCGGGAATGGATGCAGACCCTCACTCCGGCAGAACGGGAATCGTTCGACACAGCGGTAAATCTTCTCAGGGAAAGAGGCCCGGTTCTTGCACGGCCCTACGTCGATACCGTCAAGGGATCGGCATTCCCCAACATGAAGGAATTGCGCACCGCGCACGACAAGCATCTGGCGCTTCGCGCATTCTTTGCCTTCGATCCGAAACGTTCCGCCATCCTGCTCATCGGTGGCGACAAACATGGACGGCGCGGCTTTTACGAGAAGTTGATTCGCAAAGCCGATGAACTCTACCGTGAACACCTGAGTACGCTGAAGAAGTAAACGGAAACTTGCCTCTGCATCCACCACACGAGAAAGGACACTATGGCAAACAAAACCCTCTCCTATGACAGCATCGCCAATGAGCTGATGACCCCGGCTAGCCGCGGCCGCGCAAAAAAGCGCGCCAACGCCATTCTCAAACGCATGACGCTCGATGAACTGCGCAAGGATCGCAAGATGACTCAGGGAAAACTCGCGCTCGCCATGAAGATGGAGCAAAGCGAAGTTTCCCGCCTCGAAAAACGCACCGAAGTCAAACTCGGAACACTGCGGAATTACGTCAGCGCTCTTGGCGGACACATCGAAATTCGCGCCGTCTTTCCAGACAAGAACGTTGAACTCGCGCTCTCCGAATAGCGCAGCCCGCGCGGAGGATGTTCTACGCGCCTGAGCTGGCGGAGGAAGTCTCACCGCACCGCTCCATCTATCTTGGCTGCGGCGGTGCCGGGAGCAATCGGATCAACTGAGACACGGTTTTCGTGAAATTCAGTGATGGTCAACCCCAACGGGTTGATGAACTCATATTGGGGATAGACCTTCGCCTGATCGCTGACCTGCTTGGGATTGAGGTAGTAGGTGATACTGAGCATCCAATGCTCCGTCCTCGGCTCCTGCGAATGGCTTGGGGAATACAGCTTATCGAGCGCCAGCAGTGCTGTTCCACGCGCCATCAGAACGCCTTGCACGGTCTCCTGGGACATGGATGTGATGGTGACGTTCTTCACCTCCACATCGCTCTGCTCGATCTGGCCACCCACCACCTGCGAGACAAGGTGATCTTGATTGTCCTCAGCCATCAACTGCGAAGCGAGATTGCCGGATAGGAAGTAGTAATTGAGCGGGTATTTCTTGGCGATGGTGTCGCGGCTGATCGTGTAACGGTAATTTGCCCAATCGGTAACGTACGTCCGTACCTCTCCTTCGCGTGGGCTGTAGCTCAAGTCGCTGTACTGGATGGCCTGGGCACGGCCCATCTCGTCGATACGAATGTAGCGGTTTACGAGTGGGCGGCGGGCGAGCGAAAGATTGAGCCACATGGAGCCGCAAAGCAAGACCGTTCCACAGGCGAGGATGAGGCGGTAGGCTTTCCGCTCTGCGTAATGCGAAGCATAGACCTCGTTGCCGATCTGGTCCGTGAGCAATGCTTGCTCCGGTGTCAATCTCTGTTTGTCATCGACTACTGTGTGCGTGGACATGGTTAGGGCTACTCCTTGTGCTAACGGCTTGGAAAACGACATAGGCGTAGATCAAGCCAGCGATGATTATTCCGATTGCGAATACCGCAACGAAGGGAAAGAACCAGGTCGGACGCCGCAGCCGTACTCGACTGAGAAGCAGAAGCCAGATATTGCTCATTACCCACCTCCACCTTTAGCAAAGAATAGGGCCGTTCCACCGACCGTATTAGGAGCCGTTGAAGTCAGCCCCGCAGCGCCGCCGAAGATCGCCTGTGTCATGCTCGGAATAAAGAGCATGTTCACGATGAATGCGACAAACACCATGATGCACGGAATCAGATTGGCAAGCCACATTTCCATCGAATAATTTCCATTGAAGGTCTGTTGGATAAAAGCGTTCATAAAGCCACCCCACACAAAGATGAACGCAGCGGCTACGGCGCGAATCATCGCGAAGCTAATCAGCACGTCAAGGAAGTGAAAGAACTTCGCACGAAAGGTCCTGGTCATCAGTAGAGGAATAAAGACGGGGCCAAACAGAGCGGTCACGCCATAGAGGATGAAGGAGCTGCAGTTGATGACGAACAGGATGGCCGACGCGATGCCGAGAAGCCCCTGCACGATGAAGTAGCAAAGGATCTGGACAGGAGCCATGAGCGAGGGCATCGCGGTATTGTCCCCGGCGGTCTTCAAAAGCTGGAGAAGATTGTCGAGCGAGTTCTGATCTAAGGCTGCCACCATCGCTTGTGCGATGTAGCTGAAGAAGTGATTGATCCCAAAGCTCGCGCCTGGGAACGGGTTCACCCAATAGTTTTCGAGCAGGCAGCAGATGATGAGCCTGACGAGAAAGGTAACGAGATCGCCTGCATGGACGGGCTGAGCATGGAAGCGCAGTGTCATGCTCTGGGTGTTCCAGTTCACGACCATGCTAATGAGTACAAAGAGGGAGATGGAGGCCAATTCCGTCAGCCCAAGCTGCGTGAGCGCCCCGCCGTTCTGCGTCGTAAGGTTGGTCAGATTGTTCGTGAACTGATACAGCCAATCGACGCCCGAACTCGTGGTTGGAAGAGCCTGCGCTAATAGAGCCACGGAAACCATATCGCTACTCCCTTGGTGACGTTTAGGGGATGTACTTCTGCCAGGTCTTGCCTTCGTGGGCAGCGGCGGAGTTGTGTTTCTTCTTATCTGCCTCCACTCGACGCCGGAACGCCTCATCTTCGGCCCTTCGCTCCTCGGCCTCCTTCTGCTGTTGCTGAAGAATGGCCGCGGCTTTGGCGGCGGCAGCGGCGGCTTTGGCCGCCTCGTGCCGCTGGATAGTCAACGCGCCTCCGATGGCGACGAGAGCCGCGAGGATGGCGAGAAGAAGTTTTGTGTTGATCGCTTTCAGCATTGCGGTCTCCTTTATGGCAGGTAGTTAGCCCAGGTGCTGCCTTCATTGGCTGCACTGGTGTCATTGGCCGAACGCTGCTGCTGGACGGCAACGGCTGTGTTGAGGTCTTCGACGGCGGCGTTCCGCCGCTCCATGTTGGCAACGGTCATCTGCGACGCGAGGCAAGCCTGCAAGGTGCCTTGCGACTGCATCTCTGCCATCCTCTGAGCCTCCGCCGCGTTGAGAAGGTTTAGCTGCTGAACTTCGCTGTTCGTCGCGTCGCTGCTGTCAAACTGTTGCGACGATAGCGAGCTGTTTGCTGTTGCGTTCGCAGCCCTGTCACCCCGATACTGGCCCACGGCGGTAAGGCAGTCGGGGGATACTGCATCGGAGGTCTCAATCAAGGCGAGCTGCGAAGTGCGGGCGCTGCCGAGCGCCTGGGTGGCGAGATAGGACGGTGCGCTGCCGTTCATCGCGATGGTGGCCGCCTTCCATGCTGTGCTCGATGCGGACGGCGAATTGGTATTGAGCGCAGCGTTCATGCCAGCCGTCTCCCCAAACAGGTCCGCCACATTGACGTTCTCCAGGGCAAACACTGTCGTCTCCCACTGCTGCTTGAATGAGAAATGGGTAAGGTTGTTCTTGATCGTGCTGTACTGCATCTGGAGCATGGTGAGTTGTTGCACCAGGCTTGCATAGCTGGTGGGGTCGAAGACGATATCTCCGAGACCGAACAAGGCAAAGCTCGGCGTTGCGGTTAGGAGCACTGCCGCGCCTGCCCCGATGAGCCACTTACGACGGTTGGTGAGACTGGCTTTCATACTGCCTCCTGCGGTT